>Ga0181530_10002838_pt1 | contig 20037 bp, 12 predicted proteins | sample PEATcosm2014_Bin_42_FD_119769 | JGI IMG/M metagenome (GOLD analysis project Ga0181530, IMG submission 119769) | Peatland microbial communities from MTU Mesocosm Facility, Houghton, MI, USA - PEATcosm2014_Bin10_60_metaG | ecosystem: Environmental > Terrestrial > Soil > Wetlands > Peat | place... | reverse complement strand
TTGTTAAAGCCAAAACCAAACGCCATAGGGTGTGCGGACTCCCGCCTTTTTCCCGCCTAACTCGCGCGCTTTACCCTCGCGTCGCCAGACAGGCCTGACCCTCGCCGGGAAATTCCCGGACGAAACCCCGCAAACCCGGCAACCGGAATTGCGGCGTAAGGTAATTGTAAGGCCGGGTACTCTCCGTTGGATGGTTACTGACGATTACCGGAGGTTACCGAAAGGGAGTGTACGTCCGGTTGCGGGAAAACCGCCCCCTGCTTCCCAATGGATGAGTTGTAGCGCTGGCATCCTGCAGGCTGTCCCGAGGGCGACTCGCCCTCGCCGCGGCGCCCACCCGTCCGCAGCACTACCCGGCAGCCCACACTGAAACTACGGTCGGCATCAGGGTATCCTTCAGGGGCATACCATAATCGCCATGTTATGACCGCGCCTTTAGGCGCTGGCTTTCGGCCCTGGAGTTTCATCCCGGTCCGCCAGGGTTTCACGGGCCTGGCTAGAACGGGTTCAACTTGCCCAAACCCTTTTTCTTCTTCTTCTTGCTCGAAGAAATATCCACCAGATCGTCGCTTTTCGCCGAGCCACTCGAAGCAAAAGCGCCCGGCGTCCCGCTACTGCTGTCCAATTGGTTGGTCTGCTGCAGCGGTGGCAGCGCGGTCGGATCGGGCGCAACATTCGGTTTCAGCTCATTCGGGTCGGCCACATTCGTCGTCAACTCGGCCGCCGCAGGCGCCGTGCCCAGCGCAGGCTGTTCCGTGGCCGCCGGCGTGTCCGACGTCGCTGCCGGAGCGTCCGAGCGCGGCGCCTCCTGGTTCGGCGCTCCCGTCCCCACGCTCGTCGTTTCCACGCCGAGCTTATTTTCGCCTCCGCCCCCGCCCGCCGCCCTGGCTATCTGTTGCACCACTTCCTGGGGCGTTACCGGCGCCGCATCCACCATCGTCGGCTCGCCCACTCGCGAGGCCTTGGCCACGCCGGGATGCTTCTCCAGGTTCCCCATCATGCTCGACATGAACCCGGTTTGTTGCCGGCTCGCCATCTCTTTCTTGTTCTGTTCGAGCATCGCCCGCGTCGGCCGCGGCACCGGCTGATGCAGCGCCTCCAACCGCGCCTTCGCATCCAGCGCCCGGTCCATCGCCGGATACCGCGTAATGATCTTCCCGTACGCTTCCGACGCTGCCTTCGTCAGTTCTTCGATCATCCTCCCCTTCACCACTTCAGTCATCCGCGGGTTTTTCCGGACCAGCTCCATCTCGCCTTCGTAGCATTGCCCCAGCATGTACTGCGCTTCGTCCGCCCCGCTGTATAACGGATAGCGGTCCACCAGCGTCTTCAGGCGCGCAATCGCCGCCGGATACGCCGGCCGCAGAAAATAGAACCGCCCGATGTCATACTCCCGCTCCGCCAGCACTTCCTGCACTTCCCGCAACCGCTGTTTCGCCAGCGGCACCAGCTTGCTGTCTGGATACTCCTGGATCAGCGCCCGGTATTCTTCCTCCGCTCGCACCGCATGGGTGAAGTCGCGATCGGCCTTTTCCATCTCCTGATAATGGATGTTCGCCACCTTCAGCTGCGCCTCGGCCGCCTCCGGCATGTTAGGGAAGAACGTACGAAAATCCTTGTATTCGATCTCGGCCTGCTGCATCGCCGTCGATCCGCCCTCGTCGTACCACGAATCCGCCACCGCCAGCTTCGCCCGCGCGATAAACTCCGAATCCGGATAGGTGTTGATCAGCGTCTGCAGCGTCATCCGTGCCACGTCGAAGCGGTTGTGCTTCATCGCGTCCATGGCGCGGTCGAACAGCACCTTGTCGGGCTGCTTGGACCCGACGTTCGCCAGCGGATTCACCGCTTTTTTATTCGTGCAGCCCAAAACCAGCGCCAGCGCGAACACCATCACTCCCAGGAGCAAATTACGCCGCATAAAAGACCTCAAAACCGTTTTTGGCTTTTGGCTCTTGGCTTTTAGCTAAAGGCCAAAGGCTAAGAGCTAAGAGCGCTTTTCTTCGCACTACACCCGCACCAAGCTCGCGCTCCGCGCCGCTCCGAGCAAAGCCTCGGCATTCGCTTTCGCATCGCCCGTGCCGAACACTGCATTTCCCGCCACCAGAATCTCCGCCCCGGCGCGCACCACTTCCCCGACCGTGTCCATCCCTACGCCGCCATCTACTTCGATGCGGTATTGGTATCCCCGCGCCGCGCGAATTTCCGCCAATTTCTTCATTTTGTGCAGCGTGGCCGGAATAAACTTCTGCGCCCCAAACCCCGGGTTCACGCTCATCACCAGCACATAGTCCACAATCTCCAGCACTTCCGAGAGCGTTTCCACCGGAGTCGCCGGATTCAACACCACTCCCACCCGGCATTCATGCTGCCTAATGAGGTTCAGCGTCCGGTTCAAATTCCGGCACGCTTCCTGATGCACCGAAATCCAGTTCGCCCCCGCTTCCGCAAACTCCGGAATATAACGGTCCGGGTCCTCGATCATCAGATGGCAATCCAGCGGCCGCCGGGTTGCCCGGCGCAAAGATTTCACCACCGGAGGTCCGACCGTCAGATTGGGCACAAAATGCCCGTCCATGATGTCCACATGGATGACGCTGCCGCCGCCGGCCGTAGCCCGCTCCACCTGCTCCGCCAAGTGTGCGAAATCCGCCGCGAGTATCGAGGGTGCCAGTTCGATCAAAACCAGGGTCCAGAACCTGTCTAGAATAGAAGCTGTGGAAATTCTAGCACGGGGCGCGGAGGAAGGCGGCGGACAATCGAAGCTCGGCCAGGGATAGGTTCTGGGTTTAAGCGCCTATTATCGCCAATGGCCGTACCGATGGGCTATGATGGTGCGGTGAATCGCGTCGAGACACTCTTGTTTCTTTTGTTCGCAACATTTTCGGTCGCTCTGTTCGGTGTGTATCACTTCATGATCTTTGCGGTGAATAAGCGCGTGCCGAGAGCGAGTCGAATCCCGCATGTTCGCCTCTCCCGGGGAGGATTGTGGGCCTCTCATGGGTTTGAATGGAAGATGGTTACTAGGGAATACAAGAGGCTATACCCGAGCAGCTTCGTCAACTATTTCACGGTAGCTTGCCTTGCCTCGATCACCGCTACTGCAATCGCATTCGTCGCTCTGCGGGTTTGGGAGTACACGAACGGGCGGCTGCCTTAGCAAGCTGCCCCAGCTTTGCGCCCGCCTCGGCCTTTCTGGAGAAATGGTATTCGCCCTCGACGCTGATTCGCCTGCCGCTGTCGGCGATCATCCGAATTCAGCCACCGAGCGCTTTCCCCGCGTCCACACAGTCAAAGGGCCCCTCCCCCCTGACCTGAGGGACGGGCCCTTGACCCAGCATGCGATCCTTCACTTACTTGAAGGCTGGTGGCGCCACTACGTCATGCAGTTTGGGGTCTTGCCACATTTTGGCAAAATCCTGTTCTTTATAGACGCTGGCGAGATTGCGATAACCCTCTTCCTTTGCCTTCTTCAGGCTCCGCAGGGCATTGTCCAGATCGCCGCGCCTGGCGTAGATCTTCGCCAGCATATACGAGTATCTGGCTTGCTCTTCCAGGGTTGTGACCTGGGCCATCACTCCAGTTCTGGAACCCTGATTCAGGGCATCCGGATCCAGTTCCAAGGCCCGTGTGTATTCGGCGAGCGCGCGATCCACACTGCCCAGGCTGAACCAGGCCGCCCCCAGGTTGACGTGAAAAGTCGCCATAGTTTCATCGAGGGCAATCGCCTTCTTGAAGTACTTCGCAGCGGAACTGTAGTTCTTGTTCTGATACTCCACCGAGCCGATGTTATTGATCGGTACCGCAGACTTGGGATTGTGCTTGGCCGCTTTGTCGAAATCCATACGGGCAGCCCGCAATTCATTCTTCTGTTGTTCAGCCATGCCCAACTTGTTGTACAGCTCCCAGTTGTTCTTGTCTTTGCGCAACGCCGCCTGATAGCACCCTATCGCTAGCGTGTAGTCCTTTTGACCCCTCGCCACGTCCCCGGCCGCTTCCAACTCGGCTACCGTCTTCGACCCCATGGCGGCCTTGGTCTCTTCCGGCGCAGGCGCGGCAACCCCGTATCTGGCCAGCATCATCACCAACCCTGCGAACACGATTCTCAGTGTGAAGTTTTTCATATTCTGCCTTCCTTTCCGGAGTCGCCTCATTCCGGTCTGACATGAACCCTTGCCCCGGTTGATCTGCCCTCCGCATCCAGCCCATTTATGACGCGGATCCTCGCGCTCCACAACGCTACATCGGCTACCTTGGGGCTACATCGCCGCGCTGGCTCCCGCCTGCCGCCGATCTCCCTCAAGAGCAATCACTTAGGTGCGGAGGTGGCCTCGCAGGCTACCGCTTTCCGAGGGGAGTTAAGCCACCGTTACACAGGTTACATAACCGTTTGCAAAACGTTAAAGCGCGGAGACCAGGTGTATAAAAGGATCAGTTGACGCGCACATATGAGGAGGCGGCCGTGCCTTCGACGATGAGAGAATCCGTAAGCAGAGAGGCGGAACGCGCTGAGCTCCAGGCCGTCCTTCAATCTCACCTCTTTGCTCGTTCTCCCACGCTCGTCCATCTGCTGACCTACTTGTGCGAAAAGATGTTTGCCGGCGAAGGCGGCCATATTAAGGAATACTCCGTCGCACTCGACGTATTTGACCGCCGCGACACCTTCGATCAGGATTCCGACTCCATCGTTCGCGTTCAGGCCAACCGCCTGCGCAAGCGCCTCAGCGAGTATTACGCCTCCGAAGGCCTCAACCATCCCCTCCACATCACCATTCCGGTGGGCCAGTATGTCCCGGTCTTTGAACGTCGGCCCGAACTGGACACTCCTCCGCCTCCGATCCCGCAGCCAAACGCAACCCACGGAACATCTTGGAGTCCCCGCCAGGCTTGGATTCTCAGCGGAACGATTGTCCTCATCGCCATCCTCGCTGCCGCAGCCTTTCTCGTACATCAGAGAACCGCATCGCATCCCGAGATTCCTTCGGCGGGTTTTCCCCAGACCCCCGCCGAACCCGTCGTGGGCCTGCCCGTGGGCGAAGAAATCCGCATTCTCGCCGGTTCCACCAGGAAATACGTGGACCACGCCGGCAAACTCTGGAGTCCCGACTCCTATTTTTCCGGTGGCACCGCCGTGGCCAGCTCGGTCCAGCACATTTGGAGAACGCAAGACCCCATCGTCTATCGCAGCAGCCGTCAGGGCGACTTCACTTACAACATTCCCCTGAAGCCCGGCATTTACGAACTGCACCTGCACTTCGCCGAGACGTATTACGGCCCGGAGAACCCCGGCGGCGGCGGCGAAGGCAGCCGCATCATGACCGTCCGCGCCAATGGTGAAACGCTGCTCCAGGATTTCGACGTGCTCGCCGATTCCGGCGGCGACCGCACCGCCGAGGTCAAGGTCTTCACCGGCATTTCCCCCGCCTCCGATGGCCAGCTTCATCTCAGTTTTTCGGCCTCCAAGGCCGGAAGCGGCATGCTCTCCGCCATTGAAATCCTGCCCGGAATCCGCGGCCACGCCCGGCCCGTGCGTATCGTCGCCCGTGACGTGCCCTATTATTCCAACGACAGCCATTGGTGGAGTCCCGACACTTACTTCAAAGGCGGACAGCTCAGCACCAGCCAGGAGCCTGCGGACGCGACCGACGACCCCGAATTCTACGAGACCGCCCGCTGGGGCCACTTCTCTTACGCGATTCCCGTTCCTCCCGGCAAATATGACGTGACTCTGCACTTCATCGAACGCCATGACGGCGCCGAGAACGCCGGCCGCAGCCCAACTCCAGAGGCCGGCTCCGAGGCGGCGTCCGATGGCAGTGTGTTCAACGTCTTCTGCAATGGCAAGACGATCCTGTCGAACCTGAACATCCTCGAGCAGGCGGGAGAGAACCGCCCCCTCGTGCGCAAGGTCAAGGCCATGCAACCCAACGCCCAAGGTAAACTACTTCTCGAATTTGTCCCCGTAACTCGCTACGCCACCGTGACCGCCATCGAAGTATTGCCCGAGTAAGAGGAGCACCCAGCTCACCTACATGCCGGGCGGGCTTTGCCAGCACAGGAATGTTGCCTCTGATCTTTGGCGCACAGCTTGCGAGATCGTTGTACACGCCGGGCCTCACCGTTTATAATCTGGGTCTGGTAGAGCCGGACATTAAGAGCAGCGCACGCTTCGTAGGTGTGCCTGTCTCGGTCTCTGGTCATGAGTTCTCCCTGAACCGTGTCCAGAATAGTAAGAATGCGAAAGTCGGGAAGTGCTAGTACAGTAAGTGTTTGGTTATAAACGCCGGAGAGGTGGCCGAGAGGCTGAAGGCGGCGGTTTGCTAAACCGTTATAGGGTCTAACAACTCTATCGAGGGTTCGAATCCCTCCCTCTCCGCCAGTTCTATCCTATTCTAAACACATCCCTTAGCTCGAATCCCATTTATTTTGTGCCGTTGTTGTGCCATCAACCCGCCAAGGGAGTGCGTTTCGAAAGGTACACCGCCTAGTTGTACATTATAGATGTGGGCAGGGAAAACGAGGTCTACGAATTCTATGGAAATCACGGTTTATAAGAGGCACTCAGATGATTGCGAGCACCGGGCGGACAGAGCGTACCGCGGTTGCACTTGCCCCATGATGCTGGAATGGTTCGACACCGGGAAACGCTGCCGCGTCTCCGCGAAAACGCGCTCTTGATCCGAGGCGGAGCAACGCGCTCGCTCCAAGATGCAAGAAGCACACGCCCGCACGATTGGCGAGCAACCGAAAGCTGCGGAGCCGGTCTCGCTTGAGCGGGCGGTCCAGATGTTTATCACGAAGAAAAGCGGCAAGCTCAAAGAGGCAAAGCGCAAATATTGGTACGCGCTTGATCGGCTTAAGGTGTGGGCAGTCCGCAACGGACGGCATTACCTAACGGACCTGACAGAGAGCGATCTTGAAAGGTATCGGGCGTCATGGGGTCTGAAAAGTAACCATGCCTAGCGCCACGAGCCAGAGCGGCTCCGCACATTCTTTCGCTATTGCTGCGCATCCGCCGAAATCAAGCTGGCATACAATCCCAGCCTTGTTGGGAAGAGTATTTTCCGCCGCTTAGCGCGCAACTGGGAGGCAACACTGACCAGGAGCTTACTGGAGTGGGAAGCTAAGAGCCGACGGCGGGAAAGGCTCGCTGCAGTGCTGGCTCAGTGACTTCTCGATTTCGAGTGTTGCAATCGTTCCTGAGCATCTTTGACATTATCGGGCGGCACATTTACCGACGCTTTCACATGTTGTGGATCGTGCGCCCACTTCTTGCAGTGATTTTTCCCCTGTAAGTAGTAATTGGGAGGCGGAGCACCAATTCCAGCGTCCTAGACTCCCGCGCCCCCATCTCCCAAAGCGCCGCGCTACTTTCTTCCATCTCCGAATCATCCTTGGAGACAAGACTGGCAGCAAATGAAAACGCCCGCTTTCCGGGAGCAATATGAAACCACAACTAGGGGGACACTTCTATTGTGGACAAGACCGGGACATTTCTAATGTGGCATGACAATTATGAAAGAACTTCTTGACAGCGTCAACCTGAATCAAGTAGTATCCCTGCCGATAAGATAACGTTTACTCGAAGCTCTATACGGAGCCGAGGAACTCATGGTGGAACAGCCCTACTTCAGGCTCGCCCAGGTTCGCCGTCGCCCTTCCTTATTCATTCGGGCCAGTCAGTGGGTGGTGGCACCGCTCGCCGTGATCGCGCTTTATTTGCTGCAGGGCTGCGGTGGTGGACCCTCTTCCTCAACTCCACTGACTATTACAAGCGCTTCTCTGGCGGGCGGTACCGTCACCCTCCCCTATTCGGCGACATTGGACGCAACCGGCGGGACTGGCAGTGGGTATGCATGGACCGTCTCCGCCGGCGCTCTGCCGGGAGGGTTAACTTTGGCGAGCAGTGGCGTTGTCTCTGGTACGCCCACAGCCGCGGGGACCTTTAATTTCACGGTCGAAGTCACGGATTCCGCATCAGCGTCGGCCGCCAAGAACCTAAGCGTCGTAATAGCGGCCGCTGATCCATTGACAGATTACGAGTTTACCGGCGACACCAATCCTGTCCATGATCCGAGCATCATTCGGCAGGGGTCGACCTACTACGTCTTTTCCACCGACGCCTCTTCGACTCAAGGCGGATTCATTCCCATTCGGTGCTCAACCGACAAGATCGCTTGGTCGGCTTGCGGCTATGTCTTTACCGCCCTGCCATCGTGGATTTCCGCGGCCGTTCCCCAGGCGACGGAGATATGGGCGCCTGATGTCTCCTACTTCAATGGCGCCTATCATGTGTACTATGCCGTCTCCTCTTTTGGGTCGAATGTCTCGGCCATAGGCCTGGCGACCAACACCACCCTGGATTCAACCGATCCGAGTTACACCTGGGTCGACCAAGGCCTGATTTTGCAGTCTTCATCTTCTGACGACTTCAATGCCATCGACCCGAACATCCTGGTAGACGCGAGTGGATCGGTCTGGCTCACTTATGGGAGTTTTTGGACCGGAATCTACCAACAGCAGATCGATCCGACGACGGGGCAGATCCAATCCGGCTCCAATACGTACCATTTGGCCGAGCGCGCCTCCGATGTCGCCAACGATCCCATTGAAGGCTCCTCGCTGGTTTATGAGGACGGATACTACTATCTCTTTGTCTCGTGGGACTACTGCTGTGCAACCGATCCCTCGCAGAGCAACTACAAAATCGTAGTTGGCCGCGGAACCAGCCCCAATGGCCCATTCCAAGACCAGAGCGATGTCGATATGGTGGATGGCGGCGGGACCATCCTGCTGCAGGGAGACACTAACTGGGCCGGGCCCGGCGGCCAGACGGCGTACATCGATGCGACCGATGGCGATCTGATTGTTTTTCATGCGCTTAAGCTTTCGCAGAACGGATTGGATTATCTGTTTGTGAGGTCGCTGACCTGGATCAACGATTGGCCGGTGATCGGCACCTCGACCGATTCCGCTTCCGAGGGCAAGCATCACGCAGCGAGAAAGGGAAAAGCTGGGCTAGCTGAGTTGCCAACGAATTGACGCTGGATGCAAGGACGAGGGAGTTTTGGAACAACGCTTTACCGGCAGTTTGTCGTAACGATTTTGCTAGGAACCTGCGCGGCAGGGGAAGCGCGTGAACCTGAAAGTGCTTGGTCGCGAATTATGAGACAACGATTACCCGTGAAGTTAAATTATGTGAAATCAGCCCAGAACAATATCGATATTTGGGCTTCCTGGAGAATCATATGACGCATGAGAAGCTGTTCATCCGTAGAAATTTTCGATCATTGGTCCGAGTCGCAGGAATGGTTGTATTCGCCATGCTCCTCGCCGGACTGCCCGCCGTTGCGCAACTGGACACAGGATCGATCAGCGGTGTCGTCACCGATCCTACTGGAAGCGCAGTCAAAGATGTCAAGATTACCGCGAAAGAATCCAGCACAGGCACAACTTACCAGACAATCAGTTCCGGTACGGGATACTACGTGTTTCCTTCTGTGCGTACCGGCACCTATGAGTTGAGGGTGGAACCCTCCGCAGGCTTCAAGACTGCGGTCTACTCAGGTGTTGTCGTGACTGTAGCCTCGCATGTTGGCCGGGACATTGCGCTTGCGGTCGGTGCTGTGTCAGAGACACTGAATGTGACGGCCGAAGCTTTGACACTAGAGACGGAAAGCTCGAATGTTGACGCCAGTATTACCAAGGAGCAGGTCTACGATCTTCCCTTGGCTGTGTCGGGCAACTTGCGTTCGATTTCCACGCTCGAGTTCCTGGTGCCGGGCACAGTCGGTCCCGGAACATCTTCCGGTGGATCCGGCTTCCAAATGACCAAGATCGCCGGCGGCCAGACCGAAGGAACGGACTACCTGGTGGATGGCATCACCACCAACCGGATGCAGAACGGCTCGGGCTCGTTTGACATAGTCGCCCCTTCGGTGGAATCGATTCAGGAGTTTCATGTCGACATCTCAGGGATGTCGGCGGAATTCGGCAGAACCACCGGCGGACTGGCTAACTACAAAACGCGCTCTGGAACCAACGAGTATCACGGGGCGGTCTTCGATTTTTACAAGAATGCTGCGCTTGACGGCAACAACTGGTTCAACAACGGCTACATGGCACTCAATCCGTCGGAGGCGTCGCTGCTCAAGCGTCCGCCTGACACCAAGAACAACTACGGCATTTCTCTGGGCGGTCCGCTCCGGATACCGGGTGTGTACGAAGGTCGGAACAAGACGTTCTTCCTTTTCAGCTTCGAGCAGCTGTTCTTTCACACGGGGGCTGCCCCGACCTCGAATATTCCAACCCCGGCCGAACTCGGCAGCAACGGGCAATACTTCGATTTTTCGTCCACGCTAGGCGGCCCGATCCTTGACAGCAACGGAAACCAAGTTTACGGTGGCTGCGCCGGCAACCCGGTAGCGTTGTCCTATGGTGAGATTTTTGATCCCCAGTACGAGGCGAACGACTGCAACAGCACACCGTTCCCGAACAACCAGATCCCCATCGGTCGCGAAAGCCAGGTGGCTAAGGCAGTGCTACAGTACATGCCAACCCCGAATTTAACCGGCGCGACCAACAATTATGTCTACAGAACGAGCGACGCCATAGCGCAGACGGTATTGAGCGTGCGGATCGACCAAAACCTCGGTCAGAAGCACAAGATCTGGGGTTTCTACAGTACGAGAGAAAACAACGACCATGGCAACGGCGCCAATCTGCCTGCACCCCTCACCTCAGCCGGCGGCGGCTTTGTCGATCAGTTTGGCAAGATGTCTCGCGCCGGATGGGATTGGTTTTTAACCCCAACCGTCGTTAATTCATTGACGCTTGGCACCAACCGCTCCAACAACTATAACAACTCGGCAGCCGCGCGAATGGGAACCGACTGGGATAGCAAGCTGGGAATCGCCAACGGCTCCGGCCCTGTCTTTCCAGGATTTGTGTTCGTCGGTAGCCCCTATCCAAACTTCGGCGAGAACGACGACGCCCAAGATGTGGACAATACGATTGCACTGGACGACGTCGTTCACTGGCAGCATGGCGCGCACAGCTTCAGCTTCGGGGGTGAGCTGCAGTATCACCAGTATTCGTTCGTCAGCAAAATCGGCGGCACCTGCAGTGGCACATCCGGGTGCTTCACCTTCTGGGACAACCAGACGGCATCTGATACCACGTACTGGGGACGCGACGGCAACTCCTTTGCCGCGTTCCTCGTTGGCCAATCCGGCACAGCAAACGCAATCAAGCAGCTTCATGCTCCGCGCTGGATCGCTCACACGACTGCGCTCTTCGTGCAGGACGACTGGAAGGTGAAGCATAACCTCACCCTCAATCTCGGCCTGCGATGGAGTTTTGACACCCCGCGCCACGAGGCGGAGGGCGACACGACCGACTTCAGCCCGACTACGCCCAATTCGGGAGCGGACGGATACTTGGGTGCTTTGGTCTTTGCTGGAAAAGGGGCCGGCCGCAACGGAAACGTTGGCGAGGCCTGGGCCGACACCTACTACAAGGATTTCGAGCCTCGCCTCGGATTCGCCTGGTCGCCCTCATCCCTGCACGACAGGGTTGTTCTTCGGGGCAGCGCAGGCGTCTACTACGGGCCGCTGGTTTATGCCGACTTCGGCCAGGGAACGCTGCAAGGCTTCACAGCCAACCAAACCCTCTTCACAGGAGATCCTCTCTCAGGTCCACAGGTCGATGCGGGGCTTCCCGTGCTCTCGACCACTCCAGACCTCGATCCAACCCAGTCGAATGGCCAAGGGGTGGATTACGTAGGGAAGACCAACGGGCGTCCGGCGATGGTGTCATCGTGGAATCTGGAGAGCCAGGTCCAAATCCAACCGAACCTCTACTTCTCGCTCGGATACATCGGCAACCACGCCACGCGCCTGCATGGATTGCTCCAGTATCCGAACGACATCCCGCTGAGCGATCTGAGTCAGGGCACCTGTCTGTTGTGGTGGGCCGTCGCGCCCTGTCCCAACGGTTGGAGCTCGCCTCCGATTCAGCCCTATACTGGCTTCTCGTGCGCATCGGGCTGCACCTATGGAATCTCCGAGCCGGTAGAACAGGCACTGCGCCCGTTCCCGCAGGTTGGCTACATCAACATGGACAGCTACCTGCAAAACGTGGGGCAGTCCAGTTACGACGCGCTGGCAGCGAAGCTGGAACGGCGCTTCCATAACGGTCTGAACGTGCTCGTCTCCTATACCTTCTCGAAGACGATCACCGATGCGGACAGCATTCAACCTTACTACAGCACCCTGCAAAGCCAGGGTGGAACTCAGAATCCCTATGACCTCAAGGCCGAAAAGGCGGTGAGCAATCAGGACATTCCCAACAACTTGGTCGCGAGCTATATTTACGAGTTGCCGATTGGCCGGGGCAAGCGCTTCCTTGCGGGCGCTCCTGCGCCTGTAAACGCGATCATCGGTGGCTGGAGGTTCAGCGGCGTTCATCGCTATATGAGCGGCCAGCCGATCAGCTTCTGGGGTGCCAATGGCATTCCAGGCTTCGACAATGGCATTCGTCCAAACCGTGTGGCGGGGCAGGTCGTGCGCCGATCGGGCGCATTCAACCCCTTGTCCTTCGTCAACGATGGGAATACCGGCTACGATCACAGTTCGGGCGCATGCACCACTGGCTACTGGAATTGTAGTGCTTTTGCGGACCCCAACCCCAATCCTGGGGTCGGCGTTCCCTACGTATTCGGCAATATGCCACGCAACTCTGCGGACATTCGTTCTTTCCCCTTCTACGACGAGGATTTCGGCATTGCCAAGACCTTCGCGATCACCGAACGGGTAAAGGCGGAGTTCCGCGGAGAGTTGTTCAACGCCTTCAACCGGCATGTGTTCAACAAACCCGATTCCGGCGTTCAGGACACGAGCTTCGGCCAGGTTGGCAGTACTCTTCTTGGACCAAGAAACGGCCAGTTCATGCTCCGATTTAGCTTTTAGGTAAGTCGGCGTCCGAGAGGCTATGCTTCCCGGACATGGACACTCGCCCGGCAGGCCGCCGTAACCGGCCTGCCGGGCGATCGCTTAAACAAATCTGCAAGGTTGTCGTAGGTCATGCGCTGCAGCTGGTTTCTGCCTTTTCTATCTCGGATCGGCTATGCTTAGGGTTGTGTTCCGTCCTTCCTCGCAGCTGCTGACGATTGCGCTGGTTTTGATCCTCTGCTGCCAAGTTGGAATCGCGCAAGATGTCGACGCCAAGTCCTGGTTCGAGCAGGGAAATGCCGCCATGCGAAAAGGCGACGCCGCCGAGGCCGTCCGCGACTTTCAGCAGTTTCTTCGGCTGCAACCAGGCTCGGCGGAAGGGCACTTCAACCTGAGCCTCGCATTTGAGTCGGCCGGCCAACTGGACGAGGCGCTCACCGCGCTCCATAAGGCCGCGTCTCTCGAACCCGGCCTGCGCGGCGTTCGGCTCTTCCTCGGCATCGTGAACTACAAGTTAAACCATATTGCCGCGGCCCATGGCGAATTGATCCGTGAAACACGGGTTGAACCTAAGAACGCCGCTGCCTGGATGTGGCTTGGCGTTGTGGAGTTGGCCCAGAACGATGCCGAGGCGGCTGCCGCCGCACTGGACAAGGCGGCCGCGCTCGATCCCAGCAATCTGGACATTCTCTACCATCGCGGCCGGGCCCACCTGCTGATTTCCAAAGAGAGCTACTCAGCGATGTTCAAGCTCGGACCCGACTCGTGGCGGGTCCATGAAGTTCTTGGGCAGGCGGATGCCGAGGCATACCGGGAGGAAGACGCCATTAGCGAGTTCCGTCTCGCAATACGCGCCGCGCCTCACGAGCCGGGGTTGAATGAGCAGATGGCCGACGTCTGCTGGGCGGCGGGGAAGTTGCAGGAAGCCGATGACGCCTACGCCGAGGAAATCAAGATCGATGCCGCCAATGCCGTGGCCCTCTACAAACTAGGCAGCCTGCGGGTGACTCGCGACGACGCTGCCGGCGGTTTGCTCCTCCTGGAGCGAGCGCTGGTTCTCGATCCGACAATTAGCGACGCGCACTATTATCTGGGAAAAGGCTACGCCGCGTTGGGTAAGGATGACCTGGCCATCGAACACTTCCAGCTCGCTACCAATCCGCGAGGGACCGAGGAACTCCGGATCATGTCCTGGTATCAGCTCGCAACGTTGTATCGCAATCTCCATCGTTCCCAGGAATCGGGCGCGGCGCTCGCAACATTTCGACAGATGAAAACGGTACGGGACCAGCGTCAAGAAAGCAAGTTTCAGGAGCAGGGCCGGCGCCGCGATCAATTGCCCCGGCAAGAAGCCATTCCGGATACGGCCGATCTTCCGTAGCTCCGAGTTCGAGTTTCACCGATTGCTTGCAGGAGAATACATGCGAGGAGCAAATTTCGTTCGCGAGTCCTTCATCACCACGAAACGGCTGCGCAAATCGAGGAGCACGGTTTTTGCATCGCGCTGGGCCGCGCTGCTTGTCAGCCTCCTGCTGGCAACGATCTTGACAGCACAGACCTCTTCGGACGCCGTACCGTTGCCATCTGCGCACCAGGAAGTGCCGCCGCAACAGGGGTTGTCACAAGGCGGGATGGCCGCTGGCCCTCCGCAAAAGGCGGAATTCGACAGCGAGCATCGTCCGATTACGGCTGGTGGCTTTGTCAAAACCGGCCCCGTGATCTTTCAGAACATCGCGGAACAAGCCGGCCTCACCACTTGGCACCACACGGCAGGCACGGCGGACAAGCGTTTTATTCTGGAAGCGAAGGGCGCGGGCGTGGCGCTCCTCGATTATGACAACGACGGCTGGCTCGACATTTACCTGGTCAACGGGTCAACCTACGACGCTCTGAACGGCAAGGCGACTCCGCCCCACGCGGCGCTATTCCACAACAACCACGATGGAACGTTTACCGACGTAGCTGCCCAAGCCGGCGTGACCAACGACCGTTGGGGCTTCGGCGTGGTGGTCGGAGATTATGACAACGATGGCTGGCCCGATCTCTACGTCACGAACTACGGAAAGAACCGTCTCTATCACAACAATCACGACGGCACCTTCACCGACGTAGCCGAGAAAGCCGGGGTTGCGCTGGGCACCTGGTCGACCGGCGCAACCTTTGGTGACTACGATGGCGACGGACACTTGGACCTGTTCGTCTCCGCCTACCTTCACTACGATGTCAACCAGCCGCCCATCGCAGGCTCCAAGAGTGTGAGCTACAGCTCCTGTCAATTCCGTGGTGTGCCCGTCATGTGTGGCCCCCATGGACTCCAGGGAGAACTTCACCATCTCTTCCACAACAACGGCGATGGAACTTTCACCGACGTCAGCGAAAAACTCGGTGTCGGCAATCCCGACCGCTACTACGGTCTCGGCGCTCTGTTTGTGGACGTCAACAACGACGGCAAGCCCGATCTCGCCGTCGCCAACGACTCCTCTCCGAACTACCTCTACATCAACAAGGGCGATGGCACGTTTGAGAATCAGAATTACACCAGCGGCTATGCCTTGAACGGGGACGGTCGAGAGGTGGCGAACATGGGCATCGCTGCCGGCGACTATGAGAACAACGGGCACATGGACTTGGTGAACACCACATTCTCCGACGACTACGATGTTGTTTTCCAAAATGACGGGACAGGAAACTTCACTGATGTCAGCTTCAAAATCGGGGTTGCGGCTCCAACCCTCCCTTTCGTGGGATTTGGCGACGGTTTCCTCGACTACGACAACGACGGCTGGAAAGACCTGCTGATTGTGAACGGCCACGTTTACCCGGAAGTGGATGGGAAGGGCTGGGGCACGTCCTACGCGCAGCGCCCACTGCTGTTCCATAATCTGAAGAACGGCAAGTTTGAGCTGATGCCTGCGGTCGAAGGAACCGGCCTCGCCGTCGTCACCGTGGCGCGGGGAGCCGCGTTTGGAGATCTTTTCAACGATGGCAAGATCGATGTGGTGGTCAACACTGTCGATCACGCGCCGCTGCTGTTACGCAACGTAAATCCCGATCGTCATCACTGGGTGGAACTGAAGCTCATCGGAGGTCCCAAGAGCCCACGCGACGCCGTCGGCGCTACCGTGTACTTGACCAGCGGCGGCGTACGGCAGCGCGGGGACGTGCTCAGCGGCGGCAGCTATCTTTCCTCTAACGACTTCCGCGTGCACTTCGGACTCGGTGACTCGACCGTCATCGATACCGTCGAGATCCACTGGCCAAGCGGCGCCGTGGAGTCGGTCAAGCTCTCCGCAGTGGATCGCATTTTTACCGTGGAGGAGGGCAAAGGAATCACCGCGGATTTCTGCCTCGGCTGCGCCGCAGGCAAACATCCCTAGGCTGGGCTACGCCCGTTTCTCTCGGAAAGAAGCCTGGTTGAGTCTTGGCGAAGGGCAAACGCAGGTGCTTCAACGTTTGCCAGCGGCGGCGTGGGACGGAAATCCGGAACGGGCAGAGTCCTCAACATAGGTAATGGATATTCCGGCAAAGGAGCCAGTCATGAACAATCGTCGAGAGTTTCTCCGGAACCTGTCATTGGGAACAGGCGCGTTGTTCGCCTGGAAGTATTTGTCTTTCGCTACTCCGGCCACTGGCACAGAGTCGCGAATCGACATTCTGCTCGACGAACCTTTGGGAATGATTTCGTCGACTATCTATGGGCATTTCACCGAAAATCTGGGCGGCGTGATTTACGACGGCATTTGGGTGGGGAAAAATTCGGTCATTCCCAATGTTGATGGCATCCGCAAAGACTTGGTCGATCAGATGCGCAAGATCAAGGCGCCAGTAGTTAGGTTCCCGGGCGGATGTTTTGCCGACAGTTATGATTGGCGCGATGGAATCGGTCCGGCCGACAAACGCCCCCGGCGCACTAATTTCTGGGGCGACGTCGAGTCTAAGAATGGTCCCGCCAGTCATAAGTACGATCCCAATCAATTCGGCACGAATGAGTTTGTCCATTTCTGCAATCTAATCGGCAGCCAGCCCTATCTGGCGGCAAATCTGCGCAGCTTGCCCGCCGAGGAGTTTCATCGCTGGGTGGAATACTGCAACTCCCCCGCTGGCAGCACGACGTTGGCGGATTTGCGCGCCAGCGCCGGATATCCCGAGCCCTTCGGAGTGCGCTATTGGGGCGTTGGCAACGAGTCCTGGGGATGCGGCGGCAATTTTACTCCGCAGGAATACGCCGTCGAGTTTCGGCGGTTTGCCACGTGGGTTCCACGTTACGGAATGGATCTCTCTCTCGTCGCCTCCGGCCCGAACGATGACAATTGGGATTGGACGCGTGGTTTCTTGGAGGAGATTCTCAAGAAGGGGCCTAGCCAACTTCGTTCGATTTACGGACTGGCACTTCATTACTACGCGTGGAACCTGAGTCGTGGCCGCACCAACGATTGGAACGAGGGCAAGGGCGATGCGCTGAAGTTCGACGCGGTCGACTGGTACGAACTTTTGCGCCAGGGCGAGGTCATCGAGTCCCTGATCGAGGGCCACTGGCAGGCGATGGGAGAGTTCGATCGCGAGCACGGCATCAAACTGGTGGTCGACGAATGGGGGCCCTGGTACAAGCCAGGCAGCGAAGCCACGCCCGGCGATATTCTGGAACAAACTCCGACGCTGCGCGATGCGGTCTTCAGCGGCATGACGCTGGATGTCTTCAACCGGCATCCAGGAAAGATCGGCATGGCCAACTGCGCCCAATTGATCAATTGCCTCAACAGTCTCTATCTGGCGCATGAAGACAAGTTCTGTGTAACGCCCGTCGGCTATGTCTTTGACCTCTATTCGGCCCACCAAGGCGGACAGTCTCTACGAGCTATCTTTTCCTCTCCGCAGGTCCACTATGATCGTGACGGCAAGGCGGCGAATTTGCCGGGACTCAGCGGTTCGGCCTCCCTGCACGACAAGGAACTGATGCTCACGGTCACAAACCCGCACACTAGTGAACCGAATGAGACGGAGATTACGATTCCGGGAGCGACCATCCGCAAGGCCTCTGCAACCGTGCTGACGCACTCTGACATTCACGCGCATAACACTTTCACCGAGCGCGATGCTGTGGTCCCAAGAACCCAGACTCTGGAGCTGAGAGGAGCATCTATCATATTCGGTTTCCCGCCAGCATCTGTAACCAAGCTGCTTTTGACCTTGGCGTAGACCCCGTCCAAGCGATCATGATGCGGGCGGTGGTAAAACCGGAGAACGTTTTCGTTTTATGGAGTATATGGGAATACGTTTGCTGTATATAGCTGACGGATCGTCGCAGCTGTGCTAAAATACTGCTGTTTTCCGGGACAATCGCGCATGGATATTCGTGAAATCGCCTTCCGAGCGAAAGTTTCTACGGCTACTGTATCCCGTACCATTAATCGTGTTCCGACCGTCGATCCTCAGCTTGCCAAGCGGGTGTGGAAAGTTGTAGACGAACTTGGTTATTACCCCAATACGCAGGCTCGGGCTTTGGTTTCGGGGCGGAGCCGCCTTTTCGGGTTGATCGTTTCCGAAATCACCAATCCGTTCTTTCCGGAAATAGTGCAGACTTTCGAGAATCTCGCGGTCGAGAACAACTACGAGATTCTGCTGACCTCAACCGTGCACGATCCGAAGCGAATGGAATCGTCTGTTCGGCGAATGATCGAACGCCGGGTCGATGGTGTGGCTATCCTGACGTTTGGCATGGAGGATGTACTGCTCGACCATCTTCGTTTCCGCAAGGTCCCGTTGGTGTTTGTCGACGTGGGACCCAACGCCCCGGGGATCGTCAATATCCGAATCAACTATCTGAACGGAATTCGTCAGGCGGTGCAGCATCTGGCGGCGCTCCGGCATACGCGCATCGCGTTTATTGCGGGTCCATCGAATTTGAAATCGGCCGTGGCGAGAAGAGCCGCTTTCAAGACGTCGATGACGGAAATCGGGCTTTCTCCCGACTTGATGGTAGAGGGAAATCACCGGATGGATGGTGGGATGCGCGCATTGGTGGAATTCAACCGTTTAAGTAACCGGCCAACCGCGCTGCTGTGCTCCAACGACATGACCGCGATTGGAGTGATGCGGGAAGCCTACGACCAGGATATCAAGATACCCAATGATCTTTCGGTAATCGGGTTCGACGACATCCGGTTGGCGGAGTTCACAACTCCTCCCCTGACGACGGTTCAGATGTCGCAACTGCAGTTGGCGACGATCGCGTTCCACGCCCTTTTGAAGGAGGTGCAGCGCGAATCGCCCTCGCATGAGCGCACCGAATACGAACTGACTACCAGCCTGGTACTCAGGCGTTCCACCGCGCTGGCACAGCCAGCAAGGCACGTGGCGAAGACCCGCAAAGGAAATGCGGGACTGCGGATGCCATAAAACCCGGATTACGGCGAGAGGGCGTGGTGGACAATCTCCCGCCCATGCGAAAGTTGTAATTGACAACAGCCGGGAAGATGCTTTTCAACTAGAGTAAACGCTTACTTTACGGCTGCTTCGAAGAGAAGTGAAAAACGGGGAAGGTATGCTGCAACGTTTCGGCGAGCCCTGCCGGGCCCTGTCCGCGATTTCGTTTGCCTTTACGGCCGTTTCCGGCAGCGGGAGTTTATGAACTGATCAGTCCTCCAGTGAACCCGCGTGTGGTCTTGTTCCACTTGCACGCTAATGTCTGGTAGGGCGCAGCTTTGATGGTGTTTGGGCTTATCTGTTGTTTCACATTCGGGCCGGGACGACGGCCGCAAGAAAGCACTTATTGCGAAGGAGAGTTCTATGACGGCAAAAAAAATGACGATGGGCCTGATCGTGGGCAACCGGGGGTTTTTCCCCGATCATTTGGCCAAGAGCGGACGCGAAGAGATGCTCCGCGTGTTAGAAGCGGTGGGCATCGAGGTAGTCGCACTCACTCCGGAAGAAAGCAAGTACGGGGCCGTGGAAACGCGGGAAGAATCACGGCGTTGCGCGGAACGGTTCAAGCGTAATCGCGAGCGCATCGATGGAATCATCGTCACCTTGCCGAACTTCGGCGAAGAGCGGGCGATTGCCGATGCCTTGCGGCTGGCCGATCTCCGTG
>Ga0181530_10002837_pt1 | contig 20037 bp, 16 predicted proteins | sample PEATcosm2014_Bin_42_FD_119769 | JGI IMG/M metagenome (GOLD analysis project Ga0181530, IMG submission 119769) | Peatland microbial communities from MTU Mesocosm Facility, Houghton, MI, USA - PEATcosm2014_Bin10_60_metaG | ecosystem: Environmental > Terrestrial > Soil > Wetlands > Peat | place... | reverse complement strand
TCGCGGATCACGTCGAGCGTGAATCCTTCGCTGGCGTCTTCCAGCACGCGCTTGGACTGCTCGGTCTTCTGCAGGATGTCGGAGATCTGTTTCTCGGTCGAAACCTTGGTGAGGATGCGTTTGCCCAGCAGCAGGCTGATCTCGTCGATCATCATCAACTGGCTGGGATCGGCAATCGCAATCGCCAGCCGCCCGTCTTCCGTCTCATCCAGAGGCACGAACTTGTAGCGGAACATCAGGTGCACCGGAATCTTCGCGAATAGATCGTGGTGCAACTGGAAATCGGTCAGATCGATGAACTCGCAGCGGTAGCGCCGCGCGATGTCGCGCGCATGCGCCTGTTCGTCGGGCACTTTTGCCGTTTCCGGCGCCAGCTTTCCGCCATTCCCGCCGTTTAGCAATACCGTCTTCTTATCCGCCATGCCTGTTCCAGTCTACAGCCTCTTGCACAACACCTGCGTCAAAACACCAGCGTTTCGTGTCAGGGCATCGCTTTAGCGATGCCGCACTCTTCGGCTGTCCACCGCCCCTGTAGGGGCTGTTGCCGCCGCAATTCGCCCTCAGTGTATGCTCGCTCCCATACTGAAGATCGGCATATACAGCGAAATCAAGATCCCGCCGACAAACACCGCCATAAAGATCAGGATCATCGGTTCAATCAACGCCATGGCCGCGCCCAGCGCAGTCTGCACGTCTTCTTCGTAAAACTCCGCCACTGAAGCCAGCATCGCCGGCAGCGCGCCCGTCGATTCGCCCACCTCCAGCATTTCCACCGCCAGATCGGGAAACAACTTTTGCGCTTCCAGACTGTGCGCCAGGCTCTGCCCTTCTTTAACACGCTCGGCGGCGGCCGTGACCCCGTTCAACATTTTCCGGCTGCTCATCGAGTCGCCGGCCGTTTCCATCGCCGGAACCAGCGGCAGCCCGCCTTGCAGCAGCGTCCCCAGAATGCGCGAAAAAGTCGCCACCTGATACTTCAACCGGATTTCCCCCACCAGCGGCAGCGACAGCAGAAACCTGTCGATGGTCTCGGCCCCCCGATCACTCTGCTTCCAGCGCAGAAACAAAACCACCGCCGCCGCCCCAGCCACCACCACCGCCCACGCGTATTTTTGCACGTTCAGCCCAACCGCCAGCATGAACACCGTGATCGCCGGCAACTGCGCGTCCAGGTTGTTGAACAGCTCGGCAAATTTCGGCACCACAAAGGTGATCAGGAAAATCAGCATGATTGTCACGACCACCACCAGCAGCGCCGGATATACCAGCGACACCAGCAGCTTCTTGCGAAAAGTCTGCACCATACGCTGATACGCTATGTAGCGGCCCAGCACCTCTTCCATATTGCCGCTCTTCTCCCCGGCCATCAGCGTGGTCGTGTACATCTTCGGAAACATCTGTTGCGCCGCAAACGCATCCGACAGCAGTTCCCCGCCCTTGACGCGCTCGCGCACGTTTTCCAGCAACTGCAGCAGAGTTCCGTCCCGCTGCCGCTTGATTAGAAGGTCGAGCGCCGTCAGGATGGGCAGCCCCGCCTTGATCAGCGTCAGAAACTGTTGATTGAAAATCAGAAACGCCGACTGGCGCAGCCTTGCGCGCTTCCCGAACTGGCCCCTGCCCCCGCTCAGTATGGTCCGCGGCTTGACCCAGTACACCAGGTATCCCTGCGCCGTGAACCGGTCGTGGACCTCCGCTTCCGAATATCCGCGCTCCACCTGCTGCCGCAGATGCCCTTGTTCGTCGGCGACTTTGACCAGGAATTCCGCCATTCGCTCTTCGTCCGCTCGCGTAGCGGCAGCCGCCCTCGGCTGCCCAGCCGAGCCTAGGCTCGGCACTTTCCAACCAATACAGCAATTCAAAACTCGCTATAAAAGTCCGCTGCCGGACCTCTCAGGCTCAGTGTAACACTCTGTTCCCAAAGCCCTTACCGCAACCTGCCCATCCCGCCGGTACGCAAGTAACCAGCTGTGCCTCTCCGCCTTGGCCATCCTGTCATCCACTCATCGGAACGTTCAAAATGCCTTTGATCTTCGATGGCCCGATGGTCAGATGACCCGATTCTCCGCTACGGCCCCAACTCTCCTTCCACCGTCTCCACCCCCGACGGAGCCGTGAACTGAAACCGGCTGTTGCTCAACTCCTGATTCTCCTTCCACCCCGCAAAGCGGAATTCCGTCGTCGCCCCGTCTTCCTCCATGAACACGATGCGGACAATCTGATCCGAGGGCGTGATTTCCAATTGCACCTCGCTCACCTCGCCCGCCATCTTCCTCGGGAACCCGCGCAGCACGGTGTTCCCTGCGACCAGAGGCGTTTGGTCCACCGCCTTGGAAAGCCCCGCCAATTCATTTTCCAGCTTGGTCTTGCCCAGCAAAAATGCCAGTGGGGACCGTAGATCGTTCAGCTTCCGCAATTCCGTCTTCCGCAGTTGCCGTTCCTTGGGCAGATAGAACCACACCGCCTCGCCGTCGCTGACAAACAGCTTCTCTTTGGGAGAACGGTATTCCCACCGCATCTTGCGCGGCTTTTTCAGCCACAACGTGCCCGATTCCACCCGCTCCGCCCCCTCGCCCCGGTAAATCTCGGTGAAGTCGGATTCAAGGCTGCGCAGATGATTGTAGTGCTCGTCCACAGCCCGGGCGAGCTGGCGAACGTCCTGTGCTTGCGCTGGGATGGAAATGGCAGCGGCCACGAACAGTAGCACTCGCCCACAAAAAAAGGATCGCCGATTCAAGGTAGATTTCGCTCTTCTCGATTCTACTGCGGCGCGCTCTCGCCCGCTGTGAATCACGTATGAATGTTGAGCGCTTCGCTCTCAGTTGCCGAATTGCCTGATCGCTCGGCAGAACTCGCACGCGCAATACCTCAGTTGACGTGCACCCGGCGCGCACTCCAGTTCCTGTGGTAAAGTGAGCAGCGTCGGAACCAGGTTCAACCTTGCATTCGTGAAATAATTCGCGCCGGCGACACTCGCTGCGGTAGCTGAGAAAGTGAGGACAACATGCATTCCCAATTTTGCCGCGCCATCCTGTGGCCCGTGCTCGCGCTGACCACTTGTGCTTGGGCACAGCAGCCAAACTCATGCGCCAGCCTGATGAACTTCAAAGCTCCTGGCGTCGAGATTTCCAAGACCGCACCGATTGCTGCCGGAACCACGGAGCCGAATCCGTGGGGGCCAGGTCACAGCCCTGCGCTTCCTGCATATTGCCGAGTCGATGGCGTGATCAATCGCCGCACCGGAGTTGGCGGTGAGGAGTTTGGCATCCACTTCGCGCTGGCCATGCCAGAAAAATGGAACGGCGATCTCCTGATGCAAGGTGGAGGCGGCGGCAACGGAGTCGTCATGCCCCCGCTTGGCCTGAATGCTGCCGGAGACACACCCGCGCTCGTCCGCGGGTTCGCGGTGGTTAGTACCGATACCGGCCATAAGAGCCACCGAGGCCCCTTCGACTTCGATTTCATGAAAGATCAGCAGGCCTTTCTGGATTTTGCCTACCTCGCCAACGCCGAGGTCGCCACGCTGGCCAAACAAATCATCGCCCAGTATTACGGAAAGCCGGCGGCTTTTTCCTACTTCACCGGATGTTCCACCGGCGGCCGCGAAGGCATGGTTCTTTCCCAGCGCTATCCCACGGTTTTTAACGGAATCATCTCGGGCGATCCTGCCATGCGCACCGGACTTTCCAACCTGGCAATCGGCAAGTGGATCCCCGTCGCCTTCAACCAGGTCGCGCCCAAAGACGCGGACGGAAAGCCCATCGCCGCCCAGGCGATTACCGACAACGGTCGCAAGCTGATTGTGGACGCACTTTTGAAGCGCTGCGATGCCAAAGATGGAGTGGCCGATGGCATCATCTCAGATCCGCTGGGCTGCGATTTCGATCCCGCCGAACTGACCTGCAAGCAAGGCAAGACCGAATCCTGCCTGGCTCCAGAGTTAGTCGCCGCGATCAAGAAAGCAGTCGCTGGCCCAAAGACCTCAGGCGGAGTCCAAGTGTATCCCGGCTTCCTCTATGACACAGGCATCGCCGCCAGCGCTCCCATCCGCGGAATTCTCTCGCCGGGGTCAGGCATTTTCGGACCCCCAACCACCGCAATGGAAGTCGACGTCGAGAAAGAAGCGCTCGCCGATGTCCAGCCACTCGTTGACTCCATGTCCACGAACCTGACTACGTTCTCTGCCCATGGAGGCAAGCTGATCTTCTACCACGGCGACAGTGATCCCTGGTTCTCGCCGCTCGATACGTTCGGCTACTACAAAGATATGTCGGCTGCCAACGGCGGCCTCGAAGCCGTCTCTAAATGGAGTCAGTTCTATTTTGTTCCCGGCATGTCGCACTGCGGCGGAGGCTCTGCCCTCGATCAGTTCGATCTCATAACCGCCGTCGTGAACTGGGTCGAGAAGGGGATCGAACCGCCTTCCGTGATCGCGACCGGCAAGGCATTCCCTGGCCGCAGCCGTCCCTTGTGCCCTTACCCCAAACACGCCCAATACAAAGGACAAGGCGACCCGGAAAACGCTAACAGCTTCGAATGCCGCTGATGTCACGGTACCCCAGGTTCGCGCCCGTCTTTTGGGCGCTAACCTGGGAGGCGTACTCTCTGGGGCCGGCTGGCCCGGACTTCGCGCCCTTCCAACCCAAAAAGGCGGCCGTCCAAGCTGCGCTTGGGCCGGCCCGTTGACCTTTTTCATCGCAAACCATTTGTGCTCGAATTCCGTTGACTTAAGACCAACTGCACGCAAGCATTATTAGTAGGGATCTGATTGGAGCAGTTTCGAGGTTCGTCCATCACCAAGCCAACCCTCGAACCTGCCCTAAACCTATTTTCAGCGCTCTTTTACACTCTAAGTCCTTATTTATGAATACTTTACTTATAACTCCATTGCATTCAAGACTTTGGCGGGAAATTCCCCCTAAAATCTTGATTCCAATATACCGGGGCAGAGGGGGGTACCCTGAACTAGCCGGCTTCTCCCGCGGAATGGGTGGAATAGCCAGCGGAATAAATGGAGTACTGCTCAGTCCCGCCGATTCTGGCAAAAACTGGGCTCTCGGCGATCACGCGCTCGTGCAACGGATTGTGATAGAGCACGTACACCTTGCGCGGATTCTCCGCCAAGGTTTTTTCGAGTCTGGCGATCAGGCGTCTCATGCCCGACTCTGGCAGGGGATTGAAGAGATAAAGCACGAGTGGCTCGGCGGGAAAACGAAATTCGCAAGCGTCCGCGCACACCGCCTCGACCCGCGAGCACCGCTGCGTAGCGGAACGGTAGGCGCGAATGTTTTCTTCCGCCGCGCGATGCAATTCGGCGATCAATTCCACTCCCACGATTTTTTTAAACGGATACTCCGATGCCAGCAGCAGCGTCCGTCCTTTGCCGGAACCGAGATCAATAAAGGTGAAACGCTCGAAGGTGAAATGCTCGAAAGTAAATTGCTCGAACGTAAGTTGATCGAGCGCGATGGGCAGGTTCGCCATCATCTCCCGAAACAGAGATGGCTCGGTCGGTTGATACGGAGAATGGAACACTCCCAGCAGGCGCGCGCGCCAGCCCACTGTGCCGCTGGTTGTGTTGACGCGGTTCTCCCAGTCGTACTCCATGTCGCCGTAGCGCCGGCGACGGCGTTCGGGAGTCGATTCGCGCAGAAAATCGCAGAGGCCGCTGAGCACCAGGAAAGTCGCGCGCCGAGTTCCCTGCTCTCTCGCCTGCTCGCGCCACCAGTCGCGCAATGACGTACAGAATTGTTGGAGGAAACTTGAGGCCACGCAAGGATGCTAACAAACTGGAGAAATCGCTGTTAGCTGTTAGCTCTTGGCTCTTAGCGAAAAGCCAAGAGCTAAAAGCCAAAAGCCTTCAGTCCAGCTTTGGCCGCGGCGCTACGTAACCAGGCGGAAGCCCCTTCTCGACAAACGGGAAATCGTCCGGGTTGCGCAACTCGATGCGGCCATCGGGCAATAATTTGTATGGTTTCCCGCGTGGATCCACCGGCACTCCGCGCAGCATGCCCGCGCCGATCAGTGCGTTGAAGCTCGAGGGCAACAGCCCTGTGAGTTCCTGGTATCGAGCGACGATCTTCTCAAGTTCGGTGACGTCCTCATCCACCTGCAAGGCGCGTAGGTGAGTGGTGGCGTTTTTTTGGATCTGTTCGTCCTTCGTGCTGGCATAGGCAGTCTGCCACAGCATGCGCGCCATCTGGATCTCGCCCGCATGCTGCGCCATCTGCGCTGCCAGTATTCGCAGGAACGGATGCGCATTCGGCGTTTTGCTGCCGCGTTCGAAGGCTTCGGCAGCTCGCGTGTAGTCTTTCAGGTCGAAGTAGTAAATGAATCCCAGGTTGTAATACAACCGCCAGTTGTCCGGGTTGTTCCGGACGCCGTATTCCACCAGAGCAACCGCCTTGTCGGGTTGGCCCGCGCCGTTCGGCGGTTTCGGGGCCAGGAAGTTGGCTCCGAATTCGTAGGCCGCGGTCAGTTTGGGATCGAGCGCGGTGGTGATCTCCAGCAACGGGTCGAGCAGTTTGAATTCTTCGATTCCCTGCGAATGATGGCCGCCGAAATACTGGACCGCTCGCGTCCAGTAGATGTCGGCCATCAATCCGTCGTAGCCCAGACTCAGGCGTTTGATCCACTTCGGCGAGGTGAGATAGAGAACTTCTTCGAGGGTAGCGTGGCTGCGCAACTGGTCGAGGCGCTGCAAAAGAAGGACGGAACTAGCGAGCGAAACGAGCAGCAGAATGCTGGCCGTGACCGTGACTTTGCGCGAGCCGGTTATTGTCATTTCAGGTTCCTGGTCATTTCAGGTTCCTGCGCTCGAAAATCAGCACCGCGCCGCAGATCGCCATCGCCGAGTACGCCACCGCATACGCCGTGTTGTAGGCGATCAGATGCGCGGAGATGGGTTGTCCGTGCGCTACCTGGCCGATCACGTTCAGCGCCGAGAAGTTCGGCACCAGATATGCCGCGCCGGTCGCAAGCCACCGCGTCAGCCCGTGCGACATCCTGGCAAAGCCGCGCAGGTCCTCGGCGAAGCTTCCGATTACGAACAGCGCGAAGGTGAAGACCGCCGACTCCACTGGCGTCGAAAAGGACGAGAACAACAGGGCCAGCGAGCACAGGATCACGAATTGCAGCACGATGAAAAACAGCGCGACCAGTATCCAGGCATCGGAGGACTGGAACCTGTGCGGCGTAGACACATAGAGCAGGGCCGCAAATACGCCAATGGCCATGAAAAACGTGTTCACAAACAGCGTCCCGCTGAGCCCCAGAAACTTGCCGACTACGAACTCCCAACGCCTCACCGGACGCGAAAGCACGGTGTACAGCGTCTTCTTGTCGATCTCTTTCGAAACCAGGCCAATTCCAATGAAGATCGCGATCACCACTCCAAACAGCGAGACTGCCGTAAGCCCCAGGTTCACCACCACCAGGCGCTCGATGTCGATCGAGATCTGTCCGACCAGAATTGCGGCCCCCGAAAGCAGCAGGGCAAAAGCGACCAGGTTATAGAGCACGCGGTCGCGGACCGCCTCGCGAAATGTATTAACGGCGATGTAGCCCACTCGACTCATTGCGCCCCTCCCGCCGGTTGGGTTGCCGGATTCACCTTTTGCAGGAAATACTCTTCCAGCGAGAAGAGCACCGGCGTGAGCGAGATGAGCCGCAGCCGCTCCCTCCGCAGGATTTCCAGCGCCGCCTCCTGCTGCGCCTCTGGCAGCACGGCGCGCATCGTCGCCCCGCTGATGTGACACTCGGCTCCCAGCGCGCTGAACCCGGATGGAACCGAACTTCCATGCCAAATCAGCTCCACCTTGCCAGCCACCGACGAGGTCAGATCGGCTACGCGGCCCACGCCGCGCAGTTCTCCGCGATGAATGACCGCGACCCGATCGCAGATTGCCTCGGCGTCGGAAAGGATGTGGGTCGAAAAGAACACGGTCTTGCCTTGCTGCTTGAGCTCTTCCATCAGGTCGCGAACTTCGCGACGGCCCGTCGGATCGAGTCCCGACATGGGCTCATCGAGAAAAACCACTTTCGGGTCGTGCAGGATGGCCTGCGCCAAGCCGACTCGTTGCAGCATGCCTTTGGAGAACTTCCGCAACTGCAACCGCGCCGCGTCTTTCAGGCCAACCCGCTCCAGCAGGGCGTCAATCTTCCGGCTGCGGTCTTTCGCATTCACTCCCGCCTGCACCCCGGAAAGCTGGCCGTAATACTCGAGCAGTTCCTTCGCCGTGAGGTAGTCGTAGAAATAGGGCTGCTCCGGCAGGAAGCCGATTTGCGCCTTGACCTCAGGATCGGCGATGTCCTTGCCCAGGATGCGGGCCGTTCCCCCAGTCGGGATGACCAACCCCATCAGCAGCTTGAGCGTGGTCGTCTTGCCGGCGCCATTCGGCCCGAGGAAGCCAAAGACCTCGCCTTCCTCGACCGTCAGGTTGAGCGGGCGTAGCGCCACTCGCGGTCTCTTCCGCCAAAAGCCGACTGCGTAAGTTTTTTCCAGATTGATGGTTTCGATGGCAATCATGGCCGTTCAAGGATTCCGTTGCACGTAGGAAACTCGCCTGGGTGCAAGATCCATGGTTTAGGAGGATTATAAACAAGCTGTCAGGCAACGGTAGTAGTGGCGACGGTGCGCGGAATACCGAAGGTAATGTGGTGAACTCCTGCCGGTGGAAGGCTGGGAGTAACGGCCCGACTGAAGCCTTCGGCTCCGCTCAGGCTAGGCCCGCGAGGCAACAGTCCCTTCGAGATATAACTGAGCAGGAGGTCTCGGCGCGAGTTCACTGTATCGGACTGTAAGTACCGCTCAGGCAGGTGGCATGGTCCGGTGCCGCGGCAGCGGGAGTGGTGTAGCGAACCACGTTGTCCTCAACCACACAGAAGCCCTTGATGCCGGTCGAGGTGCTTACGGGAACCCCGGTGGCGACATATTGGATATATGGCGCGCCTGCTCCCACCTGGCTGGCGGTGAACGAATAGCCACTTTTGGTGCCTTGTGCCAGGACAAAATCGATGACACAAGCGTTCGCCGAACTGGGACCGGCACTGCACACGGCGTCGGCTGGTCCCAGCGTGCCCAGGCTCGCCGCAAAACCCACGGCGGGATACGCCGTACTGTAGCCAGTATCCCCAGTTGCAATCGTCCTCACGGATGCGGCCGCAGACGACTCATTCGACGCAATTCGGGCCCGCATCAGGTTAGGCAACGCGATGGCGGCGATAATCAGGATAATCGCCACCGTGATCAGCAATTCGATCAGCGAAAACCCCTTCTTGTTCCCCATCTCAATCTCCAAATTTCCGGCCCGACCGCAAGAACGACACTGGCGAAATACTGAGCTGCACGTCAAGGGCCGATTTGTTGCAGCCGCGGATCGCGAAAGTAACCTATGAATAAACAGTCCCAATGATACTCCGTTGCTTGATCTAGACTGGGGGAGGCCTGCCGAATCTTACCGCAAGCTGTCTAGGGGAGTTGCTCCAGCTGGAAAATCGAGCGCTGAAGCATTAAGGCAAAAAACTAAAGGGAATACCGGAGTTCCCGGTATTCCCCAAGCTACAGACTCTTGAAGAGCCCGTGAACGGCATGCTTACTGTCCAATCGCGGTATAACCCTGGCAGGTCGCTTCAGAGACGCTGGCCCCGGTCGACGGACTGATGAAACGAACGACGTTATCTTCAACGCCGCAGAAGCCCTTGACGCCTGTGGTGTTGACGGTGGTTGGATAGGCGTTGGTAACGAACTGGGTTGTCGGAGTGCCGGTGGCGCCAAGGCTCGAGAAGAGATAACCACTCTTGGTGCCCTGAGACAGCACGTAGTCGATGATGCAGGCGTTGGCTGACGTCGGGGTGGTACAAGCGGCAGCGCTCGGCCCAAGGGCGCCGATCGTTGCAGCATAGCCGATAGCGGGATAAGCGTTTTGATACGCCAACTGGGCCGTACCGATGGTACGCGTGGAAGCCGCGGCAGACGACTCGTTCGCCGCAATACGTGCGCGCAGAAGGTTCGGGATGGCAATCGCGGCGATGATCAGGATGATCGCGACCACGATCAGCAGTTCGATTAGTGAGAAGCCCTTTTGTTTCCTCATTGATATTGTCCTCGTCTCCGTTTGACTTGCTTTGGTTGGATGACCAACTCGCGTTTACTATCGCACTCCGAGTGCCAGAGGCCCAAGTAACGAAAGTCAGATGGACTCTTGAAGGCAAACTCAGCGTTTTCAGCGGGCTTCCGCAGGCTAGTAACCTCCTCAGTCACCCGTGACTCCTTCAGTATGACACTTTCAGAGACCCGGAGTGACAAATTTTGTCAGTCGCCCTTCGTTCCCATCTTCATCTTCCAAGCGTCGTCAGAGGCCGAAACTCCCATTTTGGGAACGCTCACCTCCGATCATCTTGCAGCAGCGGGGATCTTCACCGCCGAGACGCCGAGGACGCCGAGAGAATCAAGGGGGAAAACAGGCCGCAAAGGGCTCGCTCAGTGGTCAAAACTGGGTTTCACCCACTCCACCAACCTTTTGTTTCTCGCTCCTCCGGACAGTCCAACACCATTTCATCTCGGAAGACAGATGCGCCGTTCTGACGCTTGCGATAAACTTCTCTCGGTGTGATCTCCCCGGAAAAAGGCAATCATCGCGCTCAGCGTCCTGTGGTGCTGGTGAACGTTGGCCAACTCCTCACGCTGCGCTCTCCGTCTCACGCAGCCGGCCCGCGCCGCGGCACCGACCTGCGGGAACTTGGCATCGTCGAAGACGCTGCCGTCCTTTGCCTGGGCGGCAAGATCGTTTCGGTCGGCACCACGAAAGACGCCCTTCGCGATCCCTGGCTGAAGAAGAATCGCAAAAAGGTCATCGAAATCGACTGCCGCGGGCGCGTGGTCCTGCCCGGTTTTGTCGATTCGCATACGCACCCGGTATTCACCGATCCGAGGCTGGTGGATTTTGAAAAGCGGATTTCCGGCGCCAATTACCAGGAGATCGCAGAGGCCGGCGGAGGAATTCGCTCCAGCATCGATGGCGTGCGAAAGGCCAGCAAAGCAGCGCTGGCACAGAAGGTTTCCGCAGTGCTGGCGAATTTGGCCCGTCACGGGACGACGACCGTCGAAGCCAAGTCCGGCTATGGTCTTACCTTTGAATCCGAACTGAAGTCGCTCGCAGCCATCCGCGCCGCCGCACGCGAGTGGCCCGGCACCGTGGTTCCCACTTTTCTTGGCGGGCACGTGGTTCCACCCGAATACCGCGGACGTTCGAAGGAGTATGTCGACCTCGTCTGCAATAAAATGATACCGGCGGTCGCGAAGCGTAAACTTGCCCAGTTTGTGGACGTGTTCTCGGATCGCGGCGCGTTCACTGCGGAAGAAACCGCGCGGATTTTCGCGGCTGCGGAAGAACATGGGCTGGACGTTCGGGCCCACCTGGGGCAATTCAGCGAACCCCGGATCGGGCCGCTGCTCCGCTACCATCCAGCATCTCTCGACCACATGGACCACGTGAACGACGCCGACCTGCCGGCCCTCGCCCAAAGTGACACGGTCGCAACATTCGTGCCTGGGGCAAATTATTTTCTTGGCTTATCGAAGTACCCGAATGCGCGCCGGTTCATTGAATCCGGCGTGGCGGTTGCGCTGGCCACGGACTACAACCCCGGCTCCTCTCCAACGTTGAGCATGCCGATGGCGCTGTCGCTGGCCTGCACGCAGATGAAGATGTCACCCGCGGAGGCGATCGCAGCGGCGACCATCAACGGAGCATGGGCGCTTCGCCTAGCCGATCGCAAAGGCAGCGTGGAAGCCGGCAAAGACGCCGACCTGGCCGTGTTTGAGGTGAGCGATTATCGCGAGATTCCCTACTGGTTCGGAACCAACCACTCGGCGCTGACGATCATGAATGGCGTGGCCGGCGGCCAGTCTATCTTCAGGCGAGACGAGTGAGCAACCAGGGAAAAGACTACGAGCAAGACACGGCCGGGCAAAAATTTCGCGCAATCATTTTGAGGGAATGGCACCGGGTTGTTATAATTCGTAAGTTCCGCACGTTTCCAGCGCATCGGCTGTTTTGCTTCGCGGCATCCCGCCCCAGTGAGAGCGCAAGCGCAACGAGCAAAAGCGGCGCGGTCAAATCGCCGAGGCAGTCGCTGTGCGAAAAGATGAGTGGATAGGAAGTGGCCAGGTAGCTCAGGTGGTAGAGCGCAGCCCTGAAAAGGCTGGCGTCGGGGGTTCAACTCCCTCCCTGGCCACCATATATGCTTTGTTTTTAATCTGTTACGGACTTTCAGATGCCTGAACAGACGTTTTCCGATCAATCGCTTGATGGCTCCCCGAATCGACACCAAGCTCTGCAACTGACGTGATATCAATGAGATGGAGTTTGCTAGAGCGCAGCCCAGTGGGGCTTGGCGTCGACCAGCTATGGGCACTGATAAAGAGGGGGATTTGCTACGTTTGCGCAGTGAAAAACCGAAAGGGACATTAGTCGTGATGAGGGCGCAACTGCGACCTTGAGCGTCTCGCTGGTGCGGGCGTGAACAAACCGTGGCAATATCTCCGAGTTTTGGATGGCGTAAGGTTCAACCTCCTCGAAGCCGACTCCCAAGGAACATCAATCGTTCTGTACGGGGGTGACCTGAAATCCCAGTTGTGCGGCTTGTTTGCGAAGCCGGAATTCAGCGCGTCTCAGGGTCTGTTCTTCGCAGCGGTGAAAGACACTCTCGTGGTACGATTCCTGGGTGCTGAGGAGGTGGTAAACAATTCGAGCCGTCGGCTTGATCTCGTCGTGTTCGACCCGAACAGAGAAGTATCCACCACGCCGATTCGGCAGCGGTGTCAGAAAACTTGGCCGAATCGTTCCCGTGGAAGCGACGCCAAGACTAGGCTTCTTGATTTCCACTCATCGCGCCAGGAATGGGTCGGTTCCTAACCCAGTGACACTGGGAACTTCTGTCCCTGGTGTGATTGTCGTTGGTTGCTGAACAAAATCCCTCCCTCAGAAATTCGTCGAAGACCCGGGTACATTTCTCTGCAGCGGCGCAGTTCTTTTAAGGATCATCTCGGCAACACCTCGGCGCGAAGGATCCGGTTGAGCACAAGGAAGGCAGTTGGCGAAGCTAGGCGATAGAGTGCTACATTCAACGCGATGCGTTTTGAAATAGAACAAGCCGTACAGCTCTTGCGGCGCGGCGACGATGCGGCGTTGGAGCAGGCCCTGGCTCTGCTTCAAAATACCGTCTTCTCTTTCAGCTTGCGGGTTTGCGGCCAGCGCCAGGACGCGGAAGATACCATGCAAGAGGTACTGCTCAAGTCGGTCCCGCACCTGCCCAAATTCGACATCCCCAAAGCGCTCGTGGTGTGGCTCTATAAGGTGGCCAAGAACCGCTGCCTGATGAGCCGGCGCCGGAGCAAGTTCGCGCCGAAGGAAGATCTTTCCCTGGAAGAACTGATGCCCGACCGGAAGGAACTCGATCAGCTAAGTTCCCACGGCAGCATCAACCCGGAAGCGTTCGCCATCCGAAGCGAGGAAGCGGGACGGTTGCGAGACGCCATTCAGAAACTGCCTCCGCAATACCGTATTGTTTTGGTGATGCGCGACATGGAAGGCCTGAGCGACGAAGAAGTGGCGGAGGTCACAGGGTTGCGTTCCGGAACGGTCCGCGTGCGTTTGCACCGGGCCAGGCTGTTTGTCCGAAAGGAATTGATGAAAGGATCGAAGCCACGTTCTGCGAGAGGGAACGCAGCTTCTGCGGCATCGTCCGCATCGTCCAATGCGCAGCCCAGACCCGCCCGCTGCAAGGCGATGTTTGCCGAACTTTCCAACTATCTTGACGAGCAGCTTGACGATTCGCTGTGCGAGGAACTGGAGCGGCACCTGAACGGCTGTGTACCGTGCAAGGCGTTCCTCTCAAGTCTCGAGGCGACGATCAAGCAATGCCGCAAATGGCCCGCGGAAGGCCCTGACCGCGAGAAGGCGGTCGAACTCCGCATGAAGTTACTTGCCGACTACGAACGCATGGTCACCAGAAAAATCCGCGAGTAATCCTTGGCCCAACCGTTTACGGTTAGGACCCCGGCAAACTGGAATCGGTCTTACTCCACAGTAGCTTCACGATCTCGTTTTCGAGAACTGAAGTGTCAGTTGCGCCGACATGTTTGGCACTGATCCGGCCATCGCGGCCGATCAGGAATGCGATCGGCAACCCGAGCACTCCTCCGTAAAGCTCGCCCGTCTTCGCGGTGCCCATCACCACCGGGTAGTTCATTTTGAACTGCCGATAGAAGTCGCGCACCGGTTCCGGTTCGTCATCCATGGAAACTCCGATGATTTGCAGACCCTGGCCGCCGTACTTGTTCTGTAGTTCAATAAAATGGGGAATTTCGTCCCGGCACGGATCGCACCATGTTGCCCAGAAGTCCAATAAGACGACCTTGCCCCGGCAAGAGGAAAGGTCGAGTTGTTGTCCCGTCAAGTCGGGAAGCGAGAAATCGGGGGCCAGGGAGTGTTTGCTGGTGCCAGCGCCGCTCATGCCTGCGGGCGCGTCATGATGTCGGGTCACAAAATAAAGTCCCGCTACTACTGCGATGAATGCCAGACTGCGGAGAATCGCGTTCTTCAATATGCCAACCCCAGTTCGGCAGCGTTCAGTTCCCTAGTCTCCCGTGGCCACCGGATAGCCTTTCTCGACCCAGTCCATCCCGAAGTTACCTGGAATGTAGAGCACCTTCACGTTGGTAAAGCCCATCGCGTGCAGCGCATCGTCGGCAGGCTTGACGTTGGGGCAGTGGCTCCACGGGCAACAGCCGCAATAAAGAACGATGGACTTCTTTCGCGGCAGAGGCTCCACGCGCTTGCGCAACACCTGCAAGCCGCTTTCGCTGGAGGATGGGCCGATGTATTCCGAGCCGGGAATGTGCGCTTGCGTATAAAGGACGTGGGAACCCACTTGAATCATCAACGGTTTTTCACTGTTCGCAGACTGAAGAATCTTGACTAGTTCGTTCGGGTTGATCAATCGCGAGGATGGGATCAGGCTCGCCTGATATGCGAGAACCGCGGATGTCAGGGTAATTGCGACAGCCACCAAGATTAAGAGCAGCTTGCCGAATTTGATAGAAGGATTCATTTGCGTCCTCTCCGCATTATCTATTCTCGATCAGGCTCTCCGCAAGACGGGATACGAGTTCGCCAGCCGCCGCAACGCCGCTGAATATTTCTTGTAACAAAATCCGTCCCGCTGCATTTGTTCGTAGACTGTTCCGACAGAACCAAGCAGGAGGCAATCGTGATCACAGCCAAAGTCGAACTGACGCAACCACTGAAGCGGCAGCGCCAATTTGTGGCCCAGACCGGAAGCGGCCACAATTTCCTGCTGGACGACACGGCTGGAGGCACCGGGCCGAAGCCAATTGAATTGGTGGCCGCCGGATTGGCCGGGTGCACGGCCTTCGACGTGGTCACCATCCTCCGCCAGAAATATCACCAGAAGGTCACCGGCTACGAAGTGCGGGTCGAAGCCGACCAGGCCGATCGCCCACCGCAGGTGTTCACGGCGGTGCGAATCCATCACGTGGTGACCGGCTTTGAAATTGACGTGGCCGCGGTCGAGGAAGCTATCCGTCTCTCCGAGGAAAAGTACTGCTCGGTGGGGGCCATGGTACAGAAGACCGCCAGTTTTCATACAACCCACGAGATTGTCGAAGACAAGACCGACTGGATGAAGCCGGTTCAGGTTGCGGGAGTACAGAGTTGAAGACTTTTTTCACAGCGATTCTGCTCTCCGCCGCTGCTTGCCTGCCTGTGGTCGCATCTTCGGCTCAGCAGGAGAAGCCTTCGTCTCTCACCTTGCAACAGGCAGTGAACATCGCCCTGGAGAAAAATCCGCTGCGCAAGGCGGCCCTTGCAGATACAAAGGCGGCTTCCGCCGATGTCCGTGAGGCGCGGTCGTTCCTCATGCCGCGCATCACTTTTTCCGAGACGGCGACGCGCGGCAACGATCCCGTTTATGTGTTCGGCGGCGAATTGCGGCAGCAACGCTTCACCGCAGCCGACCTCGCGCTCAACAAGCTGAATAGCCCTGTGCCCTTCGGCAACTTCGCCACGCGTTTTGGAGGGAGTTGGAACCTCTTCGATTCGTTTGCCAGTTGGCACGGAATCGAACGGGCAAAACAGATGACCGAGGCTGCCGGACAGCAGTTAGACCGCACGGACCAGGAGATCGTCTTCCGCGTCGTCCGCACTTACTACCAGGTTCTGCTGGCGGCGAAGCAACTGGAAGTCGCCGAGCAGGCGGTGAAAACGGCACAAGCCATCATGGATCGCAGCAAGACGCGGTTCGACAGCGGTTTGGCGGTGCAGTCCGACTTACTGACCGCGAAAGTTCGCATGGCGGCGCGGCAGCAGGAGACGATTAGGGCAAGAAACAATCTGGAAATGGCGCGAGCGGAACTGAACACAGCCATGGGCATTCCGTTGGACGCTCCGGCACAACCGTCCGAGGCACTTGCTGAACACGCGCTTCCCGTCCCAGCCCTACAGGAAGTCGAGAAACAAGCACTCGTGAATCGACCGGACTTGAAGCGCGTGCAATCCGAGGAAGCCGCCCAGCGGCAGAGCGTGGCGATGGCCAAGTCGGCGTTCGGCCCGCGAGTGAATGCCTTCGCCGGATGGGAAATGGACAATCCAACGTTTGTGGCGGGCGGCGGGAGCAACAACTGGTTGGGCGGGATCGAAGTGCAGTTTGACATCTTCCAAGGCGGCGCGAAACGCGCGGAACTCTCGCGGCAGCGGGCCCTCGAAGAAAAAGTGGCGGCCCTGAAGCAGGTGGCCACTGACGGAGTACGCCTTGATGTCCGCCGCGCTTATTACAATCTGGACTCGGCCCGGCAGGAGTTGGATGTTGCGCGGGCTGCCATCGCCCAGGCACAAGAGAGTCTACGCATCAACCAGGACCGATACGATAGCGGACTGACCACTATCACCGATCTATTGGGCGCCGAAGAAACAACGCGTCGCAGTCAAACTGATTACTGGGAAGCCGTTTATCGTTTCCATACCAGCTACGCAGACCTGGAGTTGGCGAGCGGCAGCTTGAATCCGCAATCTCTCGTGGTGATGCCATGAAGCGTTTGAATACCAGACCCGGACTTTCGTTTTTGGTGCTCCTCGCGGTGGTTAGCCTTGCCGGCTGCTCTAGCGAGCAAACCCGCACGGCTCCATCGCCGGAAACCGTGCGGAACATTGACGTGCTGGCGGTGCAGCACGCCAGCGTACCCGATTTGCTGGAAGCGGTAGGCACGGTACGTGCCGCCCAGACCAGTGACGCCGCCAGCCAAATGATGGGAAACATCGTCGAAGTCCGGGCTCACGAAGGAGACCGTGTTCAGCGCGGTCAAGTGCTCGCAATAATCGACGACTCCCAGCCGCGAGCCGCTGTAGACCGCGCGGCCGCAGCCGAAGCAGCCGCCCAACAGCAACTGGTTGGAGCGGATTCCGACCTGGCCCTGACGGAATCGACCTTGCAGCGTTACCAAACTCTCTGGGAAAAGAAATCCGTGAGTCCGCAGGAGTTCGACGAAGTGAAAGCCCGTCAACAAGCGGCTCTCGCGCGTCGCGATATGGCAAAGGCAGGCCAGGCCCAGGCGCAGGCAGCATTGAGCCAGGCGCGCACGTCTCTGGATTACACGCGGATTCGGGCGCCATTCGACGGCGTGGTGACGGAGAAGAAAGCCGATTCCGGCACGCTGGCTTCACCCGGCATGCCGATCTTCACCGTTGAGGACGTGCGCCGTTATCGCCTGGAGGCCACCGTCAATGAGAACGATCTCCAGTATGTACGAATAGGAGAGCAGGTTTCGGTCGTCATCGATGCCCTCGACAACGCGGGTCTGAAAGGCAAGGTTGTGCAAATCGTCCCAGTCGCGGACGCCGCGAGTCGCACGTTCCTGGTGAAGATCGATTTGCCCACGGATACAAGGCTGCGTTCGGGGCTGTTCGGGCGGGCTCAGTTTTCTCGTGGCGAGCGGCAGGCGCTGTTGATTCCGCGCTCGGCAGTAGTCGAACGCGGCCAATTGCAGGGCATTTATGTGCTGGACCAAAACAAGGTTGCGAGCTTGCGCTACATCACTTTGGGGAGGCCCTCAGGTGCCGAAGTCGAAGTGCTGGCAGGCCTCCAGGGCGGCGAGCGGATCGTGACCGAACCAGGTGCAGTTGACCTAGATGGCAAACACATTGAGGTCCAGTAATGGCTGATAGCAAATCCAAGTCGGTGACGCAACCCGCGAAGGGCTTGCGCCTGGCCGGTCGCATCGCCCACAGTTTCATTGAGTCGAAACTCACACCGCTGGTGATCGTTGCCGCGCTGCTTCTTGGCGCCTTCAGCATTCTCAAGACCCCGCGGGAAGAAGAGCCGCAGATCGTGGTGCCCATGCTCGACGTCTTCGTTCAGATGCCGGGTGCGTCGGCAGACGAGGTGGCACAGCGCGTCAGCCTTCCCATGGAGAAGCTGCTCCGCGAGGTGCCAGGGGTCGAATACATCTACTCCATCAGTCATCCGGGCATGAGCATGCTGGTCGTGCGTTTCTACGTCGGTACTAAAGAAGAAGACGCGATCATCCAGACTTACAACAAGCTCTACTCCAACTTCGATCGCATTCCACCCGGAGTATCACAACCGCTCATCAAGGTCCGCTCAATTGACGACGTGCCAATCATGGCATTGACCCTGTGGGGGAAAGGCTATGACTCTTATCGCCTGCGGCGAATCGCGGGTGAGCTGGAAAACTCTCTCAAGCCACTCGATGATGTTTCTGAGACCAAGATCATCGGCGGGCAGCCGAGGCAAATACGAGTAGTGCTCGACACACAACGGCTGGCCGCATACGGCCTTACGCCGGGTGCAATCGTGGCGCAACTCCAGAATGCAAACAGCCGCGGCCAAGCCGGTAGTTTTGCGCGTGACAATCGCGAGTTTCAGGTCGAGGCAGGCACTTTTTTCACGAGTCTCGAAGACCTGCGCCAGGTTGTGGTCGGAGTTCACGCCGGACGACCCGTCTACTTGCGTGACGTAGCGGAGAAGCTTGAGGATGGCCCCGCGGAAGCCAATACTTACGTCCTGTTTGCCAATGCTCGCGGTGGCGCCGGAAAGACAGCGGGCGCGGATTATCCCGCTGTAACCATTACGCTTTCCAAGCGCAAAGGTACGAACGCCACCGACATTTCTGAGCGTGTGCTGGACAAAGTCAATAATCTGCGCGGTTATATGCTTCCGAACGATCTGAACATCACGGTGACGCGCAACTATGGCGAGACTGCGAAAGATAAGTCCGACGAGCTTCTCAAACACCTTCTGATCGCAACCTTGTCGGTTACATTGCTGATTGCGTTGGCGCTGGGTTGGCGGGAATCAGGCGTTGTACTTCTGGCGGTGCCGGTCACTCTCGCCCTCACGCTCGCCGTGTTCTACCTGTATGGCTACACCCTGAACCGGGTCACATTGTTTGCTCTGATCTTCTCCATCGGCATCCTTGTCGACGACGCCATCGTTGTGGTCGAGAATATCGTGCGCCATTTTCGATTGCCGGAAAGCCGAGGGAGATCCTTATCTGAAGTCGCGGTCGAGGCGGTGGACGAAGTTGGCAATCCTACGATTCTCGCTACGTTCGCGGTAATCGGTGCGATCCTGCCTATGGCCTTCGTGCGCGGCCTGATGGGTCCATATATGCGCCCGATCCCGGTGGGCGCATCCGCTGCGATGTTGTTTTCGCTTATGGTGGCCTTCGTGGTTTCGCCGTGGGCGGCGTTGAGGTTGCTGCGGAAATATGCAGCCGGAAGCGGCCATCCCGGACACGACACCGAAGGCTGGACCACGCGCTTGTACCGCCGCACGATGAACCCGCTCATTCGCAATGCGCGCCGCCGCTGGATGTTCCTCGGCGGTGTAGTGCTTCTGCTGCTCGCAGCCATCGCCTTCGTCCCGCTGAAGTGGGTGCGCGTGAAGATGCTCCCCTTCGACAACAAAAGCGAGTTCCAGGTGATCGTTGACATGCCGGAT
>Ga0181530_10002833_pt1 | contig 20051 bp, 20 predicted proteins | sample PEATcosm2014_Bin_42_FD_119769 | JGI IMG/M metagenome (GOLD analysis project Ga0181530, IMG submission 119769) | Peatland microbial communities from MTU Mesocosm Facility, Houghton, MI, USA - PEATcosm2014_Bin10_60_metaG | ecosystem: Environmental > Terrestrial > Soil > Wetlands > Peat | place... | reverse complement strand
CCGTCCTTCTTCTCGAGTCTTTCCGCCGTGAAAGTCGGGTCGGAGTGGTCCTGGCTCTGGCGACGCTGTTGGCGGTTGTGGCGAAATCGTTGCTCTCGATCCGCCAACTGCGGTCGGTGACCGAGTCCAGGAAACTCCAGGCGCTGACCGATGAGTTGACGGGTCTTGGCAACCGGCGGCACGTGCTGAGCGTGCTCGAACGCTTCTTCGAGGAAGCGGAATTGGTCGACCCGGGACCAACGCCTTGCTCTGTTGCTGATCGACCTCGATCACTTCAAGGAGATCAATGATTCGTTTGGCCATCCGGTCGGCGATCAGATCCTCAAGATGTTGGGGTCACGTCTCCAGTGCGTTCTGTGAAGCTCCGATGTTCTTGCCCGGCTCGGGGGTGACGAGTTCGGTATCGTGCTCAAGGACTCCGATGTCGACTACTCCGAAGCCGTCGCGCAGCGCGTTGTCACAAGACTCGAGGAGCCCTTCATGCTCGAGGTGGCGAGCCTGCACGTCAGCGCCAGCATCGGCATCGCCCTTGCGCCCGAGCACGCCCACAGCTGTGACGAGTTGCTCCGCTGTGCGGACGTCGCCATGTATCGCGCCAAGGTCGCCCGCCGACCCTTTGACGTATATGAAGACCTGAGCGATGACGGCCGGACTCGACTGCGACGCATCGAGGAGCTTCGCCTGGCTATCGCCGAAGACTCCCTGGCGCTCTACCTTCAACCCCACTTCGATCTTCGAACAGGCGAGATCCCTCAGTCGAGGCGCTGCTCCGTTGGCCCCAGAGCGAACTGGGTGTCACTCTTCCTGGCGAGTTCATCCCCCTTGCCGAAGAAGCTGGGCTGATGAAGCCGATCGCGGCGTGGGTCTTGGAGTCTGCGCTCGCGCTGTGCGCGCGTTGGCGGAAAGACGGGCTGTACATCTCCGTCGCGGTCAACTTGTCGGCGACCAATCTTCTCGATACCGAGCTACCAGACCAGATTCGATTCTTACTGGCGCTCCACCGTCTCGGGCCCGAGTCCCTGATCCTAGAGACAACAGAGACGACCTTGATGGCCGACCGAACGCGGTCCCGAGAGGTCGTACAGCGGCTGCACGATCTCGGTCTGACGATCTCGGTGGACGATTTCGGCACCGGCTTCTCCTCGCTTGCCTATCTCGCCGATCTTGCGGTTGGGGAACTCAAGATCGACCGCTTGCTCGTCAACCAGCTGGAGTCAGAAGACCCCCAAAAGGGCGAAGCAATCGTGCGGACCGCGATCGAGCTGGGTCATGCCTTGGGTCCTCCGTGTCGTGGCCGAGGGTATCGAAACTGCCGTCACTCGGGACTTACTGACATCTCTCGGTTGCGACCTCGCCCAGGGATTCTTCCTGTGCAGACCTCAGCCAGCCGAGAACCTGACCCTGCGCTCGACCGGGTACGAGCCCTTGAACGTTCGTGATCTGAAGTCGGCCGGAACACCAAGAACAGGGCTATTCGAATGGGGCGCCGAGTGACGGGCGAGACCTGCACGCGTCCGTGAGAGTGCGTCGATGAGGCTCCTCACCCGGCGCGCCACGCAGCCTGCGGATCTTGACGAACCATCTGTGGTTCTGGGCGGCCGCTGGACCCGTAAGAGGCCAATGCCAAGATCAGCCAGATGAAACGATGTCTCGCTCCTATGGTCACTGGGCATGTGCCGCTTCCCCGAGTGAGAGAATGTTGCCAGGGTTCGCGGTACGCTGAGCCAGAGCGTCACGGGTTTCAAGGCCGATTCTGGCTGGCGTGACCACCCCCGCACGTGTCCTGGGTCGTTGTAGGCTGTCCTGACGGGTGCCGATAAGCAGGGAGCCTGTTGGACTCTCGCGAGTGGCACATCTGCAACAGCTGAGGACTCCAGAGCGAGGACCCGGGACGGCGAGCCGTGCCCGTTGTTGGAGGTTCGGTGCTGGCATCGAACGACCAGAGGGCCACGCGGTGTGGCCTTGCGCGGCGCCGATTGCGCGCCCGTCAAAGTTCCGGCAGGCACGCGACGCATGCCAGCTCGGACGCCGGAATGTGCTGCCTCGTGAGTGTCAGGGTCCTGCGCCTAAGGCGCAAGCGCAGCGCCATCGACAACGAGCTGACCGTGTCCTGCAAACCACGCCTCAGTTGTACGGTCGAACTGGCGCCTGGTTGGGCGCACCCCGGGCGTGCTTTCTCGCGGCTGTCGACTTGTCGGCTTTGGACCGTGCGCAGCCGGGACCGGCCAACCTCGTTCACGTCAACGAGCGACGCGGGCTCTGCGCCAGGCGCCCTACCGCGATTGTGTCGCGCTGCTTAGGCGTCCCGGGTCATCATCCTCCAGGCGCCAAGGGCCGTCCAGACGACCAGCCAGGCGATGATCACACAGACGGCAACGGTGGTCGACTCCGGAATGAGGAGTGGGTTCCCGTTGCCGCCGCCTGGCCCTCCTCCGCCGCCGCCCAACACCGGCAGGCCACCCGGCGTCAGATGCGCCGTGGCGACTCCGACCACCGCCCGTTGCAAGTTCAGCAGGTGAGGAATACGAGTTCGGGAGAAGATCGGTGTCAGGATGACCTCGAGCACGATCATGAGGATGACTGAGATAGTCCTTTGCCCAAGCAGGGAGGCGAGGCCCAACCCCACCACCAACCCGATGAGCGCTTCGAGCTCGAGCCACAACCCGGACTTGATCATGAGCGAGTTGGACGGGTACAGGAACTGAGAGGCGTAGTCCGCGTAGTCCGTTCGGGCGATCTGGGCGGCGACCCCCTTGATTTCGGCTTCAGTCGGCTTCGCGCCGCCACTGACCGACGGTGGACCAAACTGCACCCCGTTGCCGCAACGCACGTTGTCCAACACCGAATTCAGATCCGCCTTCGGCGTTGACGGCCCGACCCGTAAGCCGAAGTTGCAGATGACCTCGTTCGCATGTGCTTCGGCCCAGTTCTCGAGTCCGGCACGCGAGAGGCCGACCGGTACATTCACCCCGTCGTAGCTCAGCTTCGTCGGAGCCGCGAAGACGCACACTGCGCAGACGATGGTGAATCCGATCGCGACCAAGGGCACGACGATGGCCAACCCGGCGGGGATCCGCGCCAGGTAGAGCGCTAGCCGGGAGCGGCCGGTCACCACCAGGTGCCGGAACATCCCCTCGGAGAGATCCACCGATCCCGCCGTGCAGCCCAAGGTGGCAGCCACGATGAAGCCGAAGACGTACATCACTCCAGCCACGAGCCCCGTGTAGATCGAGTAGCCACCGGCCGGTCCGTAGGACTTCGGGTCGAAGGCGTGAGCGAGCAATCGGATCGTAAGGAAGAGGGTCGGGATCCCGATATTCACCACGATCAGCGCGATCATGAGCCCGCGACGCTTGCGCAGCTCCGTGAACCTGGTGGCGATCATGGCTCCGGTAGGAATCGGCGATCCCCGGTGATCTCGCGACGATCCAGACTGTGCCGTCCCTGGACCCGGAGAGGTCTTCGGTACGGCCGCCATCACGGGGCTCCCAGTCGACTCGTGACCTGCAGGAACCACGCTTCGAGCGACGCTTGGACCTCCTGGAGCCGGTACACGGCGATCCCTTCCGTGACGAGGATGCGGTTGATCTCAGCTGCGACGTCGCGGGGCGTGCCTCCCGGCAGGCTGATCCCGAGACCCAGCTGCCCGACTTCGATGCGGGCCGCAATGTTGGCGCCTTCGATGAGGGCCCGGGCCCGATCGGGCTCGGAGCATTCGACCTGAAGCATGAGCGATGCTCCCGCGAGCAGCTCGGATATAGGTCCCTGCCGGATGATCTTGCCCCGGTCGACGATGGCGACGGCGTCGCAGGTCCGCTCCACCTCGTCAAGCAGATGTGAGGACAACACGACCGTGCGGCCCTCGGCCACCAGGGCGAGGATCATGTCGCGAATTTCGGCCATGCCGGCCGGGTCGAGTCCGTTCATCGGCTCGTCCAGGATCAGTAGCTGCGGGTCCCCGATAAGGCAGGCGGCGACTCCGAGTCGCTGCCGCATGCCCATCGAGTACTTCGACACCTTGTCATCGGCGCGGCCAGCGAGGCCAACGCGCTCGAGCGACGGCCCGATCCGGTCACGTGATTCCGGTTCGCGTGCTGCGGCAAGAATCTGAAGGTTCTCCTTGCCTGTGAGATGGCCGTGGAACCGAGGTTCGTCGACGATCGCCCCAACCCGTGCCAGGGCCACATCGCGATGCTTGGGAACCAGGTAGCCGAGAAGCGACGTGGTGCCGGCATCCGCGTGGGTCAACCCCAGCAGCACGCGGATGAGCGTGGTCTTGCCAGCGCCGTTCGGTCCTAGGTAACCGAACGCACATCCGCGCGGGACCAGGAGCTCAACACCGTCAACCGCGACATTCTCCCCGAACCGCTTGGTCAGCCCATGGGTCTCAACGGCCCATTGGCTCTCGGCCGCCCGTCTGTGGGAGGCGTCGGCAAGCGCGGTGGCGCTCATCCGATGACCCTGCGGACAACCGCCCCCATCACTGTCGGCACCCCGCGTCCGCGGTCACGCTGACGATGAACGGCACGCCCGTCCCCCGCCAGCTTGGCAGGCTCGAGGTCCGGGCTGACCACGGCGAACACAGAGAACGAAGGCTCTCTTGGTTCGTCATGGCAGGCGGCGCGCCGACCACTGGACATGACGCTCCCCTCTTACGGTGTCGGTCTCGACCAAAATGCCAGTCTGGCACGGGAGCTGCCGAGCGGAAGGTCGCCTCGCGACCGGTCACTCGCATACCGACGGACAAACGACCACCCCCCGCAGCACTGAACACCGAACGATTCATCTCTTCGCACCCAGGGGTGGCGCACGGCATGCGAAGCGACGGACATGTCGCCAAGCTCCGCGCACCTGCGTGAAGCGCCGCGGCCTCAGCCGCAACCCCAGCGGTTCTGCGGCTGGTCCTCCGGCTGGTGTTCCACTCCCCCCGGCCCAGGCGCTTACAGGCGTTCTGAGGGTGTTGCTGGGCAGGAAGCCCGTTGGACGTGGTGAGTGTCACATTTCACTAGTTGGAGGACTCGGAAGAGAGGACTCGTCGCGGCAAGTCGTGAGCTTTGGAACGCCGCCGGGCCGTCGCAGGACCCGTCATCGACCTTACCGGCACAGGGTGCGCTTCACCTTCGACGCACGCAGGGCAGACAGGGGCGCTGACATCAGTGTCGTGAGGAACAGGGGAGCCGGGAATGGGAACAGAGGAGAACAAGGCCGTCGTTCGTCGTTCATGACCGAGGTCGGGGCCGGTGTAGATGGCGGGCTCGGCATTGCTAGCAGGTTGTTGACGGAATATCCGTCTCGATCAGGTTGGCTGCTAGGCCCGCCAAGCTTGGGGCGCGACCCTGGTGAAACGCGCACCCATGGCTCCCCGGCGCCCGTGGCTGGTTCCGGCCGCAGGGGCCGCATTCCCCGAGGCGTCGCAGGCGGTTGCGGGGCGTCCTGCGGCGCGTCGACAGCGGGGTACACCCGGCCCCGGGCCGCGGCTTGTCGGTCAACCCGGCTTCCGACCCCAGGCCGACACCATGGGCGAGGTTGTCAAGTCGAGCTGCCCTGCACCGACGTTGAAGAGATGCTGTTCGATCTCTTCCTCTGTCGCCAGTTGCGCGGCGATTAGGCGCTCCCGGATCTGCTCCACAGTTGCGCGCTCCAGTCGATCTACCGCTGGGCCCCCTATCGGAAAGTAAGCCTCCGCCTTCACTTGGACTAGGCCCGCGGTTCTAAGCAGTCTTGGGAGTTTGCGACCGAATGACAGATCCACGCCTCGTTCGGCCATCAAGGCCCGAAACGCCAGTTTCAACTTGTTGGCGAGTTCTTCTGCTGCGCCCCGGCCATCGGGACATGCCAGGGGCTGCAGACCGGGGTCAGCTTCTTCGACGAGAAGCCATCCGCCGGGTTTGAGGGCGTCAATCATGGTGGCAAGGGCTTCGGACCGCCGCGGGACGTGAACGAGCACAAGTCGTGCGTGGACTAGGTCGAATGTGTGGCCGGGCGCCGGATCGATTCCGATGTCGTGCCGTCTTGATTCGAAGCCATCCTTGGCGGCTTCCAGCCAGGTGGTGTCGATGTCAGTGGCCAGTACGTAGCCCTTGGTCTGTTCGGCGATCCAGGCCGGCACGGTGGGACCTCCCGCCCCGACTTCCCACACTCGCCAGCCGGGTGACAGGCCAATCGACGCCATGTGTCGGAAGGTCGACGGGTTGAACAGAGTCGCGAAAGCGTGAAAGCGTTGGCCCGCCTCGCTCTGCTGATTGTCCAGCAGGTAGTGCTCACGGGCCACGCCAACATCCTACGGACCGATCACTTGGGGTGACCTCGTACGGCTGATCCCAGCACCGAAAGTACAGCCAGAACGTGCGAGCTGACGAGTTCGAGTTGCGCCATATCAGACTGTGAGGAAACTTCGTCCGGTTCCGCGCGCCCGCGTGAAGCGCCGCTGCCCGAGCCTGAATGCTGGCAGTTTCGAGATCCGCGCGCCTGGCGAAGAGCCGCCGCCTGAGCTCGAGCTCCAGCAGGTCCGGAGATCTTTCCAGCTGGTTCCTCCCAGGCGTCCGGGGCCGCTGTTAGGTCGTTTTGACGGGTCCTGCCCGGAGCGTCCAGATCCCCTGAAGGTGACGGCTGGCCGGCTGCCGTGTACAGGTGGTAGCCACTCCTGGGCTGTCAACGATGCGAGGGCCCGTGCCCAAGTGACCGACCTGGGGCTCGAAGAGGCGTCCGTGACGCGATGTTCGCGCCGGTTCCCCGGGCGGTCCGCGCGTGCCTCCGGCAGACGCGGAAGACGCGCTACGCCTTGTCAGCCGCTCGGAGGTACCGTGAAGTTGATGTCCGCCGGTCGGTGGTCGTTGTGCGTCGTGTTGGGCGTCCTGGCCGGGTTGGCGCCGCTCGTTGGCTCGTGCCCTGCCTCTGGAAGCCCGCCCTCAGGCGCTCGCACAGAAAGCGCCGGTCGTGCCGTCGTGAGCATCGCCGCCGGAGGCTACTCCGGTTACGCCCTGCTCGGTGATGGTCAGGTGTGGGCGTGGGGCGATGACCTCGAGGGTCAGATCGGCGTCGCCGGACAGTGGTTCCAGACCACGGTGCCCGTCGCAGTGCGTGGCCTCAACGGGGTGGTCGCTATCGCTGCCGGCCAGAACACGGGCTACGCCGTGTTGCCGGACGGCACTGTGCGGGCGTGGGGCGACAACGGCCAGGATGAGCTCGGCAACGCGGGAGACCCATCCCGACAAATGCCCGTCCAGGTGCACCCGCTCAGCAAGATCGTCACAATCGCCGCAGGCGCCTTCTCCGTCTACGCCCTGCGCCGGGACGGCACTGTGTGGGCGTGGGGCGACAACGGCCTCGGCCAGCTCGGGACCGGGAGTTCCGACCCAGGTCCCGGTGCCCCGCATGAGCTGACACGGCTTGGGGGTGTCACGGCGCTCGCCGGCGGAGCATCAAACGGCTATGCCCTACGGGCGGACGGCACGGTCTGGGCGTGGGGCGACAACGGCCTCGGCCAGCTTGGCGTTCCACCTTGCACCTCGTCGGCTCGGCCTGCTTCAACCTGCCTCTTTTCGAGTATGCCCGTCCAGGTGCCCGGCGTTGCGGGTGCGATAGCGCTCGCCTCAGGTTGGGATACCGCCTACGCCCTGTTGCGGGACGGCACCGTACTGGCGTGGGGCGACAACGGACTCGGCCAACTCGGTAGCGGTACGCACCAGCCTTCGAGCGACACTCCCGTACGCGTGGGGGGCCTCGGCCGCGTTGTCGCCATCTCCGCAGGCTCTGAGACCGGTTACGCCCTTGATCGGCAGGGCAACCTCTGGGCCTGGGGATATGGTGCCTACGGCCAGCTGGGCGACGGCAGCGCCGCGAACAGTGACGTTCCGGTTCGAGTGCGAAAGCTGAGCCATGTGGTAGAGGTCGCCGGGGGTGGCGACATGGCCTACGCCCTTGACCGGCAGGGCAACCTCTGGGCCTGGGGCTACGGTGCCTACGGCCAGCTGGGCGACGGAAGCCTCGTGAGCCTCGATGTACCGACACCGGTGGTGGGCCTGCCGAGCCGGTGACCTAACTCAGTTGCGCTCCGACTGAGTCGAGGCCGCTCCGGCAGTCCGGGTCGCGCCGCCTGGGGCACAGTCCCAGACAGCCGTTCGCTTTGCCACCTGAACCGCCCGGTGCTCTGGAGAACGGACGCCTGCGTGCCGGGCTTGCTCGACTGAAACGGAGATACCGGTTATCTCGCTACCCTCGACGGCAGTCGCCACGTCACGCTCGCCGTCGCCGCGGTCCAAACCGACCAGGCCTCCCGACGGACGGACCGCCGGCAGACTCAGCCGCAGGCAGTCTCGACCCCGAAAAGGGGAACCAGAAAGGAACGGAGACAACAGGGGGGACCCATGCTGTACACGACACTCGGCCGCAGCAACCTGAGGGTCTCTCGGGTTGCCTTCGGCACCTGGCAGCTCGGAGGAGCTTGGGGGCCGACCGATGAGACCGCCGCCGTCACCGCGATCAGGAGAGCCGTCGATCAGGGGATAACCCTCTTCGACACGGCGCAGGCCTACGGGTTCGGCGCCTCGGAGCGACTGCTCGCCCGGGCCCTCGAGCGTCGCAGCCGTGAGGGCCTCGTCATCGCCACAAAGGGGGGCGTCCGACCCGTCGATGGGGGCGTGACGCGCGACTCGAGCCCCGCCTGGATCCGCGAGGGAGTCGTGGCGAGCCTGCGCGCGCTCGACACAGAGGTCATCGACCTTTATCAGATCCACTGGCCCGACCCGGCAACGGCGCTCGAAGAAACTGCCGCAACCCTCGCCGCACTCGTGGCCGAGGGCAAGATCAACCATGTCGGCGTGTCGAACTTCGACGTCAACGAGATGAAGAAGTTCAACGCCGTCCTCCCGGTCGAGACCTTGCAGCCGCCCTACAGCCTGTTCCAACGCGAGATCGAAGCCGGGATCCTTCCTTACACAGAGGTGAACGAGATCGGCGTCCTCGTCTACGGCCCGCTCGCGCACGGCCTCCTCAGCGGCCGCCTCAGCCATTCGACCACTTTCGCTGCCGACGACTGGCGCGATGCAAGTCCTGTCTTCCACGGGGCGACCTTCCGGCGCAACCTCGAGACCGTCGCCGCGCTCGAGGCGTTCGCCCAGCAGGAATACGGCACCTCGGTAAGCCGGCTGGCCGTGGCCTGGACCCTCGCACGCCCGGGGATCGACGTGGCGATCGTGGGGATCCGCGACCCGAGGCACGTCGACGACGTCGTTCGCGCCGTCGATCTCCAACTCGACGGGGAGGCCCTCGCCCGCATCGACGAGATCACCTCCGGGGCGGTGACCGTCAGGGGCCCTTCACCCGAAGGCGTCTGAAGCAATGGATCGTGCGAAAGGGAACCGATGGAAGACCACGGCATCACGAACCAGGAGCCCGGGCACGAGACTTTGCCCGCCCGCGCCGTCCTCGGCCCGGGCCAGACGGGAAGACCGGTAACCACGGGACCTGCCTTCGCCGGGGCGCTGACCGAAGCACGCGGGGAGGAGGATCTGTCTTTCGTTCAGGCCGACGGCACGATGTCACGGTGAACGCGTTCCTTGGGGACGTTCGCGAAACGCTCTTCCCAGAGCGCGAGAGCCGGCATGGCCCGCTGCCACCGCTGCTCGTGGCCATGACACTTCTCACGGGGCTCGTGGATGCCTTCAGCTACCTGGCGCTCGGACATGTCTTCGTCGCCAACATGACCGGCAACGTCGTGTTCTTGGGATTCGCGCTCGCGGGGGCCCGTGGTTTCTCAGTTGCGGCATCGGTGGTGGCCCTGGCGTCGTTCTGGTCCGGCGCCCTCGTCGGGGGCAAGGTCGGCTCCCGAATCGGAGGGCACCGGGCTCGGTTGCTTGCCGCGGCGGCGTCGGTACAGGCGGCCTTCCTCGCAACTTCCGTCGTCCTCGCCGCGGTGGCGGGAAACGCGGTGACGGCGGGATTCCGTTACGGCTTGATCGTCGTTCTCGGGATCGCCATGGGGATCCAGAATGCCACGGCGCGAAAGCTCGCAGTGCCCGACATGACGACGACCGTGTTGACTTTGACGATCACCGGCGTCGCCGCCGACAGCGTCCTCGCCGGTGGGAAGGGATCCGTGTCCGGGCGCCGCTTAATCGCGGTGGCCGCGATGCTCCTGGGCGGTCTCATCGGCGCAGCCCTGGTCGTTCACGCCCACAGCGTCTTCCCCCTGGTGATAGCTTTAGTGGTAATATTGGCTGTCGCGGCAGTGACCCACGGCCTCAGGAGGTCGGACCGGGCTTGGGTCCGAGCCTGACCGCCGCAACGGCCCGGACGCCCCTCGGAGGACGTTGTGGCACTGGTGGCAACTGGACGCCTCGAGCGCGGCAGCCCGGGCAAAGCCCTTGTTCGAAGCGACTTACGCTTTTCCACCCGTCGGATGCGAGACTGGTCGCGTGACCAGCGGCGACCTCCTCGCGGAGCCGCTCGCGAAGTCGTCCAGCGGGAACCTCTGGCGGCGAACCACCGGCGGGAGCTTCGCCCTGGTGGCGATGGGAGCAGCGATGTGGGGCACCGATCCCGTACTGCGTCAAGGCCTGGCCCTACACATGCCGGCGCCGGCAATCGTGGCCGTCGAGCAGGCCCTGCCCACGATCCTTCTCGCCCCCTTTGTGTGGCGGGGGATACGCAGAGCCTTGAGAGTGTTCGCGGTGCGCGACTGGCTGGCCCTCGTCGTGCTCGGTTGCGGATCCTCCGCGCTCGCCACGTTGCTGTTCACCATCGCGTTCACCTACGGCCGGCCCAATACCCCTGTGCTGCTGCAACAGCTCCAGCCCCTCTTCGCTGTCGCCGGGGCGCGGGTGCTCCTCGGCGAACGGCTGCAGCGCCGCTACGGCCTGTACCTGCTGGGCGGGCTCGCGGGCTCGTACCTCGTAGCCTTCGCCCAGCCGTTCTCGCTGGGTGGGGTCGACGGGTGGGCGCCGGCCCTCTTGGCAGTGTCGGCAGCGTTTCTCTGGGGCTTCGGCACCGTGCTCGGCCGGCACCTCGGAGCAAAGCTCCCCTTTGCCGAGCTCGCCGCGCTGCGCCTAGCGACCGGGCTCATCGCCGCTCTGGTCGCGCTCGGGGTGACCCGGGACGGGTCCGCCTACTCGCACATGAGCGCCAAGGCCGGGCTCGCCCTCGTCTTGCTGGCGCTCGTCCCAGGCCTGTTGAGCCTGCTCGTCTACTACCGGGGACTGCGCGCGACTCCCGCGGCCGCGGCCACCCTCGGCGAGCTGGCCTTCCCCTTCACGGCACTCTTCCTCGACTATCTGGCCTTCGGATCCACGTTGTCGCCGTCGCAGTGGGTGGGACTCGGCCTCCTGGTGACGACGATCACAACCATGGGGACGCTTCGCGCCAACGGCACCCCGACGGGCGTCGAGGTCCCCGCCCTCGGCCGGGTGGCCCGCGCCGATCACCTGGAGCCGCTGGCGATCAGCGGCTCCTGAGCCGTTTAGCCCATCCGCGAAGTATCCCGGTCATCGTCACGGCCGCGCCCGCGGACGTCCAGCGCCGCCTCCCGGGGGGCCCGCTCGCAGGCTCAGGCCGGTGCCGACGGCTCGACATCGCCGGTGTGACGGTGGGGCAGGACCTGAGCGGGCACCGTCCCAAGGCGTCCGGCCTGGTAGTCCTCCATCGCCTGGGCGATCTCGGCCTTGGTGTTCATCACGAAGGGTCCATAGTGCACGACGGGCTCGCCGATCGGCCGGCCTCCTAGCAGCAGCACCTCGAAGTTCGATCCGCTTTCCTGGGTCGGGTCGGCGGTCATGCTCAGAGCGTCTCCGGGTCCGTGGACGGCGAGTTGACCCAGGTGGACCGGCCGGCGCTCGGCGCCGACGGTGCCGCTTCCTGCCAGGACGTAGGCAAGCGCGTTGAAGTCGGCTCGCCAGGGCAGCTGGACGCGGGCGCCGGGGCTGACGGTTGCATGCACCATCGTGATCGGGGTGAACGTCGAGCCGGGACCAGTCTGACCGGCCAGGTCACCGGCGATCAGCCGCAGCAGCGCGCCACCATCGGCCGTCGTCAGCAGCGTTGCCTCGCGCCCGCGGATGTCCTGGTAGCGGGGCGGGTTCCACTTGTTGGCGCGGGGGAGGTTGACCCACAGCTGGATCCCGTGGAACAGGCCGCCGCTCACCACCAGCTCTTCTGGCGGGGCCTCGATGTGAAGTATCCCGGCCCCGGCGGTCATCCACTGGGTGTCGCCGTTGGTGATCCGCCCGCCACCACCGTTCGAGTCCTGATGGACGAAAGTGCCGTCGATGATGTAGGTGACGGTCTCGAAACCCCGGTGCGGGTGCCAGGGCGTCCCCTTCGGTTCCCCTGGAGCGTAGTTGACCTCCCCCATCTGGTCCATGTGGATGAAGGGGTCGAGATCGGTGAGACTCACGCCGGCGAAAGCACGCCGGACAGGAAACCCTTCTCCCTCCAGACCCGAGGGTGCCGTCGTGACCGACTTCACGGATCGTTCCCGCGATGCCACCGCATCGGGCACAGGGACCCGCGGCAACGTCAAGACGTTCTCCACTGTCACTGCTGGCATCGCCGCCTCTTTCCCCTCTGTAGGAACCAACTGACCATGTGTGGAAACAATCGTTGCGTAGGCAACATTCCAGCGGGGGTCCCCCTGCCGGGCGCATGGGCCGATCGGCGGCACGGGCGGACGGCGGCCCGGTGTTGTTGACCGAGATCGGCCCGCCTGCGGCATTCTTGGCAGGCGAGAACCGCTTCGCCCGCCCTGACCACTGCTGCGTGCGGTCACCGGGTACGGGGACGCTAGCGTGTCCGGAATCGACATTCGCACTGCGAGGTGAGTGCCTGACACTTGCATCGCACAGGTGGCGCGGTCTCACGTCGCAGGGGGCAGCAAAATGGCTTCGATCGTCGTAGAGCCTGCTGATCAGGCGCCCACAAAGGGGCTCAAAAGCGGCGCACTCGGCCTCGTCTCAAGTGTCGTCATCGGCGTTGCCTCAACTGCCCCGGCATACAGCCTGGCGGCCACGCTCGGCTTCGTGGTCGTTGCGATCGGACTGCAGGCGCCGATCGTTACGGTCCTCGCCTTCATACCGATGTACTTCATCTCGGTCGGCTACCAGGAGATGAACAGGGCCGACCCGGACTGCGGGACGATTTTCACCTGGGCGACGAGGGCGTTCACCCCCCGCGTGGGGTGGATGGGCGGCTGGGGCCTCATCGCCGCCGACATCCTCGTCATGGCGAGCCTCGCCCAGATCGCCGGTCAGTACGTCTTCGAGCTGTTCAACGCCAAGGGCATCGGCAACAACCCGACGAGCGGCTGGGTGCTGCTCGTCGGCGTGCTGTGGCTCGTCGCGATGACGTGGATCTGCTACGTGGGCATCGAGATCTCCGCCAACTTCCAAAAAGCGCTGCTCGGCATCGAGCTCACGATGCTGACCATCATGTCGATATGGGCGCTCATCCGGGTCGGCAACGGCAGCGCACCGATCGGACACCTCGTTCCCACGGGCTCGTGGTTCAACCCGTTTGCGGTCAAACACTTCAGCGACTTCGTCGTCGGGCTGGCAGACATGCTCTTCATCTACTGGGGATGGGACACCGCCGTCAGCTGCAACGAGGAGACCGCCGACGCCGAAACCGTTCCCGGCAAGGCCGCCGTCATCTCGACGTTCGTCCTGCTCGCCACCTACGCACTCGTCATCCTCTCCATCGAGTCCTTCGCCGGGATCGGCTCGACCGGCATCGGGCTCGGGAACCCCAATAACGTGGGTGACGTTCTCTCCATCCTCGGTCCGGCCATCTTCGGGCATTCGACGCTGGCATCGATACTGGACCATCTATTGTTGCTGATGGTTCTCTCGTCGGCGGCGGCCTCGACGCAGACCACGATCCTGCCGACAGCGCGCACGACCCTGTCCATGGCCGTCTACCGGTCGATCCCGCGATCGTTCGAGAGGGTACACAAGCGCCATCTCACGCCGACGGTCTCGACCGTGGTCATGGGCACGGTGTCCATCGCGCTCTACGCCGTCATGAACTATCTCTCGGCGGGACAGGTCATAAAGGACTCGGTCGACTCGCTCGGCGTGATGATCGCCTTCTACTACGGGCTGACCGGATTCTCCTGCACCTGGTACTACCGCCGGAACCTCGGGAGCAGTGTCCGCAACTTCTTCATGCAAGGGGTCTTCCCGACGATCGGCGGCGTCATTCTCTTCTTCATCCTCGGCTGGTCCTTCTGGTACTACTGGCAGCCGGTCAACAGCTACACCCACTGGGGCATCTTCGGTCGCCAGATTGGGGGCGTCTTCATCCTCGACGTCGGGATGCTGCTGCTAGGCATCATCTTCATGTTCTTGATGCAGGGTTTCCGACCGGCCTTCTTCCGGGGGGAGACACTCAACCGGCACTCCGCGACTCTCGTGAGCGAGGACTACTTGGCAAAGCAGGCGAGCTCGCAATAGACCGAGGCGGTTACGGGCCCGTCGGGGCTTTGCGCCCGACGCTTCTCCCGCCTACCTGCGAGCTACAGGGTTCCTGCTCAGTGCTCCCTGCGAACAACGAGCACCGGGCAATGCGAGTGGTGCACGCACTGATTCGACACCGATCCCATCAAGAGGCCCCTGAACCCCCCCAATCCGCGCGAGCCGACCACCAACAAGCTGGCCCCTCGGCTGGCCTCGATCAGCACCTCGGACGGGTTCCCCGGGACGGCCAGCCATTCGACGTCGAGACCTTCGGTCGACGGCGACGCGGCTGCGGCCTGTTCGAGAACCTGCCTGGCGTCGTGCTCGGTCTCCCCGTAGTACTCCTTGGCCGTGGATCCCGTTAGGTGGGACGCCATGGCGGGATAGGCGTAGGTGACGTGCAAGACAGCCCGGCGAAGGCGGGCCTCTTCGATCGCCACCTCGAGCGCGGAGGCAGCTTCAGGTGAACCGTCAACGCCTGCGACGATCACTGAGTGGAGTGGAACGTCTGTCATGGGGCTTCCCCTCGTTGGTGGACAATCTGGGGCGGAGCTCCGGCGGCAGGTTCGCGATCGCGGGCCGGGTGCTCCACCACAGCGACGACTCTGGCTGCCATGAAGCGGGCGGTACGTACCGGTGTCCCGGAACGTGTGACCTCCGTGACCTCGACGATGCCCCGGGCGTTTCCCACCTCGACCCGGCGACCGGCCCGCGTGGCCTCGATCTCGAAGCGCTCAACTCCCGTCCCCACGTCGACGAGGACCTCCACGCGGTCACCCTTCACGTAACCAGGGTAGCCATCGGAAGCGCTATCGAGCCCGGTCGGCCGTGGGCGTCGGTCACAATCTTGCTGTGCCAGCCGATTGGCGATGGCCGGAGAGCGACGAGGAGCTCGTAGAGCTCCAGGGTCGGCTCGCCACTGCGGCCGCCAGCATACTGACCGCCGACCCCTGGCTGCCTTCGAGCGACCGGCCCATCCTCGGCGGATGTTTCATCGCGTACGCCCGCGGAACTGCGGGCCCTGGCCGCACGGGTGACCGGGCGTGGGCAGCCGTCGTCGCGTGGCAGCGGAATGCGGTCGGTCCGGTTCGCCGCAAGACCGATCACCACCTCAGAGGCGTTGTGACGCCCGGGCGCCCCCGGCAGGCTGACGACGTCCTTGCCCAGCACATCGTGACCTCACGTAGCCCCTCCCCTTACGTGCCCGGGCTCTTGGCCCGCAGAGAGGGCCCGGTCCTGGCTTCGGCGCTGACGTCACTCGAGGTGCGTCCTGAAGTCCTGCTGGTCGACGCGAGCGGGACCGACCATCCCCGCGGGGCAGGCCTAGCTGTGCAGCTGGGTGCAGTCACCAACCTCCCGACAGTGGGGGTGACCCGCCGTCCACTCGTCGCAGTGGGCGACGAGCCCGAACTCCGGCGCGGATCGCTGGCACCGCTGTCCCTGGACGGTCGTTGTGTGGCCTTCTGGGTGTGCACGAGGACCGGCGCCCGGCCCATCGTCGCGCACGCGGGGTGGCGAACCAGTGCTGAGACCGCCGTGCGCATCGTGCTTGACGCATCCACTCCGGGCGCCCGAACGCCGGTCCCGATCCAGGAAGCGCGACGCGTGGCACACGAGGCGCGAAGCCTTGGACTTTCCTCGGCTGCTGCAGCTGGCGAATGACCGCGCGAACAGCTCTCATTGCCAGCGCGTCACAAGTCTCGAAAAAATGGTGCCCGAGAGCACCGCTCCTAGCGGTGATCAGCCGCGTCCAGGGTTGCGTGCATGGCTCCCAGTCGCCGGGAGCGCTCAGTCACGAACCGCTTGACGGCAGACAGGACATGCTCAGGAGCCAGGTGAGCCTCATCGATGACCTCGTCTAAGGTCCCGCCCGTCCGCCACCTGTCGTCCCAGTCCGCAGAAAGGGAGAACTCGCGTACGATCGGCCCCCCGGCCCAGTCATGCATCAAGTTGAAGGCCCCGTTGGTGACCACCATGGCGTCAATGCGGTCGGCTGGACCGACGACGTCGTCCTGGTAGTCACGGCTCTGCATCCTGAACAGTTGCGGGCTGATCGCCGCGACCACTTTGACGTTGAGCCCCAGTCGATCAAGCTCCGGCAAGATCTGCAGGAGGTTCTGGGTAGGCATCGTGCCTCGTACGTACACGGTTCCCGCCTTCGGTGCGCCGTCGTGGAAGGGGCGCAGAACATACGCGCCATGAGCAGCGGCAAGGTGGGATGGGATCCCGAGCGAGTCGCGGTCGGGAATTGTGATGGCCGGGCGGGTGAGGTGTAACGCGACGATCGGTACGTCGCTGGCGAACGCAGCACCAAGAACGACCGGCACCTCGTTGTACTCCCAGGGGTGCAGGTCCAGGACCTGGCCCTTGGGGAACAGCTGCGTGACGCCTGTTTCGAAGATCCCGAAATGGGTGCGGGAGTCGTCGGCGGTTTCCGGACCCGAGTGACCCGCGATCCACAGAAGCTTGCCCACCTTCAGCTCACAGTCCTGCGCGAGCTGGCTGAAGAGCCGCATCGGTCCGTACTTGAGATAGGAAAAGGCTCCGTAAGTGGAGCACGCACCCCAGAACCCGTCGAATTGGGCGAACGGATCACTGGCCAGGTTCACTGACGCCAGACCGGTCAAGAGACCGGCGTTCGCGAACTCGGTGATCTCGGTCGGAAGCAGGGCTCCCGTCGGGTTCCCAGCACGCTCGTACCAGCCGAACCCGGGCAGGTCGCCGAAGTCCTCCGCGAATCCGGAGATGTTCGTCGACTCGGCGAGGTCGGCCGAGGCGGCAATGAAAAGAGGGCGCCCGTAGGAGCGTTTCGCCACTGCATTGACGTATGACCCCCAGGCCCCGAGAGCCGCCCGGTTGGCCGCCTTCTCTCCGGGCTTCTTCCACAACTGCTCCGGGTAATTCATGAAGTCGAAGAGCCGCGAGTCCGAACAGGGTGTTCCGGCGCGGCCACCCAACCGGAAGCCGTCGATGTGGCTCGGCACGGAATCGGCGACGCGCAAGAGCCGCTCCGAAAGCCAGTCGACCAACGCTTCGTCTCCGCGCAGGACGCTGACCGCCACGCGGAGGTTTGCCTCAGCCTGGGCCTGCTCCGCCGCTGGGTCGCTCGGCGCGGGCTCGTCGAGTCCCACGTACGCGACGCCGTACCGGCTCATGAACTCCTTGCGGACCGCCCAGAATTGCTCAGAGTTCTTGGGCCACGGAGTGCCGTGGCTCTTGTGGTCGTACTTCCCGTAACCCCGGCCCTTCCGGCTCTTGAACCAGGCCACGCTGGGCGCCCGGTCCGGATTGTCCCCGCAGGCACTTTCCAATACGGCGCGGGTCACCGGGCCCCACTCCGATCCGTGCTCAGTGCCGGTGACCCGCCATCCGTAAGGAGCGAACCAATCGACCGGCGAGCCATGCACCACGCTCGAGGCGGCCCGCGGGTCGATGCCAAAGTCGTTCCAGTCAATCAGGAACACCAGGTTGGACAGACCAAGCCCCCACGCGATGTTCTTCGTCTCATGGCTTCCCCCAGCGGTGAGCCCACCTTCGCCCTCCACGACGAAGACCTTGACCTCCTCTGCTCCGGCGAGCTTGAGCGCGAGAGCCTCGCCTGCCGCCGGCGCCATCCCGTGCCCGGATGGACCGGTGTTGAACTTGAGGAACAGAGATCGCCCCGCCATCTCCGGGTGTCCTGGCAACCCTCCACGATGACGCAGCTGGAGCAGGCATTCCCAAGTCAGTGCCCAACGACCGTCGTCGGGGAAGGCACAACGCTGATCACCGGTCCGGTCATGACGCGCGCGAAGACCTTCGGTGAGCACGGCGAGTGTCGAATAGACAAGAGGAGCCGTGTGCCCCGCGGAGAGCACGAATCGGTCGCCGAAACGCAGCCACGGACGGCGGACGTCCCAGCGCATGCCTCCTGAGAGCAACAAGGCGAGCAGGAGATGAACCTTGGAACGCGAGCCTCCCGGATGCCCGCTCTGGCGGTAGTTCAGTGACAGATCGATGCACTCATCGACGATGTCCTTGAGGACCTCGTAACGCGCGAAATCCACTTCCGCCACCGCATGGAGACGTTCGACATCACCAGTACCGCCGTCGGCACTGCGCGCGTTGAATGCCGGTGTCTGCAAGGTGCTCATCTCGATCCTCTCTGGCAGGCTCTGTCCGACAATGCTGGCATAGCGTTGGACACGGTCGCGGCGCTGCTCGAGGAGTTAGCGCCACCCCGGTGCTCCGACGCCCCGCGAACCTGCGGAAAGGTCGGCACCCTGCTGCGCCAAATCCGCCACAGGTCGTGGCAACCGCGCGCCGCGGGAGCGTGGCAACGCGGACCTCCCGAAGAGCACACCGCGTCGGGGCTTCGATCGGCGCCGACGAGAATCGAAGACGCGTGCCCGGCGGCCAGTGTGGTGATCGCACCGGTCCTGCTTGGCCGCGCCGTCCTGCCGCGACTTCCAGTCTTCAGGATGCAACATGCCTATGATCCGGGCGATGGTCTGGGCCATCAGACCGACCGGGGCAACGCCGAGGTCCTTTCCCCCGGCTTGCCCGCTGACTCCAGGTCGCACATGGAGGAAGTGCAAAGCGATGAGTGGAACCGAGCGACCGCTGGGCAAGTCGGGTGTGAGTGTGCCAGCGCTCGGAGTTGGCACCAACCGGTGGAGTACGAGCGCGCCGGGACAGGCCCGCCTGAACGAGACACTGGCGGCGGCGGTCGATGTGGGGATGGGCTTTCTCGACACGGCCGAGATCTACAGCTTCGGCCGGTCGGAGCGGGCCGTGGGCGTGGCGGTCCGCCAGGCCGGCCGGCCGGTCGTGGTGGCCAGCAAGTTCGCACCGATGCCCGCCCGAATTGCCGCCCCCCAGTTCGCCTCCGCGCTGGACAGGACACTGAAACGGCTCGGGCGGGAATCGATCGACCTCTACTACCTGCACTTCCCCTATTCCCCGCGCGGAGTGGACACTTGGATGAAGGCTATGGCCGAGGCGGTCGAGGCAGGAAAGATCCGGGCCGCGGGGATCAGCAACTGCAACGTGGCGCAAATGCGGAAGGCGGCCGAAGTACTGGCCCGCCACGGGATGCCGCTCGCGGCCAACCAGGTCGAGTACAGCCTGCTGCACCGCGCGCCCGAGACCAACGGTGTCCTCGATGCCTGCCGCCAGATGGACGTGGCCCTGGTCGCCTACCGGCCCATAGCCGGCGGTGCCGTCAGCGCTGGCTCCCGCAAGCGCCGGGGTCCGCCGGCCCTTGCGGGCACTCTGCAAGAAGTGGCAGCTGCCCGGGACGCGACCACACTTCAGGTGGCGCTCGCCTGGTTGCTCAAGCGAGACGACCACGTGATCGCGATCCCTGGGGCCACCAAACCCGAGCACGTCCGCCAGAACTCACGCGCCCTCACGCTGCAACTCAGCGACGAGGAGTTCGCCGCCATCGACAGGGCATCGACGCCAACTCGGACCAGATAGCACCTGCATTCCCGGCAGGGAGAGCTCGCAAAGCATCTCGACTTTGAAGAGCCTCAGAAGGCGGACGTGTCGGCAATGGACGAACCCGATGACACAGCTCCCCAGGTGTTCTTTCGGTTGTCTCATCCAGAGTGACCTGAGGGACCT
>Ga0181530_10002824_pt1 | contig 20121 bp, 19 predicted proteins | sample PEATcosm2014_Bin_42_FD_119769 | JGI IMG/M metagenome (GOLD analysis project Ga0181530, IMG submission 119769) | Peatland microbial communities from MTU Mesocosm Facility, Houghton, MI, USA - PEATcosm2014_Bin10_60_metaG | ecosystem: Environmental > Terrestrial > Soil > Wetlands > Peat | place... | reverse complement strand
TCCGTCGTCCGTCTCCTAGTTCGCGCCCGTATTGCGCTGATAATTGATCACGAACAGGTTCGGATCGGGCTTTTTGGTCGCGTCGAGATTGAACACAGCGACGGTGGTGTCGAGGCCCTGCGGATCGGTGACGGTCCATTGCTTGAGCGCCAAATCCTTGGCGTCGAACATGATCATCAGCCGGCTGGTGCCGACCACCAGTTGCTTCTCCTCGATGACCACCGTGACGAAAGTGTCGTCGGACGACACGCTGACGACGTCGGTGTCGCGGAGAAGATCGATGCGGTCGGCGAGCAGGTAGCGCAGCGGCGTCTGCGACAGCGGATACAGATCCTGGGTCGCCAGGTTGCGGTCGCGCACCACCACCGAGGAGCCGTCGGCGATGATGTCGATCGGCGTCGGCGGATTGTACTCGAACCGCACCTTACCGGGCTTCTGGATGTAGAAGGTGCCTTGGGTGCGCCCGCCGTCGGGCCCGATCTGGACGAAATTGCCGACCATGGTCTGCACACTCGACAGATAAAGGCTGATGCGGTCGAGGGTGGCGCGTTGCTTGGCGTCGAAGGCGGTGGTCGTCTGCGGCGCCGGGTTGCTCTTGTCCATGAACGAGAACGGAAAGAAGCCCGGGCGCGACGGTGCGGCATCGCTGGCCGGCGGCGGACCGGGAATGGCCGCGGGCGGGGTGGGCGCGCTGCCGGGCGCTGCGCCGGATTTGGGCTGCGGCGCCGGCGTCGGCAGCGGCACGTTCTCGGCGGACGCCGAAGCAATAGCGAGCGCGGTGCATAGTGCCGCCGCGAGGATCGTCGTCGCGCGCCGTCCCGCCATAGTCTTCTCCCGCTCTACTGGATACGCCCCGCCGCAATCCGCTAATCGCGCGTTATGGCGAATTCGCGGCTACCAGCACCGAATAAAGGCCAATGCGTCGATTCTCAATAGGCATCCTCGTCGGCGCCTTCGACGAGGATTTCGCGCTTGCCGGCATGATTGGGCTGGCCGACGATGCCTTCCTGCTCCATGCGCTCCATTAACGAGGCGGCGCGGTTATAACCGATCTGCAGCCGGCGCTGGATGTAGCTGGTCGAGGCCTTGCGGTCGCGCACCACGACCTGCACCGCCTGCTGGTAGAGGTCGCCGCCTTCGGCGCCGCCCATGGCGGTGGCGTCGAAGATCGGATTGCCGTCCTCGTCCTGCGGTTCCTCTGCGACGACCGCTTCGAGATATTCCGGCGTGCCCTGCGTCTTGAGGTGGCGCACGACCTTCTCGACCTCTTCGTCGGAAACGAACGGCCCGTGCACGCGGCTGATGCGGCCTCCGCCCGCCATGTAAAGCATATCGCCCTGGCCGAGCAGCTGCTCGGCGCCCTGCTCGCCCAGGATGGTGCGGCTGTCGATCTTGGAGGTGACCTGGAACGAGATGCGGGTCGGGAAATTCGCCTTGATGGTGCCGGTGATGACGTCAACCGACGGCCGCTGCGTCGCCAGGATGACGTGCAGGCCCGCGGCGCGCGCCATTTGCGCGAGCCGCTGCACCGCGCCTTCGATGTCCTTGCCGGCGACCATCATCAGGTCGGCCATCTCGTCGACGATGACGACGATATAGGGCAGCGGCTCGAGATCGAGATCTTCGTGCTCATAGATCGCTTCGCCGGTATCGCGGTTATAGCCGGTGTGCACCGTGCGGGTGAGTTTTTCGCCTTTGCCGTTGGCCTCGACGACGCGCGCATTGTAACCGTCGATATTGCGCACGCCGAGTTTTGACATTTTCTTGTAACGCTCCTCCATCTCGCGCACCGCCCATTTCAGCGCCACCACCGCCTTTCGCGGATCGGTGACGACGGGGGTGAGCAGATGCGGGATGCCGTCATAGACGGAAAGCTCCAGCATTTTCGGATCGACCATGATCAGCCGGCATTGATCCGGGTGCAGCCGATAGAGCAGGCTCAAAATCATGGTGTTGATGGCAACCGATTTGCCCGAGCCGGTGGTGCCGGCGATGAGCAGATGCGGCATGCGCGCCAGATCGACCAGCACGGATTCGCCGCCGATCGACTTGCCGAGGCAGAGCGGCAGCCGGTGGGTGGTGTCGCCATAATCGCGCGACGCCAGAAGCTCGCGCAGATAGACTTTTTCGCGGGTCGGGTTCGGCAATTCGATGCCGATGGCGTTGCGGCCGGAGACCACGGCGACGCGCGCGGAGAGCGCGCTCATCGAGCGGGCGATATCGTCGGCCAGGCTGATGACCCGCGACGATTTGATGCCGGGCGCCGGCTCGAGCTCGTAGAGCGTGACCACCGGACCCGGCCGCGCATTGATGATCTCGCCGCGCACGCCGAAATCGCCGAGCACGCTTTCGAGCGCAGTGGCGTTTTCCTGCAAGGTGTCGGCGCTCACGGTTGAGCGGCCGATCTTGCTCGGCTGCGTCAACAGTTCGAGCGCGGGCAGCGTGTAGCCGCCGTTCGAGCGGCGCGGCTTGGGGGCGCGCGGCTTGCGCGGTGCGCGCGGCTCGGCCGCGTCGGCCGCATCGATCTCTTCGGCCGCGTCGCCGGCTTCGTCGCCGGCATATTGCACCGGCGGCGCGTTGAAGCGCGGCTCGATGCGCCGCGGCGCCGCGGAACGCGCCGCGGCTGGCGTCACGGTGCGGCGGCGGAACAGGCGTGCGATGCGGGCGCGGATGCTCAAGACCTCATGGATCAGCCAGCCGAGCGAGATCCAGCCGCCTTCGTCGTCGGCTGCGGCGGTCTCCTCCGCATCGTCTTCTTCGTCCTCCGCCGCATCATGCCAGATGATGCCGGCCGCGCCGGCGAAGGCGACGAGCGCCGCGATGCCGAGCACGATTGTCGCGGCGAGACGATTGGCACCGACCATGGGCACGCCGAACAGCACCATCGGCAGCCGCAAGACCGCGTCGCCGATGACGCCGCCAAGCCCACACGGCAACGGCCAATGCGCGCTGCGCGGCAGGCAGGACGCAAATGCCGCCGCCAACACCGCGCCGAACAGCCACAGCAGCATGCGCAGTTTCTCGCGGCTCAGCGGCCGGTGACCGAGCAGCCGGTAGCCCCAGATCGCGATCGGCAACAGCAGCGCCAGCGCGCCAAGCCCGAGCAATTGCATCAACAGATCGGCGGTGATGGCGCCGGGATGGCCGAGCAGATTGCGCACCGGCGCATCGGTGGCGTGGCTCAGCGACGGGTCCTGCACCGACCAGGTGGCGAGCGCGAGCGCCGCCATCATGGCGAGACTGAGCAGCGCAATGCCGCTCACCTCGCGCAAGCGCCGCTTCAGTAAGGCGCCGAGATGGCCGGAGAGTGAGGCCATGCCGTCGAGGCTGCGATCGATCATCGACATCGCATTGATCTCAGTTTGAGCATGATCTTTTCCGAAAACCGGCTTCCACTTTTCGGGATCATGCTCTGGCTCCGCTCAGCCGAGCACCGCGACGAGGCGGTGCAGCGCCTCGGCGGTGATTGCGTTGTTCTGCACCATGGCGACGCGGATATAGTCGGCGCCGGGATTGCTGCCGTCGTCTTGTTCGCGCGCCAGATAACGGCCGGGCACCACGCGCAAGCCGGCTTCGCGCCACAGTTTTAGCGCCGCCGCCTCGCTGCCGCCTTGCGCCGAGACGTCGAGCCAGAGAAAAAATCCGCCGGCCGGGCGTCGATAGCCGTAGCGGTCGCCGATGATCTGGTCGGCGAGATCGAACTTTTCGCGATAGAGCCGCCGGTTCTCCTCGACGTGCTTCTCGTCGTTATAGGCGGCGATGGCGACGTGCTGCATCGGCGTCGGCACCATGGGTGCGGCGACATTGCGCAATTCGAGATAGGCTTGCATGAAGGAGCGGTCGCCGGCGGCGAAGCCGATGCGCAGCCCCGGCAGGCTCGATCGCTTCGACAGCGAGTGGAATACCGCGACATTGGCGAAATCCGGGCCGGCCGCTTCCAGCATGCCCGCGGGCGGCGCGTCGCTATAGATCTCGCAATAGCATTCGTCGGAAAAAATCAGAAAGCCGAAGCGGCGCGCCAGCGCGGTCAGGCGCAACAGATAATCGCGGTCGGCGACGGCGCCCTGCGGATTGGCCGGCGAGGCAATGTAGAACGCCACCGTGCGCGCCAGGAGCGCGTCGTCGAGCGCGTCGAGATCGGGCAGGAAGCCGGTCGCGCGCGTGGTCGGCAGATAGACCGGCTCGCAATCGGCGCCGATCGCGCCTGCCGCATAAGCCGCGTAAAACGGATTGGGAATGAGCACGGCCGGCGGGCCCGCGCGCGGCGTCACCCAGTTCTTGGCGGCGAGCGCCGCGAGAAACAGTCCCTCGCGGGTGCCGTTGAGCACCAGCACTTCGTTGGCCGGATCGACCGGGCGCGGCAGGTCGTAGCGGCGGCCGAGCCAGCCTGCGACCGCGACGCCGAATTCGTCGAGCCCCTTGTTGGCCGGATAGCGGCCGAACTCGTTGACATGCGCGGCGATGATCGGGCCGACGAACGGCGGAATCGGATGTTGCGGCTCGCCGACCGCGAGGCTGATCGCCGACTGGCCCGGCGGAAACCGGTCGATCAATTCGCGCAGCCGCACGAACGGCGAGCGCGAGCCGGTGGCGCGCGAGGCCGTTGCCGGAATTGGCGAGGGGGCAGACTGGCCGGTCATCCTGTACATCGATCAACAGCGGGGCCGCCCGCCGCATTGGCGACCGCCATAGCATAGGTTTGGCGAGGTTAAGACCCGTTTAACCATCGGCTTTTCCGCCCCGCGAAGCGGCATCTTCATCCGCCCCCGCGATAGCGGGGGCGGAAAGAGCCAGCGTTCTCACAACGCGATCCGCGTCGGAGTTTTATCAATGGCGAGGCGTGAATTGGAGAAGCTCGCTTCGCTATCTACCACTCGCCACTTGCTTTTTTCTTCCCTCTGCAAAGAGGGGAGGCAGAACGCCGACAGACGCAGATCCAACCGCCGCATCATCGGATGCGGCGCGCGCTCAGCGGAGCGCGCACGCCTGTCGGCGTTCCACCGCGGCGCTTGCCAGAGGACATGGCAGTCCTCGGCTCAGCTCCAGGCCAGGCTTCCTGGGACTTGGTCCTCACGGGCGTTACCCGCGCTTTCCTGTCCCAGTCCAGTGGCAGCACCCCACGCACCGGTCGTAATGCCGGCGAGCATGATGCCCGGAGCCGCCCGGGAGCGGACTGCAAATCCGCCCGCGGGAACCGCACCCGCTCCACCTCACGGCTTGCCTCCGGAAGGCGTCCCTTGGTGAGCGGGGATTTTCCTTGTCTCATAAATTAGGACATATGTCAATAAAAAAAGGACAACGCAAGTTGACAAAGTAGCTTCCAGTAGCTACTTTGCCGACATGCGCTCTGTAGGCCTCAAAGTACTCAAGGATAAGCTTAGCGAATACATCCGCTTAGCCGCGTCGGGCGAGCCTGTCCTGGTCACCGATCGCAACCGCGTTGTTGCCGAGATCGTACCGCCGCAGCCCGGCCGCCAATTGGATTTGACCAAGGAGGATATCCTTACGCGGGGTATTCGGGAGGGTTGGATTACGCCTGCTAAAAACCCGAGCACTGATCCGCTACCGCGCAAGCCGGTCATGTCGTTCGAGGAGTTAATGAAAGATCTCGACGAATCTCGAGAGGATCGTGATCTACCTTGATAGCTCGGTCGTCCTGTCGCAGCTTTTGGCGGAAAATCGTCCGCTGCCAAAAGCAATCACCGAAGATTCGTTGGTTTCGAGCCGCCTGCTGGAATATGAGATTTGGAATCGAATTCATGCGCGCGGGCTGACCCGCTCGCATACCGATGAAGTGCACGCTGTTCTCGAGCGTGTTTTGCTGATCGATGTCTCGCCCTCAGTTCTCGCCCGCGCCCTCAAGCCATTTCCAGTCTCGGTCCGCACGCTCGACGGATTGCACCTTGCCACGATCGAGCATCTGCGTGCTGGAGGCGACTATATTGAGTTGGCAAGCTTTGACCGAAGACTTGTTGCTGGCGCGCAGGCACTCGGGATTGCGATCTTTGCGCTGTGAGGTGGCGTTGTTGGTTGCGCCATAAAAAAGAGGCCCCGGCTTGCGCCGGGGCCTCTCGACGATCGGGACAGTGCCGGGTTTCCGTCCCGACCGTAGACGGACTTTTTATTCGAGCATGATCTTTTCCGAAAACCGGTATCCACTTTTCGGGATCGTGTTCTAACTACTGCACCGTCTCCCCGTGTAGAGCGAGATCGAGGCCGTCGCGCTCGACTTCTTCGCTGACGCGCAAGCCGATCACGAGATCGACGAGCTTAAGGATGATCAAGGTCACGATCACGTCGTAGACGAAGACGGTGCCGACGCCGATGCATTGGTTGAGCACCTGGCCGGCATTGCCCTCGATCAGGCCCGAGGTGCCCCCGTAGGCGGCGACCGCGAACACGCCGGTGAGGATGGCGCCTGACGCACCGCCGACGGCGTGCACGCCGAAGGCGTCGAGCGCGTCGTCATAGCCGAACGTGTGCTTGAGGCCGGTGCAGCCCCAGTAGCAGATGATGCCGGCGGCGACGCCGATGGCGAACGCGCCCATCGGGCCGACGAAGCCCGAGGCCGGCGTGATCGCAACGAGGCCCGCGACCGCGCCCGAGCAGATGCCGATCACCGTCGGCTTGCCGCGCATGAACCACTCGACCAGCATCCAGGTGAAGCCGGCCGTGGCGGTGGCAATGTGCGTGACCAGCATCGCCATGCCGGCCTGCATGCCGGCTGAGACCGCCGAGCCGGCATTGAAGCCGAACCAGCCGACCCACAACAGCGAGGCGCCGATCAAGGTCATGACCATGTTGTGTGGCGGGCCGGTTTCCTTGCGCTTGCCCAGCATCAGCGCCGCCATCAAGCCGGCGGTGCCGGAATTGACGTGCACCACCGTGCCGCCGGCGAAATCGAGCACTTTGACCCAGGCCTTGTCGTTGGCGGAGTTGAAGATGCCGTCCGGTCCCCACACCCAATGCGCCACCGGCGAATAGACGAAGATCGCCCACAGCCCGACGAACCACAGCATGGCCGAAAACTTCATGCGTTCGGCGAACGATCCGGCCATCAGCGCCGCGGTGATGATCGCAAACGTCAGCTGGAACATCGAATAGACGGATTCAGGAATGGTCGGCGCCAGCGCATTGGGCGTGCCGATGTTCTGCGCCACGCCGGCGCTGTTGAAAGTGTTGCTGACGATGTTCTGCAGGAAGGCGCGGTCGAGCCCGCCGATGAACGGCGTGCCACCGCGGAACGCCAGGCTGTAGGTGCAGAACAGCCACAGAATGCTGATCAGGCAGGTGATGGCAAAACTCGTCATCACGGTGTCGCCGACGTTCTTCTTGCGCACCATGCCGCCGTAGAACAGCGCCAGCCCCGGAATGGTCATCATCAGCACGATGGCCATCGAGGTCAGCATCCAGGCGGTGTCGCCCGAATTCGGCGTGCAGTTTTCAGTGATTTTGACGCCGTCGCAGGCTTGCGGTCCGGCATCGGCCGCCGGCGCCGCGGCGTCGGGTGCCGGCGCGGTCGCTGCCGGCGCTTGCGCGTAAGACGGATGGAAGGTCGGGGCGCTCAACGCGAGCCCCAACAAAATCGCTCCGGCGAGCGCCAAAAGCCTCGCGCGTGAGAACGTCTTCAACGACATGGCTTCACTCCTGTCCGTGGAATTGGTGCGCGAGTTGATTTTCGTGGAGCATGATCTTTTCGGAAAACCGGTATCCACTTTTCCGGATCATGCTCTAAAGCGCGGCGGCGTCGGTCTCGCCGGTGCGGATGCGCACCGCGTGATCGAGGCCGAAGACGAAGATCTTGCCGTCGCCGATCTGTCCGGTCTTCGCCGCCGCCGTGATGGTGTCGATGACCCGGTCCACCTGGTCGGACGCGCAGGCGATTTCGATTTTGATTTTCGGCAGGAAGCTCACGGCGTATTCGGCGCCGCGATAGATTTCGGTGTGGCCCTTCTGACGCCCGTAGCCCTTCACCTCGGTGACGGTCAGTCCCTGAACGCCGACCTTGGTCAGCGCGTCGCGGACCTCGTCGAGCTTGAACGGCTTGATGACGGCCATGACGATTTTCATGTGATGTGATCCCCTCTCGCCCGTTCGTGCTGCGACGATTGGGCGGACGCAACGAAGCTTGAAACCGCGCGGGAACTCGCCCCCTTTGCGGTGGTACCGGGCGGCAGCAATCAAGCGCCGTGCCAACTCGGCGGTTGGCTCTAACGATCTGATCATTAATCGCTTTTCAGGAGGATGCTCGATTAGACGGCAGCATTTGTCGGCACGGACCTTGGCTACCGGGCAGAAAGTAGCCGGGCTGCTTAAAAATTAGGCTGAGGGATTTTGCGGTGCTGCAGCCGCAGGTTAATCACAGCGCATCGGCGTCGGTCTCGCCGGTGCGGATGCGGATGGCCTGGTCGATCGGGGTGACGAAGACTTTGCCGTCGCCGATCTGTCCGGTCTTGGCGGCGCTGCCGATGGCTTCGACGACGCGCTCGACCTCGTCGGCCGCGACCGCGACTTCGATGCGGATTTTCGGCAGGAAATTTACCGCGTATTCGGAGCCGCGATAGATCTCGGTATGGCCCTTCTGCCGGCCATAGCCCTTCACCTCGGTGACGGTCATGCCGTGGACGCCGACCGCCAAGAGCGCGTCGCGCACGTCTTCGAGCTTGAACGGCTTGATGATCGCGATGACGAGCTTCATGGACGGCCTCTTAGCGCGCACTCACGCGCGAAGGGAGAATACTCCACTGCGTCGAGGATATGAATGGCAAGCCGGCGACGCCTTCGATCAAGTTCCCCGCGATCGTGTGCCGTCGGATTTTGCGCCCGCAATGCCGAACATTTTGCGCTTCGCTGAGATCAGCCATCGCGGCGCCCGGGCGTGCAGCTGGCGGCGAAGCTTGTACATCGCCCTCATCGGCGCAAGGAGCATATGCGCAGTCCATTCGCGTGCCGCGACAAATTGTTCGCGCTCGAAGACGTCGCGCTTGCGTCGCTCGATATCGGCTTCCTTCGCGGCCAAAGACTGTTCGCGGCTGTAGACCTCCCTGATCCGCGCCAACAGGTCGCGCTCGCGCGCTTGAAAGGAAAGGTCGGGCTTGAGCACCGACCAGTACCGCTCGCGCAAGCCCGCGTGCTCGGTCGTGGTGCCGGTCGGCACGTCGAGCGGCGCGACAAACGGCGTGTCGAAGACCTTTTGCAGGGCGACGACCAGAGACGTCACCGGCATCGTGTAAGCGGCAAATTCGGATTTCGCCTGCGGTTCGTAAAGCGCCAAAAATTCCACCAGGTCATCCGGCAAGCCGGCATCGCGGTCGGATTGGCCCATGGTCATGAAAGCAATCTTGTAACCGTTGCTGCGGCCGAGCATCCAAAAGAATTTCGGATTGTAGGACACCAGGCCGTGGTTCGGCGTGCCGCTGGCCGGCAGCACATGCAACATGATGGCACCCGCGGTCGCCAAATCGTGGATGATCTTGAAGGACTGCAGCTGGTTGGCGACGTGCTCGGTGGTGCCGAAGTTGGTGACGATGTCATAGCGGCCGACGAGCTCCGTCGGCACCTCGTCGTAGTTGAGGTCGAGCGGAATGCTGCCGGGCGAGCCGTCGATGTCGATCGAGGCGTAGTTGAGCCCAAGCCAGGTCCAGAACTCGCGCGCCAGTGGCGCTCCGGCCAGCACATTGGTGTCGCTGCGCGGTCCGTTCCAGGCAAATGCCGGCGGTGGGCCGGTGACGCCGAAGAAGCGGCCGGTCGCCGCAATGTCCTCGGTCGCGCCGACGAAAGATTCATCGAGCTGCTGGGCGCCGATTTCGATCACGGCGGAGCCGTTCGGAATGTAGCCCCGCCGTTTCAGCGCCATCAGCAGCGGCAGGGTGCTGGCACCCATTCCCATGGCAACCCCTCTCGATCGGGTGAACGATAGCGACGCCAAGCCGTCATAGACAATCGCCGCGGCTATCGTGTTCACAACTCACGATTTCGCGTGCCGGCGCTGCCGCAGCAGGCCTTCCTGGGCGACCGAAGCGACCAGCGTGCCGTCGCTGGCAAAGATCAGGCCGCGCGAAAAGCCGCGCGAGTCGGCGAGGCTCGGGCTGTCCTGGGCATAGAGCAGCCATTCGTCGGCGCGGAACGGGCGGTGGAACCACAGCGCGTGGTCGAGGCTCGCCGCCATGATGTCTTCGGAGAACACGCTGCGGCCATGCGGGATCAGCGCCGCGTCGAGCAGCATCATGTCGGAGGCGTAAGCCAGCACGCATTGATGGATCGCCGGCTCGTCGGGCAGCCGGCCGGTGGCGCGGATCCAGATATCGAAACGGCCATTTTCGGATTTTTCGCCGAGATAGCGGCTGAACTCCACGGGGCGGAATTCGATCGGCCGCTCGCGCTCGTAGTAGCGCCGCGCCGGTTCGGGCAACAGCGGATAGATGCGGTCTTTCAGTTCCTCGTCGCTGGGCAGTTCGTCCGGCTTCGGCACGTCCGGCATTTTGACCTGATGGCTTAGGCCCGGCTCGGAGAGGTGGAATGAGACCGACATCGAGAAGATGGCGTGGCCGTGCTGGATCGCCTTGACGTTGCGAGTGGTGAAACTCTTGCCGTCACGGATGCTGTCGACCTCGTAGATGATCGGCACTTTGGGATCGCCGCCGAGCAGGAAATAGGCGTGCAGCGAATGCGGCGGCCGCGCCGTGACGTCCTCGACGGTGCGGCAGGCGGCGACCAGCGCCTGGCCGATGACCTGGCCGCCGAACACCCGCTGCCAGCGCGATTGCGGCGAGCGGCCGCGGAACAGGTTCACCTCCAGCGGCTCGAGATCGAGAATGTCGAGAACTTCCTGAACGGCGGAGGGCATGATTGCTCCGAGGACGGGCGACGGGCGACGGACGACAGACGACAGCTAAGTACTTCTTTATCCGTCTTCCGTCCTCCGTCGTCCGTCGTCCGTCGTCAAGCCCGACGCAGGCGTGATAGAATAGGACCATGGCGCGTGAGAATGTCGATGTGCTGATCGCGGGCGGCGGCTTTGCCGGCCTGACCCTTGCCATTGCGCTGCGCCAAGCGCTCGGGCCGTCGTTTGCCGTCACCGTGGCCGACCCGGCGCTGGGCAAAAGTCACGCCGCCGACGAACGCGCTTCCGCCATCGTCGCCGCGGCGCGGCGGCTGTTCGAAACGATCGGTGTCTGGGATGCCGTCAGCGGACAGGCGCAGCCGATCCTCGACATGGTGGTCACCGACAGCCGGCTCGACGACGCGATGCGCCCGGTGTTTCTCACCTTCGCCGGCGAGGTCGAAGAGGGCGAGCCGTTCGCCCATATGATCGAGAACCGCCATCTGGTCGCCGCGCTGGCCGCGAAGGCGCGCGAGCTCGGCGTCGAGCTGCGAGCAACAGCGGTCGCGGGTTTCTCCTACCCTGCCCTGGAGGGGGAGGCGCCGTCCGGTTCGTCACAACATCTCGACGTCGCGTTTGCCGATGGCAGCGTGGTGGCAGCGCGGCTTCTTGTTGCCGCCGATGGCGCGCGCTCGCAAATCCGCCAGAGCGCCGGCATTGCGACACACGGCTGGACTTACGATCAGTCGGCGATCGTCACCACCGTCGGCCACGAACGCGATCATCGCGGCCGTGCCGAGGAGCATTTTCTTCCTGCCGGTCCGTTCGCGATCCTGCCGTTGCAGGGCAACCGCTCCTCGATCGTGTGGACCGAGGCGACCGACGAGGCAAAACGCATCGTGGCGCTGCCAGACGATGCGTTCCACGACGAGCTTGAAAAGCGCTTCAAGCTGCATCTCGGCGAGATCAAAACGGTCGGCGCGCGCCGCGTGCATCCGCTCGGCTTTTTCGTCGCCCGCTCGTTCATCGCCGAGCGCATCGCGCTCATTGGCGACGCCGCCCATCTCATCCATCCGATCGCCGGGCAGGGGCTCAATATGGGATTGAAGGACGTAGCCGCGCTCGCCGAAGTCATCGTCGACGCGGCGCGGCTCGGGCTCGATCCGGGTTCGCCGACCGTGCTCGAGCGCTATCAGCGCTGGCGCCGCTTCGACACCGTGACCATGGGCATCGCCACCGACGGCCTCAACCGGTTGTTCTCCAACCGCTCCGACGTGCTGCGCCTGGTGCGCGATGTCGGGCTCGGCCTGGTTGACCGGGTGCCGAATTTGAAGCGTCTGTTCATTCGCGAGGCGGCCGGCCTCGTCGGCGAAGTGCCCAAACTGCTGCGCGGCGAAGTGTTATAAAGCCGGGCATGAGTTCTGGGACTATGGCGTTCGATCACATCGCGGTCATCGGCGGCGGCGCCTGGGGCACGGCGCTGGCGCTGACCTGCGCGCGCGCCGGACGGCAGGTGACGCTGTGGGAGCACGATGCCGCCAACGCCGCGCAGCTCGTCAATAAGCGCGAGAGCCTGTTCCTGCCCGGCGTGCGCATCGACGACGGCATCACCATTGCCGCAAACCTCGCCGACGCCGCGCGGGCGCGGGCGATCCTGCTGGTGGTGCCGGCGCAGGCGGTACGCCGTGCCACGAAATCTCTCGCGTCATCGCTCGCAGCGCGCACGCCCGTGATCGTCTGCGCCAAGGGCATCGAGCGCGGCACCAAAAAATTCATGACCGAGATCGTCGCCGAATGCGCGCCGAACGCGACGCCGGCGATCCTGTCCGGACCGAGCTTCGCCGCCGACGTGGCGCGCGGCCTGCCGACCGCGGTGACGCTGGCGGCGCGTGACGGTGCGCTTGCCCAAGAGCTCGCCCAGGCGATCGGCTCGGCGAGCTTCCGGCCCTATCACTCCACCGACATGCGCGGCGTCGAGATCGGCGGCGCCACCAAGAACGTGCTGGCGATCGCGGCGGGCGTCGTGGCCGGACGCGGGCTGGGCGCCAGCGCCGGCGCGGCGCTGACCACGCGCGGTTTCGCCGAGCTCACGCGCTTCGGCCACGCCTTCGGCGCCAAGCCGCGGACCATGATGGGCCTGTCCGGCCTCGGCGATCTGCTGCTGACCTGCTCCAGTCCGCAGTCGCGCAATTTTCAGTTCGGCGTCAGTCTCGGCCGGGGCCAAAAACCGGGCACGATCAGCACCGGCCTCGCCGAAGGTGCCTTCACCGCGCCGGTGCTGCTTGAGATGGCGCGCGAGCGCTCGGTCGACATGCCGATCGCGGCCGCCGTCGCGGCATTGCTGGCCGAGGCGATGACGTTGGATGAGGCGATAAAATCTTTGCTGACGCGACCGCTGAAGTCGGAGGAATGACGATGGCGCATTGGCTGATGAAGACCGAGCCGGGGACGTTCTCATGGGACGATCAGGTCAAGCGCGGCGCCAAGGGCGAGCCGTGGAGCGGCGTACGGAATCATCAGGCCAAGCTCAACCTGATGAAAATGAAAAAGGGCGAGCGCGCGCTTTTCTATCATTCCGGCGAAGGAAAAGAGATCGTCGGCATCGTCGAGGTGATCCGCGAGCACTATCCCGATCCGACCGCCAAACCCGGCGAGCCGTGGGTCGCGGTCGACGTCAAGGCGATCGAGGCATTCAAGAAGCCGGTGACGCTGGTCGAGGCCAAAACCGTGCCGGGTTTGAAAAATATGGTGCTCGTCAACAACACCCGCCTGTCGGTGCAGCCGGTGGCGGCCGACGAGTGGGCGCTGATCTGCAAAATGGGTGGCGTGAAGGGATGAATTGGATTCGTCATTCCGGGGCCGAGCGCAGCGAGAAGCCCGGAATCCATAACCACGAATCGTGAATATGGATTCCGGGCTCGCGGACTTCGTCCGCGCCCCGGAATGACAGATAACAGGAGAAACGTCGTGACATTTGCCGGAATCAACTTTCTCGCCGTCTTGATCGCCGCTGTCGTTGCCTGGCTGGCCAGCGCCGGCTGGTACATGAGCTTGGGCAAGATCTACCAAGCGGCACAGGGCAAGACGCCGGAACAGTGCAAGGAGGAGATGAAAAAGCCGGGCGCGTTCCTGCCTTTCATCTACGCCTTCATCGGCAACCTGGTCATCGCCTGGATGCTGGCCGGTGTGCTCGGCCATCTCGGCCAGGTGACGCTCAAGAATGGGGTCATCTCCGGCGCGTTCTTGTGGTTCGGCTTCATCCTCACCACCATGGTGGTGAATTTCTGCTTCTCCGGCCGCGACAAGCGCCTGCTGCTGATCGATCTCGGCAACTGGCTGATCGTTCTGGTGGTGATGGGCGCGGTGATCGGCGCCATGGGCGTTTAGCAAAATGGGCGTTTAGCAAAATGGGCGTTTAGCGAAAGCAGCGGCCGGACGTGAATCCATGACCAAGCCCATCGTGCTGCACGCCGCATTCGCCGCCGCACTGCTCGCTGGCGCGGGCGGAGCGGGATTTGCGCAAACCGCGCCGGCGGCGCCGCCGAGCGCCGTGCCGGTGGTGATGACCATGGGCGACTTGATGAACACGCTGGTGCAGCCGCGCCATTTGAAGCTCGGCCTGGCCGGACAGGCGCAGAACTGGCCGCTCGCCAAATACGCGCTCGATCAGCTGCGCGCCGCCTTCGCCAATATCGTCAGCGCCAAGCCGAAGTTTTCCGGAATGCCGGTCGGCGATCTGGTCGACGTCGCCTTGACGCCGCCGTTGAACGCCGTCGAAACCGCCATCAAGCAGCAGGACCCGCAAAAATTCGCCGCCGCCTACGCTCAGCTCAGCCAAGGCTGCAACGCCTGCCACATGGAGCTCGATCACCCCTACGTCGTCATCAAACCGGCCGATGCATCGGCGTTTCCGAACCAGGAATTCAAGCCGCAACACTAGGCATGGAGTCGCGTGTCTTCGCGGGCGCGGCTGCCTTGATGCATATCAAGGCCGCGCCCTGCCGAGTGCCCTACGGCAAAAGGGGCGGAAAACCTCGGCCATTGAGACTATTGGCCCGCTTGTCGGTTGCGGGAGGGACGTCAATAATGGGCGCCAAACAGACAGAATGCGCGCGCGGTCGCGCACGGAGTGGAGGAGAGTATGTCGGATAAGATCTACGAAGTACCCGCCGAGTGGAGCAAGCGCGCCTACATCACGGACGCCGACTACAAAAAAATGTATCAGCAGTCGCTGGCCGATCCCGACGGCTTTTGGGCCGAGCAAGCCAAACGTATCCACTGGACGAAGCATTTCTCCAAGGTCAAGAACACCTCGTTCGCCAAAGACAACGTCTCGATCAAGTGGTTCGAGGACGGCGCAACCAACATCGCCTACAACTGCATCGACCGTCACCTGCACTCTAGAGGCCACCGAACCGCCATCATCTGGGAAGGCGACGATCCGAAAGACTCAAAGCACATCACCTACAGGCAATTGCATGACGAGGTCTGCCGCTTCGCCAATATCCTGCGCAACCGCAACGTCAAGAAAGGCGACCGCGTCACCATCTACCTGCCAATGATCCCGGAAGCCGCCTACGCCATGCTGGCCTGCGCGCGCATCGGCGCCATCCACTCCGTGGTGTTCGGCGGCTTCTCGCCGGATTCGCTGGCCGGCCGCATCGAGGATTGCCTGTCGAACGTCGTCATCACCGCCGACGAAGGCTTGCGCGGGGGCCGCAAGGTGCCGCTCAAGGCCAACACCGACGCGGCGATCGCCAAGGCCGGCGGTGTCGATCACGTCATCGTCGTCAAGCGCACCGGCGCGCCGGTCGACATGGATCCTGTGCGCGATGTTTGGTACCACGAGGCCGCCGAAATGGTCACGGCGGAATGCCCGTGCGCGGAGATGAACGCGGAGGATCCGCTGTTCATCCTCTACACCTCGGGCTCGACCGGACGGCCGAAGGGCGTGCTGCACACCACCGCGGGCTATCTCGTTTACGTGGCGATGACGCACCAATACGTCTTCGACTATCACGACGGCGACATCTTTTGGTGCACCGCTGATGTCGGCTGGGTCACCGGCCACAGCTACATCGTCTACGGGCCGCTGGCGAACGGCGCCACCACCTTGATGTTCGAAGGCGTGCCGAACTATCCGAGCAATTCGCGGTTCTGGGAAGTCATCGACAAGCACAAGGTCAATATCTTCTACACCGCGCCGACGGCGATCCGCGCGCTGATGCAGGCCGGCGACGCTCCGGTGACGAAAACCTCGCGCGCCTCGCTGCGGCTCCTCGGTTCCGTCGGCGAGCCGATCAATCCGGAAGCCTGGGAATGGTATCACCGCGTGGTCGGCGACGGCCGCTGCCCGATCGTCGATACCTGGTGGCAGACCGAGACCGGCGGCATTTTGATCACGCCGCTGCCGGGCGCCACGCGCCTCAAACCTGGTTCCGCGACGCGGCCGTTCTTCGGCATCGTACCGCAGATTGTCGATGCCGAGGGCAAGGTGCAGGAGGGTGCGACCAGTGGCAATCTGTGCATCGCCGATTCCTGGCCCGGCCAGATGCGCACCGTCTATGGCGATCACGCCCGTTTCGTCGAGACCTATTTCAGCACCTATCCGGGCAAATATTTCACCGGCGACGGCTGCCGGCGCGACGAGGACGGCTATTACTGGATCACCGGCCGCGTCGACGACGTCATCAACGTCGCCGGCCATCGCCTCGGCACCGCCGAAGTCGAATCGGCGCTGGTCGCGCATCCAAAAGTGTCGGAGGCCGCGGTGGTCGGCTATCCGCACAACATCAAGGGCCAGGGCATCTACGCCTATGTCACCTTGATGGCCGGCGAGCACCCGACCGAAGAGCTGCGCAAGGAACTGGTGCAGTGGGTGCGCACGGAGATCAGCGCGATCGCCTCGCCGGATCTCATCCAGTTCGCCCCGAGCCTGCCGAAGACGCGCTCGGGAAAAATCATGCGCCGCATCCTGCGCAAGATCGCCGAAGACGAATTCGGCAATCTCGGCGACACCTCGACCTTGGCCGATCCCGCCGTGGTCGACGATCTGGTCAACAATCGGCAGAACAAGAGCAAAGAGAGCGCGTAATTCTTTCCCCTCCCCCTTGTGGGGAGGGGCAGGGGTGGGGGAGTCGCTGGCGGCGCAGCGCGCGCAGCGAACTCCCTCTCCCCGGAGGGGAGAGGGTTGGGGTGAGGGGGCTCGGACGGCTGAGATAATCCGCGGCGTCCGAACCCCCTCACCCTCGCTCGCTATGCTCGCATAGCCGATCCTTCGGATCGGCGTTCTTTACTTTAAGAACGGCGTCCGCAGGACGCCTACGCTCTCCCCTCTGGGGAGAGGTGAAGTGCGTTCGCGCTCCGTCAGAGAAAATTTAGAGAAACTTCACCGTAATTCCGTGCCGTTGCTGAGCAGCGACGCGGTTTCGACTATGGTGGTTTACCTTAATGGTCTGTTGCGTGTGAGTGAGGAAATCGACGATGCGAGGGAGATTCCTGTTTTCGGCCGCACTGGCGGCTGCTGTCGTCTCGGCGGCCTTCGCGATCCAGCCGGCGCAGGCGCACGGCGATCTGGTGGCGTTGCCGCAGGCCTATGCGCCGGGCACCATCGTGGTGAAAACCAACGAGCGGCATCTTTATCTGGTGATCGGCGGCGGCCAGGCGATCCGTTATCCGGTCGGCGTCGGCCGCGCCGGCCAGCAATGGTCCGGCACTTCCGTGATCGACGCCAAATATGTCAGCCCGGACTGGGCGCCGCCGCCGGACATCCGGGCGGAAAATCCGAAACTGCCGCCGCTCATTCCCGGCGGCTCGCCGCACAATCCGATGGGGGTCGCGGCCATGACGCTCTCCGGCCTCGACTACGCCATCCACGGCACCAACCAGCCGTCTTCGATCGGCCATTTCGTCTCGCACGGCTGCATCCGCATGTTCAACGAAGACGTCACCGATTTGTTTGGTCGCGTCGGCGTCGGCACGCCGGTTGTGGTGACTAAATAATATTAGTCGGCATCTGCACGACAGTACTCGCCGTGCGTTGCCCGATAGGCCGGGCAGAGAGCGCATTTAATGGCGCGTCCCAGGGTTGTATTGAATGCTCCTTAGTTGTAGCATTGCCCAGAATCCATCGAACCCTCCAGTCGTTAGGCGTTTTATGACTGTTTGGTTGGTGCAAAGCACATTGTGTTTAGTCCGATAGGAGCGGTTCAATGCAGCCTAAAAGGCTAACAGCCGTAGCTGGTTTTATCCTCATTCTCGCGGGCATCGCCCTCATCGTAGTCCATGCAATTTGGCCAAATAATTTTTTTGACCATTCCAATCATGTTCATATTTTCGGAATGAAGTTCAAAACACACGAAATAGGATTTGGCGTTACCGCGCTCGGCGCAATTCTTTTGGTCTTCGCAAGCCTTGGACGAATGCCACAAGCAAATTGAGATACCACCTCCGATTCGTGCAGAGACAATTGTCCCTCAAAAATTTGGCGTCCCGCGCTGAGCCAATTCACCTCCCAGTCGCTAGGGCGGGTCGAGTACCGCCGCGAACCGGTTTCCTGGGCAGGTTGGCTGGATGATGGCTGCGTCGGCGTCGGCACGTCGGTGGTGTGACGCGATAAACGTCTGCTTCAGCACCAGCTACCCCGCCGCCTGCCGTCGTATTTGTCGACGCCGACCTGCGAAATGGCGATACCGCCTTCGGCCAAAATCGTCTGCAAGGCCGCGCGTGCCGCTTCCGCCTTGATGCGCTCGTCGTCGCAACGCGCATGCAGCTCCGCCGCATCGATGCCGCGCAGCCGCACCTTGGTGTCAACGTCGAGCCTCGGCCACACCCGCACCCGCGCCTGGAACGTGTCGCCGTCGATGACGCGCAACACCTCGGCGGGGTAGACGAGGGAAGGATCGAGCCGGCGCGTCATTGGTGTGGCTGATGGTGCCGGCTCATTCGTCGCCGCGTGAGCAAGCTCAACAGGCGCCGTGGCCTTCGGCATCAACGACGATCTCATCGTCGCGCCAGCAACGACGCCGAGTGCCAGCATCGCGCCCGCCACCATCAGCGTGTTGCCGTGGCGCGTGTGGGCGAGAGTTGCAAAAGACAGGTGGGGCATCGCCTCGCCGGCTCGCAAGCGTCCGGTCTCCCGCGAGAATCATTCTGGCGACAGGATTATATTCGCATTTATATACTTGACATAAGAAGGACCAAAGTCCTAGATCGGCAAGCGTGACAGGCCGATGCCCGATAGGGGCAAGTCAGGTGTATCTCTCAATCGGCCAGCGGGGTTTGAGACCGGCCCGCTGGCCTTTCGAGGCCCCGTGTGAATGCGAGCGGGGAGAAATGCGTTTCACGGCAATGGCGGTCGCCATGATTGTGAAACGAAATGGCTGCGAGAAAGAAAGCCCCTTTTGGGGGTCATGACTCAGACAGATTAGCCGGATACAATCGCCAGTCGCACAAGGCGTCTGGCGTAATGATTAGCTCCCTCAACGTACGTGGCTATCGCGGATTTGCAAAATACGCGATGCACAATCTTACTCGCATAAATTTGTTGGTTGGCAAAAATAACTCCGGCAAGACAAGTCTGTTGGAAGCTCTTCACCTCCTTTGGGCTGGCGCTGATATAGGTGCCTTATGGCAAACACTGGCGCGGCGCGGCGAGCAGCCCGTACCGGAACAAGTGCCTGGTCGCGGAATCCAACAGGAGGTCGATGTTTCGCACGTTTTTACCGGACATCGGATGACGGTTGGAGAGAGCGAGTTTTCGATTGGCGCCACAAATGAAACCCCTTCTCGCTCAATAAAATATCAGATTACTGCACCAGCACCTTCGGAAAACGTGGCGCTCTATAATCAGCTCGTAACGCAAGACCCGACTGGCGCCACTATGGGTCTTAAGATTTCAATCGGCAAACAGGCACTTCCCTCGATTCCTCTTAGCCGACGAGGGGGATTGCGCGCCGACATTTTTAGTCAAGCAGCAAACACATTTCGTTCTATTAGCAAGACGGAAAGCAACGTTGAATTTATAGCTACGGAATCTTTGACTGCTCCGGAATTGGCTCAACTTTGGAATGATCTTGCACTGAGGCCGGAGGAAGAATTGGTGCTTCGTGCGCTGCGATTCATTGATCCTGAAATTGAAAGAATTGCTCCACTAGTCACCCCGCATTGGTTCGGGTCAGGACGTGGCGGATTCATCGTGAGACGCGCTAAGGAAGAACGCGTGCCTATCGGCAGCTTTGGTGACGGAATTTGGAGGATTTTTTCGCTTGCGATTGCGCTAAGCATCGTCAAAAACGGGG
>Ga0181530_10002821_pt1 | contig 20130 bp, 32 predicted proteins | sample PEATcosm2014_Bin_42_FD_119769 | JGI IMG/M metagenome (GOLD analysis project Ga0181530, IMG submission 119769) | Peatland microbial communities from MTU Mesocosm Facility, Houghton, MI, USA - PEATcosm2014_Bin10_60_metaG | ecosystem: Environmental > Terrestrial > Soil > Wetlands > Peat | place... | reverse complement strand
CGAGCGCGGTCAGGTGTTGGCGAAGCCCGGTACGATCACGCCGCACACGGTGTTCATGGCCGAGGCCTATGTGTTGACCAAGGAGGAGGGCGGTCGGCACACGCCGTTCTTTGGCAATTACCGCCCGCAATTTTATTTCCGCACGACCGACGTGACCGGGACGGTCAAGCTGCCCGAGGGCACCGAGATGGTGATGCCGGGGGACAATGTGACGATGGAAGTGGAGCTCTTGGTGCCGATCGCGATGGACGAGGGCTTGCGCTTCGCGATCCGCGAAGGTGGCCGCACCGTCGGCGCCGGCGTGGTGGCGAAGATCATCAAATGACTGTCCGCGCCGCGGACACTCATCCCCGGGCTTGACCCGGGGATCTAGAGGGAAGCAGGAAACACCTAATGGACGGCCAGAACATACGCATCCGCCTGCGGGCCTACGACCACCGCGTGCTCGATCAGTCGACCAGCGAGATCGTCCAGACCGCCCGTCGCACCGGCGCACGGGTGCGCGGGCCGATCCCGCTGCCGACTCGGATCGAGAAATTCACCGTGCTGCGCTCGCCGCATGTCGACAAGAAGTCGCGCGAGCAGTTCGAAATCCGCACCCATAAGCGGGTGATCGACATCGTCGACCCGACGCCACAGACCGTGGACGCGCTAATGAAGCTCGACCTCGCCGCCGGCGTCGATGTCGAGATCAAGCTCTAGGGGACGATGGCGATGCGCACCGGTTTGATCGCCCAGAAGCTCGGCATGAGCCGGGTCTTCACCGATGACGGCAACCATGTGCCGGTGACGGTGCTGCGTATCGACAATTGCCAGGTCGTCGCTCACCGTACCCAGGAGCGCGACGGCTATGTCGCGCTGCAGCTCGGCGTCGGCGCCGCCAAGGTCAAGAACGTGTCGAAGCCGATGCGCGGCCATTACGCGGCGGCGAAGGTCGAGCCCAAGGCGCATATGGCCGAATTTCGTGTGTCGGAGGACGCTCTGGTCCCGGTCGGCGCCGAAATTACCGCCGCGCATTTCGTCGCCGGGCAATACGTCGATGTCGTTGGCACCAGCATCGGCAAAGGTTTTGCCGGCGGCATGAAGCGGTGGAATTTTGGCGGCCTGCGGGCGACCCACGGCGTGTCGATCTCGCATCGCAGCCTGGGCTCGACCGGCCAGCGTCAGGATCCCGGCAAGACCTTCAAGAACAAGAAGATGGCCGGGCACATGGGCGCGGTCCGGGTGACGACGTTGAACCTCGAAGTGGTATCGGCCGATGCCGCGCGCGGCGTTTTGATGCTGCGCGGCGCGGTGCCGGGCAGCGAAGGCGGCTGGGTGCTAGTGCGCGACGCGGTCAAGCGCAAGGCGCCGGGCGACCTGCCGTTCCCGGCGGCGCTCAGAGGCGACCAAAGTGCCGATGAGCCGGCTCCCGAGGAAACCGCGGAAGCGCCGTTCGAGGCCGCGACGCCCGAGACCGCGGCGAGCGCCGAGGAAGGTGGGGCGGTATGAAGCTCAAGGTCCACGACCTCGACAACAAGGAAGTCGGCGATATCGACCTCGCCGACGAAGTGTTCGGCTTGCCGGTGCGCAGCGACATCCTGGCGCGCGTCGTCAATTGGCAGCTCGCCAAGCGCCGCGCCGGAACCCACAAGGCCAAGGGCATCAGCGACATCAGCGGCACGACGGCGAAGCCCTACAAGCAGAAGGGCACCGGCCGAGCACGCCAAGGCAGCCGGCGCTCGCCGCAATTCCGCGGCGGCGCGGTGATCTTCGGACCGGTGGTGCGCAGCCACGAGTTCAGCCTGCAGAAAAAGGTGCGCAAGCTCGGCCTCAAGACCGCGCTGTCGGCAAAGCAGGCCGAGGGCAAGCTGGTCGTCATCGAAGCCGCCAAGCTCGACGAGCCGAAGACCAAGGTGCTGCGTCAACGCTTCGAGGCGCTGGGCTGGGGCTCGGTGCTGATCATCGATGGCACCGCGGTCGATGCCGGCTTCGCCAAGGCGGCGCGCAACCTGCCCAAGGTCGATCTGCTGCCCGAGCGCGGCGCCAACGTCTACGACATCTTGCGCCGCGACACGCTGGTTCTGACCCGCGAGGCTGTCGAACAGCTGGAGGCGCGCCTCAAATGAGCCGGTTCCGCGTTATCCCCCGCGCCACGGCGCAGCTCACCCGCCAGGAGATGTACGATCTGATCCGCTCGCCGCTGATCACCGAGAAGGCGACCGCGGCGTCCGAGCATAATCAGGTGATTTTTCGCGTGCCGGTGACCGCGACCAAGCGCGAGGTCAAGGCCGCGATCGAGGGCTTGTTTTCGGTCAAGGTCGATGCGGTCAACACGATCCGCATGCAGGGCAAGTTCAAGCGGGTGCGCGGCCGTCCCGGCTTCCGCTCCGACTTCAAGAAGGCGATCGTGACGCTGGCCGAAGGCTCGCGCATCGACGTGACGACGGGGATCTGACCGGATGGCGCTCAAATCATACAACCCGACGACGCCGTCGCAGCGTCACCTCGTCACGGTCGACCGCAGCGAGCTGTGGAAGGGCAAGCCGGTCAAGGCGCTGACCGAGGGCCTCAAGGAAAAAGGCGGGCGCAACAATTCGGGCCGGATCACGATGCGTCGGCGCGGCGGCGGGCATAAGCAGCGCTACCGGATCATCGATTTCAAGCGGATGAAGGACGATGCTCCGGCGACGGTCGAGCGGCTCGAATACGATCCGAACCGCACCGCCTTCATCGCGCTGATCAAGTATCCCGATGGCGAGCTCTCCTACATCCTCGCGCCGCAGCGACTGCGCCAGGGCGACAGCGTGGTGTCGGGCGAGCGGGTCGATGTGAAGCCCGGCAATGCGATGCCGCTGCGCAACATGCCGCCCGGCACGATCGTCCACAATGTCGAGATGAAACCTGGCAAGGGCGGGCAGCTTGCCCGCTCGGCTGGGACCTATGTCCAGCTGGTCGGCCGCGACCAGGGCTATGCGATGTTGCGCATGGCGTCGGGCGAATTGCGGCGGGTGCGCAGCGAATGCCGCGCGACGATTGGCGCGGTGTCGAACCCCGATCACCAGAACATCGTGATCGGCAAGGCCGGGCGCAGCCGCTGGCTCGGCATCCGGCCGTCGGTGCGCGGCGTCGCGATGAACCCGATCGATCATCCGCATGGCGGCGGCGAGGGCCGCACTTCCGGCGGCCGCCATCCGGTAACGCCATGGGGCAAGCCGACCAAGGGCAAGAAAACGCGGCACAACAAGCAGACGGACCGGCTGATCCTCCGCCGCCGTCAGGTCCGCTAGGAAAGGGAGAGGGCGCGTGGCTCGCTCGGTATGGAAAGGCCCGTTTGTCGACGGCTATATGCTGAAGAAGGCGGAGAAGGCGCGCAATTCGGGCCGCAACGAGGTCATCCGCACCTGGTCGCGCCGCTCGACGATTTTTCCGCAATTCGTCGGACTGACCTTCGGCGTCTACAACGGTCACAAATTCATTCCGGTTCTCGTCACCGAGAACATGATCGGCCACAAATTCGGTGAGTTCTCGCCGACCCGCACATTCTATGGCCACGCCGGCGACAAGCGGGCGCGGAGGAGCTGAGATGGGCAAGCAAGCCGCCCCGCGCGCGCTCGCCGACAACGAGGCTTCGGCCTTTTTGCGCGCGATCCGCATCAGCCCGCAAAAGCTCAACCTCGTCGCGGCGATGATCCGCGGCAAGGCCGCGCAGACCGCGCTCGCCGAGCTGACCTTCTCGCGCCGGCGCATCTCCGGCGACGTCAAGAAGGTGCTGCAGGCGGCGATCGCCAACGCCGAGAACAACCACCAGCTCGATGTCGACCGGCTCTACGTCAAGGAAGCGACGGTCGGCCGGGCTTTTGTCATGAAGCGCTTCCATACCCGCGGCCGCGGCCGCTCGGCGCGGGTCGAAAAGCACTTCGCGCACCTGACTGTTGTCGTGCGCGAGCGGCCCGAGGAGGCAGCCTGATGGGTCAAAAGGTCAATCCGATCGGGCTGCGGCTCGGCATCAACCGAACTTGGGACTCGCGCTGGTTCGCGCACAAAGGCTACGGCGCGCAGCTGCTCGACGATCTGAAGCTGCGCAAATTCCTCGCCGGGCGGCTGACCCAGGCAGCGATCGCGCGCATCCTGATCGAGCGCGCCGCGAAGAAGACGCGGATCACGCTGCACTCCGCGCGGCCGGGGGTCGTGATCGGCAAGAAGGGCGCCGATATCGACAAACTGCGCGCCGACATCGCCAAGATGACGACGAGTGAAGTCAGCCTCAACATCGTCGAAATCCGCAAGCCCGAGATCGAAGCCAAGCTGATCGCCGAGAGCATCGCCCAGCAGCTCGAGCGTCGCGTCGCGTTCCGCCGGGTGATGAAGCGCGCGGTGCAATCGGCGATGCGGTTCGGCGCCCAGGGCATCCGCATCAACTGCTCGGGACGGCTCGGTGGCGCCGAGATCGCGCGCATGGAGTGGTATCGCGAAGGCCGGGTGCCGCTCCACACGCTGCGTGCCGACGTCGATTTCGGCTATGGCACGGCCAAGACCACGTACGGCACGTGTGGCGTCAAGGTCTGGGTCTTCAAAGGCGAAATCCTGGCGCACGACCCGATGGCGCAGGACAAGCGGCTCGCCGAGGCGCAGCCCGCGGGCATGGACCGGCGCCCGAGCGGTGGCCGTGATCGCGACAGAGATAGAGATCGAGACTAGAAATGCTGTCCCCCAAACGCACCAAATACCGCAAGGCGCATAAGGGCCGCGTCCATGGCATGGCCAAGGGCGGCACGTCCCTCAACTTCGGCGCCTATGGCATGAAGTCGGTCGAGCCCGGCCGCATCACCGCGCGCCAGATCGAGGCGGCGCGCCGTGCGATTACCCGCCACATCCGCCGTATTGGCCGCGTGTGGATCCGCATTTTTCCGGACGTACCGGTCTCGACCAAACCGGCCGAGGTGCGCATGGGCAGTGGCAAGGGCGCGCCCGAGTATTGGATCTGTCGGGTCAAGCCGGGCCGGATCATGTTCGAGCTCGATGGCGTGCCGCATGACATCGCGCGTGAGGCGTTCGAGCTCGCCGCGGCCAAGCTGCCGGTCGCGACGCGCTTTGTCGTCCGCGCCGGCGAAGAGGGCGCGCCATGAAGGCGGTGAAGCCATCCGATCTGCGCACCCGCACCCCCGACGAGCTCACCGATCAACTCGAGGCGCTCGGCAAGGAGATTTTCAACCTGCGCTTCCAGCGCGCCAGCGGCCAGCTCGAGAACACCTCGCGGTTCCGTCAGGTGCGGCGCGAGATGGCGCGCATCAAGACGGTCCTCGGCGAGCGGCAGCGCCACGCCGCGGCAGGGGTTTAGGAGCAAGCATGCCCAAACGCATTCTCCAGGGCATCGTCGTCAGCGATTCCGGGAACAAGACCATAATTGTGCGGGTCGAGCGCCGGGTCATGCACCCGGTCTACAAGAAATTCGTGACCCGCTCGAAGAAATACGCTGCCCACGACGAGGCCAACACATTCCACACCGGCGACGCGGTGCAGATCGAGGAGAGCCGGCCGATTTCGAAGCGCAAGAGCTGGGTCGTGCTCGGCACGGCGAGCGGCGTCGCGCCCGGGCTCGCCCGCCGCCGCGAGCGCGCCGCCGCCGCGGAGGCCGAAGCCGAGGCCGCCGGTACCGAGATTGGAGGCGCCGCATGATCCAGATGCAGACCAATCTCGATGTTGCCGACAATTCCGGCGCGCGTCGGGTCCAGTGCATCAAGGTGCTCGGCGGCTCTAAGCGCAAGACCGCCGGGGTCGGCGACGTGATCATCGTCTCGGTCAAGGAGGCGATCCCGCGCGGCCGGGTCAAGAAGGGCGACATCCACCGCGCCGTCATTGTCCGCACGGCCAAGGAAATCCGCCGCGTCGACGGCAGCGCGATCCGCTTCGACCGCAACGCGGCGGTGTTGATCACCCGTCAGAACGAGCCGATCGGGACCCGCGTGTTCGGCCCGGTCACCCGCGAGCTGCGGGCGCGCAAGTTCATGAAGATCGCCTCGCTGGCCCCCGAAGTCCTATGAGCGAAGTGCTGTGACGATGCCGAAGATGAAGATCAAGAAGGGCGACAACGTCGTCGTCATCAGCGGCCGCGACAAGGGCAAGTCGGGCGAGGTGCTGCGCGTCTTCCCAACGGAGTCGCGGCTTGTCGTCCAGGGTATCCACATCGCTCGCCGCCACACGCGGCAAAGCATGGGTAATCCCGGCGGCATCGTCGAAAAGGAGCTGACGATCCACGTCTCGAATGTCGCCCATATCGACCCGGGTTCGGGGAAACCGACGCGCGTCGGCTACAAGAACCTCGACGGCCGCAAGGTCCGCTTTGCCCGCCGCTCGGGCGAAGTGCTCGATAAGTGAGGTAAGGACGATGTCTCGCCTGCAGGAACGTTACAACGAGGTCGTGCATCCCGAGCTGATGAAGGAATTCGGCTACGGCAACAAGATGCAGGCCCCGCGCCTTGAAAAGATCGTCGTCAACATGGGCGTCGGCGAGGCGGTGCAGGATGCCAAGAAGATCGATGCCGCGGTGGGCGACCTGACCGCGATCACCGGTCAGCACCCGGTCGTGCTGCGCGCCAAGCAGTCGATTGCGACCTACAAGCTGCGCAAGAACATGCCGATCGGCGTCAAGGTGACGTTGCGGCGCGAGCGCATGTACGAGTTTCTCGACCGGCTGATCAACATCGCGCTGCCGCGCGTTCGCGATTTCCGCGGCGTCTCCAATCGCAGCTTCGATGGGCGCGGCAACTACGCGCTGGGGCTCAGGGAGCAGCTGGTTTTTCCCGAAATTGACTATGACCGTGTCGACGCGCAGCGCGGCATGGATATCGTCATCGTCACCACTGCCAAAACCGATGCCGAAGCCAAGGCTTTGTTGAAGGGCTTCGACATGCCGTTCATGAACTGATCGCCTACGGAGACGAGATCACCGATGGCAAAGAAAAGCTCGATCGAGAAGAACCAGCGGCGCACCAAGATGTCGAAGGCGATGGCGCCGCGCCGGGCGCGCCTCAAGGCGCTCGCCCGCGACCGCGACGCAGCGCCCGAGGATCGCTTCGAGGCGCAGTTGAAGCTCGCCCGCATGCCGCGCAACAGCTCGGCGACGCGTATCCGCAACCGCTGCGCCCTCTCGGGCCGGCCGCGCGGCTATTATCGCAAGTTCGGGTTGTCGCGCATCGCGGTGCGCGAACTGGCCTCGTCCGGGCAGATCCCGGGCATGGTCAAGTCGAGCTGGTAGGGGAGGCGCCCGATGACGATGAGCGATCCTCTCGGCGACATGCTGACCCGCATCCGCAACGGCCAGCGCGCGCGGCAGGCCGTCGTCGCCGCACCCGCCTCGAAGCACCGCGCCAATGTGCTCGAGGTGCTGAAGCGCGAGGGCTATATCCGCGGCTATAGCCACGAGCAGGTGCGCCCCGGTGTCTCGGAGCTCAAGATCGAGCTCAAATATGTCGATGGCGAGCCGGTGATCCGCGAAATTTCGCGCGTGTCGAAGCCGGGCCGTCGGATTTATTCGAAGCTGATCGACCTGCCGCGGGTCTATAACGGGCTCGGCATCTCGATCCTGTCGACGCCGCGCGGCGTCATGTCGGACAACGAGGCCCGCGCCGCCAAGGTTGGCGGCGAGGTGCTGTGTCGCGTCTTCTGAGGTAGGCCATGTCGCGTGTAGGCAAGCATCCGGTGACGATCCCGGCCGGCGTCCAGGCCAGTCTGGCGGGTGAAGTGCTGACCGTCAGCGGTGGCAAGGGCAAGCTCACCCTGGCGATCAGCAGCGACGTTACCGCCACGGTCGCGGACGGCGCGGTCACGATCGCGCCCAATGGCGAGTCGAAACAGGCGCGGTCGATGTGGGGCACGACGCGGGCGCTGGTCAACAACATGGTGACCGGGGTCTCGGCCGGCTTCACCCGCACGCTCGAGATCAACGGCGTCGGCTACCGCGCCGCGGTGCAAGGCCGCACCTTGACGCTTCAGCTCGGCTACAGCCACGACATTCCCTATCCGATCCCGGACGACATCCAGATCGCCTGCGAGCGGCCGACCCTGATCGCGGTCAGCGGCGCCGATCGCCAGCGGGTTGGTCAGGTCGCCGCCGAGATCCGCTCTTACCGCCCGCCTGAGCCTTACAAGGGCAAGGGCGTCAAGTACTCCGATGAAACCGTCCGCCGCAAGGAAGGCAAGAAGAAGTAACCGCCATGGCGAAAAAACCAGACGAGCTGTTCCGGCGCCGCCGGCAGCGGGTGCGCTACAAGCTGCGGCTGACCGGTAAGTTGCGCCCGCGGCTCTCGGTTTTCCGCTCGTCGCGGCATATCTACGCGCAGATCATCGACGACGCGGCTGGCCGCACCCTCGCCGCCGCCTCGACGCTCGACGAGGCGGTCAAAAAGGGCTTGAAGACCGGCGCCGACAGCGATGCCGCCAAGGCGGTCGGCAAAGCCCTGGCCGAACGCGCGAAGGAGGCCGGGGTCGTCCAGGTCATCTTCGACCGCGGCGCCTATATGTTTCATGGCCGGGTCAAGGCCCTGGCCGACGCCGCCCGCGAGGGTGGTCTCGATTTCTAGAAGAGGCTGCTGATGGCACGCACACAAGGCGGACCGCCTCGAGGTCCAGGCGGACCCCCACGAGGTCCAGGTGGGCAACGCGGCGAGGGCGGCGACCGGCGTCGCCGCGGCGAGGGTGACCGCCAGTCGCGCGACCGCGAGGACAGCGAATTCGCCGAAAAGCTCGTCAGCATCAACCGCGTCGCCAAGGTGGTGAAGGGCGGGCGCCGGTTCGGCTTCGCCGCGCTCGTCGTCGTCGGCGATCGCAAAGGTCGGGTCGGCTACGGATCCGGCAAGGCGCGCGAGGTGCCGGAGGCGATCCGCAAGGCGACCGAGCAGGCGCGGCGCGGTCTCGTCCGCGTGCCGCTGCGCGAGGGTCGCACGTTCCACCACGACATCGCCGACCGCTACGGCGCCGGCAAGGTCATCATCCGCGCCGCCAAGCCGGGTACCGGGATCATCGCCGGCGGGCCGATGCGGGCGATCTTCGAGGCGCTGGGCGTGCAGGATGTCGTCGCGAAATCGGTCGGCAGCTCGAACCCGCACAACATGATCAAGGCGACCTTCGCGGCGCTCACGCACGCGACCAGCCCGCGCGCGGTCGCGACGCGCCGCGGCAAGAAGGTCAGCGATTTGCTGCCGCCGCGCCGCGAGGCCGAGGCGAAGGAGCCTGCATAATGGCCCGAGCCGCCCGCGCCAAGGCCGAGGACAAGAAGACCGTCACGGTGGTCCAGACCGGCAGTCCGATCGGCCGTCGCTTCGACCAGGAGGCCACCTTGAAGGGGCTCGGCCTCAATAAAATGCACCGCCGCCGCACCCTCGAGGACACGCCGTCGGTGCGCGGCATGATCGACAAGGTGAAGCACCTCGTCCGGGTGGTCGAGGAGGCATAGGGTCACGCGATGAAGCTCAACGAGATCAGGGACAATCCGGGCGCGCATTACCGGGCGAAGCGGGTCGGGCGCGGCATCGGCTCCGGCAAGGGCAAAACCTCGGGCCGCGGCGGCAAGGGCCAGACCGCGCGCACCGGCGTCGCGCTCAACGGGTTCGAGGGCGGCCAGACGCCGCTGCATCGCCGCCTGCCGAAGCGTGGCTTCAGCAACAAGATTTTCCAGAAGGACTACAAGGTCGTGAACCTCGGCCGGCTGCAGCAGGCACTGGACGCCAAGAAGCTGGCGGCGCGAGGCACGATCGACGGCAAGAGCCTGGTCGCCGCCGGGGTGCTGCGCCGGCTCGGCGACGGGATTCGCCTGCTCGCCAAGGGCGAACTCAAGAGCAAGATCACGATCGAGGTCGCCGGCGCGTCCAAGGCGGCAATCGCCGCGGTCGAGAAGGCGGGCGGCAAGGTTGTGCTGCCGGCCGGGGTCGCGCCCGAGGCCGAGGCGCCGGCGAGTGCGACGCCCCCAGCTGAGGCCGAAACACCGGCGAGCTGATCTGCGTCCCACTTGGTATCGGTATTGGGCGGCACGGCGTATAATCGGGCGCGGGTCAGGGTAGGGAACGAGGCACATGGCGTCAGCCGCCGAACAACTCGCCGCCAGCATCAATTTCGGCGCGTTTTCGAAAGCGACCGAGCTCAAGAGCCGGATCTGGTTCACCTTGGGCGCGCTCGTCGCCTATCGGCTCGGCACCTACATTCCGCTGCCCGGCATCGACCCGGCGATCTTGCACGACATCTTCACGCGCAACGCCGGCGGCATTCTCGGCATGTTCGACATGTTCTCGGGCGGTGCGCTCGGGCGCATGTCGATCTTCGCGCTCGCGATCATGCCGTACATCTCGTCCTCGATCATCATCCAGCTATTGACCGCGGTGTCGCCGCAATTGGAGGCGCTGAAGAAAGAGGGTGAGAGCGGGCGCAAGAAGCTCAACCAATACACCCGCTACGGCACTGTGCTCCTCGCCGCGGTTCAGGCCTACGGCATCGCCGCCGGGCTCGAAGGGATGCACTCGGGCACTGCGTCGGCGGTGATCGATCCGGGGCTGTTCTTCCGCCTGGTGACCGTGGTGACCTTGGTCGGTGGCACGATCTTCCTGATGTGGCTCGGCGAGCAGATCACCGCGCGAGGCATCGGCAACGGCATCTCGCTGATCATCATGTCGGGCATCGTCGCCAATTTGCCGCATGCGCTCGCCGCGACCCTCGAGCTCGGCCGCACGGGCGCGCTGTCGCCGGTGTTCATCATCATTTTCTTGGCGATGTCGATCCTGGTCGTCGCCTTTATCGTGTTCATGGAGCGAGCGCAGCGGCGCATCCTCGTCCAGTACCCGAAGCGCCAGGTCGGCAACCGCATGTTTGGCGGCGAGGCCTCGCATTTGCCGCTCAAGATCAACACTTCGGGCGTGATCCCGCCGATCTTCGCGTCCTCGCTGCTGCTGCTGCCGGCGACGGTCTCGACCTTCGAGCAGAACGGCCAGAGCTTCGGCTGGCTCGGCACGATCACCGCCTATCTCGGCCATGGCCGGCCGGCTTACATGATCCTCTATATCGCGCTGATCGTGTTCTTCTGCTTCTTCTATACCGCGATCGTCTTCAACCCGCAGGAGACGGCCGACAATCTGCGCAAATATGGCGGCTTCATTCCCGGTATCCGGCCTGGCAAGAACACCGCCGACTATCTCGACTATGTGTTGACCCGGCTGACCGTGGTCGGTGCCGCCTATCTCTCCGCGGTGTGCATTCTGCCCGAGATCCTGATCTCGCAATATTCGGTGCCGTTCTATTTCGGCGGCACGAGCCTGTTGATCGTCGTCAGCGTCACGATGGATACGGTGGCGCAGATTCACTCGCACCTGCTCGCGCATCAGTACGAAGGACTGATCAAAAAGGCGCGGCTAAGGGGACGCCGGGGATGAATTTGATCCTGCTGGGGCCGCCAGGCGCCGGCAAGGGAACGCAGGCCAAGCGTCTCGAGCAGGCGCATGGTCTCGTCCAGCTGGCGACCGGCGACATGCTGCGCGCCGAGACCGCGTCGGGCAGCGAATTGGGCCGGCGTATCAAGGCGGTCATGGATTCGGGCGCACTGGTCTCCGACGACATCGTCATCGAGACGATCGAGCGGCGCATCGCCCCGCCCGAGGCCAAGAACGGCGTGATCCTCGACGGGTTTCCGCGCAACGTGCCGCAGGCCGAGGCGCTCGACCGAATGCTCGCGCGCCACGGCCTCAAGCTCGACCACGTGATCCTGATGGAGGTCGACGAGGCGGCGCTCACCGACCGCCTCGCCGGCCGGTTCAGCTGCCGCAAATGCGGCGCCAGCTATCACGAGCGTTACCATCGGCCGAAACAGGAAGGCTTGTGCGATGTCTGCGGCGCCACCGATTTTGTGCAGCGCCCGGACGACCGGCCCGAGGCGGTCAAGACCCGGTTCGACGTCTATCACCAGCAGACCGCACCGATCCTGCCGTACTACCGCGATCGCGGCATCCTCACGACCGTCGACGGGATGGGTGACATTGATGCGGTAGCCCGGCAAATCGAGCGGGTGATCGCGGCCTGAAATTTGCGCATGTCCGGTTGACGGCTGGCCCACGATCCGTATAATCCGCGGTTCGCGCGGGAGCGATTCCCGCTCCCATCGCTATGCCCGAATCCAAGGAGATGCGCAGGTGGCGCGAATTGCCGGCGTTAACATCCCGAACCAGAAGCGCGTCCCGATCGCGCTGACCTATATCCACGGTATCGGACGCACCAAGGCGCTCGAAATCTGCAACCGCGTTGGCATCCCGCTCGATCGGCGGGCCAATGACATGACGGATGACGAGGTGCTGAAGGTCCGCGAGCTAATCGACCGGGAATATACGGTCGAGGGCGACTTGCGCCGTACCGTGGCGATGAACGTCAAGCGCTTGATGGATCTCGGCTGTTATCGCGGCCTGCGGCACCGCAAGGGCTTGCCGGTGCGCGGCCAGCGCACCCACACCAATGCGCGCACCCGCAAGGGCCCGGCCCGGCCGATCGCCGGCAAGAAGAAATAGCCTCGTTTGACCTGCACAACCCAACGGCGGAACCACTAGATGGCAAGAACTGCGGCAGCGCCGCGACTGCGCCGGCGCGAGCGCAAGAACATCACCTCGGGCACCGCCCATGTGAACGCGACGTTCAACAACACGATGATCACGATCAGCGATGCCCAGGGCAACGCGATCGCCTGGTCGTCGTCGGGCAGTCAGGGGTTCAAGGGGTCGCGTAAATCGACGCCTTACGCGGCGCAGATGGCTGCCGAGGATGCCGGTCGCAAGGCGATGGAGCACGGGATGCGGACCCTCGACATCGAGGTCAAGGGCCCTGGCTCGGGACGCGAGTCTGCATTGCGGGCCTTGCAAAGTGTTGGTTTCGCGATCACTTCAATTCGAGACGTGACGCCGATCCCGCATAACGGCTGTCGCCCGCCAAAACGGCGCCGGGTCTGACCCTGCGCCGTCGGTGCGCTGTGGCGCGCCGCAACGCATTTTCCGCCGGCCTCTTCGCCGGATGGGGTGCCAATAGGACAAAAGCCCAATGACTGACGTTTTTGTGATCCAGCGCAATTGGCAAACCCTGATCAAGCCGAAGCAGCTCGCGGTCGAGCCGGGCGATGATCCGGCGCGGGCCGCGACGGTCGTCGCCGAGCCGCTCGAGCGCGGCTTCGGACTGACGCTCGGCAACGCGCTGCGGCGCGTGCTGCTGTCGTCGCTGCAGGGCGCGGCCGTCACCTCGATGCAGATCGAGGGCGTGCTGCACGAATTCTCGTCGATCCCCGGCGTGCTCGAGGACGTGACGGACATTGTCCTCAACGTCAAGAGCATCGGACTGCGGATGCACGGCGAGGGGCCGAAGCGGATGCGGCTGCGCGCCACCGGCCCGGGCGAAGTCCGCGCCGGCGCCATCGAGACCGGCCATGATATCGATATTTTGAACCCCGATCTGGTGATCTGTACCCTCGACACCGGCGCGCGGGTTTCGATGGAGCTGACCGTCGAGATCGGCAAGGGCTATGTGCCGGCGACGCAGAACCGCCCGGAGGACGCGCCGATCGGGTTGATCCCGGTCGATGCGCTGTTCAGCCCGGTGCGCAAGGTGTCGTACCGCGTCGAAAACACCCGCGTCGGCCAGGTCACCGATTACGACAGCCTGTCGATGCGGGTCGAGACCAACGGCGCGGTGACCCCCGAGGATGCCGTGGCGTTGGCCGCGCGTATCCTGCAGGACCAGCTCCAGCTCTTCATCAATTTCGAGGAGCCGCGCCACGCGGTCGAGAAGGCCGATGTCGGCGAGCCGCTGATCAACAAGAACCTGTTGCGCAAGGTCGACGAGCTCGAGCTTTCGGTGCGCTCGGCCAATTGCCTGAAGAACGACAATATCGTCTATATCGGCGACCTCGTGCAGAAGACCGAGGCGGAGATGCTGCGCACGCCGAATTTTGGGCGCAAATCCTTGAACGAAATCAAGGAGGTGTTGGCCAATATGGGGCTCCATCTCGGGATGGAGATCCAGAACTGGCCGCCCGAGAACATCGAAGACCTGGCCAAGCGCATCGACGAGCCGTATTGAGAGCCGGCGAGCGGAGTAGGGGAGAGTTAGGACATGCGCCACGGCATGCACGGGCGCGCCTTCAGGCGCTATTCGGCTCACCGCAAGGCGATGTTCGAAAACCTCGCCGCGGCGCTGATCAAGCACGAGCAGATCAAAACAACGCTGCCCAAGGCCAAGGATCTGCGGCCGATCGTCGAACGGCTGATCACGATGGGCCGGCGCGGCGGGCTGCATGTCCGCCGCCAGGCGATCGCCACGCTGCAGGACAAGGCGCTGGCCGACAAGCTGCTGACCACCTTGGCCGAGCGCTACAGGAGCCGGCCCGGCGGCTACACAAGGATCATCAAGGCTGGCTACCGCCACGGCGACAACGCGGCGATGGCGGTCATCGAGCTGGTCGATCGCGATCCTGACGCGAAGGGCCAGGATTCCGGCCCGGTGCCGGAGCGCGAAGCGGAAGACGAGGCGGCGTAGTTTACTTCCTCTATCTCGGCGCAGGCCGGAACCTATCCTTCAAACGCATGAGGGGCGGAAAAATGGGTCCCGGCCTTCGCCGGGATGGACCATCTTTACGCCTCAAATCACGTCGCGATCCAACAGCTCGATCAGTACGTTCTGCGGGCCGCGGACAAAGGCGATGCGCACGCCGGGCCGGATCGTCTTTGGCTCGATGGTGAACTCGGCGCCCTTTGCCTTCAGCTCGGCGCACACGTCGTCGATGTTGTTGACCCTGAGCCCGATATGGTCGAGCCCGACAAAGCTGTTTTCCGGCTTTTCCGCCAATTCGGCGCTGTCGGACACCTTGGCGATGAAGTGATTGACACCGGCCAGCCGCATGTCGGTGCGCTCGATGCCATTCGACATCACCGAGCGGATCACCTCGGCGCCGAACATCTTCGCGTACCACGCGGCGGTCGCGTCGGGATCGGGGCTGCGCAGATGGACATGGTCGTAGCGGAATTCGGTCATCGGGGGGCTTCCCTCTCTTGAGTCATTGCGAGGCGCAGCGCGGCGAAGCAATCTTCATCCGCTTTGGCCTGCGTTGGCACGAGATTGCGTTGCTTCGCTCGCAATGACAACAGGTCGGGGAGGAGTCGCATGCGTTTTGGCCTGATGCTGCCCAGCTTTTCGTTTGCCGGGCTCGACTATGGGACGGTGGGGCGGTTGCGCGACTTCGCGACCCGCGCCGAGGCGATGGGTTTCGAGGCGCTATGGGTCGCCGAGCACCTGCTGACTGCGCGGGGCCTCTACGGCACGGCGTGGCTGTCGCCGCTGGAAACGCTGGCCTTCGCCGCCGGCTGCACGACGCGGATCAAGATCGGGACCGGTATCCTGATCCCGCCGATCCGCAACCCGGTATTTCTTGCCAAGGAGATCGCCAGCCTGCACATGCTTTCGGGCGGGCGGTTCGAACTTGGCGTCGGGGTCGGTTGGGACGAGCGGGAATTCGAGGTCGCCGGGGTCAGGTTAAGCCAGCGCGGCGGCCGCACCGACGAGATCCTCGACATCTTCGCGAAGCTGTGGACCGGTGATGAAATCACCCACCACGGCCGGTATTACAATTTCGAGCGGGTGACCATCGATCCGCCCTTGCCGACCCGGCCGCGCCTCTGGGTCGCCGGCGGATCAAAGATCAAGACCGATATGTCGCCGGACCCCGAGACCATCGCGCCGACCGTGCTCGAACGCATCTGCCGGCGCGCCGATGGCTGGATCGCGCGCGCTGCCGGGTCGAACGAAAGCGTCATCACCGACTGGCAGCAGATCACCCGGCGACTCGACGAGATCGGCCGCCCGCGCGACAGCGTCATCTTCGCGCATGTCAACATGACCCATGTCGTTCCGACCGACGATGAAGCGGCGGCGCTCCGCATTCAGCGTCCCATGATCGAGCGGGTCATGGGCACGCATCGCTCATTCGATCATCTGCGCACATGCTACCTGCTTGGCACGCCGGCACAAATCCGTGCCCGCATCGCCGAACTGGCCGATGCGGGCCTCGAATACCTGATGTTGTCGCCGCTCGACTACGACCTCGAGCAGCTCGGCCTGTGGGAAGAGGAGATCCTCGGCCGCTTCCGCGGCGTGTGACCTATTCGGCGGCGTCCTTTCGGGGCGGCGCCTGGATTACCGGCGCGGCGGCGGCGAGGATTTCGGCCGCGTCGCGCGAGCGCGGCGGGTAGATCCGCTCGCAATTGATCGTGCGCTTGGTCGCTTTGGCCGAGGCGCCGGTCGCCGCGACCTGGCGGTCCCAGCCCTGGCAATAGACCGCGCCCCAGGCGCCGAGATCGAGGCAGGTCACGTAATACCCGATCTCGAGCGGGATCGGCGCCTCGCCGACCAGGTCGCAGACGATGTTGCGCCCGGCGATGCGGCCCATCGGCCGCGCATGCTGGCACGACATGACCGAAGCGTGCGTGCCGTCGACCAGCGCGGCGGCGACGTCGCCGGCGGCAAAGACATCGGGCGAGCCCTCGACTTTTAGAAAGCGATCGACCGCGACCCGGCCGAACCGGTCGTGCGGGCCGGGCAGCGCGGCGGCGAGCGGATGCGCGCGCATGCCGGCGCACCACACGATCGTCTCCGCCGCAATATCCTCGCCGGACGACAGCCGCACGCTATCCGGCCCGACCGACGCGATGGTCACGCCGGGCCGGGTCTCGACGCCGAGCGCGCGGAGGGCGTCATCGATCACGTTGCACGCCGCGTCACCCATGTTCGAGCCGATCCGCGGCGCGCGGTCGGCGAGGATGACCTGCGCTGGCGTCGTACCGGCGATCTCGGGCAGCCGCGTCGCCAGCTCAGTTGCCATTTCGACGCCAGTCAGCCCGCCGCCAACCACCAGCGCGGTAAAGCGGCCAGGCGAGGCCGGGCGGTCGCTGAGGCCGGCGAGATGCGCGGCGAGCCTTGCCGCGGCGTCATAGGTGTCGATGTCGAAGCCGTGTTCGGTGAGACCGGGGATCGCCGGGCGGACCAGCTCGCTGCCGAGCGCGAACAGCAGCCGGTCGTACGGGAGGGTCGTTGGGCGGCCCTTGACGGCGCACGCGACCTCGCGGCGGGCGCAATCGAGCCCGGCCACGTCGCCGACGACGAGGTCGACGCCGATCGGGCCCAGCACATCATCGAGCGGGACCCGCAAATCGCGGAGGTCGGTTTCGTAATTGCGCACGCGGATCGAGTGCCACGGGTCGCGGTTGACGACGGTGACGGCGATGTCGTCCTTGGAAATCTTCAGCTCGGCGAGCTTGCGCGCCGCGCCGGCCGCGGCGATCAACCCGGCAAATCCGGCGCCCAGAACGAGTATGCGCTTCACCCGTCACCTCCCGCCCGGCGATCTGCTATAGCCGTGCCCGGCAAACCGCGAGAAACTACGACTGTCGGCTTGTCGGGTCTAGCAACGGGGAGCGAGGCCATGCACTACAGCACCGATCGCATCTTGGTGACGCACGCCGGCTCACTGCCGCGCCCGCCCGACCTGCGAGCGATGGTCGTCGCCAAGTCGGCCGGGCAGGATTACGACGCCGCGGCGCTCGACAGCCGCCTCAAGGAGGCCGTCGCCGAAACCGTGCGGATGCAGATCGACTCGGGCATCGACATTGTCAATGACGGCGAATTGTCGAAATTCAATTTCACCGATTATGTGCGCGGGCGCATCGCCGGGTATGCGGAGCGGCCCAATTCCGGCCGGCGGCGGCTCAGCATCATTGCCCGCGACGAGAAGAGATTCGCCGGATATTTTGCCGCCAACACGCGCGCCCAAGCGCTGGGACCGCCGACCATGCCGGTTTGCGTCGCGCCGCTGCGCTATGTCGGCCAGGCCGAATTGCAGAAGGACCTCGACAATTTCAAGGCCGCCCTTGAAGGGGTCTCTCCGGCCGGCGCCTATCTGTCGGCGAACACACCCGGCACGATCGAGCATTGGATCGCCAACGAGTACTACAAGAGCGACGAGGAGTTCGTCTTCGCGATCGCCGAGACGATGAACGAGGAATACCGGGCGATCGTCGATGCCGGCTTCCTGTTACAGATCGACGATCCCGACCTTCCGGACGGCTGGAACTGCATTCCCGACATCGCGCTGGCCGATTATCGCAAATATGCCGAGATGCGGGTCGCGGCGCTGAACCACGCGCTGCGCGGCATTCCGCGCGAGAAGGTGCGGCTCCATGTCTGCTGGGGCAGCTTCCACGGACCGCATCACGACGATATCCCGTTGAAGGACATCATAGACCTGATCTTCCGCGTCGACGCGGGAAGCTACTCGATCGAGGCCTCGAACCCGTGCCACGAGCACGAATGGCGCATCTTCGAGGAGGTCAAATTACCCGAGGGCGCGACCTTGATCCCCGGCGTCGTCGGCCATTGCACCGACTTTATCGAGCATCCCGATCTCGTCGCCGAGCGGCTGGTGCGCTACGCTCGCCTCGTCGGGCGCGAGAACGTGCTGGCCGGCACCGATTGCGGGCTCGGCAGCCGCGTCGGCCATCCGTCGATCTGCTGGGCCAAATTCGAGGCGATGGCCGAGGGCGCGCGCCGGGCGACGAAAATCTTGTGGGGCGGGGGCTCGTGATGGCCAAAGCGGCGGGGGCGACGTGAGGGCGCTGTTCCTGGGCGGCGTCGCCGCCGACACGGCGCGCGGCATCCTCGCCGAGCTGCCTGCGGGTCTCGACACGGAGATCATCGACGACCCGATCGACCGCGCACGCTTATCCGAGACCGCCGCCGGGTTCGACATCCTGGTCAGCAACCATTGGCGCGCCGATTATCCTCCGGCGCCGAAGCTGCGGCTGGTGCAGTCGGTCGCGACCGGGGTCGAGCTGTTCGACCTGTCGGCATTGCCGAAAGGCTGCGCGGTCTGCAATGCGTTCGGCCACGAAACCGCGATCGCCGAGTACGTGGTGATGGTGATGCTGGCGCTGCATCACCGGCTCTTCCAAATCTCCGGCGAATTCCGCGACGGCGGCTCGTGGGCGACCAGCTGGGTGCAGAGCGGCACTCCGCATGGCGAGGTGCGCGGCACGACGCTGGGTATTGTCGGCTTCGGCCGGGTCGGCCGCGAGGTCGCGCGCCGCGCGGCGCCTTTCGGCTGCCGCATTCTCGCCGCGAACCGCAGCCCGCGCGACGCCGAGCCCGGGGTCGAGCATATCTATCCGATGGCCGAGCTCGACCGCATGCTGCCGCTCTGCGACACGGTGGCGATCTGCACCGCCCTGGGACCGGAAACGACCGGCCTCATCGATGCGCGCCGCCTCGGGCTGATGAAACCTTCCGCCGTGCTGATCAACATCGCGAGGGGCCAGGTGATCGACGAGGATGCGCTCTACGCGGCGCTGCGTGACGGGACGATCGGCGGTGCGGCGATCGACGTGTGGTGGCAATACCCGAACCCGGCCGAACCGACCCGGCGCGGGTCGCGCCATCCGTTTCACGAGTTGCCCAACGTCATCGTGACGCCGCACAATTCTGGCTGGACTTCCGGCATGGTGCGCCGCCGCTGGGATGAGATCGCTGACAACATCTACCGCTTTTGCCGCGGCGACAGCTTGATAAACCTCGTCGCGACAGTCTGAGGATTTGCCCATGAAGACCTTGTTCCTCGGCGATTTCGGTGCGCGGGTCTCATCGCCCGTCCTCGCCAAGGCCACCGAGAAATTCGACACGACCGTGCTTGGCGATCTCGGCGACACCCAGCGCCTGATCCCGGCCTTGGCAGAAGCCGAGATTGTCGTCGGCCATATCTGGAAGAAAGATTTTCCCGAAGCGCCGCGCCTCAAACTGCTGCAATCGCCCGCGGCGGGGCTCGACCTGATCGACTTGCCCTCCCCGCCACGCGGCGTCGCGGTTTGCAACGTCACTGGCCACGAGCAGGCCATCGCCGAATACGTGTTGATGACGATGCTGGCGCTGAGCCACCAGTTGCTCGATATCGTGACGGCATTCCGTGCCGGGTCGTGGACCGGGGGCGGCGCGGGGGGGGGGGGCCGACGCATGGTGAAGGGCCCGGCAAGACAATCGGAATTGTGGGCTATGGCCGGTTCGGCCGGGGGGTGGCAAAGCGGGCCGTCGGGTTCGGCT
>Ga0181530_10002817_pt1 | contig 20149 bp, 22 predicted proteins | sample PEATcosm2014_Bin_42_FD_119769 | JGI IMG/M metagenome (GOLD analysis project Ga0181530, IMG submission 119769) | Peatland microbial communities from MTU Mesocosm Facility, Houghton, MI, USA - PEATcosm2014_Bin10_60_metaG | ecosystem: Environmental > Terrestrial > Soil > Wetlands > Peat | place... | reverse complement strand
TGTTACGTCAATCCGTGACCGACCCGGCATCACATCCCCCCACATACGGTAGCTCCGGTTCCGGATTATGCCATATGTGGACCGACCGTGAGAATCTTGCTTAGGTTAAACCCCTTGAATTTATTGCTTTGTTGGGCTTCCGACGGGATTCGACCCCGAGACCTACCGATTAAAAGTCAGATTTTCCACCATGAGTGGCGCACTTGTTCTCTCCGTAAGGCCCCTACGGGTCTACCGGTCTGAAACGGCCGTTTCTAAGATCCGAACGCAACACTGGCGACTACCGCAATCGGTCGACGTGTTCCCACGGTGGGACACTCGCGCCGAAAACGTTTAGAAACGGGCGGTAAGATTTTGTCCCACCGTAAGGCCCAGTAGTTTGATTCGGCAGAAAAAACACAGCCCGCTTCCGGCCTCCACCTATTCAATCCATTCAAATGGCAGGCAATTGGGCCTTGAGCTAGCTGCGCTGGGAGCGACGCGCCGAGGCTCCCTGCGATTCCTGTGTAGCCGCCGTCAGGCACGTTCTCGTGAGCATTGCCGATTGCCTGAGGCATGTCGTTGGTGAAACGGCTGCTGTTCGGTGTCTTGGCCGCGATCGCGCTGGTTCTCTTGGCGGCGCTCGCGACGCCATTCCTCGTTCCTTCGGAGTTCGTCAAGGCCCAGATCGCCTCGCTGGTCCGGCAGAAGACCGGCCGCGATCTGCGGATCTCCGGCGCGATCGGCTTTTCGTTGTTACCGAGGCCGGAGTTGATCGCCCGCGACGTCGCGCTCGCGAGCCCGCCTGGAGATTTCTCAGCCGATCTGCTGGAGATCGCGACGGCCGAGGTTTCGCTGAAACCGATGGCGTTGCTGCATGGCGACATCGAGCTCGACCAAATCCGGCTGACGGCGCCGAAGATCAACTTTGAGATCGACAAGGAAGGCCGGCGCAACTGGATCTTCCACCGCGCAAAGCCGGCGGCGAGCACGACACCGGGTCCGAACAGCAACACGGCTTTGGTCGTGTCGGGCGACGGGACAGTTATCGATGGCGCGGCAAGCTATTTCGATCAGCGCAAAGGTAGGAAGCATGTCGCGACCGGCCTCAACCTGGCCCTGTCACTGTCAAGCCCTAGCGGGCCGCTGCATGCCGCCGGCACCGTTATCTGGAATGGCGAAACGGTCAGACTGGCGCTGAGCCTCGCGCGGCCGGAAATTTTGCGGGAGGGCGGCGTCAGCGCCGCCATACTTAACATCACCTCGCAGCTGGCAACTCTCGATTTCACAGGCGAGATCATCGGCGGCGGCCCGGCCAAGGCATCGGGCGCGATCGATCTCAAAATGCCGTCGCTGCGCGAGTTTCTTGCCTGGGCGAAACTCAAATTCCCGATAGGTGTCGACGGCTTCGGCCCACTGACCGTCAACGGCAGGATCGCGGTTGGCGGTTCAAAACTGATGCTTGACGATGCGTCGGCGACGCTCGACCGGATCGCGGCGACGGGCGCCCTGACCGTCGAGCGCGGCGCCCGGCGGCCGATGCTCACGGGGCATCTCGACGTCGATCGCCTCGATCTCGACCCTTATGTCAGAACGGAGGCACCGCCAGACGCAACCCCGTCGCCCGGACCGGCGCCGAAGACGCCTGCACCATCTGCTCGTGCACCGTCGCCGCCGCCGTCCAGCTGGAGCGAGGCGCTGATTGATCTGGCGCCGCTCAAGCTCATCGACGCCGATTTGAGCCTCATCGCCAATGCCATGTCATTTCGACAGATCGATGCGGGGAAGACCGCGGCGGCGTTGCGCCTGGCCGATGGCCGGCTCGGTCTCAACATCAGCGATGTGGCGCTTTACGGCGGCAAAGGCATCGGCAGGATCGTCGCCGATGGCAGCGGCGAGGTTCCGGGATTCGCCGTGGCGCTCCGTCTCACCGGGATCACCGTCCGCCACATAGCGTTCGAGTTCGCCGGCTTTGACGAGGTGAGCGGCACCGGCGGCGTCACCATCGACGTGACCGGGCACGGCCGCAACCGGCGCGACATCGTCGCGTCGCTGGCGGGAGCAGCCGGTATCAATTTCACCAACGGCACGATCGGCAGCGCCGGGCTGAGCGCGGTGTTGAAGAGCAATCTGGGTCCGGTGGTCGACGACAAATCGGTGCCGCACGAGATCGCGTACCGCTCGCTGTCCGGCACTGTGGCGATCGACCGCGGCATCCTCCATAACCACGATTTGAGGATCGATGGACCGCGGTTTTCGGCGACGGGAACGGGCCTTCTCGATCTGCCGCTGCGCCGGATCGACTATCTCTGGCTGCCGATAATCGCCGGCCTCGGCAGCGCTCGGGTCGCGATCACTGGCCCATGGGAAGACCCCGCCTATAAGGTAGAATCCGTCACGATCGCCAAGCAGCCGACCCCGCCGGTCCGCAGGCCGCTCTGACAGGCCGCGGATGCCTCGATCGTCGCGAGTTTGCGCCTATGGATAGGTCTCCCAATCCGCATCTAACTAAGCCCTCGCTCATGGCGAGGACGTGAGGACGTGACTACCCCAACGGGGGGCAATCCTTTTTTTGGAAAATATTGAAAATCCACTTTTTGCTGGTTCCGGGCATTTCAAATCAAGTCAATAAGGAGAAGCTCGATCCATACCGCGTAGCAAAGGTGCGACTTCGACCAATTATTTAATATAAACCTCCCTTAAATAAGGTATGTGATCTCAATGAGTTAGTGTTAAGCAATTTGCCTATATCTAAATCGCCGACATTTGATCACGACCGCGAAAAATCGACTTTCGCAAGATCCTAATTTCTTGAGAAAGCCACAACTTCAATGAGTGCGGGCTTCCCAGCCTTACTTCAAACTTGCGGAGAATCAGATGAAACGAATCGTACAAATATCACCAAAAGCCACAAAAATATCACCAAAAACCACAACGCCACCAACGCGCGGAAAAATGAAAATAAATCTAAATAGAAACTTGTCGTATGATTTAATTGGACAAGATAGCAGAACTGGAATAACCGTATTAGTTAAATTCACCGATGTATTCGGTCTATCAAAACAAATAGAAATAGCACCAAACAATTTTAAAAAATTTTAATTCTTGTTATAATATACTTCTAAATGCCGGTTACCAGTGGCCAAATGACATTGGGCAACGCAAACAGTTACATCAATTCTGTTGTGATAAGCCGCCAGGCGAATGGATAATCAGCGTTCCGAAGCGGGGATGGTGTCGTGGGCGATATATGCATCCCAATATGCCGAAGATGATCAATGGCAAGCAATACCTGTATAGCGTCGCCCGGCATACCTCGTTACCCATGCCCGAAGGGTCACCAGCGGAATGGCATCAGCTCGGCACGTGTGCTGCTCATTCACCCGCCATGGGCTTCGCATAGGATAGAACGGAGACGTATTTGCTTATGTTGGTCTTCTCCCGCTCGCGGTCCGGTTCATCAAAGGCGGCTCTCACGAGCGGACGGGACCAATCGTCGCTTTGACCACGTGGCGAGTGTGCCTTGAATAGTTCTAGCTCGACTTCGGCCGCGTTATCCCGGCTCTGCGATGCGTATTCGCATGTTTCCATGACATGAACGAGGAACGCCCGAAGCTGTTTAACTGCGTCCTTGCTGTGTCGTGAGTGTGCCCCCAGCGCCTCCTTCGCGGCGGTAAATAGTCCGTGGGCCTCGGAAGGGGGTGGAGCGTTGTGCCCGGTAAGAGCGGGGGCGGTGTCATTCATAGGGAGGGCCTTTCATCTAAAACACCGCAAACGCGATTCTTGGATGTTTGGTTGCGAGTTCTGTCCGGCCGCGCAGCCGGCCAACCGTGCGGCTCCCGTCTCCCTTCGGGCCATTGTGTCGCCAACCTGGTTGATCGGCAGTATCCCTTGGCGGTGAAGGCGACCGGCGCCTTCATTTCGCTCAAGCCGACGCCGGGAAAGCGGCGCTGGTATTCGGCGATCAGCTGCGGATCGAAGCTCGCCTGACGGTCGCGCGGATCCTCCAGCGCGATCTGCCCGGTGTCGGTTGCGACCGTCTTCCTGCCATAACCGTTGCGCCGGTTGGCGGGCTCTTCGCTGACCGGATGATGATCCATCTCGGCGTTCAGTACCCGCTCTGCCAGCGCCTTCTTCAGATCATCGACCAAGCCGTTCGGGTCAAATGCGGTCTTCGCGTCAGCACCAGCCAGGATGGTCGAGGATGGCATGGGTGTACGGAGCTCTTTGCGCCTCGGCCTGGTTGGGCTCCTTTGCTCTCATCATACCAACCGCACACGAAATTACTGACAGTCCCGCCTATCGCCAACGCCGTCAACGCCCCAATGCATTTCTACATCGCCGCTTTCCGCATTCGGCCCGCCTTCAGCGGCGAGGTTCGCAGACGGACCCCACGGTTGATGAACTCAATTCCGGCTGCCTCAAAAGCTGCTTTCAGCGCAGTGAGGGTCCGGCCGTAGGGCTTGGTCAAGCCGCGCTCATAATCCGTGATGGATTTTGCGGACACGCCGGAGTGTTCCACGAGATCGAATTGGCTCCAATCGAGCAACGCCCGAGCGGCCCGACACTGTGCCGGGGTCACTCAAAATCTCTACTAAAAATTAGTTTACTTTGGACACCATACTCAATATATTTCTCGTAGAGTTTCGGTGTTGAAGAAAACTCCATTTACCCCCCTTGCTGACCTCCTCGGATCCGCCATGCCCGCCAGCGTTCGCAGCCGTTGCGCCGATCACGATCCCCTGCGGCCACCTGACAGTTTGTCGATCAAACAGGGCGAACATCAACGCTTTCCTGCGCCGGTTCTCATCGCCACGGTTAGGGCACGACTGGCAGCACGCATCTTGATTCGCCCGGAGCCGGGTTTCCACGTCATGCGCCTAGCGCGCGGGGCACCCTTGGTGCCGGCGCTGATTTACCTGCTTTGCCCGATGGTCGTGCCGCGGCCGGACGCCGCTGACGGACCGCATCCCGATGACTAGTGCCGGCCGCTCGATCGGTCACCGCAGTATCGCGCTCAGATCGATGGCAAGCCGGCAGCGGTCGACCAGGTTTGGACGGCGCGCACCCTGCGACCGATCAGCCCTGCGGAATACCAGTTCCGCATCGGCGTGTTGCGCCAGTGGGCGCGAGCGCACCCGCGGATGCCCGAAGCGCGACCTCAGCTACCCGTCGATCTTGCCGTCCTTCCCCCGCTGTTCTGAGGAAAATTTATGACTCATCCAGCTGTTCCGTTGGCTAAACCCGCCCTCGGCATCGGCCACAACCGGTCGCCAGAGCCGCCCGACCCGGTCGCGACGGTGAAGAGCCGACTCAGCCTCACCCACCGCGATCTCGTCGCCCGGTTTATCGATCTCGAGCTTGGGTGTACCCGCGTTCCCGCTTCGATCGATACCGAGGAAGAGGCGGGGCTCGTGACCGACTTTGTCGCCCAATGCCAGGTGCATCTGCGTAAGGCCGAGGCCGCGCACAAGAATGAGAAGGCGTTCTTTCTGCAGGCGGGCCGGGCGGTCGACGGGTTCTTCAAACGCCGCTGCGAGACGCTGAACGGCGCCCTCATCCCGGTGATGGCCCGGCTCAAGGCCTACCGCGATCGGGTGACGGAAGCCGCGAGCGCGCAGCATCGGGCGGCCCGGCAAGCAGCTAAGGAAGAGATGCGCCGTGCCGTCGCCGAAGCCGCCGCACATCGTGCCGAAGCCGAGCGGCTGGCGCGCACCATGAGCGCCGAGGACCGCCGGCGCGCGGCAGAACAACTGGCGCTCGCCGAAGCCGCCACCGAGCGTGCCGACGTGTGGGCCCGAGGGGCAGCCGCCGCCCCGGAGCCACCACGCATCCAGGGGGACTATGGCGCCACCGCCTATGTGACGCGGAGCTGGACCTTCGAGGTGATCAATCTCGATCGGGTTCCACGCATCTACCTGAGCCTTGATACCGAAGCGGTGCGTACGGCGATCACCAAGAAGGGGGTGAGAGACATCCCGGGCCTCAGAATCTTCGAGAGCGAGAGCCTGCGGGTACGGGGGGCGGCGTGATGCCGGACGTGGAGCGTGTCTCAAGACCGAAGCGGCCAGCGGCTCTACCGAGGATAACGCGCTCCGATGTTCCGGAGTACCTCGAGCCCAAGTCGATCGCCGCGGTGCGCGAAGTCATGCATGGTGCCGCGGTCGGACTCGGCCCCTTTGCCGCGGTGCAGTCGATCGCAGTGATCGACGGTCTGCCGGCGATCTGGGGCGACGGCGCGCTGGCGCTTGTCGAACACTCGGGTCTCATCGAGGACAGGTGCGAAGACTACGTCCACGACGACGAGGAGGGACTGACGGCGATCTGCGCGATGCGCCGGCGCCAGCGACCGACCCCGATCATCGGCCGCTTCTCGACCGCGATGGCCGATCAGGCGCGGCTCACCCAGAAGGAGGGGCCGTGGCAATCCTATCCGCGGCGGATGCTGATGATGCGCGCTCGTTCTTGGGCCCTGCGCGACGGCTTTGCCGATGTGCTGCGCGGCCTCGCGATCCGCGAAGAGGTTGAGGACTACGCCGACGGCGTACCGGTGCCGCCAGGATCCGTCGCTCGTGCGCCCGCCGTGCCGCTAGCAGGGGTGAACGCGACGAAGCCGGTCCGGCCACGGTTCACCGCTCCCACTCTCAGCGCCAATGCTGCGTCCAACCGCGCCGGACCGGTTGTCGATGCGCCCCCTCCCCTGTCGGCCGGCCACGTTACAGCGAGCCACGCGAGCGCAGTTACGCCCGAGAGCCCAGCCGCGGGAAGCGTGGCATCACCGGCAGCCATACCGGTTCCACGTGGCGCCGCCGCGACTTGCATCAGCTTGGACGCGTCCGAACCGCAAGAGAGCTGCACTCTCGCCGACGCCGACGGTGGATTTGTCGAAATTGCCGGGGCGGACGCCTTACGCTCGGCGTTCGAGCGCCTGTTCTTTGACCCGCATCTCTCGCCGGCCCAGATCCTTGGCCTGTGGGAGTCAAATGAGGTCGCCCGCGGCGTAATTGCGCGAGTCTTCGGCAGCGCTGTGCTCGATCCGGCCGAAGCCCGCCAGCGAGCGGCGTCGGGCCAATACGAAGAGGGACACGCCGAGCGGCGATCAGCGACGGGACGCCCGGGCCGCCCCCGGTCACGGGCGAGGCGCTCACGGTCGCCAAAAGAGGCGGTGCTTCCGCAAACGGAGCTGGTCCTGCAGATCGACCCGAGCTGGCCTCAAGAACGGGTCTTTCAGCATTACCGGGCGCGGCTCGATACCCTCCAGAAGGGGTTCGCCAAGGCCTCCGCCTTTCTCGACTTCCGGGAGGCGAACCGCACGATCGAAGCACAGCTGCGCGCAAGCCTGCCGCAGCTGATCAACGAGGTCGATGCCATCTACGCCTGGGCGGCGACCAATGCCGCCTGAGCCCGATCGTAACGAGGCCGGCGCATGATGCTTCCGCGCAAATTGAAGCCGCCAAAGATGGGGGTGCGGCCGTTGCCGCGAAAAGTCTGGCGACGGCACCGCCGCTGGGTCAAATCGCATGGCTGCTGCGTGCCCCATTGCCCCGCAGCAGTGATCGAATTCGCCCATCTGCGGTCCGCCGCCAATGCCGGCACGGCGCAGAAGCCGCACGACATGTTCGGCGTGAGCCTGTGCCGGGTGCACCATGACGAGCAGCACGCCTCGCGCCGCCGCGTTCGGCCGCAAACACCGCATCGATCTATGGGCACTTGCTGCCGAGTTCGCTCGGCGTAGTCCGGACCGGGAGATGCGCGCCTCGTTAGAGCTCATTCATGCCGATCAGATCGGCACGACGTGACCGCGAGCAGGATCCCCCTGAGCCTATTGAACTCACGCGACCGCGAGCCCGACATGGCCGTGCTGGGACAATACCGCCCGCACCTCCTACTCTGGCGCTTGACCTATTCGGACCGGCCTGGCGTAAGTGGATTTTGCGCGCGGCCGAGGCCGCCGCATGCCCACCGGATTATGTCGCGGTCCCTCTTCTTGCTACCGCTTCGGCGCTGGTCGGAGACGCCCGCCGGGCGCAAGCCACCCCCGGCTGGGCCGAACCGCCGCATTTGTGGCTCGGCGCCATCGGCGACAGCGGCACCGGCAAAAGCCCGGGGGCGGACTGTATCCTCGGCGAGGTACTCCCCGAGATCGAGCGCAGGATGCTCGCCGATTTTCCGGACCGGTTGCGCGAATGGACCTTTACCACCGAACTTGGGAAGGCTGCAACGCAGCGGTGGCGTCGAGAATTGCGCAAGGCCGAAGAAACCGGCGCGCCGGCTCCTTCTTCGCCTCCAATGTTCGCGCTCGCCGAGCCGCAGGCTCCAAGGCTGCGCCAGAACGACGTCACCATCGAGAAGGTCGCCGAACTCCTCGACGCCGCGGCGCCCAAAGGATTGCTCGTCGTTCGCGATGAGCTCGCCGGTTGGATCGCCGGGATGAATGCCTACCGTGGCGGCGGGCGCGAGTTTTGGCTCGAAGCCTATGGTGGGCGGCCTTACCGGGTCGAGCGGAAGACCGATCCCCGTCCCCTGATCGTCTCGCGCTTGGCCGTCTCGGTCTATGGCGGCGTTCAACCCGAAAAGCTCCGCCCGCTGCTGCACGGGATCGACGACGGCCTCCTCGCACGCATCCTGTGGGCCTGGTCGCAACCGCTTCCGTTCCGCCTCAGTCGGCGCTCACCCGGAACGGCATGGGCAATCGGGGCACTAGACCGCCTGCGCGAGCTTGATCTCCAACCCGGTGACCCGCCAGCCCCGCTCATGGTCCCGCTGACCCACCAGGCGCTCGCCATGATCGAGGCCTTCGGGTGCCGGATGCAGCATCGCCAAGCCATGTCCCAGGGACCGTTGCGCTCCGCCTCCGGCAAGGCGCGGGGTCAGGCATTGCGCTTGGCCCTCGTCATCGAGATGCTCTGGTGGTGCGGCGAGGAAAGCATGTCACCGCCGCCCGCTCGGGTCAGTGCACGGGCATTCGACGCCGCAGCATGTCTCGTCAGCGATTATTTTATGGGCATGGCCGAGCGGGTCTATGGCGATGTGGCCGAACCGCGGATCGATCGCGACACCGCGACGCCCGCGCGCTGGATACTCAAAACAAGGCCCACCGAAGTGCACGTTCGCCATCTGCAACGAGAGGGCCATCTGCAACGAGAGGAACGCCTACCCGGCCTCAGGAATGCCGCGCAAATCCGGAGCGCCGCGGAACGCCTCGTCGCGCTCAATTGGCTTCATCCGCCGACATCGAACAGCCGGTTTGGCCGACGCGGGCAGCTTGCCTACCCGGTTAATCCGTTTCTGTGGGAGCAAATCGACCCCACGCCATGTGTCGCTGGCGACCGAGGTACACAGAATACCCGGCGCCTGACGCGCCCAAACAATGCGCAGGTGCAGGACCTTGGGGGCGTGACCCGGACTGTCGATAGTATTTGTGGCAGATCTCCGACAGCCACAGTACAAGGCTAGCATGCCTAGTCACGAGGGCCTCGACGAGGTTCGAAATGCAGGGAGCGGCAGCGGCGCAGCTTCCCCGATAACCGTTCGACGCTATGATCGCAGCGATCTGTCGAAATGGAACGCCTTTGTCGCGGCGAGCAAGAACGGCACTTTTCTGTTCGATCGCGGATATATGGATTACCATGCCGACCGATTCCACGACCACTCGCTAGTCGTCCACCGCGACGAAGAACTGATCGCCGTTCTTCCGGCCCATCTCGAGGGTGATACCCTCCACAGTCATAACGGCCTGACCTATGGCGGCTTTGTCAGCTCCGACACAATGACGACACCCGTGATGCTGGAAGTCTTTTCAGCGTGTAGCGCCTTTTTGCAAAGGCAAGGCATTAGGTCCGTCACCTACAAAACGGTTCCGCACATCTATCATCGTCAACCGGCCGAAGAAGATCGATATGCCCTGTTTCTTGCCGACGCTGAGCTCTTTCGACGCGACTTATTGAGCACGATCGACATGGGTCGCCGCTTGCCGACCCAAGTACGGCGGCGAAGGGGCGCAGCGAAAGCCACGCGGGCCGGTGTCGAAATCGTTGAGTCGACGCATTGGGAACCATACTGGTCCCTGCTGACCGCGCATTTGGAAGATCGATTTGGGGTTAGGCCGGTCCACAATCTCAATGAGATTCTCCTGCTGCATCGGCGCTTTCCCAATAACATTCGGCTTTTCACCGGTACGCAGGGATCTAAACTTCTCGGTGGGTTGGTAATCTATGAAACCGACAACGTAGCTCATTTGCAATACGCCGCGGCTTCAGCGGAAGGGCTCGCAATAGGCTGTCTGGATCGAATCTTCTTTCATTTGCTCGATGTCGTTTTTGCCGATAAGCGCTGGTTTGATTTTGGCAATTCTACCGAGCGGCAGGGGAGATACCTAAATAGCGGTTTGATCATCCAGAAGGAAGGATTTGGCGGGCGGGCGGTCGCGCACGATTTTTATCGGATCTTGCTGTAACTTCTGTGAGATGTGCGATGGGTGTAGCTGAGAGCCCGCTCATCTCGTTGATTGTCTCCTGCTACAATCACGAGCAGTTCGTAGCCGAGGCGATCGGCGGTGTGCTGTCCCAAACATATCGACCGCTCGAGATTATTATACTTGACGATTGTTCGACCGATCGCACCGCTGACATCGTCAGGGCAAAGCTCGCGGAACGCCCCGACCGGCTGGACATACGGCTCGTGCGCAATCCGGTGAACGTGGGAACTCGCGGCAACCTGCAGCGCGGTATCAGTCTTACGACAGGGGCATTTATTGCAGTCGCATGCGGCGACGACATTCTTGGTGCCGAGGCAGTCTCCGAGGTGGCCCGCGTTTGGCGCGAAGAGAATGTCACCTTGGTTGCCGCCAACGCCGACTACATCGACGCCGATTCTCAGCCGCTCGGCCGTACCTACAGGGATCCCCAGGGGCGAGCGGATGACAGCTTCGAAACGATCGCACGAGACGGTGTCAATGCTTGCTGTTTTGGGCCGTTCCTGTGCTTCGAGCGCGAACTTTACGACACGTTCGGTTGCCCCGCTGAACTGGAGGTCTTCGATATCATCGCGCCGTTTTACGCCTACCTTCTGAAAGGGGCCCGCTTCATCGACAAACCGTTAATCAAGTACCGTGTCCACGGCGGCAATACCTCGCACAGTCTCATTGCCGAGCGACTTTCTGGGATCGACCGTCTTTCGGCCGAGGAGCATATGAAGTCCATCCATCTCGCGCATGCGGTGCATGCCCGCGATACCGTACTGCGCCTGAGCAACGAACAACCCGAGCGATACCAAGAGGTCAAAGACAGGATTTGGCCCCTCCTCGACATTTGGCTTTGGGAGAGCGCTAGGAAATTCGCAAACGCTCGTGCCGAGCTCAATCAGATGCGCCGCGCGACGGAAAAACAAGCCACAGGGCGTAATCGCTTAGGCCGGAGCATCGCTAAATTTATAAGGCAGTTGAAAGGAAGATGACCGAGACCCCGATCCCACAAGCCGATCCGCGCGCCGGCTACCTTCCACCTACGTGACCTCGCCACCTGCACCCACAATCAGGCCACTCTCGCAGTCGGCGAGGCCGGTCCCGTCGTCCTCGTCGCGCGCCCCACACCGGTACAGGCCCGCGCCTTCGAACTGCTTGCTGTCAACCGAAACCGTACCCAACAGGAACCCTCAATCATTCCGACGCCAGATCCGTTTTGGTAGTCACTGTGGGATCACGTCATCCCAGCGGATCACTTCGCAGCCGAAGCCGGAAAGGCGGTGCGCCACCGGTTCCTGGCTCCCCGGCCTTACAGCAAGCAAAAAGGGCCCGGGCTGGCTTGGCTCATAAGCACGCAACGGAAGCGAGAGAAATGTACTGACCGAAGGCGTGCCGTCCACGACGCACGCTTCGACATTCACCCACGTCTGTGGCGCATAAAGGCTCAGAAGTGCCGCCACGTCCCCGTTGCCGAACGCCGTGATGCGGTTCCGCCCGCCTACCCGCGCAAGAAGGGTCTCGTCCAGATTGTCCCAGGCGCGCAGATAAGTGTCCCTGGCTTCACCAACAGCTATGTTGCCGGGGCCGAATGTCGCTGTAATGATGGACTTTTTCTCCGCTAGGCGAGCATGCAGGAGGTGGAATGGTCCCAGCTCGCGCGGAGCCTTTTTGACTGCGATTGGCAGGAGTCCCGCTTGGAGGCAAAACGATCGCAGGGCAGTGTCGCCCAAGGAATAAAGGTGGTCATAGAACAACAACTCATAATTGGGGACGTCGCCGTCGGGACAGATCACGATCAACTCGCTGTCCGGGCGTAACGCACCGCGGAGCGACTGAAGGAACGCAAGTGGCGAGGTGGTGTGCTCTATGACGTTTACGCTCACCACAAAGTCTACAGTGCCGCCTGCAGCGACGAGTTCGTCGAAGCCGCGCGAGACATCTAGCCCCCGGCTCCTCGCTTGCATCGCGGCCCGAAGAGCCGGCTCGATCCCACGCAGCGTCGCCGCAGGGTAGTAAAGGCCGAGCGCTTCGAGGAGTGATCCGTCACCGCATCCGACCTCAAGAATGCTGTGGGGCGTTAAGGTCCCTAACACGGCATGAAGCCATGCAGCGATCGCCTCTTGCCGGCGACGCGAGTGTACAGACGGCGGGTTCGAGAACAGGGAATAGTCGGCGCCGAAGATCGTCCGGTGGCTATCCATTGTGGGGAGAAAGCGGCGCCGCACCAGTCCGCAGCCTTCGCATATGGCCTTGCCAAGGCGCTCCGGTGTCGTGCGCATGTCGCTCAAGAGCGACGCGCCACGCCAAGGGTCCGCAAGGTCCCGAAAACGGGACTTGTGGCACACGGGACAGGAGGGGTCGGGCAGCTTGCTCACAGCGGCTTAGCGGCCGGCGGATGATCGAACCGCTTGGCTCGCCAGTTCTGCACATCGGCGGCAGGGTTCCAGTAATAGCCTAGATAACGACTGAGGAAAGGATCATTGGCGAACCGCGGTCCAATTAGGCGTGGGATATCGATTTGCTGAGACAGAAGGGGCTTGCCGATTACATGATTAACGCCACGCCGAGCGCCTGCCGATACATTTGTGCCGGCGCGGTGGTAGAGCATGGCATCCATCATGATGACGCTCCCGGCAGCAGCTTCGACGACCCGCTCCCATCGGCTGACCAGGCGCGCGGAAGGAAACTCTTCGAACATCTGTGATCCCGGAAGCACGAAAGTGCCCCCCGTATCGAAAGTAAAATCGTCAACACAGAGCAAAGCATTGACTGCCAGCTTCTGTGAGCTAACGAAATGCTGGTAAGGTAAGTCACGATGCCATCGCGATTGGTATTGGACCAAGTTCGGTTGGTTGATAATGCCATTCTGCTGTAGCAAAACTACGTTCTCACCGAGCACTCGGCGCGCCACCTCTAGCACTGACGGTAGCGTCGCGACCCGTAAAAAACTGTCGTCATAGCTCAGCGGACAGCGCAGGATATCCCTCTCTGCACCCAGCGCCGCAGTCTCGCCAGTCTCCCGGGACTGCTCCCGATAGTACCGGTCGATGCTCTTGCGCAAATGGTTCAGATCATCTGGGCGAAGACCTGACGGGACCACGGTGTAGCCGAGATAGTAAATCTCCTCGATGTAACTGTCATACTTGTCTTTGATCGATCGCTGCTTCAAGATCCCGTAGCTCGGGGGGCCGTCGTCAATCATCGTAACGCCTCTCTTTGATTAGAGACCATATGCAAGGAGGAGACATTCGGGGGAGTCGAGGCGGCTTGGACCTTCTGGCGCCCAATGATCTCTCCAATACATTGGTCAACATCTTCCCACTTCTCCGGGGCGGCACGGCTGTGATTCAGTCCGGGGCGGCACGGCTGTGATTCAGTAAGGTGCGTTAACAGATGGTCACGCGCGGAGACTTTGCTTTTCCGCCGACCGGCGGCGGGCGCAAGGCGAACAGGACAGCGGCAACGAGCCCGACCATCGCGAGGTTCGCGACATAGCCGACCCATCCCATCCAAGGCCCGATATTCATGAACATCCACTGCCAGGGAAACCGAAGCAGGGCCCCATAATCCGTCAGCGGGCCCGGGCCGACCTCCTCCATGCCAAGCGCGTTGAGCGACAAGTAACAGCGCGACAACAGCAGCGAGCAGACGAGAAAGGCGATGACGAAACGCCAGCTGATGTTAAATTCCTGTATGGCAATGCAGAGAAAAGTCATGACCAACGGATAGGTAAACGTCATCGTTCGCGACTCGGGATTAAGGCTCAGGACCAAAACCGCCGAAAGGAATAACGCAGCCCCCGCCGAATGCCGAGCGGCAGCATCCACGACAGGGCGTAGGTACCACAACAGGAGGAAGAACGCCGGCCCGAACACCACCAGGTGCGCGATCAGAAAGACACCTGGTTTCGCCACCGACAACACGGCTGAGCCAATAAGGAACGTCTTCACGTCCACAATCGAGGTGTTGTTCGCGTAAATCCGTGCCATTGCGGCGAGCGTGGCCGCCCGCGCGGCCCAAAGCGCGACGAACGCACCGATCGCATCAAGGCGGCCAAGTCGGCACGAGGTCAAGATGCGCTCGGCCGAAAAGCTGCGGACGGCGTAATAGACGTAGGCCACGACCACGGCGCTGCTGAGCGGCAGCGCCGTAAGGCTGACCGGGGCAGCGGCGGCGGCAGGCTGAAAATGCTCCCAGAAGATTCCATAGAGCATGATGATTACAAGCGCGATCGCGGCAACGGCCGGGAGCCAAATCGACATCCGTGTTATCTCTCGTTCTGGCACCGACGTTGGGAAGAGGATCAGTAGAGCAGCGAACGGCATTACCGCCTTGAACGCGAACGAGGTCAGCACTGCCACGAACGCCAGCAAGACGTATCTACGCTCGATCACGCAGGCGCTCATCGCCACGCCGGCGGCGAGCGCAGTCGCGTCAGTCTGCACAGCAAAGTATTGATATTGCTTGAGAACCGTCCAATTGATGAACATCGCGGCCATGCCGATCGCCGCGACTTCGACACTCAGCTTCAATCGCCGGGAAAGCCGAACCCAAACCAGCGCTGCACCGATTAGCAGCAGCGAATTGTAGATACGAAAGGCGTCAACGATCTGATCGGTAGTCACCAGGGAAAGCCCGGTACCCTTTGCGCATAACCAAATGATGAGGCTGGGGAGAATGCGATCAAGATAGTATTCAGGTATGCCCTTGTTCAGCACGCCGGTAAAATCTTGCGCCAGCGTTCCGTAAAAATACCCGTCGAAGCCGAGGCCGCCGTTATATGGCAGCCGCTCGCCGAAAAAGAGATAGAAAGCCAGATAAAGGGCCAATGCTGCTGGCCACAGATAGCGACTCATACGCGCGAGCCTAGCCGAGCTTCTTGATCTCGAAAACGAGCTGGCCGCCATGAGCGCGAATCCCGGGGATCAGCGAGAAGAACCGATCCGACAGGTCGACGGCTCGGCGCGCCAGATCGGCGCCCAGCAGGTTGAATAGGTGCGGTGGAAGAAAAATGCTCGTCTGGCTCAGGATCTCGACGGGCAGACCGCGGCACCATTCCTCGACCATCGACCGGCTGATCAGCGGTTCGGCGCCGGCTTCCTCGATCCATAGCGGATATATTTTCATCATCAAGTCGAAAATGCCTCGAAAAACGGTCTGGTTGTTCTCGACGGCGAAATGCGACCCGCCCGTCGTCAAGACCTGTTGGATTTGCCGCACCGCCTGCCGCGGATCGGGCAAGTGATGCAGAGAGCCGAATGTCTGCACGTGATCGAACGAGCCAGGTTTGAACGCCAGGTAGCCGCCGTCGCCGACGAAAAATGTGGTGCGCGCCATTTTATTTTCCGTAAGTGCCTTTTCCACCACCTTCTCGATCGTCCGCTTGGAGATGTCGAAGCCGATCACCGTGTGCCGCTCGGCGATCGGAAAGCTGCTGATGCCAGTGCCGCAACCGACATCGAGGATCCAGCGGCTGGCGGGCCCCAATGCCGCCAACCACAGTTGCGCGTAGCGGTGGCCGGCAGCTCGGATGAATGGGGATGTCGTGTAATCGGAAAATCCGGAATGTGCTCCCTCGGCATAATGGTCGAAATGGATCCGCTGCTTGATCTGATCGTCATAGCCTTTTCCGGCGAGGGCGGCATCGCCTAGGGGCGGCAGCTGATCGATCCCGAGTGCCCGGAGCTCGCGCCCGAATTTCGTCGAGAACTCGGAGACCGTGGCGGGATCGAAGAGTGTAGACGGCACCAGCTCGAGCACGTAATTCTCGATCGGATACCATGCGCGGCACCGTTCGCACGCGAGGACGCCGTCGCGCGCGTGTCCGTCGACCCCGTCAGCGAAGACGTGCAGCGCCAGTCCCGCGTCAGGCCGCCGGCAGGTTGGGCAACACAACTTCGGCTGCAATGATTTCAGCATGCGGCGTCGAGCGGCGATCCGAGACAAGAAACCGCCGGGGAGAGACCCGCCAATTTCCTTATTCTCATAGGGTTCGGGGCACCTCGAAACTGCTTTCTAGCGGCGCGAGGCAATCGCGAAGCGGGTTCCAAGAAAGTTAAAGGATATCAAAAAGCAGACGGCGCCAATCGGCGCCAATTGCGTCGGCAAGTGCAGCCATTCGATCAGCACTGCAATAATCGCCAGGCCAGCCGAATAGTTCAGCAGGTACACCACAAGAAAGTAAAATCCCGACCTCGCGGTGACGCGCGTCCGGAATACGAGACCGGCGTTGGCGGCCAGCGAAACGAAAAAGACGACGACAAATCCCGCCGTGTAGGCCACCCAGAACGAAACCCGCAAGATGAGTATCTGGTATAGGAGAAAGCTCAGGATCGTGTTGATGACACCGACCGCGGCGAAGCCGGCAAACTGGCCGCCGACGCGCTTCAGAAATCCGCTTTTCGATTGCGCCGACCGCGTCGTGAGGCCAGTGCTAGCGCCCAGGGCCGTGGGATTGGGTGATGGGTTGCTGGGAATTGTGCCTGCTCCTGCGGTCGGGGATATCAGATCAACCGCCGAACTATAGCAGTTCGATCCATGCCGGTGTTGCGGCATGCTGAGGCACGCGCACCAAGGTGCTGTCGATCATCTGCACATCGCCGTCGTAAGCGGTTGTGACAGCAGCCAGAACGCGGTCTCACACCCCGGCTTTACGCCACCGTTGTGGTCCGAACTCCTTCGGCAGCGCCCGCCACACCGCACCTGTCCGCAGCACCCAGAAAATCCCGTTCAGAACCCGCCGATCGTCCACTCGCAGCACCCCGCGCGGCTTGCTCGGCAACAGCGGCGCGATTACGCCCCACTCGAAATCGCTCAGCTCATAGCCCCGCATGATCCAGCTCCCCCAATTGGGAAGCTTGAATCACATCTCTTCTGCCAGGGGAATCCCCTTTATCAGTTCATGACCTTAAAGATCAACCAAGCGATCGGGCCGAGCGCATCGCCACTGCCAAGCGCGGTCGTGCGAGAAGAAGCGGCTTTTCGAATGACCAATAAAACAGCGCCGCAAACAATGCGACGATCGCCACGTAAGCAACGAACCGAAATATTGTCGGCTGCGCTAACTGGATCGAGCCAAGAACAATTAGAAAAATCATGTGAAATAGGTATACCGAATACGAAATTCTTCCGCCGAATAGGCAAATGTCCGCTAACCAGCCACGCGACGCCACGGCGCGCTCCATTTTGAGAGCCAACAGGATACATCCGCTGCCGAAAAGCGCCGCCAACCAGGGAAATAGCTGTTTTGCAAGAAACGAGTCGTGCTTCGAGATCGCGGCGCTTGCCCAAAATACCAATATGGTCGAGGTGACAAGAAAAGCGGTTACCGCTGGGAAAGAAAGCCTTGCGAAATATGCCGGTACGAGGTGCTGCACCAGCAGGTAGAGCAAGAATCCATAGGCAATCGAATCGATCCGGTAGATCACTACTCGGCGTACCTCGGCACCCCAGTCACTGAAATCACCAAACCAAAATCGCGCCAGCGCGACGGCCGCGAGAAAGGTCACCGCTACCGCCAGAGCTGATTTGATATTTCTCTGTCCTGTGAGTGCCGCCGCGGCGAGGAGCAAACTCGGGAAGCCAACATAAAACCATTCCTCGACGGAAAGGCTCCAGGCGACGGAAAAATAGTCGGTTTGAGTGCTTTGCCGGAACAAGTTCTGCACGTAGCCGAGATACATGCAAAAATCGCTCGATCCCAATTCTCCAAAGAGTACGGAAATGACGACCAGGGCGACGACGTAGGCCGGAACTGTGCGCATCCAGCGCCGAACCAGAAAGATGATAAAAGCCTTTGGCTTCGCTTCCGCCACGCAGAATAGAATTTGTGAGGCAAGAACATACCCGCTCAGCACAAAAAAAAATCTCCACCCCCATGATCGAGACAATTTCGCAGATTTCCGGTTGGAGGGTGTGATAGATAAAAAAATGCGGAATCGCTACTGTCCAAGCCGCGACGCCACGCAACAGGTCGAGGGACGCGACTCGCTTCACCATGTATCCCCGCCATCGACGACGTACATTATTCAAAAAAACAGCGGAGTATATTGTGCACAGTCCCGGCAGTTGAAAAGGGCAAGCGCCCCAAATCGCCGCCCAGCTTCTAGCGTCGCCGACCGACGCGGGCTCAGAAGCTTCTGTATATGAAGGGAACGATCGCCGGTCCTTTGGCCAACAGCACCGCCGCGAGAAGAAGTACCGGGACCAAGATGAATGGCAGCAGCCAAAATCGCTTGCGCGAACCAAGGACGCCAGCACGTCGCGGCGCGCCTCTGTTGTTGGCTCCGGCACGCTTTGTCGTTTGCTCTGGTGGTTGGCGGTCAGGGATCATCTTGGGCGCAGCATCCCTCCCCCATTATTGGCAGGCGCCGGCGGCTTTGGACTGGCAATTATGCACTTGACACACCGATTTGACTTTACCTAGTCTTGCGCGCCATCTTCCGGGATGGCTGGCGCGCCCAAAAAGTCCGAAGTCGATATTACAGAGGCGATGCTCGACGCCGGGTACGAGGTATTAGTTCGTTCCGGGGTAACCGAGTACCCGCTGGAAGCGGATAGGCTAGTGGTTCGCGAAATATACGCATCCATGCGGCGCTTAGAGCCGGGGACGGCGGCACAACCGGCCGATGCTCCCAGGAAGTGATCCAGGAAAAGCTCCCCACCGCATGGGCGTAAAAATTGCATATTTTAGTGAACGCACGGAGATCATCAGACTTTATTTGAGGCGGTTCGTGTCTCAGAGCTGACCAGAATGTCGGTGGCCGCAACATTACTTGTGGTGGTTCAAGCCCGCTTACAGTAAGCGGAAGCGTAGTCACCACGACCCAATGAACGATTTCATTCCTCTTTATATCAATTGGCCGAAGCGCCCTGAGTACTGAATTCCAAAAGCGGTTGTATTGGCCGCCATAATGCAGGCGGATGAGTTTATCGAGGATATCGTTGCGGGCCTGAGCGCTCGCAATTCTGAAAAACACGATGGCGGCGCGTTCGTCCGACATCTGAGACACGTTCGCGAAGACGCGGCATAGGGCTTGTTCGAGGTTCGCATACGCATTGACGGCCTTTCCCCGCGCCGCCCAGAAGCGGTCGCGAGAAGCGATGCGCCGAGCCTGTTTCAACACGTCTTCGAAATTAAGTGGAGGCGGATTACTCGGCTCGTCGCTCATGCTATCCTCCCCCCTATGGCCGGTAAGCAGCCTGACGAAGTCTACAGCGACGAAGAAGCCGCACGGCGGGCCGATGCCGTGGTGCGCCGGATGATCGCGACGCCGCCGACACCTCACAAGCCGGTCGTGCCGAAGCAGAAGACGCGGCCCGTCTCAAAGGGCCGTGTTCACCGGGGTAAGACTGGCCGCTAGGCCGTGAAGACGCCGAAATCGCGAATCAGCATAGCGAGGCGCTGCTCCGTTTCATCATCGATGAGGCGCTGATCGCTCAGGTCGCGGAGCTTATGGCGAGCATTCGTTAGGTCGCCGAGCTTGATTTCGGGAAGAGTGTAAATATCGCCCATATAGGCGCCAGCACGCGCAACCTCTACCGTGAGATGGGCGGAGCGCTTTAGGCTCCTGCTCGCCTGCACTTCCCTTAGCAGCCCGTTGCTGAAGTCCCTTTTTTATCGGCCAGGGTCGACGGTAACGGCCACGACCAGGATGGCGAACCCGTCGGGGGAGGCGGCGACAAGGATGATCGCCACGGCCGGCCCGG
>Ga0181530_10002815_pt1 | contig 20157 bp, 26 predicted proteins | sample PEATcosm2014_Bin_42_FD_119769 | JGI IMG/M metagenome (GOLD analysis project Ga0181530, IMG submission 119769) | Peatland microbial communities from MTU Mesocosm Facility, Houghton, MI, USA - PEATcosm2014_Bin10_60_metaG | ecosystem: Environmental > Terrestrial > Soil > Wetlands > Peat | place... | reverse complement strand
CAGTTTTTCCGCGTGGTACTTCTCGATCACATCGCAACCTGCGCCGAGGAAGACTGCGGAAACGACACTCGCTGCGCGGCGGAATCTAGTGACACGGAGGCGATCCCTTACTGCGCGGCTCACATGCATGTAGTTTTCGCCGATTGGATGGTCGGCGTATGACTTCACCCGTTCTCACCGCTCTCGACTCCGCGGTCTACCGCGACCCGAAATGGTGCGCGAACTGCGGCGGAGAACAGACGTTCGTCGAAGTCTACGAGTTCGAAGGCGGACGGGTGGGATTCTGTCTCGGCTGCGGCGAGGAGCGGATCGCGCGGTTCACGCGGGTGAGTTCGGAGGGATGAAAGGAGCACGACGAATGTCGAAGCAAACAGAAAAAGTCCGCGTCAGTGAGCAGTCACCGTTGAAATGGGCCGAGGGCTGGGATCGCGTTCCCATTGCGGATCGGCGCGTGATGAAGGCATGGAAGAAACCGTTCACATACTACCGCGATGCTCTGGTCGCGCAGTTGGCGAAGTTGGGCGCCGTCGAAGTGGTGATTTCATTCAACACCGCCGATGATGCGCGGCGCGATCCGGGGGTGACTGTCTACTTCTCAAAGCCACTGAAAGCCGACTATAGCTGGCAGATGGGACTGGGCATCGACAATCCCGCGCCCACTCTCACTGAAATCGACGACGCTTACCGCAAAAAAGCGATGGTCAATCACCCGGATCGCGGCGGCGATGTCGAAGTCTTTAAGCGCCTCGGAAAATACCGCGAGCAGGCGCGGGCATGGGTTTCCGGCAAGCAAGGCAGCAACTTTGAATACGCGCTCCCGTGTGATCGTTTCAGTGAGCCACGCTGGAACCTGAATGCACTGCGCTTGGGGGTCGCTGCATTGCGCCGTCTCGAAGAGTATGGATTGCCCGGAATGCTCGACCGCACCTTCCGTGGATTCCGCGTGCAGATCGCCGCTCACGCCAGTCCCAGTTCGGAGGAGAGAGATGGCACAGCCGCTAGCGCTTGAGGGTCTGGTCGAAACCAAAGCGGATCGCGACAGCGAAGAACTGCGCCAGTTGCGCCGGGAAAATCAGCGGATGGATGAAGAACTGCGCAATCTCCGTAATGAACTCGGACAGGCGCAAGCCGACAAGGAAACTCTCGAACGCGGCATTCGCGCTCTACGCCAGCAGCTTTCCCCGCTGCATCGCGCCCTGCGTGCGGTGTTTGGAGAAATTGAACTAGCCATCGGCGAAGAAGAAGTCTCAAATGGGAGCGGAGCGCGGCCGCAAACCGGAAGCGGGACTGATCCGCGTTGGGAACACGCCAAACAGAATTTTCCTGGCGTCCCATCGCAGATTATCGATGCGCTTCTGAGCCAGCGGGAGTTGAATCTCACGCAGCTCGCTGGCTACTGCCGGAGAGACTACTCGACGATCAAGCGAGCCGCGCAAGTTCTCTCGAAAGCTGGATTGCTTGCGAAAGAGGGCGGCAAAGGCGGGAAGATTCGCCTCGCTGAGTAAATTTCAAACAAGGCGGCCCGCGCTCCAGAAATCTGGACGGATTAGGAGAGCGCGAGCCGCGGGGGTGAATCGTGATCGCTGACCACGAAGTTATCACAAATCTCTGGCTGCTCGCACGGGCGATCGTGAAGACGGCGCTCTACACGGGCTTGGGGCCGGGAATCTTGATTGTCTACGCCATAGAGAAGCTGGTGAGAGTTTACCGGGTCCCTGCCCGCAATCAGGGGGAAAGGTGGTTGAGTCATGTCGTGGGGCGTATCAGCAATCGGCAGAGCGCCTGCAGTTGGAGCCGCGATCGAGCGACAGTTCGAGAGCGGCAAGTGTGCCGAACCGGAGGAATCGATTCGGCAAGCGGCGCGAGCCTTAATCGCGGCATCCATCGCCGCGCAGGATAGTGTGAAGGGCATCAGGGTTCAGGCGAATGATGCGGTACAGGCGCTTGAGAAAGTTGCCGATACCGTTCTCGCCTATCGCCCGAAGTCAAAGCAACCAAAACCCCGCAAGCGAAGGAGGGCAAATGCTCGAAATCCCAAAACTGGCGGACGATGACATTGAACACAGACCGAATGCTCCGGGCTGGTTTCAGCCTGTGCAGCGTCAGGATGACGATTCCTTTAAGCCCCTCAAGCCCTGTATTCGCTGCAACTGCGGGATGCTGTGCGGAATCGGATTGCACCACGTCCACGCGGACGGGACGGTAACCGCGTCCTTCTACCACAAGAAAGGCCCCGCAGGTTCGCCGGATCATTCCTCGCCGGATGGCTGCGAGTGGCACGTTTTCCTCAAACTGAAAGACTATAGCGGCGGCGATTTTCCGCCCGGAGCGTGAGTCATGTGTAACTACCAAGGCTACGAGTTTGGAGCCGGACGCTATCCCGATTCCGTCTGCATTGACGGTCGGCTCTTTGATGCCGACAACTGCGACGATAAGGGCAATCTCTACGAGCCGACTGAAGAAATCCCTTGTCCGATCTGCAACGAAGCGGGAGCCATCGAATACTGGACCCAGCAGCACATGTCTAGCCAAGGATGGCCGCGTAAACATGCCCGTGTGATCGCTAAGGGGCTGGTCAAAAGTATCCGGGATAACCGCGCCAATGGCACGGAGCCGTGGAAAACACAGGCCGTTGCTGGATAATGATTTCATTGTACTTAGGTAGTTAAATGGATAATTCCCTATAAAAAGATCATTACTTTGGCTCTTGAAAATCCGAGCACATGCCTTCGGTCAAATAGAAGGCGTAACTCGCTGTCTGCGGATCGTGCGAGATGCGTTGATAGCCGCACCGGGCGCATTGCTGGAATAGACGGCGGTCGATTGCCGCTCTCGCATCATGCACCAAAGCCGAATACCGAGGCTCGCGCATCTTCTTGCCTGCCTCATTCGCGTACTTGCGAAGGTGATTTGTCTCGCGCATTCTCATCGGACACACTCCTGACGTTCAGTTCTGGGCATCTGTACATCAGGCACCACGCAGCATACGGCCCGCGAAAGAGATGCCCGGAAGGAGATTTCCAGACGGATGACATAACCTTCCGCCAGCCAGCCGCTTCAAGTTCTCTGATCCACACTTCAACGTCTTGTCCCATTAGATCGACGCTCCCTTGCACGTCTGCGGAGTTCCTGAAGGTCGCTGCCTGCCTTCGCCCTGTCCTGATAAATACGCGCTCCGGGAGAATATTTCGTCCAAGAGGCGCTATCGTGATCCACGAAGAAAGAGAAGAACACGTCTCGCTCTTTTCCTCGAACGATCACAAAACCAGCCGCTACCTCATCGACTTGCACGGTTGGCCTTCTTTCTCTTTCGCGGCTTGGGTTGCTTTGATTTCGGACGGTAAGCGAGAACCACATCCGCAACGGCTTCTAGCCGCTTGCGTGCGCTCTTTTCTCTGCGACAGTCGGGGCATTCGGGGATGTATTCGCGGCTCATGCCGTCAACCCCGCGTAGGTCAGGCGCTTCCCGCTGACCGCCTCGATCATCGAATCCAGCCGCTCAAGGCTGTGCCGTTTGACGTTGCCTTCATTCAGCCGGAAGGTGAACTCGTCCAGATAGCGGCGAAGGTGCTTGCCGCTCATCGAGTGGTAAACACCGTAGTAGCCGCGTTTCAGGACGGCCCAGACGCTCTCAATCGAGTTCGTGTGGGCAGGGCCAGCCGCGTACTCGCCAGCCGAATGATTGACCGTATCGTGACGGAAGAAAAGCCCGTCAAGGTCGGAGAACATCAAGTGCTCATCGGTGTAGAGTTGCGTCCCGAGTTCGATGTTGTCATGGATGCGCTGCGTAGCCTCTTGCAGACTGCGCTCTGGCATGGTTGCGGCGAAGGTTCGGCCCGTCCCGCGTTCCCGCATTCCCAGAACGGCGGTCTTGCCCACGGAGCCGCGTCCAGCCTTGAGCTTCTTGTGCTCGTGTTTGTTGCGCTCCTTACCGCCGATGAAGCACTCGTCCAGTTCCACGATGCCGCGCAGCTTCGTGAGTTTCGGCCCACCGCAAGCCTCTCTCAGCCGATGCAGCATGAACCACGCCGACTTCTGAGTGACGCCAATCTCTTTCGCCAGTTGCAGGCTGGAGATGCCCTTCCGAGCGGTTACGAGCAGGTACATCGCATAGAGCCACTTGTGCAGGGGAATGTGGCTGCGCTCGAAGATCGTCCCGGTTCGGATCGTGAAATCAAGCTGGCACGGGTTGCAGCGGTAGAACCCGCCCTTGCGCGTGGTGATGTTCTCTTTGGCCTTGCAGGATGGGCAGGTAACGCCGTCCGACCAGATGCGGGATTCCAGAAAAAGCCGAGCAGATTCCGCGTCGGGGAACATCTCGAACAACTGGAAGGTCGATATTGTGCTTTTGCTCATGGCTTAAATGTACTTGACTCCCGCACGTTTGTCAAGGGAATTAACTATATAGTTCCCGTTGTTTCGAATAGCCTCAACATCATCGTCGAACCGCAGTGGAATTTCGTCGAGTGAGTTTTAGAGTTGGGGCAGAGTACGGCCCGACGACCCGAGGGAGGTAGAAGAACGTCGCTTGTATCGAAGGGGTCGAGAGGCACAGGGCACGGGCTGCCCCTCTAAATCGCTTTTGTCCTACAGGAGATCACGATCGTGAAGACTATAAAAATCGGCCGTAAGAAAGCGATCGCGAAACGTAGGGCAACCGCTCCGGAAATCTCGGCATGTACTTCCCGAACGTCACCATCACGCGCAAGGGGACCGCCGCCGTCCCGCCGGTCGGCTGATTTAAGACCGCTGGCTGCGGCGCCACAAGGTCGTGCGGGAAGGGCCTTGTTCTCCGATCTTCGGCCCGGGCCTCTTGGCTCCCTGTTTTTTCATGCCGTTCTTGATCCGCTCGGCGATCAGGTTCCGTTCAAACTCTGCAATCGCGGCAAGAATGGTGAAAATTAGTCGCCCCATCGGCGTCGACGTGTCGATGGCTTCCGTCAGGGACAGGAACTCGAGGTGTTTCGCATTGAGCGTATCCAGGACTTGAAGCATGTGGGGCGTCGAGCGAAAGAACCGATCGAACTTCCACACGACGACGCCATCGAACTTTCGCGTGTCAGGCTTTTTCGGATCTGTCGCCGCGATCACGGCCATCAGTTCGTCGAACGCCGGCCGCGACTCCGAGGCGCCGCTCCAGCCCTCGTCGACATATTCCTTCGCGATCGTCCAGCCCTTCATGCGGCACATCTCGCGCAGCGGCTGCAGCTGGGCCTCGGGATCCTGGCCTTTGAATCCGTGATCGATCGTGGGGTTATGGCGCGCCTCTGCCTTGCCACAGGTTCGGCAGATGTCCTTCGAGACCCGCGCGTAGAGTGCCACTGAGTTCATTTCCCTGTTAACCGACTAGTAAAATCCCGGCTCAAAAAGCCGGTTTTCCAATTCAGGTGAATTGAAACGCGCGCCCGCCCATATATAGCCGGACGCAAACGGCCCTTTTTGTAACATTCAGGCTGTTGCGAGGACTGGTCGACGCGGTAGGGTGTCAGCCGTCGTCGTGCAACTGAAATTCGACCGTGGGACTGCATCGAGAAGCAGCTCGCCGCGACTGCGGCAATAGCTCAGCATTTTGGTCTCACTTCGATCGAGGGCGCCCGGTCCTTCGTGACTTCGCAGGCCGCGAAGAGCGCACGCACCGGCGAAGGCACGTCCTCCTTGAGGACCTCAGCGCGCGCGGTTGACTTCAGCGTCCAGCGAATCGTCTTATCGAAGAGTCGCTTCAGCAGGCGTGTCTGTTTGGTCTTCGTGAGCCGTGAGCGCAGGAGTTCGACGGCCGCGGCATCGATCGAGGTCGACGCACCGAACGTGCCCATGATCTCCCACTCGAGACCGTGCAGCAGCTTCGACTTTGTGGCGTGAGCCGAGCCGAATTTAGTTACTAACTCGATGCATTTCTGGTGGATTGGCTCGAAATTCTGCTGAGCGTCGCGTTGGGCGAGCGTCGCCTCGAGCACTTTGGCCTTCAGGTTGATGTGTTCCTGCGCGAGCTTCTCGATCTCCGCGGCGGTCGGGGCTCTTTCGCCGAGATCTGTCCACCAAGGCGCCGGAGCTGTTGCGGCTGCTCTCATCGGGAATGGAGCGGAGACCGTTCCCCTCCCCCGAGAGAGAACGGCCCCGTACTTCGTGATCTTCCGCTGCGGCCAGAATCGGGCGCAAGGGGAAAATGGGAAAACGAGTGACGAAGGTATGCGCCCGAGCTAAGCGGTCGCAGCTGAGGCTTTCGGAATGTTCTCTGCGATAGCCTGTACTTCGCCGATGATCGTGTCCACCACCGCGGTGATCTTCGCGGCATTTGCGGAATTCTTGACGCCCGCAGCACTGAGGAGCGCGGCCAGGTTCGTCTGAATCGACCCCAGCGCGTTCGTGACTGCTTGTAACTCGTTCGTGGGCGGCGTGGCCGTGGCTCCAGAAACGACGGCGTAGACCGTGGCCAGATCGGACCGCACGGTATTAACGATGCTAGTGACCAGCGGCGCGATCGCCGGATCAGTTAAAGCGACGAGGGTTTCGAGCAGAGGCCCCACGTAGGTGAGAACGGAGCTTGCCGTTTTTTCCCATGTCGTCGATCCAAATAGCTTCTTAAAAGCTGTTTCCACTTTGTCCCAAAACTTCTTCATTGTTTTTTCTCCTGATTTTTCGAAATGGTGTCCGGTTGGACCTGTTGAAACTGCGTTTCGAGCGCCGAGATCACTTCCTGGTTGGGAATGATCGCGGTCATACCCTTGAAGAGTTTTGCGCCGTTGATGCTGAAGCAGAGAGTGAGCGCGCCCGCGGCTGCAAGGTAGCCGTAGCCGCGCGCGATTAGTTCGGGCGTTCCTTTCACCAGCGCGCCCCCGTCAACGACGAGATAGGAGACGACGGCCGAGAAGATCAGGAGAAAAAGCAGCTTGAGCCATTCGGCCCAGATGCCTTTCTTGATCCAGTCCCAAACCAAGTTGCCGATGGCGTCGGGGATTCCCATGGCTACTTCTTCAGGTAAGGAGTTGTCGCTGGCGTGCCATCAGGGTTGAAGTAATGGGCGCGCCAGGCCATCAGTCCTTGTGCGAGTCCGACTGCGAGCATGACCCACATCTGCGCCTTCGGCGGAATGAAGCCGCTGGCCTGGTTGCCGTACTGGACAATCAGAGCGCAGCCTTGGAAAACGAGATTCACACTGAGTTTCATTGCCATTCTCCTGTCTCGATCTGAATCGCGAGCCGCTGCGCTCGCGCTCCTACCTGCGAAGCCCAGAGAGAATTGAGCATCTCGTTGCGCGCGGCTTTCCAGTCTGCCGCCTGCATCGCTGCCAGAAACTTCGGAAATTTCGAGAGGCCGCCGATTCCCATGTTGAAGGCCATATTGATCAGGGCACTGCGGCGCACGTAATCGAGCCCGCTTGCCCACGGGAAAGCATCTTCCAGGCGCGCGCTCGCTACTGCGATGTCGTTCGAGAGCAGCATCTGGGCTTCGGCCGCAGTGATGCCGACGTCAGTGAGGTTGCGCCCGACGCCGATCGTGATCTTGCCGACCGTGTCGGTATAGGGATGAAGCCGAAGACCTTCGTCGCGGATTAACTGGTCTGTGAGGTTCACAATCACTTTGCCTTTCTGGGTATCGTCCACTCGCGCTATGCGGGCAGCAACCAGAGCCACCACCACGCTCTCAGCCGCTGCAGCATTTTTCACTCGATGTCGTTGGCGCCGACCCCGGTCGATCCATAGGGCGAATAGTCGCCATACTCGGTCGGTCCTGTCGGAGGGTTGAAAAAGTAGACGCCGGCATCGGTTTGTCGCAGGACCAGGTCGACGCCGAGCGCTGGCACTTTGTCCTGGCCAGGATCCGCCGTGAGCGCCATCGATTGGATCTGATAAGTCGCGGCCAGGAGGCCCCAGCGCTCATGGGTGAATTCCATAACGTCGCCGGCGACGTTCTGCAGCGCGTAGACCTTGAACTGCGGGCTGATGGTTTGCTGTCGACGCAGCTGCTCGCAGATGATCTTCGCGATGCGCTGTGCCATCCACAGCGACGTCGTGAAGTCGAGTTTGATGTCCTTCCAGATCGGGATCCCTCCGTCCTGGGCCACGGCCGCGGAGTCCTGATATGGAGGGAAATCCGTCTCGCGCCACGCCGGAGCCGCAGGCGCATTCACCGTGGGGCCGCCGGGATTGATCGGAAGCCAGGAGGGGACGAACGTCCCCTTGACTCCATTGCAGACGTTGCGCACGGAAATTCTGAAATCACCTTTTACCAGGCCGCGCAGATCGCTGTCGCCGAGAGAAACGGTTGGCGGGACGTACACCCCGGCATAGATCTGCCAGCTCGGTCCTGGAGGCACAGCCCAGCCGGCCATCGAGAGCGCGAGCGCGCGGACCACGTCGCCATATTTCTGTGAGCTGTCGAAAATCCCGTTGCATGCGTATCGACGCTCGTAGACCTGCCCCGTTGCTTCCGGTGCGATATAGAGATAGCCGTCGGCCAGGCTTCCCGTGCCGCCACTCGTCGTGACGCTGACCGTCACATAGCCCGCGGCTCCTGGAGGAGTTACGCATGTGATCTCTGTGCTTGATTGAACGACGACGGAAGTCGCGGCGTTGCCGCCAAAGCTGACCGTTGCTCCCGTGACAAAGTTCGTCCCGGTGATGATGACCGCAGTGCCCCCCGCGGTTGGCCCGCTCGGAGGCGTCACTGCGGTCACTGTCGGGGGCAGCGCTGATAAGCCTAAAGCCACAGCAACGCAGCCATAGATTCCGGAGTAGGAGGATGCCCCAAAGGCCGTCGCCACGCTTCCTGGAGCAGTGTTTAGTTGATATTGACTTCCGGTGTTTGAATCTCCTGTGCGGCCGCCTCCTACCGTGTAACCCGACCCAGCCGCCCACGAGTCCATGAATCCCATGCAGCAGATGACAACATCGGTTTCGGTTGTCGCTAGATTCGCTGTCTGAGGATTGCCAGTCGTCCCGGTCGCTGTCGCAAAAGCGTCGACGCCGACGTTCGATGGCATGCCCCCGAATTCGTAGAGCTGTTCCCAAAGGATCAGCGCCCAGATGTCCGACCCCTCGCTGCCACCGGCAGCGTTCAAATTCGCGGTCACTGACCATTGTGTAGGCGTGCTATTGCTGATCGACGGAGCGTTTGGGCAGTAATAGATCGAGATAACGAGCCAGAGGTTCGTTCCCGCGCCGATCTCCCACGTGAAAGTCGCCGCTAGAATCCACGTTAGACCGCCGGTGGTGATGCTCTGCGAAACGAATGTTCCGCCAGCACAGGTCGCAGAACAAACAGCGACGAGCGTGCTCCCCGCGGTAGTCGCAGCCGGGAAGGTGTCAGGGCCGTCGACTGCATTGATGGTTCCCGTTACCTCTCCGGGAGCAGAGAAATACTCCGATTCGTAAAAGGCTCCCCCGCCGAGATCGCCGCCGTAGTTAGTCTGTATGAGTGTTTGGGACATTCTTTTATTCTTTTTTCAGCCCGCGACCATGATCAGCACCGGCTCGTCGCACACATTGGCCGCGGCGATCGTGCTGTCGATGAGCGCCTGGTCCGGTGCGACGCCGAGTCCGAACTCCGTCCGTGGCGTGGTGAGGTAGTCGAACAAGCAGAGCGCTGGATTCGAGATGCCTCCCGTGTTCTGCGTGCCATCATTGTCGGGCAGCGCGGTCGCCGAGGGCGATCGTCCGAGGCACGTCCACGTGCTGGCATCGTCAGGCGTAGTGGACCCGAGCGTCTGTGAAAAGTTAGGCCGGGAGTTCCCCGTGGCGCCACTCACTGTGACCTGTTGGAAGTAGCCGATTGGCGCCTCGATCACATAGCCGGCCGGATAGACTTCGGTGCTTCCCTGCCAAGCGTCCGCGATCAGGACGGAGTTGCCCGGTCCCCCCAGCTTCACCGACGTCTGGCTGTTGAGAAATGTTTTCCCGGATCCAGCCGCCAGAACGGGGACGCCGCAATTCAGCCAGGAACACCCACCGTCAGCGAGCGTGACGCCGGTTGCTCCGGAGGTTGTGACCACGTTGCTCGCGAATGCAGGGACTGTCGCGCCGCTTTCTCCGGTCGTATTCTGTTGCACCCAGATGTTCGTTACGCCGCCCACGGTGACGAGGACATACTGATATTTCTGGTAGGTCGTTTCCGGCTGCCACGCGGTCTGCACGCGCGGATCCTGAATGATGCGGCCGGCGACCTTGAACTCAAACTTCGGGATCCTACCGCTCGCGAGTGGATAGCCGGATCCGTTGAAAGTTGTCGCCGAGTTTTTCTGGGGGTTGTAGTCGAGCAGGATTCGCACCTTCGCGCGGCCGCGCTGCAGGCAGCTCGCCGTCCACTTGGGAGATCCCACCGGATAATTGAAACCATAGAATGGATCGGTTACCGTGGCGCCGGCGACGAGCAGCTCGAAAGGCTGCGTCGCGAGGCCGGGATCGCCGGCGTCGAACTGAAACCACACGTAGCCATAGTAGGGATTGTTATAGTCGCTGAAGCCCCAGAAGCCCGGCATCCAGGGAAGCGGGCTCGAGTCCCCCGCTGGATAAGTGTCGTTCGTCGGCGTCTGCATGATCAGATCGGTCCCGAAATTGAAGGTTTCTCCGTCAATCGTGACCGAGAGGAAGGCGGCGACCTGATGGCACGTGAGCGTATGCACTAGGTTCAGGAATTGATGGTTGCACGGCGCGTTGTCGCCCGACCCGACCCAGAAAAGATTCGGTCCGTCGATAAAGCTCTCGATCGCGGCAGCCGCCTGAAAGATCCCATACTGGATGCGCCAGAGGGCATTCGGCTGTTGCACGGGAAGCAGCCCCGTGTTGCCGATCGAGATCGGAGCCGACGGAGCAAGCAGTCCCGCGATACCGGCCATGGTGAGGCCGACGCCGACCGCGACCAGCGTAAAGTTCCCCGTCATGCCGCCCACGATCGCGAGGCCAATGCCGCCGACGAGCTCGCCGATTTCTGCAACGGCTTTCGACATTTATCCGACTCTCCACACGCGGAGCCAGCGGGCGCGGGCAATCCGAACAAGGCCGCGATCGGAAGCGCAAAGCGCATGACCGCCGTCGAGCCCAACAATCGCCAGCCCTGGCTCGGATGATCCATTGCGCGTCAGCAATAGATCTCCGCGGCGTGCGAATCCGAGTTCTATCGGCTGCAGCGTTTCGCTGGCGCGCGCGATCGCGCGATCGAAGAGTTTCCGGGCGCCCGCTTCGTCCGAATATTGCCCACGGAATTCGACAGCCAGATCCGTTCCCGTCATGGAGTGAATCGCGCCGGCTGCGAACATAGCGCAATCGAACTCTCCCCACTTGAATTTCGCCGTGCGCGCGGAGACGACGTAGGCGGCGAGGCGCTGCGGCCAGTCATGAACGCGTTTTATCTTTGTGCTCATGCCGCTGGCACCACGATGACAGTCAGACTCGCGCTGACTGTTCCAAAGGTGATCGTTACTGTTGCGAGCCCAGGACCGACGCCTGTAATAACTCCGCCGCCGGTCCCAAAGTTTCCGGCCTGGATGTCGGATCCGGTTCCATTCGTGACTGCGCAAACGCTCGGATCTGAACTGACCCACAGGCCCGCGGAGGTCACGTTCGCTTGCCCGGGCTCGCCTCCCACAAGGGCCAGGAATTCGCAGGTCGCCGTCATCTGCTGATTGCTTCCCACAGCAATCACCAGAGGGCTAGCGGGGCTCAGCGTGAGGCCGTCCTCGGTCGCAGGCGGATCCCCGCTGGCGTCGGTCTGCGCGTAGTAAGGGAAGGGTAAAAAAAGATTCTGCTCGACACCGACATACGCCATCCCCGTGTCGCCAGGGAAATCGATTTGCTGGTCGACGTCCGTAAATCGACGATTAGGCGCGAGCTGCAGCGAGATCAGAGCGTTTTCGAATGTTATCTCGAGCGTGCAGGTCTCACCATTGTCAGTGATCGTGGGCACGTCCGCCTGCCCGGGGCCGAAGAGCCGGATCGGGTGATCGATCAGATTGCCATTTGTGTCGAAAAGCCCGAGCCAGATCGAACACTCGCTCGTGAGCCGGACCTCATTGATCGTTTCAGCGACCAGGCTCGACGGGATCCCGCTCAGCCGCACACTGATCGATTGCGCGATTACGTCGGTCGTCGAGGGGATCGCAGAAACGGTGCCGAATTCTCCCAGGCCCACAAACGCGCTGCCATAGGGAAATGTGTTGAGCGGGTCCGCCGAAGGCCCCGGAGGAGTGATCGTACCGGCGCCACTCCAGACATAGATCGTATTGTCGGCGAAAGCGATCGAAACGAAGATGGCCGGCCGAACAGTTGGCGCCGTGAGCGCGGCCGCAAAGGCGACCGTCATATCGGCGCGCATCAGATCGCCTCGACCGCCTTGATTCCGATCGTAATCGTCTTTTTCGAATCCATCTCATCGACCACGCGGTTTTCGCTCATGCGGAAGGTCCCTACCGTGTCGTAGAGATTGATCGATACGCCGCTCGGGATCGTCTCGCGAATCGGCGGAAAGATGTCGATCGTCGCATTGCCTCCGCCGTCGCTGTTGATCGGCGTCTGCGTCATCACTCGGTAGAGCCGCGGCGTGGGTGCATTTGGTTGGGAAATCAGTCCCGAGTAAGCGGTGCCATTTGTGGCTTCCGGATCGCTGTAACTGATCGACGTTAGATAGCCCACGCCAGTCTGGAAGACGTTGTAATAAGTCAGGGAAACAAATGGGCCACCGTCCGCGATCCCGGTTCCAGCCACATCGAAAGAATTCCCGACTTCGAGCCATGGGAGAAAACCTAATGCGACGAGACTTACTACGCCGCTCAGCGCCTGCACACTGACAATTTCTGAGCCGCCCTGAAAGACTTCGAGGTAGTCACGCGGAAGCAGGATTCCCGCCTGGTTCGGAGTCCAGCCAGCGGTGACCAGCTGCTCACTGCCCGAGATATTGTTCGCGCCACTGGAGATCGGGTTGCCGTTCCCGGTCCCGCGCGGCGATGTGCCGAGAGGGTCCCCCGCGAGAAATGTTCCCGAGACGCCACCGAGCGCATCGATAAAGGCCTGCACCGGCGCTGCCTGCGCCGCGGTCATCGGCGGCCAGCTCATCTCGAGTTCCCAGCGACGCTGCAGCCAGTCCTGAATCTGCTGCTGGAATGTGAAGGGCGATTCAGTCTTTGCCACGGCGGCCATGCGCCCCAGGCGGACGCGGCTCGGTCCTGGAGGTCCGGGCGGAATTGTGAGCGGATAGGTAATCACTGGAAAGGATGCTAGAATGTCATTCCCTATGGAGATTGCTGGGCCAGAGAGCCGCCTTAGATTCGGGCGAAGCCGTATCGTCCTTTCCGAAATATCTTTGACCCTTGGGACTTTTCACGGGCGTGTCGAACGAGGGGATCTTCTCGATGGTCCCTCTTGGGATGGAGAATTTCTGGTTCAGTCCATCGATGCCAATGCTGTGTATAAGTATCGAGGATCGGTGCGAATCGATCGGATGGATGGAAACGACGTCTCCGGGCGTGTGATAGTCCTCGAACACGTGGCCCCATCGAAGGTTCACTAGCTCCCACTGACCACCGTCGCCCCCACCCACAACCGGCACTGAGCGGATAGGTAATCACTGGAAAGGAAGAAACCTATTAGGCGCCAGAGGTCATACGCCTGCTGCGTTCGTTCGATTGGATCACAGCTCGCTGCTCAGCCTGCTGACTGCGGCTCTCGACCATGGCTTTCACAGCTTCCATGAGCGCCGCGTCGCCTTTGAAGTTCGAGAAATCATAGAAATGCTGGTGCGTGTCGCCTCCGCCCTTCATCGAAGAACTGGGCAAGATCTGGCCCGCGACCGACGGAAAGAACGGCTCTGGCCCCTCTTCGCCGACCAAGTAACCCTGGCCAGGAGTGACATCGCCGCCGCCAGCGTGCGGGGTAAGGCTGGAGAGAAGGGACTGGAGAAGATCCCCGCCGCCATTTTCATCGCCGGCGCCCCCGCTGGATCCAGATCCGAGGGCTGACGACCCGCTGCTCACGTTCATCGTCGTCGTAAGTTTCTCGATCGCGGCCGTGGCCAGCTGCAGCTCGCTCGTGTTCGACATTACGGCGCCAGCATATCCGCCCATCGAAGTCCCCGGAACCTGCGCTTGGCCGCCGAGCATGGAAGTGAAGCTGCTTGTGCCCGTCGTTTCCTTCAGCAGCGGCTGTAACATCGGCATGAAGGGCGCCATGCTCGTTCCCTTGACCGCAGGGGCCAATGCTGACGCAAAAGGCGCCTCTGCGGCGTTCCACGTGCCTCCACCGGCGCCACCGCTCGCGGCTGGTACGCCTGGGCTGGTGCCGGTGATCGCCGCAGTGAGGTTCTGGGTCGCGGTCGTGTTTGCCTGCTCGGCAGCGACGCTGTTCTGTAGCGCGACTGCCATCTGATCGCCCTTACCCTTGGCGTCATCCTGGCCGATGCCCAGCCTTTTCATGACCCCGCTGCCCACCGTAGAGAGCGCGCGATTCATGGCGAACTTCAGCGCCATGGTTTCGAGCGAGCGGAAATACTGATCCCACTTTACTTTCAGGCCTTCGAGCATGCGGATCGTGTTGTCTTCGAAGCCGGAGATAGCCTCAGTGGAAAGTTCTTTGCCGAATAGGCCAGCGCGTGTACTCATCTGCAGCTGAGTGAACGCGGACGCGACGCCGGCAGCCATGCTGTCGGCCTGCGCCTCGAGTTTCTCCATCTGCTTTTCCAGCCGAAGAGTTTGCTCTTCCGCTTTCGTCGTCGTCTTCGTGTAGTCGTCCCAGGCCTTGCTCAACGCGTCCACTTTCACCGCGAGCAGCGCGGGCTCGGTGACGCCCTGGAATGCGATATTGATGCGCGCGACCTGCTCCGCATATTTCTGCAGCGGAGTCGTGGCGTCCTCTTCGGCCTTTTTGACGAGCGCCATCTTCGCGGCCGCATCGGAGGAGAATTGATCGAGCTGTGCTTCGGGCAGGCCTCCCGGTGCAAGCGTTGGCATCGCCGGCGCCGTGGGAGGAAGCGCCGGCGAGATGATGGAGTTCGGCAGCGCCGTCGCCGCGGCCGGCGAGACGACGGGCGCGGGGAGTGTGATTGGCGCGGCCGGCGAGATCTCGGGGGCCGGCGCGCTGATCACAGCCCTTTTCGCGACCATCATGGCTTCCAGCGCTTGGCTTGTCGGCGGCGTAACGGAAGGGGGCGGCGCAGGAATCGCCGGCGGGGGATTTAATAGCGCTTGCGGAGTTGCGGGCAGCGCTGCTTCAGCGGCCGCCATCTCGAGATCCTGCCGACGACTTTTTAATAGAGCTTCAACTTTCGTTCTGACTTCGTCGATTTCGGCCGTCGCAAAGTGCAGCGCGATCGGCGAGGCGCCCGCGGCTCGCATATCTCGCAGGGCGTTGTCCCACTTCTGCTCCATCCCAGTGACTTCGATCTCTAGCCTGGCGATCTCGGCTTTGAGTTTTTCGGTTGGATCCGTCGGCTCTGGTCTGAGCTTTGCTGCTGCGCCAGTCAGCTCGCGCTGCAGGTTGGCGAGGGCCTCAGCAGCTTTAGCCTGGCGCTCCATCGCGTCGGCTTTCCTGACTTCGTCCTCAGCGCCGGTATTGTCCTTCGCGGCGGCCTGCATCAGCTTTACGATCTGGTCGAGGTTGCGGAGGTACCGCTCCTGCTGTTTGATCTGCTCTTCAGAAACTCCGATAATTCCGACGCCGCCGCCGATCCGCATTACCGCGCTTAGTACCTGCTCGGTCCCGGAGAGTTTCATCGTTTGCATGACCTGCAGCGCCGCAGCGGCTTGCTTTGCTGCACTCTCCGTCGCTTTCAGAGCCTCTTGCATTCCCTTCAGGGGAGTGCTCTGGTTTGCGATCGCGATGTCGTCCAGAATTTTCTTGAAAGCTTCGAACTGTTTGATCGTCGATTCGATGCCGGTTTTCCCTGTGAGCGAGTCCCAGGAGTTGCCGATATCGGCGAGTGCGTGCGTCCATATCCCAGCCGCGGCCGCGGCCTTTGCCGCGGCTTCCTGGTTCGTTTTATCGAGTTCATTAAGCCCTTTGATCGCTCGCTCCATTGACGACGAGTCGACCTCGAAGAGCGTTTTCTTGAGTCCAGTGAGCGATCTCAGCGTTCCCGCTTTTTCATACCCTGCCATCAGGCTGCCGAAGGTTTGCTCCGCTTTCTCCGTCGATCGCAGCAGTTCATCTTCCGCTTTTTGCGCGTGGGTGATCTTCTCCGTCATCTTGTCGAAAAACTCGACGCCGGCGACGGCGAAGGCCCCAAAGGCGGCGCCTCCCAGAATGCTTTGCAGCGCAGTTCCGACTCCGGGGATCTGCGCGATGATGCGAGTCAGGGGTCGGGAAAGGTGGATCCCGAGCGCTTCATCCACCAAACGCAGAGACTCGGCGCCTTCGCGTGTGGTGCGCTTCATCTCAGCGCTCATGCGTTCGAAGTGTTGGCTCGTGATCGCAGGGACTTGCCTGGCGGAGTTTTCGAACTTCGCCAGGTCAAGACCTAGTTCGACCGCGAGTGAGCCTACGGTATCAGGCATGGCGACTCACTTCCTGACTTCCTGTGCGCTCTCCGAAATCGTTTCGCGCAGCGTGTCGACGAGCGTTGAGAGCGCTTCGCCCTTCGAGCCTTCCCAGGCTGGCCGCATCCATGGATGAGGCGGAGTGTTTCTTCCGCCGAATTCGAGTTCGATGCCGCGGCGCCGCGCCATGCGTTTGTTCTTTGCTTCGCCCGGCGGCGCATGTCCTCTTTCGACGAACACATCGTAAACGCCTGGAGAGTCCGTGGTCACCGCGCGGCCATTACGGCCGGTCTTCAAGTTCGAACGGTTGTAGAGCGGACCGATGAGCGCATAACCGCCCATCGCTCCCGGATCGACGCGCACGACGACGCCGACGTCGTCCCGCATTGCTCCACTCAGCACTGGAGCTCCAGTTCTCTGCGCCGCGGCGACGACCTCGCCGGCCGCATGCAGGCTTTCCCGGATGCAGCGCTTGGCCATCGTGTCAGGAAGGTCACGCTGGAGCGTTTGCGCGAGCTCAGAGAGGCCGCGGATCTGGACTAGGGATTCCACTTGGGATCAGGCCGGCGAAGCCGAGGCGCTGTTTATAAGCCTCAAATGCGAGTTCATCTTGGCCGCTTTCATTCAGTTGTTCCTGCAACTCCTGTTCGGGAGTTGCCGGCAGAAAATCCTCGATCTCGAAGGGCTCGCGGCGCTTTTCGTAATCACGATGGATCTCCGCGAGCAGGCTGGCGACGAGAGCGGCCGGACGCATGTGCCAGCGGATAGCGTAGAGGAAAAGACCATCGAGTTCTCGAGGAGTGCAGTCAAGATATTCGCCGCGGCTAAAGCCGAGCTCGATGCGCGCGGCATACCAGAGTTCGGCTAAAGGGTCTCGATGGGCTCGGGCGGCCACCTCGCCGGCGCCGTCTCCGGCTCCGGAGGGTTTCCGGTTGCTGGCTTCGGTTCGGGAAAGTCTCCTGCGATGGCATCGACCATGGCCCGCAGAAGATCGGCAGCTTGATCGAAATTTATGTGGAGCTCAAGGAAGTCGCGCGTGATGTCCGGGTGCTCAGTCTGCAGCCCGGCCCATAGGCACCACAGGAATTTGTCGGGGTCGACGGCGGGGCCGATTGAATTGAGGGATGCGGCCGCGAAAAGACTATCGCCGGTCTTCTGTTTGTAGAGAACGACGGCGCGCATGTTGTAGATCAGCGATAATTCCTGCCCGCCAATCGACACTCGCTTTGGCAGGCGCGGGATGACTACGAGCGTTCCATCACTCACTTCTTTGCTCCATTCTTTCCGCCGGGTTTCGACGGTTCTGGCGCCGTGTGTGGCTTCGGAGGGTCTGGCGCCGGCGGAATGATTTCGCCGGTCTGAATGTTGCAGGCAGTTCCCTCGGGCCATGCCTTCACGACACGGAGATCCTGGCAGGCCTGATTCCAGTCGCGCAAGGCTTCCTCGAGATCACGGCTCGCCGCGCGGAATTCCAGCTGCGCGATGCGGAGATCCTTCGCCTCGCTGGCCTTGTAGGAATAATCGACCGGCTTTGGAGGATCCTTCAGCGGCGCGCTTTGCTGAGCGCAGAGCGCGCCGGCGATCAGAGCCATGGCAACCGGGAGCAGGAAAACGGACGAGGGGATTTTCATGCCGCGATTCTAGCGAGACGCGAGGCCGTGGTCGAGTGACCCTAGTTACACCTGGATCGCGCTGCCGCCCTGCGGAGTCAGCGTTTCGACGCCGAGGATGCGGATCTCAAACTCGAAACGCACGACTTTCTTTACATCGATCTTCGGCGCATCAAATTTAGAAACCGAGCATTCGCCGACGAAGGTTGACCCATCGATCATCTGCACTTTGTAGTAGATCAGCTGGAGCGCCTGTTTATAGACCTGTGCGGCGGTGATGGCGGCGTTCTCAGGATCATACGGCCCGGTGCCGGCATAGGTGCCATTCTTGCCCATCACTGGGACCGGGAAATCATTGGTGCCAGGCGTGTCAAGCGTCTCGCATTGATCGTAGTCGGTCGTGGTGCCAGCGCGGTCGAATTTTTCGAGTTGTGGGAATGCCACATAGGTCACGCCGTCCGCGGACAGCGAGACGATGGTGCCACGGCCGACATAAGTCTTCGGGTTTGCCATTGACGTTGCTCCTGTTGTGAGGTTTGAAGTAAAAGAGATCTAGACTGACCCGGTGGCGAAGACGGCTTGGCTGAAAACCGCCGGATCGAACACTCCGGCCGGGCTTTGCATTCCGCCCGCGATCCGAAGCTTTGCCGAAAAGCGCAGGCACTTGTTGATGCGCACCTGGAACGGAACGCACTCGCTTACGTAGGCGCTGAAGGAATAGACGCTGCCGTCGGTCAGTGTGGCCTGCCAGGCGACGAGATCCAGCGATGCATGCCAGGAAAGCAGGTTGAGTTCCATCGAATCATGCGGGTTACAAACGCCCTCGAGCTCGAAATCCCCGGAATCGACCTGCACCGCCTTCGGCACGGTAAAAACGCCAGGAGTGGTGACGGAAGTCTGGTCAACGAAAGTTTGTTTCGATCCCGCAGGCTCGAAGCGCGTGAGCTGCGCGACCGCCACGTAAGCAGAGGCGACATACGCCGCCAGCACCGAGCCGCGCCCATTGTATGTGGTCGGGTTCGGCATATTTCAGTGGGCGAAGTGCCAGAAATCAAAGTTGGTGGGCGCCCAGAAGCCGAGCACGCCCAGCCGTTGCAGCTTCTTACGCTTGTCGAAGCCGGGAATGGCACCTGTCGCTGGGACTTCAAGCTCCACGCACGCCCCCGCGTAAGGCTCGCTGCTGCAACTAACGTCGCAGGCGATGGCGATTGTCAGACTGCCCGCACTGGCAGAGTAGTTGTCAACAAGGGCAGTTTGCGGATTGGACGTCGCCTGCTGGCGCATGATCCCGGTGCTCGGCTCGGCCGAGCTGTTGATGGTGCTCAGGCCGCCTACAATCCAGTCATTCGCAGCGTCGGTCGTTGCCGTATAGGTCGCTCCGGAAGAGGTTGTTCCGGTCGTCGAACAAGCTGTGCCGTTGGGGCTTGCGCCGATGGAATTGACGCCTGCGTACTCTCCAAGAACATCCGAAAAGGCATTTGGGGTGCCGCTGAACGACACCTTGTAGGACGTCGCGCCAGTAACTGCCGTCCCGGTGAAGATGTAGACATCGACGATGGGACTGGTTCCACCGAGGGCAGTGTTCTGCAGGGTCAGGGCATTGCTGTTGTTGTCCGCGACAGTGATGCTGCTGCACGAGCTGCCCGTGCCGCCGCAGGTGAACACGAACACGATTGTATTTCCTGCTATCGGAGAATAGGTACAGCTAAGCGAGGAGCCTGACGTGTTGCGACTTTCGCAGCCGCCCACATAGCTGATGCTCGTGGTCAACTCTTTGAAGGCAATCGCGCCCACAACCGAATGAGCATTCGTCTGCGTCCAGGTGGGAGCAGTGCCGCTCGTCGAATTGATCAGGTAGGCTGCGCCCATCCCACCACCAAAGTCCGGAGCGGTGTTATAGGCACTCGAAACTGCCGTCGGTGCGCTGCCGTCGATGAATTGAAAAATCGCGTCGTTCGACCCTCCGATGGTGAGGGTGACGCCGGAAGGGCTCGTCGAGTTCGAAGAATTGTCGGCACTGCCGCTGGTGTCGTAGGCAAGCAGTCCTCCAGTGAAGGAAACTTCCCAGAATTCGCAGCGCCAGGCTCCGCT
>Ga0181530_10002814_pt1 | contig 20159 bp, 17 predicted proteins | sample PEATcosm2014_Bin_42_FD_119769 | JGI IMG/M metagenome (GOLD analysis project Ga0181530, IMG submission 119769) | Peatland microbial communities from MTU Mesocosm Facility, Houghton, MI, USA - PEATcosm2014_Bin10_60_metaG | ecosystem: Environmental > Terrestrial > Soil > Wetlands > Peat | place... | reverse complement strand
TCAAGCGCGCCGAAGTGTACACAGGGGGCGATAGCTGTGGCTCCTGTGCCACGATGTACAGATTTCCGCCCGTTCCCACGTATGCGCTGGGATTCGTTGTGCTGCACCCCGGATCGGTGGTGTCGCCCCAGGCACAGTAGGTTTCCAGTTCGTTATTGCCGCAGCAGTCGGTACCGGTGTCGTAGGTCCAGACCTGGGGATTGGGCTCGGCTGGGGCGCCGGTGGTGTTGCTGAACTCGTCGCTCCAGACCAGCGTGCCCGAGGCGATGTTGGGCGAGAAGGTCTGGCTGGTGACGGTGCTGTCGTTGCTGCCGACCACGGCAATCGCGTTAAGGGTGAGGTTCGACGCCACTAGAAAAGGCGCGATGTACTTGGGAGAAGACGTGGTGGGCTTGCTGCCATCAACGGTGTAGTAGATGGCTGCGCCATTGGTCGTTGAGGCCAAGCTTACGATCACGGCGCCGCCCAGCGCGTTGGTGGTGGTGACGGTCGGCGCAGCGGTGGGAGGCGGAGGCGGAGGAGTCGAACTGCTGCTGCTTCCGCCGCATGCGCACAGCAATAGCAACAGACCCGATAGAAGAATCGCCGTCAGCTTCGTTGATGTTACGCTTGCCCACGTTCCTGCCCGCATAGCCTGGCTCCGTTCTGGCGAGAAAGTCAAAGAACCTGTCCCGCTCCTCCCTATTTAACTACCTGCAAATTTCGGCGTCAATCCGGAACGCGGCGAGCGACCAAAGTTTTCGGCGAGCACTTTTTGGTTACTGTGGTGGTTCCCTAACACCCACAAGTGGTTCATTCCAGACCGCCTACGAGAAGTCCATGGACGCGATCCAGAACCGTGAACCTTTTTAGTGCTACTCGAATCTAAGTTTATAGAGCTCGTCACAGTATTCACGCGAGGCGGACGGGCCAAGTTTGTAACTTGACTCTTTTGTGGTTTTACTCTGTGGAGGTACCCGATGTTTTCGAAGTTGATGGACCTGGTGTTTGGTTGCCGGCACGCCCGTTACAGTTTTCCGATCACGGTGCGGGACGGTACGCGTCGTACGCCGACGGCCCTGCGCACGGGAACCTACGTAGCGTGCCTGGACTGCGGTAGAGAATTTCGCTACGACTGGCGTGAAATGAAGATCGTGGGGTCGGCGCCAAGCAAGGTGGCCCGCGCCCTGGTTACAAAAGAAGCCGCGTAAGGCCCGCTCTTACCAGACAGCGCTTTTTCGAGGCGCTTCGCGGCTAAAACTGAACATCCTCCCCTAAGCTTTCCCGTAACTTGCTCCGCGATTTCCCATTTTGGACCGGTGGCAGCATGCCCTGAAATTTCACTGGCTCCGCAGCCTATGGGGAGCGCATAATTGGAGTGGCTCCGGCCCGCGGAGCACGCTTCGGCAGCCATTTCATGGTTCCCGCTGAAGCACTCGGCTTGCGGTTCGGACGGGAGGTGCCTGTGCCTCTTTCCATGCTTCGGGAGTTTCTGGATCGCAATCACATTCAATATATGGTGATCTCGCACTCGGTGGCCTACACGGCGCAGGGGATTGCCGCGCTCACTCACATACCGGGGAAAGAACTGGCAAAAACCGTAATGATCATGGCCGATGGACGGCTGGCCATGGCGGTGGTGCCGGCTTCGTTCCGCGTGGATCTGTACCGGCTGAAGAAATATCTCGGGGCCGGCACCGTCGAATTGGCCAGCGAATACGAGTTTCGCGATCGTTTCCCCGATTGCGAAACCGGGTCCATGCCGCCCTTCGGCAATCTTTATGGCATGGACGTCTTCGCCGACCAGAGTCTGGCCGAGGACGAGGAAATCGCCTTCAACGCGGGCTCGCACCGGGAACTGGTGCGAATGAGATTCGCCGATTTCCGCAATCTGGTGAAACCGGCGCTCATGCCGCTGGCGGCGAATAAGGCCCGCGGGAACGCGGCTTAAGCTTCCGGGAAACGGCCTGTTTCCCTTGGCGGCCCGGTCGGCCTCCTCTTGCCGCCGGCGCTGGCGTCCGCAGTTTGCCAGGCGAGCGCTCGCAGAAAAAAAATTGATTTTTTTCTGTTTTTTTTGCAATCTTCACGAATCACTGTGTTAGATTTGCCCTTCTCAGAAGAAATTTAAAATCTCTGGAGGAAACTGAATTGGGCAAGGACATGGTCCCCAAGAAAATCTTCTTCACCAAAGGCGTGGGGAAACACAAAGAGCGCCTGACCTCTTTCGAACTCGCTTTGCGCGACGCCGGCATCGCCGCGCAAAATCTGGTTCGCGTCTCTTCCATCTTTCCGCCCAACTGCAAGCTGATTCCGCGCTCGCAGGGACTCACCTACCTGCATCCCGGAGAAGTCGTCTTTGCGGTGGTCGCGGAAAATTCCACCCACGAGCCGCACCGCTTGCTGGCCTCTTCGATTGGCGTCGCCATTCCCGCCGACCGCAACACCTACGGATATCTCAGCGAGCACCACTCGTTCGGCGAGACTGAAGATGCCGCCGGAGACTACGCCGAAGAACTCGCCGCCGAAATGCTGGCCACCACGCTGAACGTGGAGTTCGATTCCGACCGGTCGTGGGATGAGAAAAAAGAAATCTATCGCATTTCGAATAAAATCGTCCGCACCGCCAACGTGACCCAATCGGCGGTAGGCGACAAACGCGGGTTGTGGACGACGGTGATCGCGTCGGCAATTTTTATCTTCGACTGATGGAGATGAGGCTGAGACTGCCGGTCGTGCCACTACAACTTTCATTGCGGCGGTGCTATAGTATCACCAGGTAACACCTAGGAGCACCCGTGATGGGGACACCTTCCACCACCAGCTTAAAGCTCGATAGCGCGACAAAGGAGCGTGTGCAGCGGCTCGCCTCGGCCCGCCGACGTTCGCCACACTGGGTCATGCGCGAAGCGATCGAGGAGTATGTGGAACGCGAAGAGAAGCGCGAGCAATACCGCCAGGCCGCGCTTGCCGCGTGGACACATTACCAGACAACCGGCCTGCACGCGACTGCCGAGGAAGCTGACGCTTGGCTGGCCAAGCTCGAAGCGGGCAAGGACGCCTTCCCGAAATGCCACAACTGAGGTGGTCGCGACCTGCCCTGCTGGACCTCGCCCGCCTCCATGCGTTCTTAGCTCCCAAAAGCCGGGACGCAGCCAAACGCGCGGTCAAGGCCATTCGTCAGGGCGTGAAGGCGCTCGCCAAACATCCGGAAATTGGCCGCCCGGTTGAGGAAATGCCTCTGGAGTTCCGCGAGTGGGTGATTGAATTCGGCAGCGGCGCCTATGTCGCCCTGTATCACTACGACGGGAAACAGATCGTGATACTGGCGGTTCGCCACGGACGCGAAGCGGGATACTGAGTCGAAGGCCCGCTGCCAGCGACAGCCGAGTGCCCCACCCTTTTCGCAAAGCACGCGAAAAGGATGGACACCCGTCGCGTCTCTACTCTGCTAGTTGTCTTACTGTTTTTTTCGCTGCCGGTTTCTTTTTCAACCGCTCCAGCACGGCGGTAACAATCAGCGGCAACCCTACCGTGGCATCCACAAAAACTTCGCCAAATTTTCCGCCTTCGGCGGGAGGCACGAACTTGCCCCACGACACCGCTTCGCTGTAGGGACTGCCCGAAAGGCCGCCCCAGTGGACCGGCTCAGGGCAAATGCGCAGGCCGTAGTGATAGCGCTTCAGCGGCAGGTCTTCCCCGCCCCGGCGATGGCGCAATTCGATGAACGGGCCAAATTGCTGCGACCAGTTGCGCGGAACGCCGCCGCCGATGGTGAAGATTCCCAGCCGCTTCTGACTCAGCAGGGTGGCGGCAAAATGTTCCAAATCTTCGAAAGGATCGAAGCGGAATCGCGCCTTCCCTTCTTTGTCGCGCTCGCGGTTGGTCAAAGCAAAATCGAGGCCGAGTTCGGAATCGGAGAACGCGGGTACAAATACCGGAACATTCTTTTCGTAGGCGGACTTCAGAATGCCGCGTTGTCCCTTGGCAGTTTTCGCGAGATGCGCTCCAATGGCGCGGTTCAACTTATGCGAGCACATCACTTCGTCCGCGTCCCATCCGCCGAAGACCGCGGCCATCACGCGCTCTACGTCGTCGAGGTTCTGCTCGGGCTCAATCGTGTCGTAGACGCGGTTGTATCCGGCCTCGTAAAGTTCTTCGTCGCTGAGGTCGGGATTGTGACGGAAATGAGCGCGCCCGGTGGCTTCGACCAGTCCATGCGCCATGAGCGCGCCGGTGGATACGATGGCGTTCACGATGCCGCGATCGATCAGCTCGGCAATTACCAATCCCTGCTTGGCGACGGTCATCGCGCCCGCGAGCGTCATCACGACGAAACACTCGGTGTCGCGGGCCATGGCCTCGAGCACGTCGGCGGCTTCGCCGAGCTGGCGTCCGGTGAACGCAGTCTTCGACATCGCACGCACCAGGTCGTCAATGGATTGAATCTTGCCAGGATCGAGCGGCTCCAGCGGAATCAGGCGGTCGGTGACCGGATCGTGCAGCTTGCGGTCTATGCCCGCGCCTTCGTGATTGCCGTGCTGGTGATGGCTTTGCTTCGCGACACTTTTCTGCTTCAAGGAAGAACCTCCAGAATAAAAACTGATTTTGTCCGAAGAAACAATTTACTAGAAGTGAGGGGGATGCGGCGAACTGCTTCTGTCTCTTGCGTTCCGCCATGGCGCTGCGATATTCACGCCGCATCCCTTACTTTGCTATGCTAGAGCGCGTATAACACATTCGTTGAGACGCGGCTTGCCGCGCCTCCCTTTATTGGAGAAACGAGACCGGAGCCAACGTGCGAGACAAATTCACTGTCGCCCTGATTCAAATGTCGTGCGGACCCGAGCCTGCCGACAATCTTGCCAAGGCGCTCGATCGCGTTGCGGAGGCGGCTCGCAAAGGCGCCCACGTCGTCTGCCTGCCCGAACTTTTTCAGACGCAGTATTTCTGCCAGCGCGAAGACGCCGCCTTGTTCGATCTGGCCGAGCCGATTCCCGGCCCGGGCACGGACAAGCTCGCCGCCGCCGCTCTCAGAAATAAAGTTGTGCTGATCGCGTCGCTCTTCGAGAAGCGCGCTCCCGGGCTTTATCACAACACGGCTGCGGTTTTCGATTCGGACGGTACGCTCGGCGGCATCTATCGCAAGATGCATATTCCCGACGATCCGCTCTACTATGAAAAATTTTATTTCGCTCCCGGAGATCTGGGCTTCAAAGCCTTCGATACTTCCGCCGGAAAACTGGGCACGCTGGTTTGTTGGGACCAGTGGTATCCCGAAGCCGCGCGCCTTACCGCGCTACAGGGGGCGAGCATTCTGTTTTATCCCACAGCCATTGGATGGCATCCGGCTGAGAAGGCGGAATTTGGCGAGGCGCAACACGATGCCTGGCGCACCATCCAACGGGCGCACGCCATTGCCAACGGAGTTTATGTCGGCGTGGTGAATCGCGTCGGCTTCGAGACGGGCAACATCCGCGGCAAATCCGCGCCCGGCAAAGGCCTCGAGTTTTGGGGAGGATCGTTCTTCTGCGATCCGTTCGGGCGCGTGTTGGCCGAAGCTTCCGCCGACAAAGAAGAAATCGTGCTCGGCGAAGTGGACCTGCATCAGATCGAGGAAGTTCGCCGCAACTGGCCGTTCTTGCGCGACAGACGTATTGATAGTTACGCGCCGATCACAAATCGCATGTGTGATAAACAATGCCTGACGAAAAATGAGTAACGAAAAATGACCAGACGATCCGCCTCTCGCGCTAACCTTCTCCCCGCCGCACGGGGCTACCGCATGCCGGCCGAATGGGAGCCGCACGAATCGACGTGGCTGGCCTGGCCGCATTTACGCGACGACTGGCCGGGAAAGTTCGAGCCGATCCCATGGGTGTATGCCGAGATTGTACGTACGCTGGCGCGGCATGAGCGGGTCGATCTGATCGTTAACGACTCAAGTTGGGAACAACGCGCACGCACGGTGCTGGAAAAGGCGGACGCGCTTTCCGACAATGTTGTTTTTCACCGTTGGCGCACCAATCGCGTGTGGACGCGCGATTCGGGCTGCATTTTTCTGACGCCGTCTGGCGATGACGCCGATGCGGGGCTGCTCGCCCTGCATTTTCAATTCAACGGCTGGGCCAAGTATCCGAATTACAACCTGGACGAAAAAGTGGGAGCGCGGATGGCCAGGGCCGCCGGGGTGCGTGTGGTCGAGCCGTTTTTTGCGGATGCCCAAAATGAAAAGCATCGCGTCGTGCTCGAAGGCGGCTCGATCGACGTCAACGGCTGCGGCACTCTCATTACCACTGAAGAGTGTTTGCTCTCCTCGACCCAACAACGCAACCCGGCCATGGATCGCGCGGCCTATGAGCAGATGTTCGCCGATTATCTTGGCGCGCAATCCGTAATCTGGCTCGATAGCGGCATCGCCGGCGACGACACCCACGGACACGTTGACGACATCACGCGCTTCGTCGCTCCCAATAGGGTGGTCACGATGGTCGAGCCGAATGAGCGAAGCGACAACCACATGGCCCTGCATGAAAACCTGGGCCGCCTGAAAAACGCGCACACTTCCGACTGCGAGAGACTGGAGGTTGTCGAAATTCCCATGCCGCGCCCGGTCGTCTTCGAAGGCCGCCAGTTGCCCGTCAGTTACGCGAATTTTTATATCGCGAATGGAGCGGTGCTGGTTCCGGTCTTCAACGATCCCAACGATCGCATTGCGCTCAACACTCTGGCGGAAGTTTTTCCGGCGCGCGAAATCGTACCGATTTATGCCGGCGACTTGATCTGGGGATTCGGCGCGCTGCACTGCATGACGCAGCAGCAGCCGGGAAGATAATCCACACTGCTTGTGGAGCGCCGGGCGTCCTCGCCCGGCCGGCTGCATCGCGGACGGGCGAGGACGCCCGTCTCTCCATTTACACTGCACCAGTCGTGCTCTCCATCATTTACACTCATACCCGTGAACGCCGAGATCATTGCCGTGGGGTCGGAGTTGCTCACTCCGCATCGCCAGGACACCAACTCGCTCTACCTCACCGAAAAGTTGAACGACCTGGGCGTGGAGGTGCGCTTCAAGTGCATCGTGGGCGACGACCGCGAAGGACTGACCGCGGCCGCCAAACTTGCGATGCGGCGTTCGGACATTATTATTTTCACCGGCGGCCTCGGCCCCACGGAAGACGACCTGACGCGCGAAGCGGTGGCCGACGCGCTGGGTTTGAAACTGCAACGCGATCCTCAGTTCGTCGCCATGCTCGAACAGCGCTTCGCCAAGCGCGGCATGAAGATGTCGGCCAACAACGCCAAACAGGCCGACATTCTGAGCAGCGCCGCGTTGTTGCCGAATCCCGTCGGCACCGCGCCCGGACAATGGATCGGCGGAAAGTACGATGGGCAGGAACGGCTTCTGATGCTACTCCCCGGGCCTCCCAACGAAATGAAGGCGGTGTTCGAAACGGAATGCATTCCGCGATTGCGCGGTCGCGTCCCCGTCCAGCACATTGCCACGCGCACGCTCAAGATCGCGATGCTGCCGGAATCGCAAGTGGACGCGCGGGTCGCGCCCATTTACAAAACTTATGCCGACGTCGAGACTACGATCCTGGCGGGCGCGGGTGAAATCCAACTGCACCTGCGCTGCCGCAAGGATTCGCAAGCGAAGGCCGAGGCGCGCGTCGAGGAGCTAGCTGCAAAAATAGAAGACGAACTCGACGACGCCATTTTTTCGCGCAAAGGCGAAACTATTGAGCAGATCGTCAGCTACCTGTTGCAGATGCGCGGCATGACGCTGGCCGTGGCCGAATCCTGCACCGGCGGCCTGCTGGCCGAGCGCATCACTTCGCTCAGCGGCAGCTCGCGTTATTTTCTGGGCGGCGCGGTGGTGTATTCGAACGAATTGAAAACGCAATTCGCCGATGTTCCCAAAGCGCTGATCGAGCAGCACGGAGCGGTCAGCCGAGAAGTGGCGGCGGCGATGGCCGAGGGCATCCGCAAACGCTGCCTCGCGAGTTATGGAGTCGGCATCACCGGAGTCGCCGGCCCGACTGGCGGCACCGAACAAAAGCCGGTGGGTCTGGTTTATATCGCGCTCGCGGGAGAGGAAGGCACGCAGGTGGTCGAGCGCAATTTCCCCGGAGACCGGCGGCGCATCCGCCAGTTCGCTACGCAACAGGCGTTGGAGATGGTCCGCAGGGCGCTGGTGTAGGGACCAAATATTACGGAACTGGTGGAGCGACGGGCGTCTCGCCCGTCCTGCCGGGCGGGGACGCCCGGCGCTCCACTCGGTTGATTTACTCATGCGAATATTTATCGGTATCGATCTTGACGCTGAAATCCGGGAGCGGATTGCGCGCTTTTTGGAAGGCGTTGAGGGCTTTGCGCCCGAGGCGCACTGGGTGCGTCCGGAGTCGTTGCACATTACGTTGAAGTTCATCGGAGAGCAAACGCCGGAGCAAGTCGCGGCCATCGCCGAACGTTTGCGGCGAGTTGACAGCGGCGCGTTCGAAATTCGGTGCGGCGGATACGGGTTCTTTCCCACCGCAAAAGCACCGCGGGTATTCTGGATCGGAATTCAGGCCGGGCCGCAACTGGCGGAACTGGCGGAGACGATTGACAAGGCCACGGCCGAGCTTGGCATTCCGCGCGAGGACCGGGCTTTCAGTCCGCATCTGACGCTGGCGCGCGGCGGCGGCAAATCGGGCTCGCCGAAATGGCGCAAAGGCGATGGGCCCAATTCAATTTTCGCGGCGCTTGAAAAACGACTGGCCGCGATGGGAGAAATTAATTTCGGTGCGATGACGGCCCGTGAGTTTATTCTCTATCAGAGCCAGCTTTCACCGGCCGGATCGAAGTACACGAAGCTGGAACGGTTCGCGCTCCACCGGCGAGATTGAAGCAATATTAGAATGGAGTCTATGCTCGGAGTAGAAACCGATTCTGGATCGACTGACCGCGTCGGAACCGTGAAGCCTGACGCAGGCAGCCGCTCTGCGTTTCGCGAGACGATGTTGCTCCTAATTGTTTCAGTGTGTGTTTTATTATACGGCTGTAGTAGTGTCTCCACGATTTGGTCCTCAGAAGTTCGATCTCCGGATGGGCGGTGGGTTGCGATGGCCCTCACGGAGCAGCATGGTGGCCCCGGAAACGCCGCTTTGCAAACCACTGTGTTTCTGAGGCATGTCAAGGGTCCACAGTCTCCAATCGAAATCTTGCTTTTCACTCAAGATGCGAAATCTATAGACCTGAAAATGAACTGGCCGACGCCGTCACATCTGGAGGTTACATACAGACAGCCCGCAATACTCGATTTCCAAGCGGTGAAGTGCGCCGGCGTTGACATCTCCGTGCGAGACCTTCCAAATGAGACGACCAACGCTTCACACTAGGCACAGTCATCGATCAAGATGAATCCTTACCTTATCGCCGCCGTCGTTGGCTACTTGCTGGGATCGATTCCGTTTGGATTCCTGCTGGTGCGGATTTTTAAGGGCGAAGATGTGCGCGCTACTGGCAGCGGCAATATTGGCGCGACCAACGTGGCTCGCAAATCTCCTGTGCTCGGGGTTGCGACTCTTGTTCTCGACGCCGCTAAGGGGTTGGCTGCGGTGCTGGTGGCGCGGGCGCTTTTCAACGGGACGCATCATCCGCTCACGCTCATAATGACCACGGCGGCGTTCTTTGCCGTGTTCGGCCATCTGTTTCCGGTCTGGCTCAAATTTCGAGGGGGCAAGGGCGTCGCCACCAGTTTCGGAGCTTTTCTATTGCTCACGCCGAAATCTATTTTGTGCATGGTGATTCTGCTCTTGGTCATCGCCAAAGCCTCCCGCTATGTCTCGCTCGGCTCTGTCGCTGCTGCGGCGGCGTTTCCGCTGCTGGCTTGGGCCTTCCACGAATACGCGGACCGGCGGCAACTGATTTTTATCGCCGTGGTTTCGGCGCTCATCATCTGGAGGCACCGCCAGAATATCGGGCGCCTCGCGGCTGGAACAGAATCAAAGTTAGGGAGTAGTTCGGGGACAAAGTTAGAAACAACGTCCGAAGAAGGATCAGGCTCGGCGGGAGCAATTCGCAAATGAGCCGCATCGCCATCATCGGAGCAGGCGCATGGGGCACTGGACTGGCAATCGTACTGGGACGTAAAAGCCAACATCGGCCCGGGCACGAGATCCGGCTCTGGGCCTACGAAACGGAAGTTGTGGAGAGCATCGCAAAAAGCCGGATTAACGAACGTTTTTTGCCGGAGTTCACACTGCCCGAATCGATTAAAGCAACCAGCGACTTGAACGCCGCGCTCGACGCCGCAGAGATTGTCGTCAGCGTGATGCCTTCGCAGCATTGCCGGGCTTTGTTCGAACGCATGGCGCCCACGCTCCGGCCGGAAATGATTTTCGTCAGCTGCACGAAGGGGCTTGAAGACGGGACTCTGCTGCGCATGACGGAAGTGATTGGCGATGTCCTCGGAAGCCGCAAGTTCACGCCTCGCGTGGCAGCGCTGAGCGGGCCTTCGTTCGCCAAGGAAGTAGCGAGGGGCGACCCGACGGCCGTGACAGTGGCGTCCGTTGACGGAGATGTGGCACGCGCTGTGCAGTCAGCGTTCAACGATTCCCGCTTCCGCGTCTACACCAACGACGATGTGATCGGCGTGGAACTGGGCGGCGCGCTGAAGAACATCATCGCCATCGCGGCCGGCGTTTGCGATGGGCTCGGTCTCGGCCACAATTCGGCGGCAGCGCTGATCACGCGCGGCCTGGCCGAAATGGCGCGCCTGGTCGTGGCCTGCGGCGGACGCCTCGAGACCATGGCCGGGCTCGCCGGGCTGGGCGATCTGGTCCTGACCTGCACCGGAGATCTCTCGCGCAACCGCAGCGTCGGGGTTGAATTGGGCAAAGGCCGCAAGCTCTCCGACATTATTTCCGGAATGCACGGGGCGGTCGCCGAAGGGGTCTTCACCACCAAAGCGGCGCTGGCCTTAGCCCGCAAGAAGAAGGTCGAGATGCCGATCACCGAACAGATGTACGCCATCCTGGAAAACGGCAAGTCGCCGCAACCGGCCATTGAAGAGCTGATGACGCGCGCGGCGAGGGCGGAAATCTATTGAGCGGGATAAGCGCAAAAGGTGGGGCTAGACTCGAGCTGGTGCCCGGAGTCGTATGCTCACCTCGGAGTAATTTCTTATCCAGGGCCGCGACCACCCTCATCAGGCTGTCTCTTCATTCCGCTAACGCACACTGAACACGGCGAGGGTCCGGGCCGGGAGTGAGATGTGCACTTTGCCGGCTGCAAGTTCCGCGGGCGTATTCCCAAACACCGTCTCCAGTTGGTGCGCGGTTTCAAGCGGCGTGTTTTCGACGGGGATATTGAGTTCGCGCGTCGTCGGAGCGTTGTTATAGACAACCAGCAACTTCTCTTCCGGCAACTCACGGAGGAACGCGTAGTAATTGTCGTCCCATCCGATGTGCCACTGCTTTCCGGTGCGCAGGACGGGATGCGCTTTGCGCAGCGCCAGCAACGACTGTACGTAGGTGAATACATCCTGTTCTTCGGCGGTGCGGCCGCTGGCAGTGAACGCGTTGCGCGGATCGCCCGGAAAACCTCCGGGGAAGTCGCGCCGGTTGTCGGGATCGCCGCCACCCGGCATGGCAATTTCGTCGCCAGAATAAATTTGTGGAATCCCGCGCAAGGTCAGCAGCAGCGAGAACGCGGCTTTAAGTTTGGCAGGGCTGCTGCCTTCCTCACTCACGAAGCGCCCGTTATCGTGATTGCCGATGAAAGTAACCAGCAGTTCAGGATGGGGATAGAGTTCGTCGTGCCGAAGCACCTCGACAATCTTCTCCATCGACTCGCCCTTTATGATCACGTCGCGCAAGGCGAAACAGAGGGGGAAGTCGAATAGGGTGGCGAGACCGGAGTCGATGCCGTCGAACTGCTTCCGTCCGCCTTCGAAGAATGATGTGATGGTCGAATCGCCGTCCGCCACCTCGCCGACGCCGTTGATCAGCGGATAGACCTGGCGCATTCGCTCGTGCCATCCACTCCAGAACTGCCGCGTGGAATACGGAAATGTGTCCAGGCGGAATCCATCCAGTTGCGCGCTCTCCGTCCACCACAACGCATTCTGCGCCAGGTAGGTGGCGAGCTCAGGGTCGTCCGGATTCAAATCGGGCAACTTGCCGGCGAACCATCCGTTGAGAGTGGCGAGATACTCGCGCGGTGAAGCATGGGGATCGACCAACCCTTGGAACGTATAGGCCGGTTCCAGATGGTGTGCCGGCGTGCCGTGGAACCACGTGGGCGTGGGCTGGTCAGTGGCCCACGGATGATGAGGTCCCGTGTGATTGACGACGAAGTCGATCAGCACCTTCATGCCCAGCCGATGTGCTTCGGACACCAGTGTCTGGTATTCCGGCATGGAGCCCATGTGGTCGTCGAGAGCGTAGAAGTCGACGACGTGGTAGCCGTGGTAGTCGGAGTCGGTGTTCTTCCAGATGGGAGTGAGCCAGATTGCGGTCACTCCCAGATCGTGCAGATATCCAAGATGCTGGCGAATCCCGCGGAGATCGCCGCCGTGATACGCCATGGGGTTGCCGCGGTCGTAGACGCCATCCGATCCCGCGGGCTTGTCGTTCGAGGGATCGCCGTCCGCGAAACGGTCGGGCATGATGAGGTAAATGACGTCGTCGCGAGAAAAGCCTTCAAAGCGGCCGTGGGAGTCGGCGCGGGCCAGCAGCGGCAGTGAGACCGTCGTCGATCCCGCCGGAGTGATCAGCCGCAGAGGGACGGTTCCCGGCGGCAGATTCGCGCTCAGTTGCAGGCGGACGAAGAGATAATGTCCATTCGCGGAAGCTTCCGCGCCCAGCGGAGTCACATCTTTCGTCGTGCTCTCCACGCGAGCGCCATTCAAGTTTTCGCCCGTGAGCAGCAGCGTCAGCTCGGGCGTGTAGTTCACCCACCAGTTGGGCGGCTCCACGTTCTTCACGAGCGGCGCAGGCTGCGCCCAGGCGCCAACGTTCAGGACTGCGAGAATAAGGACGAAAACACCCGCCTGCCATCCACGCCTGCATGGAGTCATGAGTACGAACCTCGAAAAAAACTTGGAGAAAGGGGGACAGACGAAGTCTGTCCCCCGGGTTGGTCAAGCGAATGGTTAGAAGGTAAAGCGGGCCACCAACTGCACGTGCCGCTCCGAACCGAAGCGCGAGCCGTTGCCCGCACTGGGACCAAGCTGCCCGAAGGTCCCGTCAGTAACCCCGCCGTCCGGATTCTGGAAGAGCGGATGGTTCAGGACATTGATCCCCTCAAGGCGAAGCTCCATCTTGTAGCGCTCGGTGATCGCGAAGGTCTTGAAGATGGACGAATCCCAGTCCTTAACACCGGGACCATGGAAGTAGCCGCGAGGAAGGTTTCCTGTTGGGGTCGATAGATGAGTGAACGCAGTGGCTGGGCAGCTCAACCAGACGAACTCCGAGGCCCCCGTGGAACAGCCTCCGTTGTACTGCGTGTAGAGGAGACCGCCGTCGTTGACATCCATCGGCGCACCACTCTGAAGCGTGAGAATGTTGTTCCACTGCCAGCCACCGACGACGTAGTCAACCGCCTTGGGGGCATTGGTCATCCACATGCGGCCCTTGCCCCAGGGCAATTCATACAGCGCCGCAGCGACGAAACTGTGGCGGATGTCGTTGTCCGAATTGCCCCAGTTGTGACCCAGGAGCGCGTTGCCCGAGCCGTCCACGATGATTCCCGTGTTGCCGCCGTTAACGCCGAAGGTGCTGGCGGCGTTATCCATCGTGTGCGACCAGGTATAGGACGTGGTGAACTGCAGGCCGCGCGACATGCGATGGGTCAGGTTGGTCTGCAGACCGTTGTAGTTTCCACTCCCGATATATGCATACTCGTTAATGCCGCCGACGGTCGGCATCCACCTCGATGTATACGGGAGGAGGGTTGGATTGTTGGCACCGTAGGTGGTAGTGAGATGACTCATCTTGGTCCCCACGTAGCCTATATCCCAAACAGTGTTGGAAGTCAGCTGGCGCTCGATTTGGAGGTTCCACTCCTGCACCCTGGAGTTCTTGCTGTCCACCGGGTAATAGATCACGTTGGCCGAAGGCGTGAGGTGCAGCGGGTCCACCGCGGCTGAGGCAGACGGCAGCGTGCCGGTGGCGCCCACCGGGTCGAGGGTGCCCATGGGCGCGAGACCGCTCAGCGTGACGCGGTAGCCGTTCGAGCACAGGGAGGTGGTTGCGTCGGGGCAGGCGTAGTAACTGGCAGTACCGTTGAAGTCGGGGTTGTTCCCCAACTGGTTGCCGACGCCGCCGCGATCGAGGAAATAGAATATACCGTAGCCACCGCGCAGGACCGTCTTGTTATCCCCAAAAAGGTCATAGGCAAAACCGAGGCGCGGACCGAAATCGCCCTTGTCGGTGTTAATCAGCGAGCGATTGACCGCATTCGACGCACTCGCTTCAATCAGCGTGACCGTCGTTGGGTCAAAGTTCGACTGGTGGTTGTTCACCTCGTAGGGCCAGGTGTAGAGGTCATACCGCAAGCCGAGGTTGAGGGTGAGCCTTTGGTTTACGCGCCAGTCGTCCTGGCCGTAGTAACCGGTTTCCCAGTTTCTGGTCTGAGTGTAGCCGTTGAACTTGCCGATCACATAGCCGGACATAAAGCCGGCTTCCAATTCGGACATGGTGTTGCCCGTAAACGTGCCCAATCCCGAGGCGCCCCCGTTCGGCTGGCCGCTCCAATTTGTCTGGCCGCCGTCGGTGACCCAGAAATAGCCCTTGGCGTCGTTACCTTGTACGAAGTCAACTTGACGATCGATGAAGTTGGCGCCGAACTTGAAAATGTGCCGGCCGCGCGTCCAGCTTAGGCTGTCCAAAAACTGGTACGACTTCTGCGGCACCTGGTAGAGTCCACCGTCACCGGTGTAATCATATTGATAGCTGCCGGTCCAACCCCAACCACCGATGAGGGCGATGCCGCCCAGCAGGGGGTTGCTAGGCATCTGGATGCCCAGCTTCGCAGATAGGTTGGTGCCGTTCTGCGGGTTCTCGTACCCGAAGAACGGACGCAGGACGCCGAAGCGGAATTCGTTGATGACGCTGGGGCTGAAGGTGTGGTTGTAACCGATAGCGAGTCCGCGTGGATGGTTGAAGTTGTTACCGGAGCCAAAGCCCGAGGGCAGGTCGTGGGTCGCGTCCACGAGTTGATCGGTCACATCAAACTGGTCCCTACCCGTGCTTCCACGGGCAAAGACGGTGTCCTTCGCGCTGGCAACCCAGTCAATGCGGACGTCGTAGTCATCAAAGGTACGGACTTGTTGACGGTTGGCCGCGAAGTTGTAGTCGGTGATCGCAGCGCCCGCGATATTGGGAGCCGGGAAAGCGTTAATCAAATTCATGCCAGCCGCGTTCTGACTTGCTGCTGGAATGATGTTTGTGCCCACGCTGCCGTTCCATCCGAAGGGAAGGCAAGTCTGCGGATCGTAGATATAGCCCATGTTGGCAAACGCGGGAAGAGGAACGCCGCCAGAATACAGGCTCGGACATACTTGAGGTACCGGCATCGTGGCCATGGACGTGGAGCCTGGATAAACGTAGCCAGTGTCCCGTCTCGTATAGGTCCCGCTGGTGTTGGCGGGCAGCATCAGTTCAGAAAAGTCGCCGCTGTGTTGCTTCACGGTCGGCACGAACAAATATTCAGTGCCGTTAGGCGATTTCTGCCGCAGGCCCTGGTAATCCGCGAAGAGGAAGAGCTTGTTTTTCCAGATCGGAGCACCGATGGTGCCGCCGTACTGGTTGCGATGCTGGGGCGTGAGCGCGTCGTTGTACGCATGGGCGTTGTACGCCGACTGTTGGTCGAAGATGAACGCCGAGCCGTGAATCTGATTGGATCCCGACTTGATCTGGGTCTGCACGATGCCGCCGCCGCCGCGGCCGAACTCAGCCGGGGCAACCGAGGTGTTGACCCGGAACTCCTGGATGGCCTCGGCAGGCGGGAAGAACATGATGGAGTTCACCAGCGCCTCGTTGTTGTCCACGCCGTCGAGTAGGTAGTTGTTGGCCTGCGAGCGCAGTCCGTTGACGACGAGTGACGAGCCGCCTGTATCGGAGTTGCGGAAAGTCTCCGCCATTGTCCCGCTGCCACCGCCCATGGAGATGTCGCCATAAGCGCCGCGGGTGACGCCGGGGGTGAGCAGGGCCAACTGTGTGAAGTTGCGGCCATTCAAAGGAAGCTCGGTGACCTGCCGGCCCTGAATCACCTCGCCTGTGCTCGAGGTGGACGTATCCACGAGCGGCACTTCGCCCGTCACGTCGATGGTGGTGGCGGCCTCGCCCAGTTGCAGCTTCAGGCTGATCTCCTGAACCTGAGAAACTTCCAGGGTGAAATCGGCCGTCGCCGTCTTGAAGCCTGGCGCCTTCACGTCGATGTGGTATCTCCCCGCCGGCAGCGCGTTTACGGCGTATTCGCCCGCCCCGCCGGTTTGAACCGCGACGATCCGCCCAGTCCCCGTGTTGGTTACCGCCACGGAGGCATTCGGTATAACTGCTCCGCTGGAATCTGCGATCGTTCCAATGAGACGCGCAGTATCCGTCTGCGCCAGCGCCACACCGGCCAGGCACAGCACAACAATCAGAACCAGAGAGAATTTACTCTTCATGTTTCCTCCAATTTCGGCAAAGTCGAAAGGCATCGATTTTTCCGCACGACCAAATCGAATATGCAACTATGCACGCAAAACGATTTCGGGCCTAGGTTTCACTAGGTTTTTATACGGTTACAGGAGTAAAATGCTCTGGTTGCATCAGGATACGATCCAGAGTTACCTCGGTGTTAAATGGCTGTGACACGCACTATCGCCGCCAGCCCGGAACAGTTCTTCCAACAAATAGATAACATTATTAAAAGCCATAGCTTGCGCGGCTCCGAGTCGCTTTGCAAGCTGTTGCAATACCTCGCAAAACAATCCCTCTATCATCCCGACGCCCCGTTGAAGGAGTATCAGATTGCCACCGAGGTGTATGGGCGGCCCAGGGATTTTGATCCCCAATCCGATTCCACGATCCGCGTGCAAGCCGGACGTCTTCGTCTCAAGCTGGCGGAGTATTACGCCGCCGAGGGCGCGGCAGATCCCATCGTCGTCAAAATTCCGAAAGGAAGCTATCACCTTACTTTTGAGGCGAGGCAGTTCGATCCGCAAGCGCCCCCTGAGGCCGTGCCTCCGCGCGAGGCGCTGCGCAGCATAGCGGTCAGAATTGTCCCGGCACGCTGGCCGTTGGCCATGGTCCTGCTCGTGGTCGGCCTCGTCGCCTCGCTGATCGTTGTGGGGGCCTTGCTGTGGAACCGGAGAATTCCCGAGCCCGCGACGGCGGTGCCAAGTGCGCCGCGGGCCACCGGTCCTCTCGCTGTGTTTTGGCGGCCCTTTATCTCCGGCGGCGAGGAGCCATGGGTGATCTTCAGCAACGCTGCCTTTGTCGGACGGCCGGAAACGGGCATGCGTTACTACAATTCGCGCCAGGATGGGAAGACAGCCGTGTACGACCACTACACGGGTGTGGGAGAGGTGTTGGCCATCCACGCCCTCGATGACGCGTTCGGCGCGCTGGGACGGAGGCTCCGGGTGAAGCGCGGGAGCTTGTTTTCCCTCGACGACGTGAAGAATAACAACCTGATCTTTGTCGGCTCGCCTTCAGAAAATCTCTCGTTGCTCGACATTTCCAATACCCAGGAATTTGTTTTTCAAAGGATGGCGTCGGGCCCGCGGCAAGGCGATCTCGCCATTGCCAGCAAACATCCTAAGCCCGGCGAGGCCAGTACCTATCTCGCCAGTCCTTCCAATGCCCCGCTGACGGAAGATTACGCGGTCCTAGGGCTGGTGCCGGGAATGGGCTCCGGCCGGTACGAGATGATTCTGGCGGGAACCACCACCTTCGGGACGCAAGGCGCGGTGGAATTTGTTTGCCGTCCGGAGTCGGTGGAGAAATTGCTGCATGCGATCCCCGATTCCGGTACGGGACCTATAAGGCCCTTCGAAGCGCTGGTCCGGGTGAAAATCGTTCGCGGCGTGCCGGTGGGAACCGAACTCGTCGCCGTGCGGGCGCGGTGAGTTGTGGCTGGTGGAATGCTCGTCTCTCCACCGTTAAGTTTACGATTTTGCTGACACCGCATTCCCCGGAGGCGCACTTCCCGGTTGTCGCAAATCGTGTGAGTCGTCCACGCGCCCGGTCAGCACCGCCGCCAGCATGAAGAAGATTCCGCCCGCCACCACTGCGGAAATCCGGTTATTGTGCAGCAGATGGCCCATGACCCAGCCGAAGCCAAGCGATGCTGTAATCTCCGGAATCACGATGAAGAAGTTGAAGATCCCCATGTAGACTCCGGTCTTTCCTTGGGGCAGCGATCCGGCAAGAATGGAATAGGGCATCGAAAGCGTGCTTGCCCAGGCAACCCCAACTCCGGTCATGGAGAGCAACAGCAGATACTTGCTGTGAATGACGGCCACCGAAAGCAGCCCCAGGCCGCCGCATATCAGGCACAAGCTGTGGGTCGCCTTGCGCCCGAATCGCCGGGCGAGCGCGGGCAGGGCGAATGAAAATCCGAAACACACCAGCGAGTACACTCCGAAACAAACCCCCGCCCACTCCACCCCCGCGGAATAGGGAGGAGAATTGGTGTCGGCGGCGCCAAAGACATTGCGCGCCGCCGCCACGGGAAAGTAAAGCCACATGCAGAACAACCCCAGCCAGGTGCAGATCTGGACCCAGGCGAGTTGCCGCATGGTGCGCGGCATCTCGCGGATGGATGCGATGATTTCGCGCGCCCCTGCGCCGAAGCCGGCGCGCTCTTTCTGCTCTCTCCGGAACTGCGCCAGATCGTCTGGCGGATACTCCTTCGTCGTGACAATGGTCCAAAGTACTGCCCCCAGAAACGCCGCCGCGCCAATATAAAACGAAAGACGCACGGTGACAGGAATCGTCCCCGCGGCCCTGGCTCCCCCCACGTGAAAAACGTTGGTCAGCAGATACGGCAGCGCTGAAGCGATCACCGCGCCGAGCCCAATGAAAAGGCTCTGCATGGCAAAACCCCGGGTGCGCTGAAATTCTGGCAGCAGATCAGCCACAAACGCGCGAAAGGGTTCCATGCTGATGTTGATGCAGGCATCGAGAACCCATAGCAGACCCGCCGCCATCCAGAGCGCCGAACATCGCGGCATCAGAATAAGCGCCATGGAACTCAGAATCGCGCCCGTCAGAAAATACGGACGCCGGCGGCCCAGCCGGCCCCAGGTGCGGTCGCTGGCGTGGCCGATGATCGGCTGTACGATCAATCCCGTCAACGGAGCGGCCAGCCAGAGAATCGGAATCTGATCGGCCCGCGCGCCCAGGTATTCATAGATGGCGCTCATGTTCGCCATCTGCAATCCCCAGCCAAACTGAATACCGAGGAAACCGAAGCTCATGTTCCAAATCTGCCAGAACGTGCGGGGTGGCTTTTCCATAACTTTTTCCTGACGACGGTTCTGCTAGCGATCGTAAAGCGTGACCAGTTTCCGAAGTCGCGCGCTCAACTCGTCGCGCAATGCCCCCGGACGATAACGCCATTTCCAGTTTCCGCTGACCGTGCCGGGAAGATTCATGCGCGCCGCGCTGCCAAGGCCCAGCACATCCTGCAACGGGACAATCGCAATGTCAGCCACCGATGCCAGCACTGCCCGGATCATGACCCAGTTGATCTCGGAATCGTCCGCGTCATGGAAGTTGAGATAGTCGCGGGCGAAGTCGTGCTCCTTGCGGACATCTTCCGGAGTGCGTGTACTGTCGCCCGCGCCCGAACTCGACCACCAGCCCACCGTCGTGTCATTGTCGTGCCCGCCGGTGTAGGCGGCAAGGTCGCGCTTGTAATTGTGCGGACGAAACGATGGCCCCTGCGGATCGTTGCCGAACGCAAATTGCAGAAGGCTCATGCCCGGCAGACCGAACTGGTGCCGCAATTTTTCCACCGGCGGAGTGATGACGCCGAGGTTTTCCGCCACAATCGGCAGCCCGCCAAAGGCATTCTGCAATGCCGCCAGAAATTCTTCGCCCGGCCCTTGAACCCAGCGCCCGTTGATGGCGGTCGTTTCGCTGGCGGGAACCTCCCAGTAAGATTCAAAGCCGCGGAAATGATCCAGGCGCACTATATCG
>Ga0181530_10002809_pt1 | contig 20189 bp, 18 predicted proteins | sample PEATcosm2014_Bin_42_FD_119769 | JGI IMG/M metagenome (GOLD analysis project Ga0181530, IMG submission 119769) | Peatland microbial communities from MTU Mesocosm Facility, Houghton, MI, USA - PEATcosm2014_Bin10_60_metaG | ecosystem: Environmental > Terrestrial > Soil > Wetlands > Peat | place... | reverse complement strand
CCCGCGACTCGGCCCCGGCCGCCCGGGACTCCGCGCCGCGCACCGCCTCGTCCCGCTCCTGCCGCGCCGCAGCCACCTGCTCCCGCGCGGCCCGCGCCTCCTGCTCGGCGGCAGCCTTCGCCGTCTGCGCCTCGGCGAGCCGCGCCTCAGCCTCCGCCGCCGCAGCACCTGCCTCCCGCGCATCAGCCTCGGCCCGCTCGGCGCGGGCCTGAAGCCCGGCCCGGGCCTCCTCGGCCGCCGTGATCTGCGCTTCCAGCCCGGCCCGCAGCCCGGCCTGGTCCCGCTCGGCGTCCCGGCGGGCCTGCGCCACCTGCTCATCCGCGGCCCGGCGCACCCGGTCCAGCTCCGCCCGGGCCGACTCGGCCGCCTCCCGCGCCCGGGCCGCGTCCTGCCCGGCCTCACCGGCCCGCGACTCGGCCCCGGCCACCCGCGACTCGGCCCCGGCCGCCCGGGACTCCGCGCCGCGCACCGCCTCGTCCCGCTCCTGCCGCGCCGCAGCCACCTGCTCCCGCGCGGCCCGCGCCTCCTGCTCGGCGGCAGCCTTCGCGGCCTCCCGCGCGGCCCGCGCCTCCTGCTCGGCGGCAGCCTTCGCGGTCAGCGCCTCGGCCAGCCGCGCCTCAGCCTCCGTCGCTACGGCACGCGCCTCCCGCGCATCAGCCTCGGCCCGCTGGCGGTGCCGCCAGAACACGAACCGCGACCGACCCGGATCCCCCGGGTTGGCCGACCCGCCACCTTGCCGGGCCGGCACCTAATGCCACCGGAATTCGGTCAGCGCCAGATGCGGCTCCCCGGTCACCGGGTCCGGCGGCCCGCAGTACCCCTGCTCTGCCGCCCACGCCTCCCCCGGCCGAGGCTCATTCTCACAGCCCGGATAGACGCATCTGAGGACTTCGTTACCGCCCTTAACCATCGGCAGGCTCCGTTCCGCTCACCAGTACAGCGTAATCGGGCCGCCCCGGGTGGGGGCAAATCCGGCACATCCCGGGAACTTCCGGCCCGCGCTTCTTCGCCGCGTCGGCCCCAGCCCGTGCCGACGAATTGTGCGCAGCCGCCTCCACTTAGTGGGCTGGCCGACCGTCCACCAGCAACCGAACGGGTGATCTGTCGTTCGCTGTTCGCTAGCGGGCGCTGGACGCATCGGCCACGTCGATGGGCGAAGCTGCCTCATGCTGGCTGGGTCTGCTGCTGGTCTTGGCAAATCCAGGATCAGCGGCTATTCGCCTGGCCCCGGGTGAGCCAGCCGCGCTGCTACTGCGGCCGGATGGCGACCATCGGGGTGAGCTGCTGGATGTCGTGCCTGGCCCGCACCTCCGCAATGGCCGCCGGGTCGGGCGGCCCGGGCTGGCCGATCAACTCGCCGATCTCCTCCAGGTAGCGCTCGTGCCCCGGCGGGGAGACCAGGAACAGCATCCGAGCGGGCGCGGCTCCGGGATTGGCGAACGCGTGCGGGCAGCCGGCCGGCACGAACATCGTGCTGCCCGGCCCGCCGCGCACCACCCGCGCGCCGGCGGCCGATTCCCAGCTCTGCCAGCCCCCCGCGGTCCGGATCTGCGGCTCGAAGGCGAGCAGGTCGAGTTCGCCCTCCAGGATGTAGAACAGCTCCTCGGCCTCGCCATGCAGATGCGCGCCGACGTCGAAGCCCGGCGTGACCTCGGCCTCGAACGCCGACCAGGCCCGGGACTGCCCCGCGCCGACCTTGAGCGTCATGCCCGCGCCCTGGATCTTGCGGCCCGCGCCCGGTCGCAGCACCAGCCCATTGGTCATCGGAATCGCGGCGTGGAGACCCCGGATTTCAGGCCGGGGAGGAAACGCCGCTCCCCCTCTCGCGTGTCGCGCTTATCCGAAACGGTGCGATCGGAAAAGCTTGGTTGGTGTGCGGACGGCGTACAAGTGCCGGGCGTACCCGGCACCGATGACAGCCACGCTACGGGCAGCTTGCAAGTAGCTGGGATGGGTCCCGCCATTCATATCTCAGGTCCATCGGCTTGCCGTTGAGCCGGGAGGCGTCTCCGCCTGGTGGCGGGACTTCGTCGCGTCCTGCGCAGGCGGCGCCCCGCGCTGTTGTTCCTGTGCACCGGGTTTTCAGCCGTCCAGCTGCGACGGGGTCATGTTGGCGCCGCTGATGATGACGGCGACGCGCTCGCTGGGATCGGGCTTGTACGCGCCGGTAAGCAGGGCCGCGACGCCGACCGAGGCGGCCGGCTCGGCGGCGATGCGCGCGGTCTGCCATAGGGTGCGCTGCGCGCCGCGGATGGCGTCATCGTCCACGAGCACCACGTCCTCGACGTAGGCCTGGGTGATCGGGAAGACCAGGTCGCCGACGCGGCGCGGGGCGAGGGCATCTACGGCGATGCTGCCGGCCGGGGCATCGACCGGCCTGCCGGCCGCCCGGGCGCGGACGAGGGTCGGCGCGCCGTCAGGCTCCACGCCGATGACCCGGGTGGTGCCGGCGAAGTATGAGGCGATTCCGGCGATGAGGCCGCCTCCGCCGACCGGGACCAGCACGGTGTCCAGCGGCCCGGCCTGGTCATCGAGCTCGAGGGCGAGGGTGGCCTGACCGAGTATGGTCTCCCGCTGGTCGTAGGCGGCCACGCTCATCGCGCCGGATGTCGCGATCCACCGCTGCGCGGCCTGTAGCGCGTCGGCGTAACGATCGCCTCCGATCACCAGGTCCGCCAGCTGACGGATGCGCTCGATCTTCGCCGGGGAGGACACAGTGGGCACGAAGATCCTGGCCGGGATGCCCAGCCGGTGCGCGGCGTACGCGACGGCGACGCCGTGGTTGCCGCCCGAGGCGGCCGCGACCCCTGCCGCCGGCACGTCCCTGAGCAGGAGGTTTGTGAACGCACCGCGGGCCTTGAACGACCCCGCGCATTGCAGCTGCTCCAGCTTGAGGGTCACCGGCCCGGTCACGTCGAGCTGGACGACCGGCGTCCGGCGCAGGTAAGGGCCGATCGTGTCGTAGGCACGGTGAATGTCGTCACGCGTAATCACCAGATGCTGCCCTCCATCAAGAGCCGCGCCGCGATTTTCGCGACGCGCACGAGGTCTTCGGGAGTGTCGATGTCGTCGGGACGGCCGATGTCGCCGCATTCAACGAGCGTGATGAGATCGGGATGCGCGCGAAGGAAGGGGCGGGCCCCGGTGTCCCCGTGCGCCATGGTGAGGACTTCGGCCCAGTGCTCGCGGGCGATCAGGACTGGATTGCGCGGTCGGCCGCCGTAGGCAGCAACCGCGATGCTGGCGCTTCCCGGGCCCGAGCGGGCAATCACCCCCAGACCGTCAGCCGCCACCCCCAGACCGTCAGCCGCCACCCCCAGGCCGTCAGCCGCCACCCCCAGGCCGTCAGCCGCCACCCCCAGGCCGTCAGCCGCCACCCCCAGGCCGTCGGCCGCATTGACGCCTCCGGTCGTGCCCAGACCGCCACCTCCATCTGAGTCTCCGGCTGCGCGTGGGCGGCCAGCTACGGCTGGGTTTCGTCGGTCCCCGCTAACTGGGGCTCCGGCTTCGCTTGGCTGGCGCCTATCCTCGATTGGGCCCCTGGCCAGGTTGGCGTCGCCTCGGTGGGCGGCGATCAGGCGCTTTACGCACGCGGGGCTGACGAGGGGCTGGTCGGCCAGGGCGATCAAGGCGGCGCTGCATTCATCCGGGGGCAGCGCGCGCAGAGCCGAAAGACCTGCCGCCAGCGATGACCCCATGCCGGTGGGCCAGGCCGGGTTGTGCACGACCAGCGCTCCGGGCACATCGACCGGAGCGGCCCCGGTGACCACGACGACGGGATCGGCTCCCCCGGCTCGCAGCATGCGGAGACCGCGGTCGACGAGTCGCTGACCGGCGATCTCGACCAGGGCTTTTGGCTGGCCGAGACGGCTGCCCTCGCCCGCGGCCAGGAGGATTCCGGCGACGCGCGGCTGCATGGGGCCAAGGCTACCGACGGACTGGATTAGCGTCCCGACCATCGGCGCGACTCTCGCCGTCTCCGGGCGCAGGGACTGAACCCTGGAGCCCCTTGATTAACTTGCGGGCGGGGCTGATGGGGTGGATACGGCCGTCGGTGGCGGTGAGCGGGCGGCCCGAACCTCCCCAGCGGAGCTGGATCAGTTCGGCGGCGATGGAGACCGCGGTCTCCTCCGGAGTGCGGGCGCCGAGGTCGAGGCCGATCGGTGAGCGGAGCCGGGCCAGTTCGGGTTCGGTGACGCCGGCCTCGCGCAGGCGGGCGAGCCGGTCCTCGTGCGTGCGGCGGCTGCCCATCGCGCCGATGTAGCCCGCGGGGGTGCGCAGCGCCACCTCGAGCAGCGGAACGTCGAACTTGGGGTCGTGGGTCAGCACGCAGATGACGGTGCGCTCGTCGACGGTCGCGTTCTCCAGGTAGCGGTGCGGCCATTCGACGATGACCTCGTCCGCGTCACGGAACCGGGCCGGGGTGGCGAAAACGCCGCGCGCGTCACACACGGTCACGCGGTAACCGAGGAACTTCCCGACCCGGGCCACCGCGGCGGCGAAGTCGATCGCGCCGAAGACCAGCATCCGCGGGGGCGGCGCGAACGAGTTCACGAATACGGCCAGCTCGTCGTGACGGCGCTCGCCCCGCGTCCCGTAGCGCCGTATGGCCGTCTGGCCCTGGGCCAGCATGCCGCGCGCGTCGTCATCGACGGCGTCGTCCAGCCGGTCGCCCGCGCCGAGGCTGCCCGCGGTCGTGCCGTCCGGGTCGATGATGCGCCGCGCGCCGATCACACCCGGCCCGCTGATCACAGTGGCTACCGCGACGGGCTCCTCGCGCTGGACCGCGGCGGCCAGGTCACCCAGTTCGGGGAAGAGCTCGCGGCTGACCGGCTCGACGAACACCTCCAGGATGCCGCCACAGGTCAGGCCGACGGCGAAGGCGTCGTCGTCGCTGACGCCGTAGGTCTGCAGGACCGGCTGCCCGCTCGCGACGACCGCGCCGCACAGTTCGTACACGGCGCCCTCGACACAGCCGCCCGACACGCTGCCGACCACTTCGCCGTCGGCGGAGACGGCCAGGGCGGCCCCGGGCTCACGCGGTGCGCTGCGGAACGTGCGGACTACCGTGGCCAGTCCGAAGGTCTCGCCCGCGTCCCACCACTTCATGATGTCGTATAGGACGTCCCGCACCTGACCACCTCAAGGCTCTCCGCTACCGCTCCTTTAACGCTGCCTGCGCTTTTATTATCCGCCGGGTCTTATTATTCGACGATCTTTGAGATCGGGATCTCCAGGATGTCCTGCGCGCCGGCCGCCTTCAGGGCCGGGATGAGCGTGTTGACGCCGCGCTTGGGCACCACGGTCTCGATGGCGTTCATGTTGCCGCGCGCGAGCGAAAGGATCGTCGGGGACGACAGGGCGGGCAGCATGTCGGTCACCGCCGTGAGCTTGTCCGCGGGGACATTCAGCTTGAGCAGCACGTTGCCGCGGGCCTGGATGGCCCCGCTGAGCAGCAGCGCGATGTCCCGCATGGCCGCGCGCTTCGTTCCGTCCGCGTGCGCCGCGGCGCTGGCCACCAGCTCGGTGTAGCTGGTCAGCAGCGTGTCGAGGATGCGCAGGCCGTTCTTGCGCAGCGAGGAGCCGGTCTCGGTGAGGTCCACGATCGCGTCCACGATGTCGGGGACCTTGGCCTCGGTGGCACCGTAGGAGGGAACCACCATGGCCTTGACCCCGTGGGCCTCCAGGAACCGCTTGGTCAGCGAGGGGAATTCGGTCGAGATCCGGACCCCCTCTGGGAGGTCGCCCGCGGTGTGCCAGGGGGCGTTCTCCGGCACGGCGAGCACCACGCGGACCGGCTGCGATGTGGCCTTGGAGTATTGCAGCTCGCCCAGCGACACCACGTCGGCCTCGGTCTCGGAGATCCAGTCGCGTCCCGTGATACCGAGATCGAACAGGCCGCGCTCCAGGTAGGACGGGATCTCCTGGGGACGCAGGAACCGGACCCGGTCGATCCGCGGGTCGTCGATGGAGGCGTGGTAGTCGCGATCGGAAGAGCGCCGGACGGTCAGGTCGGCGGCGTCGAACAGCTCGAGGGTGGCTCGCTCCAGCGAGCCCTTCGGCAGGACGAGGGAGAGCACGGACAAACCTTTCGTGGGCCGGGCGGGCATCGTATGCGGACACGTACACGGGCACATACGCCGGCCCGTACGCGGGCACGTGGGCCGATCGGTGGGTACGTGGGCGATAGAGGGCAGAACGCGATCGGCGTCTCGCCGCCAACCTTACGTCCCGCGACGGTTGCGTTCAGCATGGCCGAACCAGCCTGTTGGTGGGGCTATTCGTCAGCGCCGGGGCGAACTCCGGGCCGCGAGCCCGCGCAGCCGCGGCTGGCGAGGGCGGCGGTCCGGCCCGGAGCAGCGGATGGAGCGCAGCAGCAGCGCGGCGTCCAGCGCGGCGACGACCGCCTCCCATCCCTTGTCCTCGCGGCTGCCGGGCAGACCGCTCCGGTCGCGGGCATCCTCGACGGTGTCACAGGTCAGGACGCCGTTGCCCACGGGCGTGCCGGAATCGAGGGCCACCCGGGTGAGCCCGGCGGTCACCGCGTCGCAGACGTACTCAAAGTGCGGGGTGCCGCCGCGGATCACCGCGCCGACGCAGACCACCGCGTCGTTGTAGCGGGCCAGATCAGCCGCGACGACGGGCAGCTCGATGGCTCCGGCGACCCTGAGCACGACCGGATCGTCGATCCCGCAGGCGACCGCGGCTGCGGCGGCCCGTTCGACCAGGGCGTCGGTGATGTCGGCGTGCCAGCGGGTACCGAGGATGGCCAGGGTCAGTTCGGTGGCGTCGACCGTATCCAGCACGGGGCGCCCCTCGCCGCTCACGCGGACTCCATGATCGGGTCGGCCCCGGACGATTTGTTCGGCCCTGCAGCGGGCCCGTTCGGCATCGGCAGATTTTCGATCGTGTGTCCGAGCCGGTCGCGTTTGGCGGCCAGATAGCGCAGGTTGTGCACGGTGACCGGCACCGGCAGCGGGACCGGTGTGACGCCGACGCCGTGCCGGACGAGGCCTTCGACCTTGGCCGGGTTGTTGGTCAGCAGCCGGACCGAGCGGACGTCGAGGTCGCTGAGGATCTGCGCGCCGGTGGAGTAGTCGCGTGCGTCGACCGGGAGGCCGAGCTCCAGGTTCGCGTCGACCGTGTCCGAGCCCTGGTCCTGAAGCTGGTAGGCGCGCAGCTTGCTGATCAGGCCGATTCCCCGGCCCTCGTGCCCGCGAAGGTAGAGCACCACGCCGCGGCCCTCCGCCGCGATCAGCGACATCGCGGCTTCCAGCTGGGCCCCGCAGTCACAGCGCAGCGAGTGAAAAACGTCGCCGGTCAGGCATTCGGAATGCACGCGGGCGAGCACCCCCTCGCCGTCGCCGAGGTCGCCCAGCACCAGGGCCATGTGCTCGGTGCCGTCGACGGTGCTTACGTAGCCGTAGGCCTGCCACTCGCCGTAGGCGTTCGGCAGCCGGGTCCGGGCCATCTGGGTCACCACGCGCTCGGTGCGGCGCCGGTAGTCGATGAGCTGCTCGATGGAGATAAGGCTGAGGCCGTGGGAGTCGGCGAACTCGCGGAGCCGGGGCAGCCGGGCCATCGTCCCGTCTTCGTTGACGATCTCGGCGACCACACCCGCGGGCGGCAGGCCGGCCAGCCGGGCCAGGTCGACCGCGGCTTCGGTGTGACCACGCCGGCGCAGCACGCCACCCTCGGTGTAGCGGAGCGGGAACAAGTGCCCGGGCCGGACGAGGGCCGTTGGCTGTGTCTGTGGATTGGCCAGGAGTTGGATGGTCCGGGCGCGATCGGCGGCGGAGATGCCGGTCGTGATGCCCGCGCGCGCGTCCACGCTGATCGTGAACGCGGTGCCCATGTGCTCTTGATTGTCGCTGGTCATCTGGGGGAGCTGGAGCCGGTCGAGGTCCTCGCCGAGCATGGGCACGCAGATCAGGCCGCGCGCGTGCCGGATGGTGAAGGCGAGCAGGCCGGGAGTGGCCTTACTGGCCGCGAAGACGAGGTCGCCCTCGTTCTCCCGGTCCGCGTCGTCCACGACAATAATGGGCCGGCCCGCGGCGATGTCGGCGATGGCCTCCTCAACACTGTCCAGTTTGGGGGCCCGGAGCACGGTGGGGCTGGAGCTTTTGCTGGTCACGGCCGCACCGCCCCGCGGAGTAGCTTCTCTACGTACTTGGCGATCACGTCGACCTCCAGGTTGACCGTTTCCCCCGGCTGCTTGACGCCCAGCGTGGTGCGCTTGAGCGTCTCCGGTATGAGGCTGACCTCAAACCACTCCCCGGTGTCCGCGACGGAGACGATGGTCAGGCTGATCCCGTCCACGGCGACGGAGCCTTTTTCCACGACATAGCGGGCCAGGCCCGGGGGCATCGCGATCCGGACCAGGTCCCAGTGGTCAGCGGGGGTGCGCGAGGCGATGGTGCCCGTCCCGTCGACGTGGCCCTGGACGAGATGGCCGCCGAGACGGTCGGCGAGGCGGACGGAACGCTCCAGGTTGACCGCCGCCCCGGGCGCGAGCGCGCCGAGGCTAGACCGGGTCAGGGTCTCGCGCATCACGTCGGCGGTGAACGCGTCGGCGGTGTGGCTGGAAACGGTGAGACAGACGCCGTTGACCGCGATGGAGTCACCGTTGGCCACGCCGGTGGTCAGCTGAGGGCCGCGAACGGTCAGGCGCGCCGCATCGCCCTGGTCATCGACGGCGACGACCTCGCCGAGCTCTTCCACGATTCCGGTGAACATCCCGCGTTTCCCTCCTCGGAACCAGCCGGTGGCTCCGGGGGACGCGGGCGGTAATGCGCGCATGAGGCGCCGCAGACGGGGACGCCTGACGCGCGCGTGCTGCCTCCCATCCGGACTTTAACCGTCGGTTCCGGAGTTTCACCGGATCAACCAAGGCGCTCTGCCGGTCTGGCAGGGAGCCTTGGGTCGCGGACTGTCACCGCCGGTTCGGACTTTCACCGACCCCGGAGCACGCTTTGTACTAAGTAACAGTGTGCCACACGAGCTATTCCGCCGCGATCGCGGCATCCGTCACACTGTGGAAGCTCGGTGGCGCCCGTGCCGAACACGTGCACGCCGAGCAGCTTGCGGCTCTCCGGTGAGACGAGCAGTTTCAGCATGCCGTAGGAATCGCCGATGATCTGCCCGCGGGCCAGCTCGCGGTAGCGGGACACGCCCACCTCGAAGGGCACACACCTGGGTGAGCTGGTCCTCGGTCGGCCGGACGAAGCTCATCTCCGGGATGCTGTAGATCCCGATCGGATGGATGGTGTGCGCCGTGGGCACGGGCTCGCCGCAGGCGTGGTGCGCGGCCAGCCGACTCTGCTCCATCGAGGTGGCGGCCAGCGCCGGGAAGCCGATGACGTCACCGACGGCGTAGATGTGCGGCACCTCGGTCTGGAAGAAATCGTTGACCTTGATCCGGCCGCGCTTGTCCGCGGTCAGCCCGGCCGCGTCCAGGTTGAGCATGTCGGTCATGCCCTGCCGGCCCGCCGAGTACAGCACGGTCTCGGCGGGGATCTTCTTCCCGCTGGCCAGGTAGACCCGGCCGCGTGCGTCTTCGTCGGCGACCGCCCGTACGACGACATCCACGGGGGCCAAGAGCGCCGGGATGGGTAGGAGTGTTGTTGTTACAACCATCGCCTCACCGGGCGATGTGGCCGACTCCCGGCCGGACGGCAGACGGGAATGCGCTCCTCAAGCGATCCTTTGGATCGGTGGGCCCCGGAACCTTGGGCCGGTGGGTGGCGAGGATTTTCTTCTTTCCCTCTTTTCCCGGCCCAGCCGTGCGGGCCCCCCGGAATGTCGGACCCCTTCGTTACTATCGAACTAGAAATCGAGTAACGAACCGCTCCTGGTCCGGGGAGGTGGCCCGCCCCATGTGTACCGCGACCGAGCCGCCCATGCCCGCCAATACGGGCCAGGCGCTGGCGATGGTGCGGGCCGGGCTGGGCTACCTGGCCGGGTGTGACGCGGGCAGCCTGGCCACCAGCGCGCAGGCTGAAGCCCTCATCGGGCTGGAACGCGCCGAAGCGCAGCACACCGTCGCCCGGGCGAAGATCCTTTCCGCCTTCACCGCCCAGCAGGGCTATGAGGCCGACGGGTATTACGGCGCCGCGTCCTGGCTGCGCGCGATCACCCGGGTCACCAAGGGCGGTGCCGCCGCGGCCACCGGGTGGGCGCGGCGGCTGGCCGCGCATCCGGTGATCGCCGCCGCCCTGGCGGCGGGCCGGGTCCCCGCCTCCCTGGCCCGGCTGATCTGCGACTGGACTGACAAGCTGCCGGAGCAGTACCGGCAGGATGCGGACGGGATCCTGCTCGCCGCGGTGCTCGGCGGCGCGGATCCGCATGATCTGGCGCGGCTGGCCTGGGAGATGATCGAACGCGCCCAGGCCAGCCCGGACCGGGACAACGACGGGTTCGAGGAACGCGCCCTGTGGCTGGACACCACGTTCGCCGGCGCCGGACGCCTCCAGGGTGATCTGACCCCGGCGTGCGCGGCGGCGCTGACGGTGGTGCTGGACGCCTTGGGGCGGCAGGCGGGGCCGGAAGATACCCGCACCCTGGCGCAGCGCCAACACGACGCGATCGAGGAAGCGTGCCGACGGCTGATCGGCGGGCAGCTGATTCCCGGCCGGGACGGCCAGCCCCCGCACCTGCACGTTCACGTCGACCTGAACGACCTGCGCGGCGCCTCCGTGGTCGAACGCGCCTGGACGCCCGCGATGGCCGCGGCCGGGCCCGGATCGGTATACCTGACCGGCCCCGCCGCCGAAGCCGCCGCCTGCGACGCGGTGCTCACCCCGATGGTGACCGGGCAGATCGACTGGGCCGTACTGGACCAGCTCACCACCCTCTGGCTCAACGCCCATGGCCACGCCCGCGGGCCGCAGCAAAGCCAGGCCGGCGGCCGACCGGAAGACCACGCGGACGGGCCGCAAGAAGACCACGCCGACGGCCGACCGGAAGACCACGCGGACGGGCCGCGGGAAGACCACCCGGGCGGGCCGCGCGAAAGCCAGGCGGACGGGCCGCGGGAAGACTACGCGGAGGGGCCGCGGGAAAGCCAGGCGGACGGCCGGCCGGAAAGCCGCGACGCGAACCAGCCGGCCGCCCGCCCCGGCCACGTCCCGGGCCCCGGCACCGGCCCGTTCCCCGGTACCGGCCACCCCCCCGGCCCCGACGATGCCCCCGCCGCCGATGAGCATGACTGCGCACTATCCGGCTGCCTGGAGGCCACCCGGCAGCGGCTGCAAGCCACCCTCCTGCGCTGGAGCCTCGACCTTTTGTCCGGCCCCGGCGGGCTCGCGGGCCACCTGCGCGGCACCCTGCTCGGCGCCCCGTTCAATACCCTCAGCCAGCCACTGGACCTCGGCCGCACCACCCGCACCATCCCACCTCACCTGCGCACCGCCGTCATCCAGCGGGACAAGCACTGTCAGTTTCCCGGCTGCACCCAGCCACCGTCGGTCTGCGAGGTGCACCACCTGATCCCGTGGGCCAAAGGCGGCCCCACCAGCCTGGGAAACCTTCGATTGCTCTGCAGATTTCATCACCTCATCGTGATCCATCGATGGGGCTGGACCATCACCTGCCACCCCGACGGCACCCGCACCGCCACCGCACCCGACGGACGCACCCTGCACTCCCACGGGCCACCCCAGCAGGCCGCCTGACCCGCGGCGAAACCCAGTAGCGGTCCTGGACGGGGCGAGCGCCGTGCTGCACGCGGCCACGCTGCACAAGCCGCACGTCGGCCGCGATTCTTCCCCGACCGGGTCCACGTCAGCGAACGAGCCCGCGCCGACCTGGGCTGGGCCCCGCGCTACGACCTTCGTTCCGTACCGGATCTGCTGAAGGCCGGCGACGATCCGCGCAGCCCGCTGGCCCGGGCCGTCGGCACCAAGGGCCACCACGCCGAGCCAACCGGCGTCTACACGGTCCGCTAACCGGGCCGCTGAGCAGGATCGGCTCCTAGCCGCGGGGCGTGCTAGGGGGTCACGACGACGGCGGCGGCGGCCGGCACCGGGTGGCGTGCGGCAGTGGGGAGCGTGAGGATCACGGTGCGGCCGCCGCTGCGCGTCTCCTCGCACCGGAGTGTGTCGCCCATCGCTTCGGTGAGGTCGCGGGCCAGCCTGAGCGCCAGGCTGTTGGTGCCATTGCCCTGTTGCGGGGCAGGCCCCTGGTCGGCGATGCGGATCTCCACGTAGCGGGCCAGGCCGACGGCGGTGAGGACGGGCGCGGCGTCAGCGGGGCTGCGATGCAGGGCGTCGGCCATCAGGCTGGCCAGGATGCGGGTGAGGAACTCCGCGTCGGCGATCACATCGGGCAGGTCCTCGGGCGTGCTGAGGGTGATGCGCTGGCCACCCGGACCCAGGTCGTCGAGGGCCGCGGCGACAACGTCGTCAAGATCAACTGGCCGGATATAGGTCTCCAGCGCCCCGGCGTGCAGCCGGCTGAGATCGCTGAGGTCGGTGACGAGCCTGCCGATGCGGTCCACCGCGCGGCGCGCGGCGGCGACCAGAGCGGCGCGATCGTCCGGTGTGGCAGCGGCTCCGTTATCGGCCAGACCGGCCAGCGCCGCCTGGGCCGCGGCGAGCTGTTCGCGTGCCTGCTGACTGGTGGCGGCGAACAGGGCAGAGCGGGAACGGAGGTCAGCCTCGTGCTGGGCGGCGTGGGCGTCCTGCTCGTCCTGGCGGCGGCAGGTAATGCCGGCCACCATCTGGACCGCGCAAGCGGACAGAACCCTCGTGTCATCTGCGCCGAGCACGCGTCCCCGCCCCGCCAGCGTGAAGGTCTCGCTGACCGGGAGTTCCACATCGGCTCCGGGCCCTTCGGGCGGCCGTTCGCCCGCGCTGGCCACGACGCATGGGCCTGCGTCATCCGGCCGCCGTTCCAGCAGGCTTACCGCGGCCAGGCCAAACATCTCGCGTATCTCCTCCAGCAGGGCGGGCAGGTCGCCGCGCCCGCGCAGCACGCTGGCCGCGAGCCGGCTGAGTGCGGCCGCCTCCGCGCTCGCGCGCGCGGCGCGCTTACGACGTGAGCGAAGCGCAGCCAGGAACCAGGCGAGGGCCGGTTCGCGGCGGCTTGAACCGTCGCGGCTGACCAGGTGCACGTCGATGTGCTCGGCCCGGCGCGCGAGCCTCGTCGGGGTGCTCTTGCCCGCGAGCAGCGTGAGGAGCCGGCCACGGCGGCTCGCACCGAGAACCATCTGGGTGGCATTCTCGGCGTAGGCGAACCGCAGCAGTGTGCCAGCCACATCGTCCCCGGGCACCTGCTGAAAGCTGCCGCCGAGCGACGCCACAAGCGCCCGCTGGACATCCAGCGTCTGGACATGACCGACCGTCAAGCCGTCATCACAGTACACATGCACGGCGAGCAGGTCGCTGCCGGGGGTGCGAGCGGCGATCCTGGCGGCGCGCCGGATGACGGCCTCATCGTCGCACTCACCGACTATGCCAACGACAATTCGCTCCCTGGTCTCCCACGGTGCGGCGATGCCGTGCTCGGCGCGGTACCGCTGCAGGCCCTCCTCCACCCGGTCAGCCAGCCAGAGCAGGGCCAGCTCACGCAGTGCGGTGAGGTTCCCGGGCCGGAAGAAATGAGAGAGCGCGGCCTCGATCCGGTCTGCCGGGTAGACATTGCCATGCACCATTCGCCGCCGCAGCGCCTCGGGAGTCATGTCGACCAGCTCGATCTGGTCAGCGCGGCGTGCTACCTCATCAGGCAAGGTCTCGTGCTGTCTCACGCCGGTAACCTGTTTCGCCACGTCACTGAGCGACTCGAGGTGCTGGATGTTCAGGGTGGTGATGACGTCGATGCCCGCGTCGAGCAATTCATCGACGTCCTGCCACCGCTTGCGGTTCCTGCAGCCAGGCACGTTGGTGTGGGCGAGCTCGTCGACCAGCGCGATCTGGGGGTGGCGGGCGAGGACCGCATCCACGTCCATCTCGGTGAAGGCCGCGCCACGGTAGCTCATCGAGCGCCGCGGCACCAGCTCAAGTCCCTCCGCCATCGCCGCAGTCAGCCGGCGGCCGTGCGGCTCAAGGAGCGCGACGACCACGTCCGTGCCCCGTGACCTGCGCCGCTGCCCTTCGGCCAGCATCGCGTAGGTCTTCCCGACACCGGGCGCCGCGCCGAGATAAACGCGGAGCTGTCCCCTCGCCATGGTCTCGACGTTCCTCGCACCGCGAGACGGCGGGCAGGGCACTTCCTCCCTGTGCGGGGGGCCGAACGGCCTCCTCTGTCCCCGGGCCGGCGAAGCTGGGTCACCAGGGGCCGCGGCTTACCAGGGCACGCGGCCGTGGCGGTCGAGGTAGCCGCCGGTGGGGCCGTCCGGGCCGGTCTGGGCCATCCGGGGGCCTGGTCACCGTCGACTGTGACGTGCTGACTGTGCACGGCAGCGACCTGCGGATCGTCGCCTACACCGCGCCACCCGGCAGCGACGCCGCCGAGAAACTGAAGCTGCCGGCCGTCATTGGCACTCGGGTGCTGCGCTGATGTGAGCTCACCTGAGCAACTTCTGCACCTCACGAAACTTCGGATGCTGTGAATCGCGCAGCCATTCGAACAGCACCATCTCCGAAGTTACGACCTCCGCCCCGTGCTGCCTCGCCCGGTCGATCGCGGTCGCCCGGTCAGCCGGATCGCGTGAGCCGATCGCGTCAGCCACCAGCAGCACACCATGCCCCGAAGCCAGCAGACCGAGCACCGTCTGCAGGACGCAGACGTGTGCTTCGCATCCCGCGACGACAATCTGGCCCGCCCCGCCGGGCAGCAGCGCAGGAAAGCCCGGATCGGCAACTGGCGAAAATGCCGTCTTGGACACCACAAGCCGTGGGTAGGCGGCGAGCGGCGCAACCGTACGGCCCAGACCGGCCGGATTTTGCTCGGTGGCGTTAACTGGCACATCGAGAAGCTGCGCCGCCTCCGCGAGCCGCGCAGCCCGGGCCACCACAGCCTCAGCGTCATGGATGACGGGCATCAGCCGCTCCTGCAGGTCGACCAGGAGCAGCACGGCGCCGTCTGCAGAGGCCAGCACACAGACGACGGTACTTCATCAAACGCCAGCAGCCGAGGGTCACCCGGCCAAGCCGCCGTGGACAGCTCGCCCTTGATCACCTCGGCGAGGTGATCACGGGCCTGTTCCGCACGGACAGGGCACGATCGGTGCAGGTGCAGGTGCAGGGCTAGGTGTAGGTGGTGTCCGTGTCACCGTCCAGGCCAAGGTGCCGGACGCCGGGGCCGGCGACGCCGAGGTAGTTGGCGTTGATCTCGGCGGCCTAGTCACCGGACCGCGACTGTTTACCGTTTCTGGGTCTTGCCCCAGGCGGCGTGGGCAGTGGCTCGTTCGGCCTGGGCGCGCAGGGCCCGTACGGCCTGCGCCGGGTCGTCGGCGGAGTAGACGGCAGCGCCTGCCACGAACACGTCCGCACCCGCGTCCGCGCACCGCTCGATGGTCTCCTCGCTCACTCCCCCGTCCACCTGCAGCCATACCGAGCCGCCGTGCACGGCGACCATGGTGCGGGCCCGGCGCAGTTTCGGCAGCACGAGATCCAGGAAGCGCTGGCCGCCGAAACCGGGCTCGACCGTCATCAGCAGCAGCATGTCGACCTCGGGCAGCAGGTCGGCGTAGGGCTCCACCGGCGTGCCCGGGTTAACCGCCAGCCCGGCGCGGGCGCCGGCGGACCGGATCTCCCGCAAGGTCCGGACCGGCGCCTTCACCGCTTCGGCGTGGATGGTGACGTTCCGCGCGCCCGCTTCGGCGTAGGCGGGAGCCCACCGATCGGGATCCTCGATCATCAGGTGGCAGTCGACCGGCAGGGTGGTGTGCTTGAGCAGCGACTGCACCACCGGGAGGCCGAGGGTCAGGTTCGGCACGAAGTGGTTGTCCATGACGTCCACGTGCAGCCAGTCGGCGGCGGGCGCGACCGCCTCCGCCTCGTCGGCGAGCCGGGCGAAATCAGCGGACAGGATGCTGGGCGAGATCTGAACGGCCATGGGAGTCATTGTGTCGGACAGCCCCGGACTGTCATCCCCTATCGGTAGCGTTCGCAGGGTGAGTACCGCTGAACCGTCCGGTACGCTGCTGGAGCGTGTCCGGAAGCTGCTGGCCAAGGCCGAGGGCGACGGGGTGACCCCGGCGGAGGCCGAGGCGCTGACCGAGAAGGCCGCCACGCTGATGGCCAAGTACGGCATCGACCGCGCACTGCTGGCCGCGGCGCGGCCGGGGACCGACCGCCCGGACAACCGGCTCATCGACGTGCCGAACCCGTGGGCGGACGTCCGCGCGCACCTGCTGGCCGGGCTGGTGACCGCGATGCGCTGCCAGTGCGTGCTGCTGCCCGCCCGCAGCGGCAAGCGGGTGCACGTCTTCGGGTACCACTCGGACCTGGAACGCGCCGAGATGCTGTACACGTCGCTGCTGGTCCAGATGGCGCACGGGCTGGCCGTGGCGGCGGTCCCGCCGGCGGCGCGGAGCGTTCGGGCCTGGCGGCGGAGCTGGCTGCTGGGGTATACGTCCGCCGTGATCACCCGGGTCCGCGCGGCCGAGGAGCGCGCGGCCAGCGACGCCGACTCGGCGCGGGACGGCGATGGGCCCTCCACCGCGCTGGTCCTGGCCGACCGGTCGCTGGTCGTCCGCCGGCACTGCGAGGAGGCCTACCCGGTCACCCGGAAGCTGCGGATCACCTATTCCGGGAATGGCTACAGCTCCGGCTACGCGGAGGGCGAGCGCGCCGACATCGGCAGCAGACGCCTGCGTCCCGGCAACCGGGCGCTCAGCCGCTGACGCCCGCGTCCTGAACGCCAGGATCGCGGCGGAGCAGGGCAAGGAAGATCGCGTCGGTGCCGTGCCGATGCGGCCAGAACTGGGCGTAGCGGCCGTCGGGGGCCGGGCTGCGCAGGCCGGCGATCTCGGTGTCCGGTGCACCCTCGCGGCCCGGAACCGGTGCACCCTCGCGGCCCGGAACCGGGGTGACCTCGCGAAGGGCGTCAGCCAGGATGGCGGGTGCGTCCAGAACGGTGACGTCGGACCTGTCGATCAGCACGTCGCGGACCACATCGTGGGTCTCGGCGCGGTGCGGGGAGCAGGTGACGTAGGCGACCACACCACCGGGGCGGGCCGCGTCGATGGCCGCGTTCAGCAGGTCACGCTGGAGGCGGCCGAGGTTCTCGACGTCCTCCGGTGACTTGCGCCAGCGGGCCTCGGGACGGCGGCGCAGCGCCCCCAGGCCGGAACATGGCACGTCGGCGAGCACGCGGCCGAACGTGCCGGGCCGCCAGGCGCCGGCCCGGCCGTCGGCGGCCACCACGGCCGTACCGGGCAGACGGCGCAGGTGCTTGCGGGTCAGTTCGGCGCGGTGCGGCCGGATGTCGGAGGCGAGCAGGTGCGTTCCGAGCGGGGCGGTGAGCGCGGCGAGCACAGCGGACTTGCCGCCGGGACCAGCGCACAGGTCGAGCCAGGCCTCGGCGGTGGGTTCCGCGGTGGTGTGCGCTGGGCCGTTGGCCACGGGGGCGGGGGCCAGGGGCGCGTGGGCCAGGGCCAGGGCGGCCAGCTGGCTCGCCTCGTCCTGGACGAACGCCCGGCCCTCGGCGACGGCCGGGATCGCGGCGGGATCGCCGCCGGGCAGGACGACACCGAACGGGGACCAGCGAGCGGGTTCTCCCGCATGGCCGGTCAACTCCGGGGGGCCGGTCAGTTCCGCGGGACTGGCCAGTCCCGGGAGCGCGGCCAGGGTGATCAGGGGGCGGGCATTGCCAACCGCGAGGGCTTTCTCCGTCTCGGGCAGGCCGCTCTTGGAGTCCTCGCCGAGCGCGTCCCGGAAGGCCTCGATGATCCACCGCGGGTAGCCGCGGGTGGCGGCCAGGTAGCCGATCGGGTCCGCCGTCCGGTCCGGGGCGATGATCTGAAGCCATTCGGCCTGCTCCCGCGTGCTGACCCGGCGGAGCACCGCGTTGACGAAACCCGCGGGCCGCATGCCGACCACGTCCTTGGCGAGATCCACGGAGGTGGCGACCGCGGCGTGGCTGGCCACGCGGGTGGCGAGCAGCTGGTGAGTGCCCAGCCGCAGTACCTCGCGGACCGGCGGGTCGATATCGGCGGGCGAACGGTCGCTGCAAAGGTTCAGGATGGCGTCGTAGGTCTGCAGGCCACGCAGCGTACCGTAGGTCAGCTCAGTGGCGAGGGCGGCGTCCCGGCCCTCGATGCCGCGCTCCCGCAGCAGCGCGGGCAGCAGCAGGTTGGCATAAGCGTCCCGCTGGTCGACGGCCCACAGCACGTCGTAGGCCACCCGCCGGACGGGATCGGGGCGGGTCCGCGGTCCGCGTGAACGGGGACGTGAACGCGGAGGATGTGGCATCTCAGCCGAGCTTCGGGTTGGCCTGGTGCAGGCCGCGCGCCCAGTCGGCGGCCGACATGGCCCGCTTGCCCGGCGGCTGCACCGTCCCGAGCCGGACCGGCTCGGTAGCCGTCCCGGCCAGCACGGACTTGCGGGTGACGAACAGCTCGCCCGGCGCCAGGGCCGGGACGCGGGCCGGGACGCGGGCGGGGATAGGGTCCGGCGGCTGTGGCTCGACCGGTCCCAGCTTCAGCCGGTCGCCGGCGAACTCGGTCCACGCGCCGGGCTCGGGGGTGCAGGCGCGGATCAGCCGGTCGATGACCACCGCGGGCAGGCCCCAGTCGACGTGCGCGTCGGCGGGGGTGAGCTTGGGGGCGAAGCTGACACCCTCGTCCGGCTGCGGCACGGGCCGGAGCAGCCCGGACTCGATCCCGTCCAGGGTGTGGGCGAGCAGCGTCGCGCCGGACAGGGACAGCCGGGCCAGCACATCACCGGAGGTGTCCCGGGGGCCCACCGGCTCGGTGACGACCCCGTACACCGGGCCCGCGTCCAGCTCCTTGACGATGCGGAACGTGGTGGCGCCGGTCACGTCGTCCCCGTGCCGCAGCGCGTGCTGGACCGGGGCGGCGCCGCGCCACGCGGGCAGCACCGAGAAGTGCAGGTTGACCCAGCCGCGCGGCGGGATGTCCAGGGCGGACTGCGGGAGCAGCGCCCCGTACGCGGTGACCGGGCAGCAGTCGGGGCCGATCGCCCGGAGCCGGTCGAGGAACTCCGGGTCGCGGACCTTGGGCGGCGTCAGCACCTCGATCCCCGCCGCACGGGCCACCCGGGCCACCGGGCTGGGCACCACGTGGCGGCCCCGCCCGGCGGGGGCATCCGGCCGGGTCACGACCGCGGCGATCTCGTGGCCGGACTCCAGGAGAGCTTGCAGGGCCGGGACGGCCGGCTCCGGCGTCCCGGCGAAAACAAGCCGCATCAGCTCACCGATCTTTCCGATAGCGCGCCGAGTTCTGAGTCAGAACGCCTTACCGAATGTGGGGTGCGGCGAAGCCTTCACCTCGGGGACGGTGACACCGGACCACTCCGCCTCGCGGATCGCCCGCATGGCCAGTTTCTTCTGCTCGGGGTCGAGCCTGTCGATGAACAGGATGCCGTCCAGGTGGTCGGTCTCGTGCTGGAAGCACCGCGCCATCCGCTCGGTGCCCTCGAGCGTCACCGGGTCCCCGTACATGTTGAAGCCCTTGGCCACGGTGCCCCAGGCGCGCTTGGTGGGGAAGGCCAGGCCGGGGAAGGACAGGCAGCCTTCCTCGTCCGTGTCCTCCGCCTCGGACAGGTCGAGCGTGGGGTTGATCAGGTGCCCCAGCTCGTCGTCCACGAAGTAGGTGAATACGCGCAGCCCGACACCGATCTGCGGCGCGGCCAGCCCCGCCCCCGGCGCGTCCATCATGGTGTCGGTCAGGTCCTTGACCAGCTTGCGCAGCTCGGCGTCGAAGTCGCGGACGGGATCGGCGGCGGTACGCAGCACCGGATCGCCGAACAGGCGGATCGGCTTCACGCTCACGGAAAAGACCCTCCCGGCCCATGGCGGGCGTCGCTGACGCCCGCGGCGGGCGTTCCCTCGCTTGATCTCCCAGTCTATGGCGCGGACCGGGCTGACGGCCGCGATCGGGCGTCATCTCCCGGACTGCGGCACGCGCCGCGCCTTACCGCCGGGATCGGGCGTCATCTCCGGCACGCGCCGCGCTTACAGCCGGGATCGGGCCTTGAACGCGGCCTTGCGCGCCGCCTTGGCCACGTCCGGTTCCGGATGGTGATTGCTCAGCGTGGTGAGCAGTTCGGTCACGGCCGGGTGAT
>Ga0181530_10002805_pt1 | contig 20216 bp, 11 predicted proteins | sample PEATcosm2014_Bin_42_FD_119769 | JGI IMG/M metagenome (GOLD analysis project Ga0181530, IMG submission 119769) | Peatland microbial communities from MTU Mesocosm Facility, Houghton, MI, USA - PEATcosm2014_Bin10_60_metaG | ecosystem: Environmental > Terrestrial > Soil > Wetlands > Peat | place... | reverse complement strand
GCGCGATTACGGCGACTGCGACTTCAACATCTTTGACGTGTTCCATTACAGCGGCGGATACCAGCTTCCCTTTGGCGCCGGGAGTAAGTTCCTTTCACATGCCAACGGCATCACCAACCAGATTGTCGGCGGTTGGTCATTCATCTGGAACGCTACACTCGAAGGTGGCCAGCCGATAAGCATTGGTTGCCCGTACGGGACCAACAACAGCATCGGCTGCCAAGCTCTGACGGTTCCGGGACAGAGCCAGTTCACGAACAACGGACACCCTGTGGACGGTTTCTGGAACCCGAACGGCTTCACTCAGCCCTGCCCCGCTCCGGGCTTTACGCAGCCCTCTCGATGCACGCCTGTCAACAACTTGCCCAGTATTGCCGTGTCGGGCACGAACATCGCTCCCTGCACACCCGTCTCAGCTTGCGTCGGGCTCCTGGGGGGAAGCATCGGTCAGACGTCCGGACCCGCCATCGGCCGCCTGGATTTCTCCACCTTCAAAAACTTCCGTTTGAATGAGAGATCGCACCTCGAATTCCGGGCGGAATTCTTCAACATCACCAATCACCCGACATTCAACGCTCCCGGATTCGGCGGTAACGGCGTCGTCGCGGTCGGGGGATCGACGAACTACTTCAACACCAACTTCGGCAAGATTGGGTCCACGCGCTTCCCCTTCCTCGACCCGCGCCAGATCCAGTTTGCTCTGAAGCTTTACTTCTAGTTCGCACGTAGGGGCGCATCGCGATGCGCCCCTACCAACTAAGCAAAGGGGCGGGCCTTGTGCTCGCCCTCGGGCGCCCGCCAGGGGCGCCCTTTTTGTTTTCTCAGTGACCTGGAACCCGTTCCGGTAGCGCGCTTCGTGGCAAGGGCGTCCCGCCCCTGCCCGACATGGACAAACTGACCATGCCAGGCGCTGCCGAAGCTGGGGCATTACCTTTTTTCACATTTTCCGCTTGACAGCCTCGCGAACCTGTGATAGCCTATAATTGTGGTCTTGTTGGAGACACTTTGTCGTAGGCGAGCGTCGCCACGCGCCGGAGGCCAGCCGCAAGTGGAAGGGTCCCGGCTATGGAGGAATGTAGAAAACTACAAAAAATGAAAAATAGTGGGAACGAAGCTAAGGAGTACCTGAAAACAAAGGACATCACTTTTTTTGATGGTGCAAAATACGTGCGTTTTGCGCGCAAATCAGCACCCATTTGACCTCAAGAGGAGCAAAAAACACCGCATTTTGCGAAAACGAAGTCAAGGCTTCCCAGGCGCAAGATGAGGCCGCGACAGCGACAATTAGTCGGCTACACAAGGGCCGGGTAGTCTAAAGTGGCGCCGACCTTCAGAGCCTGCCCTGAGCCCGTTCGCTTCGCTCAGGATAAACTCCGCGAAGGGTCGGCACACAACCAAGATTCGGGTTTCAACCGCGCAGCGGGTTTTTATGCGACCGAGAGTAATCCTGCGACTGAGAGGAGTTGGAGTTTGGGGGCTGGCCTTCTCTCTCGCACCGCTTTTGTTCGGGCAAGACCTCCTGATCGAGAGTAATTTGGACAGTCCGACGGGGTTGTCCTCCCCTTTGGCGTCGCTACTAGTGGCGACAAGCCAGGACCAAGCGGAAAGCCGCCAGACCCTCGACCGCAAGTTCCAGTCCGCGCTGGCCCATTTCAATTCCCGCCAGTACGCCGCCGCCCGGCAGGAGCTTGAGTCGCTTGTCAAGGTTTTGCCCAACAGTTTTGAGGTCCAGGAACTGCTGGGTCTGGTCTACTCCGCCGAAGGCCAGGATGAGAAAGCGACGACGCCCTTCGAGCAGGCCGTGCGGCTGCGCCCGAAATCCGGCGAGGCCCGCATTAATTTGGGCACGAACCTCGTGAGGCGGGGAAAGATGGCGCTGGCCGAGACTGAGTTCAAGGATGGCGTTGCACTCGAACCGGGGAGTTTCGACGCCAACCGCGACCTGGGTTCGTTTTACTTGCGAGCGGGAAGAATCGCCGAGGCCATTCCATACCTTGAAAAAGCTCAAGTTGTAAATCCCGCGTCATATGACAACGGCTACGATCTGGCGCTCGCTGATGAGGAACTAGGGCGCTTGCCGGAGGCCCGGCGGCAGATTCAGGCACTCGTAAATCAGAAGGACACGCCCGAATTGCACAACCTGCTGGCCGAGGTTGAGGAAAAGGCCGGGAACTACGTGCTCGCTGCGAACGAGTACGAAAAGGCTGCGCACCTGGATCCGAACGAATCGAACCTGTTTGATTGGGGCAGCGAACTGCTGGCGCATCAGACCCCTGCTCCAGCCGCAGAAGTTTTCTCCGAAGGGCTAAAGCGTTACCCGCACTCTTCGCGGCTTGCGATCGGACTTGGGCTCGCCCTTTACTTGCGGGGCCGCTACGATGAAGCCGTGCAGTCGCTTCTGAAGGGCGTTAGCCTTGACCCCTCCGACGCACGCGCCTACTATTTCTTGAGCAAAGCATACGAGCAAGCGCCCGGCTGGGCCGACCCGGTGGTGGAGGCCTTCCGCCGATATGCGGAGCTGCGTGCCCATGATGCCCTGGCCACCTACTATTATGCGATCAGCCTGTGGAAGGGCCGCCGCTCGGAAACCTCGCCGGCCTATCTTGATCACGTCGAGTCTCAGTTGAAGAAAGCCGTCGCTCTCGACCCTTCGCTCCCGGATGCCCACCTCCAGCTTGCAAATCTCTATTCCCAGCGGCTCCGATACGACGCGGCCGTACCGGAGTATCAGCAGGCGCTCAGGCTCGCTCCGAATGTTCCCGATGCACACTTTCGGCTGGGGCAGGCTTATGTGCACTTGGGCAAGAAGGAACTGGCAGACAAGGAATTTCAACTCCACAAGCAGCTTTACGAGCGGCATCTGGCGGATGTCGACAAGCAGCGGTCGGAGATTCTGCAGTTTGTCTATTCGATGAAGGACGCGAAGTGAGCGTTTGTGATTGGTGTTTGATGGGCAATCAGAAATCACCCATCGCAAATCACCAATGCTAACTGACCCGGGTGCCCAAGGCATCCGCGAACCGGTCGAGCGTAACCGGCGCCGCTTCGTGCGCGAGGGAGAATTCCTGGGACCGACAACGTCTGGTTCAGAGAGGCTCTCGGCCAGACAGACGCAGGCGGTCGAGCGCCGCAGCTCGGCAAGCGAGAAAGCCGCGGCGACTCAGGGATGCTGCCCGCCAGGAGATTGAACGGCTGGTTCGCTGGGTTCAATCTGACATTGATTGCCTCAGAGACGGCATTCAGTATAACGAGCTAACATAAGTGATCTTACGGTGGCGTGCGGATCCAAAATAGTAGCCTTTCGGAGCGAACTGCCAGGAAGTACACTGCTGTTGCTCAGAACGTAGAAATGGAAATTCTGGGTAGAACGTGGGGGATTTCGATGTGCTCTACCCGGCATCAACCTTTGCAGACCAGGAAGTCGTGCTTGGGCTGCCCACAGGCTTTCCTTCAGTCACGGAGCCAGGCATGACCTTCAAGAAAGCATTGGGTTGGTTCTTTACGGCAATTGGCGCGTTGGTCGTTGTGCTTCTGCAGTCGATCATCATGCTGGCTGGTCTGACATGCGGCGGGGAAAACAAGAATGGGTTTGGAACTCTAGCCCAAACCGAGCAGGGCGCCGTGGACGGTTTTGTGATTCCCGATTTCCAATCAATCGCCTGGCTTGGAATTCCGTACGCAAGACCGCCGGTTGGGAGCCTCCGTTGGAAAGCGCCGCAGGATGCGGTGCGCCGAGACGGTGCGCTGACTACCAAGTCTTATGGGAGCCAATGTTTTCAGACGGGCGCCAAATCCAGCGAGGACTGCCTGTACTTGAACATCTGGCGCCCTGACAGCACGGAGAAAAGGCTGCCGGTATTCGTCTACATTCACGGGGGGAGCAATATCGATGGTTCCGCAGAAGGCCCCTGGTACACGGTCGCTCACCACTACAATGTGGTGGTTGTTACATTCAATTACCGCCTAGGTCCGATGGGCTGGTTCCTGAACCCTGCATTGCTTACAGGAAACCCGAAGGACGACTCGGGGAACTTTGGGACGCTAGATCAGATCAAGGCGCTGGAGTGGGTGCAGAAGAACATTGAGCAATTCGGAGGCGAAAAAACGAATGTGACTCTCGCGGGCGCTTCGGCCGGGGCACAGAACGTCTCGTACCTGATGCACACGGCGCTCGCAAAGGATCTGTTCCAGAAGGCAATAATCGAGAGCAATTATCCCGGAATCCGCCCTGTCAGCGCGGCGTACAAGTCGTCTCAACAGGTTCTCTACAATCTCCTGGTTGCGGAAGGAAGGGCGCCAAATGCAAAGGCGGCCAAGGTTTATGCCGAGTCGCACATGACGGCGCGCGAGGTTCGTGACTATCTCTATAGCAGGACGCCTGCGGAGATCAGCAAGGCGTACTTCAACGCCGACATGGGGGCCATTAATTGGGGTGATTTCTACCGCGATGACATCCACGCAGGGCGCAATCATTTGCCGCCGCCGTTGGTCCAGTGTGCCGAGAACCGGCCCGAGTTCGTGTATGTCATTGGAGACGGGTTTGTCCTGCCGAGAGGAGTCCCGTTGGCGGATTTTTCTGAGGGACACGTTTTCCCCAAGCCGATGATCGTCGGCACCACACGGAATGAAAACAACATGTGGAATGCGACTTGGCCATTCAATTTCCAGGAAGGGAAATCTCTGTCGGCCCTGATCACGGAGGCTGTGGAGGGGACCAACCCGGCTTATCGTCGCCTTCAGAGATTCTATGATGCCTTTGGGGAGGGCAATGCCAATACTTTCCGACAGAATTACAGCTTTGCCACTCATTTGATCGATGAACTCGATACCTATTTGGGGTCGCAGATGCCAGCCAGACACATGGCTGCAATCAAGGCAATGCAGCAATTACCCATCTATGTCTACCGCTTCGATTGGGGGTCGGACCCGAAAAAGAACTACAAGATCCCATTCGAAGATTCGTGGGTGTTTTATAAGGGCGCCATTCACGTATCCGAGTCCGATTTCTTTTACCAGAACTTCTTCGGGCTGACGGAAGGCCGTAACGAGGCAGCATACCAGTATACCGCCGCCAACCTTGAGGGTAGAAAAGCGCTTTCGCTGGCTATCAAGTCGTATCTTTGGGAGTTTCTTCACAACAGAAGCGGTCGAATACAGAAGACCAGTGCACAGCCCGTCGATTGGGAACCCTGGACCGCTAGCACGGCGCAGTACATCGTGTTCGACGCGGACTGCGCGAAGATCGATGTCCACACGAGCACCACCGCCATAAGCCGGACGCCGGAACAGCTTTATGCAGCGCACGCAGCCCACCCGAACGAAGCCGTCCGCGACTTCATCGAGTACTACGTGCTTTGGGCTTGGAATTGGAACTGGTACCCGAACTCCTCGGTCGGGCACTTTAACACATCACCCGGACCCAATGCGCTGTTTGACCCGGCGAAGCCATGAGACGACGGGAGGAATATGCCCGTTTTCCCCGCGCGATGCGTCCTGCTATTGATCGACCATGCCAGCCGTCGGGTCAGATCGAGGTTGAGCCGGCTGAGCCCGCAGAATTGTTGAGCCACCGTCCGTTGCATGCCCAAGCGGCGAAGTGTATGACAGCCACACGCCTGAAAATGTGTTTTCTGGTGTGGGAGGCTGGGTGACTTGTGAGTCAGGTGGGGGCGTGTCGGGACTGCGCGCTGGGTTACCGGGGTTTCGTTCGGCCCGCTTCTGCCAGAGCTACGTCACCTGTAAGGGTTCCTTAGCTGCAGCGACAGCGCGCCCGCTCAGGCACGCGCTAAATCCTCGCTCAACGCCTCGTCCAGCGCGCTCACCAGCAGCCCGGCGTCGGCCGCGTTGAAAGGAAGCGGGGGGCGGATCTTGATTACGTTGTGGAACTGTCCTTCAGTTCCTGTCAGGACGCCGCACTCGCGCAGCCGGTTAACGACGTAGGCGGTTTCCTCCGTCGCCGGTTCGATGGTCGTGCGGTCGCGGACGAGCTCTATCCCCACGAACAGCCCCATGCCTCGCACATCGCCGACTACGCGGTGGCGTCCCATCAATCCGCGCAAGCCATCGAGCAGGTCGGCTCCCACACGCCGCGCGTGCTCTTGGAGGCGCTCTTCCTCGATGACCTCCAGCACTGCCAGCCCCACTGCGCAGGACACGGTGTTCCCGCCGAAGGTGCTGAAGAACTCCATGCCATTGTCAAAGGAAGCGGCAATCTCCGGCGTGGTTACGACGGCGCCCAGCGGATGGCCGTTGCCGATCGGTTTACCCAGCACCACGATGTCGGGCACCACGCCCTGCGTCTCGAAACCCCAAAAGTGCGTGCCAAGCCGCCCTAGCCCCACCTGCACTTCATCGGCGATACACAGGCCGCCCGCCGCCCGCACCTGTGAATAGACCTCCCGGAGATAGTCCGGGGGCAAAACGATCTGTCCGCCAACACTGGGGAGCGACTCACAAATGAACGCCGCCGGACCGCGGCCTCGGTTTTCCAGCGTGGCGACAATTCCGGCCACTTGCCGAGCATACTTTCGGCCGGCCTCCGGGTCGTCGCGTCGGTACGGGCCGCGGTAATCATCGGGCAGCGGCGCGATCTGGACCCAAGGTTTGAGACCTTTGCCTCCCGGACCCTGAAACTTGTAAGGGCTGATATCAACCAGTGTCGTGGTGTGCCCATGATACGCGCCTTCTAAGACTACGACATCTTCTCGACTGGTGTGGGTTCGGGCCAGACGCAACGCCAGCTCGTTGGCCTCGCTGCCCGAGTTGACGAAGAAGCAGACGTTTAGGGGTTTGGGAAATTTCGCGCACAGGCGTTCGGCGTAGCGCACCAGGTTGTCGTGCAGGTAACGCGTATTGGTGTTGAGCAGGCCCATCTGCCCCCGCGCGGCCTCCACCACTCGCGGGTGACCGTGCCCAACGTGGGGCACGTTGTTGTAAGCGTCCAAGTAGCAGCGTCCCGTCTCGTCGTAGATATATTGCATCCAGCCACGCAGGATTTTCAGCGGCTGGCGATAGGATAGGGTCAGGTTAGAGCCGATGTGTTGCCGGCGGGCAGCCAGGGTCTGGGACTTCGTTGCCTCCGGCGGCGGAAAGCACTCGGCAGGTATCCCCAGAATGTGGTTCGGGTCAGGCGAGAGACTTTGCCAAATCTCGCGCTGGCTGGCAAATACCACGCCCGGAAAGTCACGCTCGAGATCCAGCAGATCTAGAATCAATTGGAAGTGCAGGTGAGGCGGCCAATCGCCATTAGTGGGGGGCGCTCCGACGCTGGCGATACACTCGCCGCGCATAACGGCTTGGCCTGGTACCAGCCTGTTGAGCGAATCCTCGCTAAGATGGCCGTAGAGGGTGTAGAACACGGAGTCGTCGGCAACAGCGTGTCGCAGGATGATCAATGGGCCATAGTCTTTGCGTGCAGTATTGTTGGCCAGGCAATACACCAATCCTTCGAGCGGCGCGTGGACGAGCGTTCCGGGTGGTACAAACAGGTCAATGCCCAGGTGAATGGTCCGGTGCTCGTCGGTGGGATGTCCGCCTTTGCCAAAGGCAGGACCGCGGTAGATCGGCCGCGCTTCGTCATACCGTCCAATGCCCACGCACGCGCCCCTTCTGCGCAGCTCGCCGAAAAGCGTTTGGGTTAAGGTGTCGGTCTCGGCGGCCTGAGGGTTGGCGCTCACGAGCAGACTTCCCACGCTCAGGTCAAGGACCGCGGACGAAGTCTGACCCAGGTCCACATGGAGCACCGGCGCGAAGGGAGCATGAGTGCGCAGCCATGTGACCACTGCCTTGCTGTGCGGCATTGGCGCGAGACCGCACGCCCGCCGAAACGTGTAGTGCGCAAAGCGCGGGTGAATTCCGGCTAATCGTTCGAGCGCCGCCCAGGCGGGTGCCTCGCTGACGGTGACGTACGGGTCATCTGGTTCGAGCGTCCGCCGATAGGCAGAGTTGACCACGCTCACACAGAGCCGCGCGCAGATGAGCGGAAAGAGCAGCGCGATTTCCTTTTCCTCGAGTGGGAAGGCGCTATGATAACCGGCCACCACGGCGCCAGCGGCCGCCAGCGGGTCGGTTGTCCCCAGGAGTGCGTAGGCAGCGGCCACGGCGACTTCTCCGGCCGTTTGGGTGAGGAGCATATCGCCGAAATCAATGACGCTCACCACCTGGCGCGGCTCCCGGCGCGACAAGCCCACCAGCACGTTGTAGTCGTTGGCGTCGTTGTGAATGACGCTCCGGCGCAAACCCGCCAGCAGCGGCACCACTTCGCCCTCGTACAGAGTGAAGTGACGCTCTACAAGTTTCCGCCGCTCAGGGTCTGAAACACAATGGAGGAAGCCGCGAATCCAACCAGCGCGGGCGAGGTCCCACTTCAGTTCTCGCTCGGCGGCCGGGTGGAAGAAGCCGGCTAAGGCGGCATCCAGCCGGCCCATGAACTGTCCCAGACTGTGGAGTAGTTCCACCGCACGCGGTCTGGTCTCGGCCAGTAGCTGGCCGGGGATGTAGGTGAGCATCCAGACCAGGCGCTTCGTTCCGTCACTGACCTGTGCGGTACCAATCGCTTCACCCGCCGGCGTCTTCCAAACACGCGGCAGGGTAAGCGCAGGATCCTGCTCGTCAGCATGCGCGAGAGCCCCGCACTGAAGGGCGACAAGCTCCGGCTCAATGTCGGCGCGCATAACTTTCAGCGTGAACTCGCTGCCCGGTTCGGCGTGCAGATGGAAATTGGCGTCGTATTCGCCCGGCAGCGCTTGGGCCGTCGCCGTCAGCCCATAGACTTCTCGGGAGATCCGCACGGCTTCGTCCGTTGTGAGTCGCGGCGCTCCGTGCTCGAGGAAAGCCACCCCAAATCCCTCTCGATCCAAGCAATCCCGCTGAAGATCGGGTCCCAATCCGAGCCCTCCCGATAATGGCGACTAAAGGAGGAAAACGCAAGGGGTGAGATACAGGGTCACCACTCACGTTTCCGCGCACGTGCGGCTCTCGGCTTTGCCCGCTTAAATAACTTCGATCTGGCGGACCACCAGTTCACATCATCAGCGTCCAAGATAATGCGCCTTTATCGGGCAGTTACGCGATCACTGTTAAGGGGACGCACGTTTCGTACTCCAATACTCTAGCTCGGATCATCTTACCGCACACGGTGCAGCAAGGGGACCGTGAATACCTGTTCAACGGCTTCACCTACCCCAAAACCGGCACGCTGATGATCCGGCTTACTCCTCTTTTTGGCGAGCGTCCTAACGCGCCCTTTCCACCGTCGGCAACTCGTTCTTGTAGAACTTGAAGTGCACCACCTTGTAAAGCTCCTAGCCATCCCCGGACAAATGCTTGTGGACCTCTTACTGCGGCCCATGCCTGGTCGAGCCATTTTCCCGTTGCCGATCACGGAGTGTATTTGATGCTCGCACCGATGTCGCCTGGACACCACTACATCCACTTCGCCGCCAATGGCGGACAGCAGAACATTACCTACGACCTAATCGTGATACACTGAAAGGGTTGAGACTGGCGCCCGCGGCGTGCCGTGCATGCTGCGGATCCACCTTCAGGAAGCCATCTCGAAAGCGGCCGCGGGTCGCTTTCTGAGAGCCCACTGAGCTCGCAATCAGCCAACAGGAAGTGAGTCACTGAACACATCCTGGTCGAGGGCCAGCCATTTCTCATGCTGGGTGGCCAGGCAGACAATTCCAGCGCCACCTCGGCGCAGGATCTCGAGCCTTTCTGGAAGTCCCTGGTGGGGATTCATGCCAATACGGCGGAAGTGCCGCTTTGTCCCAGACTTCCCTCGCCACCAGCCCCGCCTCACCGCTGCACTCGATGCAGAACGAGCGGTTGCTGGGGGAGGAACCGGGAGGCTCGGATCGACGGATCTGATCCGTCCGGTGGCGGCCCAATGGCCGGGCGCGTCCCGGCAGGCGCCTCGGAAGGATTGGGAAGGCGGAAACCGAAATCAATCCTCCGTTCGAGCTCGATCTGGTCGCCCTTCACGGTTCCCGTGAAGGTGGAGTTCCCCGCCTTGAACGAGACGTTCGGGCCCTCCACCTTGCCTTCGGTGATCGGCGTGGGAGCATCGCTGCCGCCGAAGAAACCGGCTCCCGTGCCCTCGACCGTCCCCGTGAGCTTGTCTCCCTCCTGCTTCAGCGAGAACAGTATATTGCCAGCGCCCAGGATCATCGCCAGGAGTGCGCTGTCTTCCTCGGTGCGAGGAATTGGCCTCCAGAGGCCGCTGATGCCCGGGCCCACCGGCACCTCGCGTTCCCAAACCGCCACCTGTGGACGCAGCACCGTGCTTCTCGCGGCCACCGTTACGCGGGCGGACTCGAGTCCGGGAGACGTCGCTTCCACCGCGATGTCTCCTGCTGTTTTCGTCGCTTGGACAATAGCCATGCAGAGCCCGCAGAAGGCTCGACGCGAGGTACCCTTGTCCGGCTCGTGACTAGTAGGATCGCCGTTGCCCACACCGACCAGCTTCCCTTTCCCTGAGATGCGGAAGTTCACGGGGTTGTCCGCCACCGGCACCACGCGCCCCACGGAGTCGTGAACTTCAACCGCGAACATGACCACGTCTTCCCCGTTCGCTGACACTTCCTCGCGATCTGCCTTCATCACCAGCTTCGCGGCCGGCCCCGTGGTTTCGCGCTTGGCCGTCAGCACCTGCTCGCCGTTCTTGTAGCCGCGCGCCTCGATCGCGCCGGGAGCGTACTTGACGATCCAGGCCACATGCGAGTCCTTCATGACTTCTTTCGCGCCTAGGCTTTCGCCATTGAGAAAGAGTTCCACCTTCTCCAGGTTCGAGTAAACCCAAACTGCGACTTCCTTGCCTTCCATGCCCGGCCAATTCCAATGCGGGAACAGGTGCAATACCGGCTTGGTCGTCCACCAGGATTGGTAATAGTAGAAAGAGTCCTTCGGAAAACCGCAAGTATCGATAATGCCGTACTGCGAGCTGATGTTGGGCCATTCGTACGGTGAGGGTTCGCCTCGGTAGTCGAATCCTGTCCACACGAAGCCTCCCGCCAGCCAAGGCCGCGCGTTGCAGAATCTCCACCAGCCCTCGGCGGAGGCGCGACCGGTAGTTGTATACGGGTCGTACGACCCCAAGTAGCCTTTCTCAGGGTCTGTGATGTAGATGCCGCGCGTGCTGACCGCACTCACCGTCTCCGTGCCGATAACCGGGATGTCAGGATGAGCCTTATGATAGGCCTCGGCGCCCGGGTCCATGTAGTTGTAACCCATGACGTCGCACACCACGAGTCCGCCTACGCCAATCGCCCTGATGGGCGCAATTGACACCGGCCGCGACCCGTCATTCAGGCTGGCTACCTTCTTCATCGCCGTCAGGATGTGCAAACCGTGTTCGGTATTGGCTTGGCCTTCTTCATTTCCCATCGACCACATAAAGACGCTGGGATGGTTGCGGTCGCGCCGCACGAGGTTTTCGAACTGGCTCAGACCCTCGGGATTCGACGACATCATGCGTGTCTCGTCAAACACCAACATTCCCAGCTCGTCGCAGGCATCCAGCAGCTCCGGTGTGGGCGGGTTGTGCGACGTGCGAAGCGAATTGCAGCCCATCTCTTGAAGCTTGCGGATGCGGTAATACTGCACCGCGTCAGGCAGCGCGGCGCCCAGCCCGGCGTGGTCCTGGTGATTGCACGTCCCTTTCAACTTGACCGGTGTACCGTTCAGCAGGAAGCCGCGCTCGGCATCGAAGGTCGCCTTACGAATGCCAAAGCGAGTCTCGTAGCGGTCAACAAGCTGGCCGCCCGCCTCGACTTCCGTCACCAGCTTATACAGGGACCGCTCCTCGAGCGACCATAGGGCGGGCCGCTTCACCACAATCTTCTGTTCATAGGTGTGATCGTCCCATTCCGGAACTGATGCAAGACCGGTGGCCGCTTTCCCCACGGCGTTGCCGGATGGATCGAGAATGGTCGAGATGACCCGCGCGCTCTGCGTGGCTTTCCCGTGGTTATTCACCTCGGTGCGAATCGAAACGGAGGCTTCGCCCGGCTGCACTTGCGCGGCAACGAACGTCCCCCACTTCTTCACCTGTACCGGATGCGTCTTCACCAGCCAAACGTGCCGGTAGATCCCCGCTCCCTCATAAAACCAGCCGTCGCTCAGCGTGGCATCCACTCGAACCAGCAATACGTTCCTTCCGCCCGCCGTTGCGAAATCCGTAACATCATAGCTGAAGGGGTCGTACCCACCGCTGTGCCGGCCAATGCAAAAGCCGTTGAAGACCACCATCGTCTCCCGGTACGAGCCATCGAACTCAATGCTGATTCGCTTGCCGGCGTCCGTAGCGGGAAGTTCGAACACACGTCGATACCAGCCCACGCTCGTTTCCGGGTAAGCACGTCCTAGCGGGTAAAAGCCCTTGCTCGATAGCGCCGGATCGTTCTTGAAATCCAGTTCGACAGCCCAATCGTGAGGCAGGTCCAGCGCCCGCCAGGCGCTGTCATCGAATGCGAGGCCGCCCGCAGGAAGGAAGTTCCCTGTCTTCTGGAAGTTGCCAGTCCTTCCTCCCCCGAAGCCGAAATCTTTTGCAGGATCGTCTGCGTGGCCGAAATGGAATCGCCAGCCGAAATCCAGGAGGAGGCGTTCCCGACCGGCGCCGGCCGGTACAGAGGAGATTACCGCGGGCTCGTCCGCGACGCCCATCGCGCTCTTACCGTGAACCACAGCCTCGTGCGCCGCGGCCGCAACCGCCGGCGTGAGCAAGCTCGTCTTCAACAGATCACGACGTGTCAGGTTTTTCATATTGGCCTCGTGTTCTCACCGATGCAATCTACTCCGAATGAGGTTTGCGTTCAAGGGCGGCCAGCAGCGAACGAGACGCGCGCGCCCTGCTCAAAACTGCGTGACGCTCAGCGTGTTTCCATCAGGGTCTTTGAACCACCCCACGCGGGCGCCGCTCGGGGAGCTCCAGATGCCGAGCTCGTCTTGCTGCATTCCCGGATAGCGTTCCAAGGACACGTGCGCCTCCCGGGGTTGTCTTGCTGTCGAGACAATGTCCCGCACATGCCAGCCCAGCACCGTGTATTTAGCTGTAACGAGATCTGAAACTCGGGTGACGCGCAACATCGTCCCGCCGGCATCGAAGACCAGCCCAAATGGGTCCTCGCTAACCAGACGCAGGCCCAGAGTGTCGCGATAGAACTCTTTGGCTGGACGCGCAGTTTCGCCTTGCGTTCAGGGCCGAAGGTGAGGAGCACATCACGGATGGTCAGCTCGCCGTCCTTGGTTTCGTCGACGATGCTTGCTTCGACGTTGCCAGGCGGGGGAGGGAAACGGCCGGTGACGTAATACTCGAACTGTTTCTTGAGGAACAGTCGCCGGCGCTCCCATCGCTCCTTGGTGGAAATACGGACCTGCTTGCCATTCTCTTCCAGGAGTAGTGGGTCGGGCAGATCCATGATTGTGGGCAGGGCATCGAAGTCCGGCGGTAGTTCCCCTGTGCGATTGAGCCATTCGTTCCAGGCCGGGTCCTGAGGAAGCATGGCCAGCAGTTGAGTGAGAAATGCCTCGCGTTTTTCGATTGTGTCCCCCGCGCCCTTGAGCGTTGCAGGAATAGAGAGAAGGGCGACGATGAGGAGGAACCGTCCGAGGGTCCTTGTGTCAGTCTCCGTGGTTTCCGCTCCTATATTTCGTTGAGGCGCTCAGTGGCCTTGACCCACTGGAACGGGTGCATAATCCGCCTGTCAATCCCCACCTGCGATCACCAAATGTTTCGGCTCCGGCATGGGCATGTTGCCTTTGCGCTCGCGCCAGAGAATGGCATTGAGCGCGTGAGCGTCCGCCGCGTCCGCATGCGAGAAGTCCATCTTTGCGGATTCCTTCGCTCCCGGTCCGTGGCGGGGATTAACCAGATAGATAAGGCCATTCTTGCGGTTGCGCCCGTCGGCGGTGAACGGGGCTTGGTCTTCGCCGCCTGAAAACAGCGGAGCCATCACCGTCGCATGCGCGTCGTTGTTGTTCATAGACGGAAGCCCCAGCAGAACTTCCATGGTGTGAAGCATGCTGACTGTGGTGTAGAAGTGATGGTCGACGAACGGATGGGCAGGCGAACCCGGCGAGTACTTGCTGATCACCAGCGCCAGGCTGCGATGGGCATCAACGTGATCGGCGCCGTCCTGGGCATCATCTTCCAGGATGAAGATCGCCGTGTCATCCCAGTAGGGGCTGTGCGAAACGGCTTCCACCACCCGCCCGACGGCCAAATCATTATCGGCCACGGAAGCCTCGGGCTTGGGCATGCCTGACTCCGTGCCCGCGGTGTGGTCATTCGGCAGGCGGAGGATGATGAACTGAGGTAATTCAGTGCCTGTGCCTTCCTGCCTGGCCTTTACGAATTCGACGAATTCATTCAGAAACTCATCCGCTCGAAGCTGATCGGGATAGTCCAAGCGGAAATTGGCGAAATGCGGGTCGAAGTTGTTCTCGAGTTCCGGCTTGGTGGCAACATCGAGTGCGATCAGCGGGACACGCCATGGCCAGGGACTCGGTGAACCGTGCGGTTCGCCCACATTGGCTGGGAGCGGCTCTCCTCTCCGAATGAAGCTCTGAGCGCAACTCATACCCTGCGGCAGCGGCGTACCCTTGAGAGGAGACTGCTCGGCGGCTGCATCATCACACCAGCGCGTCATCACGTACTCGCCGTAGTTACGATGCGTATGCCCCTGGCGCGCCACAGCCGCCCAGATGTATCCCGTACCTGGCTCATTCACATCCGGCATTCCCTGCTGGAGCGGCACAGCGTTAGCCACTTCGCCTTCGTAGTCGTAGGCGTGCTCGTCTCCCCGGTAGCCGACGGGCCATGTCTTCTCGTTGTAGTCGCTGGTGATTGCGGCCATGGACCACACATGGCCATCGCCGGAGACTTCCCCGCTGTCGTAGAAATTGTCGACAACGCCGAACTGCCGCGCCAGCTTGTGTTGGTTAGGAGTAATATCCTCGCCGTACATGCAGAGCGAAGGATCCGCGTCGCCTGGCTTCAGGTCGCCAAACACCTGGTCGTACGTGCGGTTCTCCTTGATGATATAGATGACGTGCTTGATGGGATTGCCGCCCGCCTTGAACGGAATGTCGTCTTCGTTCACCCGCATCAAATTGCTGCGGAGGACTTCGTCAGTGAACCCTCCCAACTGGCGTTCAGCCTGCGGAACGTTGAAGCGCGCGATCGACCCATGGATCATCGAGGCAATGTAGGGATGCGCGCGCCCTTTGTCCGGGCTGCCGGGATCCTCCGGGCCGTTGTTCGGCCCGGTTCCTTCACCTTTTCCTGTGGCAACCAGGAGGTCATCACCATGCACAGCCAGGGCCGAGGGGTACCATTCCGTCGGGAGAAAGCCGATGGCAGTTTCCTTCTCAGCGGCGCCGGAAGTGTCGAAGACGGCGACAGCGTCAAGCGAGGCGGCGGCGACGAACAAACGTTTGCCGTCCGCGCTCTGCGCCAACGCGATGGGACATGTCCCGCCCTGTTTTTGTCCCGGCAGCATCGTTGACAATGTTCGCAGCAGGCGCCCTGATGCCGTGTCGATCACGGCCACGGCATCGGCATTCGAGAGTGTCACGTACAACTGCTTCTCATCGGGACTGAGCAGCATGGCCGTGGGATGCGAACCTGCCGCTGTAGCCGCGGCCGGCATCCGCAGGGGAATGTCTCTCAAAATCGTGCCCGCCTCCAGGTCGAGTTCTGCGACCTGCGAGGCGTTCCACAGGCTGCAGTAGGCGCGGCGGCCATCCGCGGTTGCAACCACCGCGTAGGGATAGGAGGCAGGAACGTCATTCGTCATGCTGAGGTCGAAAGTGCGCAATACCTTTCCTGTACTCGCGTCCAGCAGCAGGGCATTGTCCGCGAGGTTATTCGCAACCAGGATCTGCTTCCCCGCCGGCCCGGAAATCACCGCAAGCCCGGCTGGGTACGGAATCGCTTTGCCGCTTGGTATAAACCTGTTGATCTGAGTGTGCTTGCCGGGAGCCAGTGCTTGGAGTGGAATCGGGATGAAACGTTCCGGCGAGAGGCGACCTCCTTCGAAGCTGTATACCGCGATCCCATTGCCCGTGTCGCCAGGACGCTTTCCTTCGGGGTCTGTCAACGATACCACCGATGCGTCTACCTCTTTACCGTCCATGTCAAAGGCAAGCCCCAGGAAATAGCTCTGATGAGCGTCTACTTTGAGCCGGCCATCAGGATAATCCGTGAGCTGGTTGGTCGCCAGGTCCAGTATTGCGAGGGATTGCTGAAACCCGGATTCCGCCGTGCCACGGCCATTGTTGAGAATGGCAAGAAAACGCCCATCCGGACTCAGCGCCACGGCGGTAGGAAAGCTGTTGGTCCTTTGCGGACTCCCTGCTACGGGCTTCAGAAGAACCTTGCTGCTGGGCAAGTTGATCACCGTTTTGCCGTTTTGCTGGGCGGTCGCCACTCGGCCCACCAGCATGCATGCCAGCGTTGCGGTCGCAGGTAGGACAATTCTAAAGGTACATAAACTTTGTTTAAGCGAGCTACTCTCGATAAATGACATGGTCCACCGTCCTGGGTTGTTGTCCGGTATTCCCTTCACGATTTCTTTCCGCGATCAACGGCGTACGTAGACCAACCCTCATGACTTAGGCAGTTCGGCCGGTGTCAGGATTGGCAGAACCAGCGCTGCATCACGCTGTATCATAGGGTTGGATCACAATGGCCCGCAAGTCTTTGACCGGTTTCGAGTCCATTCGCACCTGCCAGACGGTGTGCTTTGGTACAAATGGTACACCTCGACACTGTGGCCTAGATCCAAGCGACCCAAGATACCTCGGGTGTCGTCACTGGTGTTTCTCTGGGAAAGCCTTTCCAAGTGGTTTCTGCGCTTGGGCGTCGAGTGGATTTCAGTCCGTGTAGATGGCGATAACGCGTTGAATAGCGCGTCGGCAGACCGCACAAAACGACATATGGCGGGTAAACATGATGCAGTCAACCTCGGGACGGTAGTAGCCCTGTGACTCATAGTTCGCGCCCTCGAATGCGCCGACTTTCCCGGCGTATTTCTGCGTGCTGAGCATGGCGTCCTCTTTCTGGCGCTCCAAGCGGAAAAGGGCGTCCAGGTCCGCTTCAGGCTTACCCGCGGCACGGAGTTCCTTACGCTGTTTCTGAATGTCGCGCTCGAAGCGGTCGAACTCGCCCTTATCCCACGGCGTGGGCACGGGAGTCCCTGGCGCGACCAGGTCCCGCCACTTCAAATTCGCAGGATCGAGCAGCGCGGTCACGTTTGGCTCCCACGGCTCCGTCTTGTGCTCCGGTGGCAAATAGGCCACGTCTGAGGTGTAGTATTCATCGGCCAAGCCAGCGAAGTGGTGCGCGAATTCGTGCACGCCCACGTAGGCCGACCACGGATTGTCAATGGCCACACATGCGAACTGATTGAAGATTCCTCCGCCTCCGTACGTCTCTCCGTTCACCAGAATCTCAACGAATTCATACGGTGCAAACGAAGCCACGTCCCGCAGCGTGCGATTCTCCATGGTTAGCACATAGCGCTCAGTCCCGAAAGTGTCATACGAAGCGCCCAGGGGCGACCTTCGGTAAATCCCGCTCGAGGGCCGCGACACGCCCGATTGTTCCGCCGCCGGGCACAGCCCCCAGACGTTGAAGTCCGTGCGGTGCTCGCGAAATGGCGGGATGGCGAAGAGCGCCTTGATGAATCGACGCGCGTCCTTTTCAAACTTCGGTCGCTCCGCGGCCGTGTACCCGTCGCCCAGCACCAACAAATCCACCTTCCCCGCCGGGTCCCCCATCTTTTCGAGTTCCATCAGGGGACCTGGTGACGTCGGGCGCGCACGGTCAACGAACTTATTCCTGGGATCCACAACTGTTTTCCACACCTCATGAAAGCCACTCGCGTCGCGCTCCTTCAGCGAAACCTCCACCATCGCGTCCGGCGAGGGAAACCGTAGCGACTCGGAAAAGGTCCGGTTCCCGTGACGCGCTTCTTCCGTCGTCTTCCACTCGCCAAACACGGAATTAAATCCCCTTGAGTACAATAACTTTCCGCTGCTCTGCTCGCGCACCTCGAAGAGGTAGTCTCCCAATTGGCTTTCATCAATGGCCTTGTGCGGATTGCCCGGCCATTCCAACGGCTCCAGGACCACCCGATCGAGGCTGAACCATTCTTCGTGCGCGTTTCCGGTGTGGTAATAATCCACGCGCAGGGTGCGTGGCGCACCGGCGCCAAGAACAGAAAAGAGCAATGAGGTAATCACAACGCCAGCGATTCGTCTCATCTGTAAGCTCCGCCTTTGTCTTCAAATCAGGATGATTGTACGCCCATCTTGCGCGTTGCGGTGCGACCCTTTCGGTCGAAGGCAACCATGCCGCCTCCACGAGTGACCTGACGAACGACGGGACCCGCCCGCCCTCGGAGGTCCAGCAGATCCAGCCAAGGAGTTAAGGTCGTCGGACGCAGCCAGTCCGGGATGCGGATCGGGATGCTGGCGCATCTGTTTCAACAGCATGGGCCCGAGCATTTCGAAGTTGGGCCAGCACGCAAGGCAAATGGCGGCGGCGACCCGACGCAGGAATGCAGGGCGTCGTCTAGCTGGTGCCCACCAGAGCCAGAAACGAAATTCGTGGTTGTTGTGGGGGGACTCCATCATGGAGAATTTACGCCGGGAGGCAGACTGGGTTAACGTGCGGCTATCGAAGACGGGCTGTTCTCTTGCGCTGAATTGAACGCAGAATCGGTCGGATTCCAACCCGACGGCCAACCCGATGCCGAACCGACTTACATGCACTTACTGAAGTAAGCAGGCCCTGTGAGCGCTTGTAAGTTGTTGATAAATCAATGAATTGCTCATTGGCACGGTAGAGGTCTGGGGTTCGAGTCCCCACGGGCCTACGAGTTTCTTTCCTAAGGTTTGGCCAGCGCGTGCGGGAGTCCACGGCCCGAATTACCGCCGCAGCCCGCCGTCTGGGCCGAACGCAAAAAGTCCCGACTGGGCGACGCGCCCCTCGACCGCTGCCTGCCCCAGTGTCAGGTACGTCCCGCCGGGCTGGTGATGCGTTCGGCGGTATTCGCGTGCGTGTTCTTCTGACCAGAAGAATACGGTCTGGTCTCAATAATCGTGGATGATGTTCGGGCTGCGGAATGTGCTCCAGTCGACATGCGGCTCGAAGAGCAATGGTGACGCGCCCGACGAGAGGACGCGCCAACCCAACTCTTCATCGACCTCGATCGTGAGCGGCTGCGAACAATGGTGGCATTCGGAGTCAATCCGGACCCGCAGCCTCTCACCGCGAAGGCGTCCTTCGACGAAGGACGTGGCGAAGCCGTCCTCCGCTCAGGCCGCCGAGGTGTGCTCGCCCGTGGAGAATTCCAGGCGGTGGCGCGTCTGGAAAGTCGTGACCGGAAAAGCCCAGCTTACGCTGCCCTCCGAGTCGCGCACGAGGAAGAACAGGTTCCTCTCCAGGTCTGTGAGGACGGCGGATACTTTGGGCAGGTCAAGTCCGGTGGCTCGCGCAATAAGTGCTGGCGAGAGCGGCTTGTCATGGCGTGGTATTTCGCGGACGACGAAGTCGCGGACAACGTGGTGCTCGCGCTCCATGAATGCCAGGCGCGACGCCATTCTGCCCGGAAGGTTCTTGAGGGCTTCGAGGAAGTCTCCGCCTGGCACGGCGTTAATCTCTCCTCCAGCCCCCACGAGAATTTGCCCGCTCATGCTCACCTCCTTGCTTCGACAAGTTCAGCTCGGGATGCGGGCAACCATTGTACATCCGTCCCTTGTGAGGTACCATGCCAGCGGTTTTTTGTCATGACCCGAGGTGTCCATCGCAGGGCTCAGAGTGTCCAGGCAGCCGCCGGACGGCGCTCGATGAAATGCATGTTGACGGTAGCATTGATTGTGCTCTGGACTCGGCTGGTCCGACCATGAAGGAAACCCTCAAGGCTGGCGCTGTTTATTTCGCCCTGGTGTTTGCTACCGGATTCGTGCTCGGCACCGTCCGCACGCTTTGGGTGGTTCCGAGGTTGGGCGTGAGGACGGCTGAACTGATTGAAGCGCCCATCATGTTTTGCATATCCATCCTTGCGGCGCGGTGGGCCGTGCGTCATGTCCAGGTTTCGCCGCTGCGGTCGAGGCGGCTGGCCATGGGATGCATTGCGCTCGGCCTCATGCTCGCGGCCGAGTTCACGCTCGGCCTGTGGATTCGTGGGACGACAATTCGCGGATATTTT
>Ga0181530_10002799_pt1 | contig 20244 bp, 15 predicted proteins | sample PEATcosm2014_Bin_42_FD_119769 | JGI IMG/M metagenome (GOLD analysis project Ga0181530, IMG submission 119769) | Peatland microbial communities from MTU Mesocosm Facility, Houghton, MI, USA - PEATcosm2014_Bin10_60_metaG | ecosystem: Environmental > Terrestrial > Soil > Wetlands > Peat | place... | reverse complement strand
TAACCTCTTCATGGACCTGGCGATATTGCTGCACACCTCGATTTTCGCTATGCGGGGAATTTAGATCGCTCGGGCATTCACAAGTAAATAGAGACCAAGGTGGAGAGCTTCAGACGAGATACCGTTGTTCACGAGCTGGGTCCCATGTCTGAGGTCGAGTTCACATCGCCCTCAGAAACGGCCGAAGCAGCGCGGGAGCAGCCAGCAATCGATTGGCTGGGGGCCCTGCAGTTGCTCTGGGATCACCGCCAATTGTTATTCAGGACCGCGATCTGTGCAGTCGTGATCAGCACCGCCATAGCATTTCTGATTCCCCGGCGTTATGAGTCCAACGCCAGCATCATGCCTCCCGATTCCCTGAACACGAACAGCGGGGCCATGATGACGATGCTGGCTGAAAGAGCTTCTCCAGGACTGGCTGCAATGGCTGGGAACATGCTTGGCGTGAAGAACACAGGAGCGCTGTTCGTAGACCTATTACGAAGTAGAACCGTGCAGGACCATCTAGTGGATAGATTCCAGCTCCAGAAGGTGTACTGGGTACGGTACAAGCAGGATGCGCGCAAGATTCTGAACAAGCGAACCGATATATCCGAGGACCGAAAAAGCGGCGTCATCGCCCTTACAGTAACTGACAAGAATGCGCCACGGGCGCATGACCTGGCACAGGGTTATGTTGAAGAATTAAATAAGCTGGTCTCAGAAGTCAGCACCTCCTCTGCCCGCCGGGAGCGCATCTTTATTGAACAGCGGATGGTATCCGTGAAGAACGATCTCGAGGATGCCGAGAAACAGTTCGGTGCCTTCGCCAGCAAGAACACAGCCCTTGATATCAAGGAGCAGAGCAAAGCCATGGTCGAATCAGCAGCGTTACTGAAGGGACAGCTGATTGCGGCGCAGTCGGAAATGGAGGGACTGCAGCAGATCTACACTCCGAACAACGTCAGGGTTCGCGCCGCGGGAGCGCGCATTGAGGAGCTCCAGCGACAGCTTCAGAAAATTGGCGGTACAGATGCTTCGTTGGTGTCCGACGTCACACAGAGTGACGACCTTTATCCTTCGATTCGAAAGCTGCCGCTCTTGGGAGTTCAATGGGCCGACCTCTACCGGCGGATGAAAATCCAGGAGACTGTCTACGAACTTCTGAACCAGCAGTACGAGCTGGCGCGTATCCAGGAAGCCAAGGAAGTCCCCACTGTCAACTTGATCGATCCGCCAGACCTGCCTGAGAAGAAATCATGGCCACCTAGGCTGCTGATCATCGCGCTGCTGACGGTTCTGTCGCTGGCCGGAGCGGTTGTGAAGATCTTCGGATCGGAGAGGATTCAGTCTTTAGAACACGATGATCCCCGCCGGCAGTTGGCGATGCGCGTGGCCGAAGGCTTGAGTCAAATTCGAAGTCGGGTTGCCAATCTCAGGTTTCTTAATCGATCCAACTCCTCTAAGCGATCCGGCGACGGAACGGAATGATCAAGTCCTTTTCCCCCGAGCTTCCGTACGACACGTGAATTTTGCAAATGCCTTGATTGCTTTTCAGGTTGCCTGGCTATTCAGAAACCATCTCTGCTGTTGTTCACTGACTGACAAATCTCAAGGAGAACATCTCGTATGGCAGCAAGCACGCGCGTACTTGTCACTGGTGCCGGAGGATTTATCGGACACCATCTCGTGAAAAGACTGAAAGCGGAAGGTTGTTGGGTCCGCGGTGTAGACATCAAGCTCCAAGAATACGAAGCGTCCGCCGCGGACGAGTTCGAAGTGCTCGACCTTCGCAAGTACGACAACTGTCTTTTGGCAACCCGCGGCGGCATCGCACAGGTCTACAACTTGGCGGCAGACATGGGCGGTATCGGCTACATCACCGCTTCGCATGCCGACATTTCGCGGAATAACATCTTGATCAATGCTCACATGCTTGAGGCCAGCCGCCTGAACGGGATAAGTCGATTCTTGTTTTCTTCCTCAGCATGCGTGTATGCCCAATGTAAGCAAAGCAGTCCCGATGTCGCTCCGTTGCGCGAAGAAGATGCCTATCCTGCCGATCCCGAACCGGGTTACGGCTGGGAGAAGCTTTTCACGGAAGAACTGTGTCGCTATTACGCTCAGGACTACAAGTTCGAAACGCGGATCGTCCGTTTCCACAACGTCTACGGGCCACTTGGGACGTACGAGGGTGGCAAGGAGAAGGCACCAGCTGCTATCTCTCGGAAAGTGGCGCTAGCCACTAACGGCGAAACGATCGACGTTTGGGGTGATGGTGAGCAGACTCGTTCCTTCATGTATATTGACGATTGCGTCGAGGGTCTTGTTCGGCTCATGGCTTCGGACTACGCTGAGGCGCTGAATTTGGGCACCGATGAACTGGTCACGATTAATGCGTTGGTAATGATGGTGTCCAAGATTGCGGGAAAGTCGCTGACGATCCGCCACGACCTGAGCAAGCCGCAAGGTGTCAGAGGACGGAATAGTGACAACACGCGACTGAATCGAGTCTTGGGATGGGAACCGTCCATCTCTCTCGAGAGTGGCCTTGAGGTCACCTATAAATGGATCGAAAATGAACTCCGCAAGTCTGGACGTATCCCGGAGCCAAAGTTTGCAGTCGCATGAACCACCACGGGCTAACGTCCTTGGGATCGGCGTCCATGCTGTGGACTTGGCGTGGGCCGCCGACCTGATCGAAGCTGCTTTAGCGGAGCAGCGCAAGGGATACGTATGTGTCACTGGTGTGCACGGTGTGATGGAGGCGCACCGAAATGTTCTGTTCCGTCGTGCGCTCGATTCAGCGATGTTGGTTGTCCCCGACGGTACGCCGACTGTCTGGGTAGGTCGTACCCAAGGGCATTCGGGAATGCGTCGAGTGTTCGGTCCCGACCTGATGGTCGAACTGAGCCGCAGGTCAGCACACCGTGGGCACACGGTTGTACTCTATGGCGGGAAGCCGGGTGTAGCGGAAGAGCTGCGCACCAACCTCGCCAATTGGTTCCCCGGAATTAAGATCATTGGCACTCATTGCCCTCCGTTTCGACCTCTGACAGAGCCGGAAGAACTAGTGCTACAGAAGTGGTTTGACGAACTAGATCCTGATTTGGTTTGGGTAGGTCTCAGCACGCCGAAGCAGGAGCTTTTCATGGCGCGCTATTTGAACCGGCTTCGGTGTAGGGTGATGATTGGAGTCGGCGCAGCCTTCGATATACACACCGGCAGGCTGCATGACTCTCCTGACTGGATAAAAAAAGCAGGCCTGCAGTGGGCGCACCGACTCTTCCAGGAACCCGGTCGCCTGTGGAAGAGATACTTGGTAAACAATTCAAAATTCCTCTTCCGGATCACGATGCAGTTAAGCGGCGTAACAGAGTATCGATTGCCCGATCCGAAGGTCAGGTTGAGCCACACGGGCCTGCATCCGCTCCCTACAGACTTGGAGGGCAGGTCGTAGAATTCGGGAGACGACTAGCATCGAAACCGGTCTTGCGGGCCTTCTCGTCTGAGGAACGATCGGTCGCTTCTGCGATCATCAATCAATGTCGAGCCCGCCAACCACCGATACAAGCTCGAATAACTTGAGGTTTTAACTGCTCTTGACACCTCATGTAGCGTCAACTCGCTTGGGAGATCGAGAGATTGCGACAGCTACACAGCCCGTTTGCCGGCATCTGTCTGCTCAGGCCCACGCGGTAACCGCTTGAGGAAGGAACATGCGGAAGGATGAGTGCAGTCCTGCCAGGGTCGATTGAACCCGTGACCGGAAGTCCGTCGGTGGCGGCGGGGAAAGCCACTGGATTTCTGCCAGCCCCCGCGAGACTCCGCTTATGGGGTTTTCGATCTGCGCTGTCTCTACTGGATCAGGGATTGACCTCTGGCGCGGGTTTAATAGTGAATTTATTGCTGGCGCGGCGGATGCTGCCGGAAGCGTATGGCGCGTTTACAGTGGCGTTTGCCGGTTTTCTATTTGTCTCCGGGTTTCACAACGTGCTGCTTTTGGAACCAATGAGCGTGATGGGGCCTTCGCGCTACGCGGGGAGGCTGGGTGAGTATTTCCGGTCGCAGATTGCGGTGCACACCATACTCGTGGGAGCGCTGTCCGGAGTGTTGCTACTTGGTGGCCTGGCTCTATGGAGGACGGTTCCGGGGAGCCCTCTGACAGGTGCGGTCATGGGAGTTGGGTTGGCGCTGCCGTTTCTGCTTCTGGCCTGGCTGGCGAGGCGTATGTGCTACGTGATGCAGCGCCCTTCGGCAGCGGCGCTGGGGAGCGGGCTCTATCTGTCGTTTGTCGCCGTCGGACTGTTTGTGCTGGGGCACTACGGCTGGCTGGGGTCGTTCACGGCATTTCTATTGATGGGCTGCGGAAGCATTCTGGCATCGGCGGTGCTGCTCTGGCGGCTCGGGCTGGTGGATCGCAAAACAGCCGCTGTGCCGGGCGCTACATGGCGCGCGGTGTTGCGGGAGAACTGGACCTACGGCCGCTGGTTGGTGGGCAGTACAGTGCTCTTTTCCGTGTCGAGCCAGACGCAGACGTTTCTAGCTGCTGGGATTCTAGGCCTCGGTGCCGCCGGAATCCTTCGCGCAATGCAAATTCCCTCTCTAGTCATGGTGCAAATCATTACGGCGGCCGGCCTCCTCGTTCTTCCCTCTTTTTCTTACGATTTCGGACGAGGACGGACCGAACAGTTGCGGCACAAGGCGATGCTGGTGAGTCTTAGCCTTGTTATTGGTGCACTCGTTTTTGCTGCTCTTCTGGCGCTCTTCGCCGGGCGGGCGGAGCACCTGCTGTTCGGGGGGAAATACGCTTCCTATGCGTGGCTGATGCCAGTGCTCACACTGATGCCGGTATGCACCGGTTTTTCCATGGGCTACGCTATGGCTATGCGCGCTTCGCAGAAACCGCGCTTTGATCTTATAGCGAACATGTTCGCGGCACCTGTCGCAATAGTATCAGCATTCTTTCTGATGCGTGAGTGGGGTCTTGCCGGCGCTGCTGCGAGTATGGCACTCAGTTTTGCGGTATTGAGTATCGTTACGATCGTGTTTTTTCAACGTTCCGCGCGTGACCCGGGAGAGATGGCGAGAACTCAGCATGGCTAGGCGTCATCTCTCGACGGGGCAGACCGCCTGGGGTATTTGGCGAGTGTGGAGTCATGAGTCAATTTCTGAACACGATTCAGCAGATCGTGCACTGCGGCAGTATCGAGCCGTTGCACGGAATTTGCCGGCACCTCCATTGACAGTTTGGGAAAGCGCTGCACCGAATTCCTTGTGAACTGGCGATTCCAGGCTCACGGCGTAATGCCCGGTGTCGCTCACATGGATTTACTTCCGGAATTAAGGAGAATGAATTTTGATCTCTTCTGTCTGCGACCTGCTTGTTGCCCCGGTGGGGGCTCGCTGGAGCGGCGGTCAGCATGCTCGGTAGTTTCGCAGCAGCTAGTGTGGTCATACCAATGAGCTATCGCACCCTTATCGCACGAAGGATGAATGTTTGTTTCGGTGCAGGACTTGGCGCTCATGCTTAAGCGATGCTTTCTTATCGGTCTGTTGCTGTCGAGCGCTTTAGTGGATGTGCTAGGAAACATAAACGCCGCCGGGGTGATCTCAGTGAATGGCCTGTTCACCATTTTGATCACCATCGGGGTCGCGGTGTTCTTATTGCGCCGTCCAAAGTTAGCTTGGCGTGGATTCATGCGGGTATGGCCGCTCTCCGCTCTTCTGTTTTACTCGGTGCTGCAGTGCCTCTGGCATCCACCCTCTGTGCAAGGATTTCAAAACATCTGTCTGCTCTGGATCTTCATAGGCTGTGTTGTTCTAGCCTCAATCGAAGAGAAGAATCAGTTGGAGAGTACCCACGTCGTGCGTGTGCTCTTCTGGGCTTCAGCCATCGCCGCCTTGGTTTATGGCATCTCCATTTTATATGACGGTCTTGGGACGGAGTCTCTTATTGGAGCAAGATCCTTCGCTCTCTATGCTTTGTTGGCTTTGGGACTTCTTCTGGGAAGATGGGCGCATGGCTCCCGCGCCGACTTTTGGCTTGCGGCCGGCCTGATCGTTCTCATAGCGCTAAGCCTGTCACGAACGGCCCTAGCCGTTGGCGTTTTTCTATTCCCGCTCGCGCGATTGCGTCACATTTCGTTTCGGGACCTCAGGCGGATCGCAATCATCGGGGTTATAGCAGCCAGCGGGCTCTATTTCCTTGTCGTCTCCATCGATGCACTGCGCCTGCGATTCCTCGGCAACGGCTCGATTGCGGACTACCTATCCGGAGAGGCCTCGGTAGACACTAGCGGACGGCTCGCCGCTTGGGTGCTAACCCTCAATTCCTTTAGTGAATCACCGTGGCTGGGGAAAGGGCCCGGGACAGCTAATGACCTCAACGGCATGGCGGATCTTGACCGCCGCGGAGACAGCCAGTGGGAGCTTGCCCACCCGCTCAATGAGTACCTACGGTTCCTTCATGACGAAGGTGTACTGGGGCTTTCTCTTTTTCTCGCTGGTTGCGTACAACTGCTTGCCGTGTGCCGCAAGGAATATCGACAGAGTGTCGAGGCGTCCTCGCCGGCAGCCAGTTTCTACTTGGGGACGTTTCTTGCCCTTCTGGCGGTTCTGTTAACGATGCTCACAGATAACACCGCATCGTATATTTATGTGATGGCTCCACTCGGGATTCTTATCGGCACAGTTCTACGTGCGCAGAAACAATCGGGCCCGGAGATGACCACGAGGCAAACCAGAGTATCTGGCGCTGCTCAGTTGACCTCTCCCGCCGCTCTTTCCCCTCGCTCACAAACATGAACAAAAATCTCAAGGTTTGTCTTTTCACGAATATTATTCCGCCGTACTACCTGCCTGTTTTTGAGAGTCTCCGGGATCTCGTCGGCGGTATTCGGATATTCGTAAGTACGCCGATGGAGCCCAACCGCAATTGGAAGCCGGAATGGGGCGACCTGCCAGTCACTGTCCAGAAATCGTGGACCCACGTGGCCAGCTGGCAACATGAGCAAGGGTTTTCGGATAGAATTTGGCGGCACATTCCCTACGATACTCTTCCGCTCCTGGTTCGCCATCAACCCGATGTAGTGATCTCTATACAGCTCGGGTTTCGGACACTGCAAGCCGCACTTTATCGGAAATTGTTTCCAAAGAGCCGGTTGATTGTATGGACTGGACTTTCCGAACATACGGAGAAGGGGCTTCCAGCATGGAGGACCCTGCAGCGGAAGGCTCTGCTCCGCTTGGCCGACGCGGTACTTGTGAACGGCGCGAGTGGAACAGATTACTTGTTGAGCCTCGGCGTGCCCCGCGAGAAGATCTTTCCTTTACCCTATTGCGCAAAGATTGCGCCCTATCTCGAGCTGCCACTGGGGCGGGAACCAGACGCGGCCCGGCGGCTGCTCTACGTAGGGCAGCTGATTGAGCGCAAGGGCCTTACGTCGTTTCTGATCGCCTTGTCGAGCTGGCTGCAAGAACACCCCGACGAGAGATGTGAATTCTGGATTGCCGGAGAGGGCCACCTGCGCCCGGAACTCGAGAGATTTCCCGCGCCGCCTCAACTTCAACTGCGCTTCCTTGGTAGCGTGGCGTACGAAAAATTGCCGCAGGTTTACGCACAGGGCGGCATTCTGGTTTTTCCCACACTTGCGGATGAATGGGGAGCGGTTGTGAATGAAGCGCTGGCTTCAGGGCTTCCTGTTCTGGGCAGTGTCTACAGTCAAGCGATGGAAGAGTTGGTGCAAGACGGCCTTAACGGATGGACGTTTCGGCCAGATCATCTCGAAGAGATGTATGCAGCGGTCGCCCGCGCGATGAGCGACGAAGATAAACATCTTAATGAGATGCGGCATGCGAGCCGCGAGCGCATTCGTCTGCTCTCCCCGGAATACGGGGCGAAATGCTATCTCGCAGCGATAGATTTCGTCCGTTTGCCTCGGGATGAAAGATCGTCACCGACGAAAGCGGTCTCCACAAGTTCGGAGCCGACCTCGAAAGGCGGAGGCGTAAACTCTATGGTGTCGTGCCCATTTTGTCGTAGCCAGGTTAGTCGGCGGTTTGAACTGGCACACACGATCGTATGGAAGTGCAGAGCGCCTGACTGCGGTCTGCAATTTGCCGATCCACAGCTCGATGAAACTGATCTAGTGCGTGCCTACACGAAGCACTACTACCCGTCGAACGGGAATGGTAGCGTAGCATCTTACGAGAACACTCCCGAAGAAATTCTGCGGCAGACATTCCAGGAAGCACACGCCAAGTTCGGGCCACTCGCGGGAAGGAAATTGCTCGATTTCGGCTGCGGGGTCGGTAAGCTATGCCAGATTGCTCGGGAATACGGCATCCAGACCACGGGAATTGAAGCGGATTCATGTGCCCGGCAAATTGCGGGGAAGAGTGGCGCCCTGAGAGTTCACGCGAGTCTCGACGAGCTGCGGGCAACGGAGCCCGGCGCCAGGTTCGAGATCATCACGCTTTGGGATGTCATCGAGCACCTGCGCGAGCCCTGGAAGGATCTGGAAGCACTATCTGCTTTGCTCCAACCCGGTGGATGGCTTTTGCTCTCGACGCCGAATGCGAACTCCTTGCTGGCTCTCCTCCAGCGGGAACGGTGGGAGAATATAGTTAATCCAACCCATTTCTACTATTTCGAACGGCGATCGCTGCGATTGGTGCTGGAACGAGCTGGCTTTTGCGGGATCGCGGAATGGCGGTTTTCCATCCGCTATCCAAGACACACAACCGTTCGGCGAATGGTTCATCGAGCTCTGTTCGCGTGTCGCCTTCAGGGACAACTACTGTTTGTTGCGCGTCCGCGGATGCTTGAGCCAGGTAGAACATCCCACTCTCACTCGGCAAGTGTCGGGGTAGCGCGGTGATCGGAGACATGTCGTGTCTGTCAGTAGATCCGGGGAAAACCAGGTGTCTCGGTCTCATCGAGTCGCGCGAAGAAGCCTATTACGAAGAGGTTCTTGGAGTTGGCGGTGAACCCATCGAGCATGAAGAGTTGATGCTTTGGTTTTGCCGGCCTGATCTTGGAGAATCAGCAAGTGTCTGACGTCACGCAAATGCCAAGCGCTGAGAGCCGCGCCACCCGGTTGCCCAAGGACAAGTCCTGTCTATTGGGGGTAATGCGTCATCAGTTGGAGGCATGCAGCGTTGACAGGAGTCAACCAGTGCTGGTTATAGGCGGAGGACAGGAAGACCTCGATATTCTCTCGGCTTGCGGCTTCGAACAAATTGTGTTGTCGAACATCGACGCAACCGGAATGGACCTTGACGCGGAAAACATAGCCTTGCCGGACGAAAGCTATCCTGTCGTCTTTGCCCATGCGGTTCTCCATCATTGCCGCAGTCCACACAAGGCGGTTGGAGAAATGGTCCGTGTTTCCCAGAAGCATGTCTTCTTCGTGGAGCCGAATGATTCCTGGTCTCTTCGCCTCCTGGTGCGTATGGGGTTTTCGTTTCAGTACGAACTCGCGGCGGTCGCGGACAACGGATACACGCGTGCCGGAATGCGCAACGGGCCGGTTCCCAACTTTATTTATCGCTGGACAGGGCACGAGGTTGAGAAATGCGTCTCAGCGTACCACCCGGAGCGGCGAATGTGCATCCGTGCTCATCCGTACTGGGATTTCTACGTTAACGAGGAAGAGCTGCTTCTTCGGAGGGAATCTCGAGTAGCCGGATTGGCCGAGAAACTGGGGCCGCGAAACCTCGTCACTTTACTTCATTTTAGCCAGACTTTTTTGAATGTGCTGCCGCTATTGCGCTCACAGGGCAATAAGTTCTTCTGTGCGATCTCTAAACGAGGGTTGCAACCTTGGATCGATATGCGGGATGGCAAATATCAGTTGAAGAAGAAAATTGATGATTCCTCGTGATTAAGAAACGTTGCATTTTGATTCAGGCGAGTTGGCAGGAGAAAACAGGAGGTGTTCGGTTCGTGCATAGAGTGGGATCAAGAGGTGGCCTCGATTACCGATAACGGAGCGGAATGAAGATCCTGCTCGTTCACAATTCATACCAGCAGAACGGTGGAGAGGATGAAGTGTTTGCCAGCGAAAGAGATCTGCTGCGATCCAAGGGTCATGAGGTTGTGGAATATGTACGTACCAATGACGAAATTCGTGTTTATGGCATCTGGAACAGAGCCACTTTGGGTCTCCGCACAGTATGGGCTTGGGACAGCGTGAGAGAGATGAGAGACTTGCTGAAACTCGAGAAACCCAAGGTGGCGCATTTCCACAATACATTCCCCCTTATCTCTCCAGCTGTGTACTCCACCTGCCAAGAGGTGGGAATACCAGTGGTTCAATCTCTGCACAACCCTCGGCTCATTTGTCCCGCAGCGACTCTTCATCGCGACGCCCACGTCTGCGAGGATTGCCTGGGAAAGATGTTCCCTTGGCCGGGAGTCCTCCATGCCTGCTATCGGAATTCGAGAGTCCAGACCGGGGTTGTGGCTTCGATGCTAATGGCCCACCGTTACCTCAACACCTGGGAGAAACAGGTGAACACCTTCATCGTTTTCAGTGACTTTTATCGTCGGAAATTCGCGGATGCGGGGCTGCCTCCGGGGAAAATCGCTGTCAAACCGCACTTCGTCTCACCAGATCCTGGGCAGGCTAAAGGTCCCCAACACTACGTGCTCTTCGTCGGGCGCCTGGCTACCGAGAAAGGAGTGGAGACTCTACTGAAAGCTTGGGAACGATTGAAGAAGGTTCCTTTGAAGATGCGTGGAGACGGTCCTTTGCAGGACCGAGTCCGGGAGCGTGCGCGCGATTCAAGTTATCGAGTCGAGCTTTTGCCACGCCTCGCCAAGGAGGACCTGTTGGTCTTGCTCCAGGGAGCCCGGTTCCTAATCTGGCCTTCCGAAGGATATTACGAAGCATTCGGTCTTGTCGCAGTGGAGGCATTTGCGTGCGGAATACCTGTTATCGCGTCCCGGATCGGCGTGATGGCTGAAATCGTCCAGGACGGCGTCACCGGACTGCATTTTGCGTCAGGGGACCCGCAGGACCTCGCCGCGAAGATTGAGTGGGCGTGGTCGCACCCTGAAGCCATGAGCGAGATGGGCCGTGCCGCCCGCGCCGAATACGAGGCTAAATATCAGCCCTCGAAGAACTACGAAATGCTCATGGACATTTACCGCCGCGCCATCGCTTCTCAAGCGGCCGAGCCGTTGGCTAGTTGAGGCTGCCGTGAATCAATTGAAAAATGCGTTGCTGCAAGGTATCCGGCCGATCCACGAAAAATTCCGGAATCAGAAAATTGCTGCGTTCCTGTGCCTCGTTAATGGACAGTCCCCAAAAGGAAGACTACTCGATGTCGGCGGAAGCCCAGGAATCAATAGTGAATTTCTTCCGCTGTACTCAAGATTTAAAGAAGTCGTGGTAGTCAATATCCGACAACAGAAACTGCCTCAGTTTGAGGGCGTCCACATACAAGAATTGGTGGCCGATGGCCGCCAGCTTCCCCTTGACTCAGGAGCATTTGACTGGGTTTTCTCAAACGCTGTTATCGAACACGTGGGTGCATATGAAGACCAGCTGCGGTTTGCAAGTGAGATACGTCGCGTCGCCGCAAAAGGATATTTCGTTGCCTGCCCCAACAAATATTTTCCGATCGAACCGCATACACTGATTCCGTTCTACCAGTTCTTGCCAATCCGCCTACAAAGGACTGTTGCGCGATACTCCCCTGGATATCTGAAGGAATACGAGGAAATCAACTTACTCAGCGTCGCCCAACTTCAAAAACTCTTTCCCGACGCGAGGATTCGCTCACTTGGGTTCCCGGTCATGGGGAACAGCATTGTGGCCTACTGTCGGAAGGAAAATGGAAGTGTCTGAGCACTTTCTTGAATTCACTTATAATGCCAAGCTTCTAGTAGAACGTCGCGCCACTCCTTGCGGTCAGCAGCAGAGGTTCCGAATGAAAACCATAAGGGCTTACCGCACCCGCCATGAGGCTTGCCGCACTCGTACTGTTTCTCCTCTTCGCTCTTGCTGTATCCCTAGGCCAGACGCCTCCGAAGGTCTCGTTTGTGGGGCGCATGGACTACGCCGTAGGTAACGCCCAAGGCATCGTAGTTGGGGACCTAAACTCGGACGGCAACTTGGACCTGGTGACTGTCAACTCCGGTAGCGTCCCGGTGCTTTTGGGCAATGCGGACGGTACCTTCCAGCCGGCCGTGAACTACACGGTCCCGAGCAATTCAATCATAGTCCAGTTAGGTGATTTTAACGGTGATGGTAAACTGGACATATTGGTTGCGAGTCGGTCCACCTCGGTTCCAATCGTTTCGGTCTCGGTTCTCCTGGGAAACGGCGATGGGACCTTCCAAACACAAAAGGTTACGAATGTTGCCAACAGTAGCTGCCAATGCTTGGCGATCGGCGATTTCAATGGGGACAGCAAGTTGGACGTCGCACTTCCTGTATCGCTTCCGCAATTAGGCGAGTCCGCCTTGGCGGTGATGCTGGGCAATGGCGACGGCACGTTCCAGCCCCCAGTCACTGCAAATCCAGGTCCTTTTCCAACTCCGAATTGTTTTCAGGCGGCGGACTTCAACAACGACGGAATACTCGACATTGTATCCGGAACCGAAACAAACTCCTCTGTAGGAACACCGATTTCGGTATTCCTGGGCAAGGGCGATGGCACCTTCCAGCCGCCGGTGAATACGACAGCCCTCCTGGGCCCAGGGGGGCTCGCGGTGGCAGATTTCACGGGAGATGGAAAGCTGGACCTCGCTTTCAGTACTTCGCCGTACGGTAACAGCGTGTCAGTTTTGCCTGGAAACGCGGATGGGACTTTCCAGCCAGCAATTTCTACAGCTTTCCAATACGAAGACAGTTGTTGCCTCTTTTCCGCTGACCTCAACGGCGACGGCAAACAAGATTTAGTCCTCGGGGGCAGTTCCATTACGGTATTGCTCGGCAATGGGGATGGGACTTTTCAGTTACCGGGGTTGTCCGCTTACGATCTATCCGGAGGCGGACCGCTTGGTGCGGCGTTCGGAGACTTCAACAAGGATGGAAAGCTCGACATCACTACCCTGGCGTACAACTCTGTTGCGTCCGTCGCTTTCGGCAAAGGAGACGGAACATTCCAGCTTGACAGTGTCGTTGACGTAGGCTGGAGCGGCCTGGGCGGGAGCGGCGGCTCCGCAGTCGCTGTGCTGGCGGATGATTTCACGGGTCACGGGAACACCGACCTGTTCGAAATACTCGGCTATACGGAGCTGGAACCGTTTTTCGTAGTGCTGCCCGCAAACGGCAACGGGGCCTTCCAGTCGCCCGCGGCCGGTGTCCAGTTGCAATCATGTTATTATAACGACCCCCAGACAGCTTGCTCGGCAGCTGTCGGTGATTTCAATGGTGATGGAAAGTTTGACGTGGCGATTACTGGAAACATTAGTAGCGGGCCTCAAACAATACAGGTCGGAGTGTTATTAGGAAATGGAGATGGGACCTTCAAATCTGAAGTGGACTACGGCGGAGGCGGTAGTTCGATAGACCTCGGAGACATCAATAATGACGGGATCACTGATATTGTGACCAGCGGTGGCAGCGCAGATAACGTCTCATTCTTGTTAGGCAAAGGCGATGGCACTTTTGGATTTCCAACTACGGTACCCATTAACGGAACAGCCAACTTTGTCGCAACCGCGGACTTCAACAACGATGGCAACCTCGACTTGGCAGTAGGCACCGGATCGGCGGTGGCGATTCTGCTGGGCAACGGGAATGGTACCTTTGGGCCGGAAATGGATTACCCCATTCCAGCGGGAGTGACCACGCTGGCAGTTGGAGACTTCAATGGCAACGGTCGCATCGACCTCGTTGCCGGCAGTTCATCATCAAACAGCGTCTCGGTCCTGCTCAACACTGGAGGCGGTGCGTTTAGTGTGGCGACCTACCCTGTTCTCGGGAATGTGACCTACGTAGGGGTGGGCGACTTCAATGGAGATGGGATACCAGATTTGGCAGTCCTGAATAACCAAGTTGACATATCGATTCTCGTCGGCAATGGCGACGGTACGTTTCAGCCGGCCGTGAGTTTCGGGACAGGCGACGCCGCCGACACCCAGTTTGCGATTGCAGATCTCAATGGGGACGGAAGTCCCGACATTGCGGTGGGTAATTCGCTTCTGTTCAACAGGCCAGCAGGTCCCGCCGCAAGCTTAGCACCCAGTCAGGCGGCCTTTGGAAACATCGCGGTCGGATCCCCCAGCGGACCCCAAACAGTCACACTAACCAACACTAGTCCCTCCGCGGTGACGATCAGCGGCGTGACCATCACGGGTCCGCAAAGCAGCGAGTTTGCGGAGACCAATACATGCACAATTGGCATTGCCGTCGGAGCCAATTGCACGATCGCCATTACCTTCACCCCCGCTGCCGCCGGTTCGCGGAGCGCGACTCTCAGTGTCGCCGACAACACGGCCCATAGTCCACAGGCGGTCGCATTGAGCGGGACTGGGATGTCTTTAGGTCTAGGTTCCTCGAATCTGTCGGCAACAATCGCCGCAGGGCAGACCGCCAGCTACACACTTTCCATCGGCGGCGGCGCCTTCAGCGGGACCGCGACCTTAACTTGCGCGGGAGTTCCCACGGCTGCGAATTGTTCGCTGCCGGCCAGCGAAAATGTAAGCGCAACCATGCCCTCGACCTTCACCGTCAGTGTGACCACGACGGCGCCGACGACAGCCGCGCGCATACCAAGCTCTTTTCCACACTCTGGCTGGCTGTGGACCGTGGCTCTTGTAGGTATCGTCATCCTGCCGGGCTCTTCGAACCGGCGGCGGACCTCACGCTTGCTGCCCGGTCTGCCGATTATCCTGTTGCTGTTTATCTGTTCGTGCGGAGGGACTGGCAGCAACAGGTGCGAAGCGTGTTCCAGCGGCACGCCGGCGGGGAAATATACCTTGACCGTGGCAGCGGCGTCAGGTTCGATGAGGCAATCGCAGCCGTTGACTCTGATTGTTCAATAAATAATAGAGGAAACCAAGTCGAACCAAGACCTTCTTGTCTAGGTTGCGGGTTCGATTGCGAGCGGCACGCCTTCGGCGATTTTCCAATGCAGCGGCTCCTCGATGCGAGTGATGGGATGGTCGGCGATGCGGGTCAGGACCTCGCGCAGATAGGCTTGCGGGTCCTAGCTTAGCTAGGCCGCTGAGTTTGGCCGAACCGATCAAGCTGTAGATCGCAACCGCGCGCTCGCCGCCCGAATCTGACCCAACAAACAGATAATTCTTCCGACGCAGCGCGACCGCGCGCAATGTGCGATCGGCGGCGTTGGTGTCGATCTTGATGTGTCCGTCGTCCGAGTAGCGCACCAGCGCGAGAGAGCCTGGGCGAATCGCCGCCGTCGTATCAGACTTGCGCGAAAGCTTCGGGAGCGCCGCCTCGCAACACTGTCGTAGAGAACCGAGCAGCGGCTTGGCATGCGCGTTGCGGACTTGTTGTCATCCGTCCGGGGGCACTTACCGCTGTTTTCGAGGTCAAAGAGGTCAAAAAGGAAATTCCGGATGAAACGTTATGTAATTCTGGTTGTGATTTACACATGCATCACTGCATCTGCACAGGGCGTGCGCAGACTCCACGGGGAAAATACCTATTCGGGCGCTACTGCCAATGCTTCATTTGGCCCTTTCCCCGCCACTGTTGGGGTGGCCTCCGGCACCGCGATTGCGCCAGCAACTTTAAACAACATCGTCGTCGTGGACGGGGTGAAGTATCCATGCTCGGGCGCTGGTGTCATTGCTGCGATCTCGGACGCATATGCTGCATTGAGTGGAATTGTTGACGCGCGGGGGTGTCAGAACCTCATGGCGACTTCAGAAATCGACGTAGGAACACCCGCTGGCTATCCCCTCACTCTACTTGTACCGAACTTCGGTATATGGACATTTAGTTTCAACAATTCAGGTGCTTGTGGAATCAAGCAATTCACGCATTCGTCTATTGTGGGAACTGCTGCGGCTGGCGGCGGATCATTTTCGCTGGTCGCAGCCTCCGGTGCATCCATGTATAGTCTGCTTTGCACAGATCCTTCTCCTAAGTTCGGAGGGTCCTACATTTCGACCTCTGGGGTCAGCGCAGGGAACCCAAACCGTGCCCTGATGGCCGGTGCGCTCATTACTTTCCAGCATTTGTTTGATTCCTCGGAGACCGACCGTATCATGGCATATAACTTCGTTGGGATCGGAATCCAGTTCACTGATTTCTGCTGCGGGGCGATCTTCAAGAACACGGTATCGGACGGGTACGGAAACCCAGGCGCCACGCCGGTTTTGATTGGCGGAGGGAGTACGGCTGGTGGGCCGCTCGTTACAGGCGGAGCTTTCTACGGCTTGAGCGCCGTGCACCAAGGGGCCGGGCAAAACGCTCTCCAAGTCAATTACAATTCAGGAAATATGGTGATAAATAATGTACAGATTCATAATCTAATGTTGGAGTGGAAATCTGGCACAGACACTACTACGGCGCGTGTGGAACTCATCGGTGCCGATAGTGTCAGCTTTGACGGGGTAGTTGCAAATCCAGGGCCCGCTGACACGAGCTATATGTTCGAGATCCAAAACACCGGAACTCCAAGGAACGTCCTCATCCGGGACATTACGCAGCCAGTTGGAACGGGCTACCTGATCCACAATGAGTTCACCGGAACGTCAATTACGGGAGCCAACTGGCTGGGACATTACGAATACTACGGCGGAAGCGATGAATGCTACCAGTATAGTGGCTCAGGCGGGTCGGTATGCACAGGGGGGAACATCACCGCCGTAAATCTTGGCGCTACGTCCAACATTGTTTCCAACGGGACCATTGCAGCAGGCTCTTTAACTCCGGGCAATTGCGTGCAAGCTTCAACCGCTGGATTGCTCGTAACCATACCAATTCCATGTTTGGTCACGGTTGCCAGCGGTCATTCGACGCTCACCCGTTTTGCCGTCAACGTCCGGTCCTGCGCGACAGTAGTCACGATGTCGGCACCAGGGGTGGCGACAACGGATGCAATTATTTGGTCTTATGCGAGCGAGCCGGCAATAGAGGACGGCAACCTGATTCTGAGTGCCTACCCAACATCTGGAAATGTGAATTTCAAGCTTTGCAACCCAACTGGACGAACACTCACTCCGAGCGGTCTCATCGTGAATTGGAGAGTTGTGCGATAAGCGCTGTGGACACTGAGACCATCGGCATGATCAAAAGCTTCAGGGGGATGTTGGGCCGGATCGCGATGCTACTTGCATGGGCGGGATAGAAAGCGGGTACGAACTCAGCGCGCAATCAGTCCACCTCAGTGCTGGGGAGGCACTGGTGGTTGCGAAAGTGGGCTGAAAGTCGGCGCCATATTGGCTGTTTAGTTCCTGGTTGCGAAACTTTGGGAGTGACCAAGGTGGAAGTTGGTTCAAGCAGGACAGGCGGCGAGACAAGTGTAGAATCCTTCAGGTCTGCGAGGCCAAAGGGGAAATCGTGTATGAGACGGCAAGAACTAACGATGAGACGAGAATTAACGAAGATATCGTGTGTTGTTGCAGTTATCGTGATCCTGGTGTGTTGCGCCGGATGTGGCGCGACGCCTCTCAAGATCGTGACCCAGCCCGCAAACCAAACTGTTGTCGTAGGCCAGACGGCAACCTTCTCGGTGACGGTAGCGGGATTGGGTCCCATTACTTACCAGTGGCATAAGGGCACCACGCCTATCACGGGATCGACCGCACCAAGCTACACCACCGCCGCGACTGCACCCTCCGACAGCGGCTCACAATTTAGGGTGGTGGTCTCCAACTCGGCGGGGGCAGCAACCAGCAACCCAGCGACGCTGACGGTAAGCGCTACGACCGATGTGCTGACCTACCATAACGACGTTGCGCGCACGGGGCAGAACCTGACTGAAACTATCCTAACTACCGGCAACGTCAATTCGGCGACGTTTGGCAAGATCGGGTTCTATCCAGTGGACGGGTTGGTTGACGCCGAACCGCTCTACGCCTCGAACGTTGCAGTTCCGAATAACGGCGCGCACAATCTGCTGATCGCCGCCACGGAGAACGACACGGTCTATGCCTTCGACGCGGATTCCGGCGCGACGATCTGGCAGGTCTCGACGTTGAAAACCGGCGAAACTCCTTCGGAGGATCCGGCTTGTAATACATGTCCTGAAATCGGCGTGACTTCCACGCCAGTGATCGATCGCACCCGCGGTCCGAATGGCGTGATTTATGTGGTGGCTGTGTCGAAAGACGAATTGAGCAACTACTACCAGCGCCTGCACGCTCTCGATCTCGCTCTGGGGACAGAGTTGTTTGGCGGCCCTGTCGATATTCAGGCGACCTACCCGGGGACGGGCGATAACAGCAACGGCACAAGTGTGGTCTTCGATCCTAAGCAGTACAGGGAACGCTCCGGGCTGCTCTTGCTGAATGGGGTTATTTACACAGGCTGGTCTGCGCACTGGGACCTCCGGCCCTACACGGGTTGGATTATGGGTTACAGCCCATCCACGCTGGCACAGACCACTGTGCTGAATGTGACCCCCAACGGTAGCCAAGGCTCCATCTGGATGTCCGGAGCAGGGCTCGCCGCCGACAGTTCGGGCAACATCTATTTTGCCGTTGCCAACGGCGACTTCGACTCCACGCTGAACGCCAACGGTTTTCCCAGCAGTGGCGACTACGGTAATGCCTTCATGAAGCTTTCGACTTCGGGCGGTCTTGCCGTAGCGGACTATTTTGTGATGGACAATGAGGCCGTGGAGAACGGCAGCGACACCGACTTGGGCTCCGGCGGAGTGATGCTGCTGCCTGATCTAACCGACCGCTCAGGCAACACCATTCACCTGGCGGTCGCCGCTGGCAAAGACACCAACCTGTATGTGGTGAATCGCGACTCCATGGGCAAGTTCAGTGTTAACAACAGCAATATTTATCAGGAACTCGCAGGAGCGTTGCCGGGAGGGGTTTGGGGGACGCCGGCGTATTTTAACAACACCGTCTATTACGGATCGGTCGGGGGCCCCCTCCGGGCCTTCACGATCGCCAATGCGAAGCTGTCGAGTCGCGCTACCTGGCAAAGCGCCAACAGCTTTGAGTATCCTGCGGCAATGCCCAGCATCTCGGCGAACGGCACGAGCAACGGAATCGTGTGGGCGGTCGAGGGGAACGGCCCGACCGCCGTGCTGTACGCTTACGACACCTTGAATCTGAACATGCTCTACGCCAGTAACCAAGCCAGGGGTGGCCGCGATACAATCGCGGGCAACAAGTTCATCACGCCGATGATTGTGAACGGCAAGGTGTTTGTGGGGACTCCGAATGGCGTGGCAGTGTTCGGGCTGCTGCCGTAGTTCCCAATTTTGGCCAGATGCGAAGCGGGCAGGCATTACATCCTTAAATATGGTTCCTGCGGAAGCTTATGCACGCAGAGGGGCGGGAGGCGACCGACAAACTCCTCCGCTACGAAGCTCACCTGGATCGGCACCTCGATCGCGCGATGGACCAGTTGGAGCGTCTGCAACGACGGCGCAAGGGCGAAATAGTGCCACCTCCTCTCAACATTAATTTCGGTAGGAGGAGGAGTTAGACTTTTTGCGAAACAAAGCCAAGAAGTGCTTTGTTGTCAACGGTGGCGATTGGAAAGTCATTCAGTTTGTAGACGATACATTTACTCTAAGAATATTAAACTAGTCTGTTATATCAATTCTGGAAGTATCGCCGAAGCCTCGGGCCAAACTGAATTCTGTCAAGCTTACCATGCTTGCGTAAATGCAAGCATGGCGCTGTGGACTCAAGCGACGGAGCGGTTAACGCAAGACCTGCTTGGTAAGTTGTTCCACCTTGGAGGCCAGGAGCGGCAAGCGAGCGGCAACACTCTCCGACAATTCTTCACCGTGTTCAAAGCAGTGACCGGTAAGAGTAACGCAGAAGGCTTGCGGAGTTGCGCCATATAATTGGCTAGCCAGTCCGAGGACTTCGGCTGGAGAGAGCTGATGGGTAAACTGCACTTTCGCCGCCGGCGGCGTGACGGGCTGGCGGCGCACTTCCCCCACTTCGCCCTCGCAACTCGCATCCACAAAAATCACAGTCTCGGCACGGCTGAGGGATTCCGCCACTTCCGGCAAGAGTTGCTGCAACCGCAGGACTTCTACTTCCGGCAATGCCAAGCTCCGGCGCAGTTCCTCGGCAACAACCCAGCCCACGCCGTCGTCGCTGCGCAGCGGGTTGCCGTACGCGACAATAAGCACTCG
>Ga0181530_10002798_pt1 | contig 20248 bp, 23 predicted proteins | sample PEATcosm2014_Bin_42_FD_119769 | JGI IMG/M metagenome (GOLD analysis project Ga0181530, IMG submission 119769) | Peatland microbial communities from MTU Mesocosm Facility, Houghton, MI, USA - PEATcosm2014_Bin10_60_metaG | ecosystem: Environmental > Terrestrial > Soil > Wetlands > Peat | place... | reverse complement strand
CTGGAGGATCGGGAGGTGGTGTTCCGCTGGCGCGACTCGGCGCATAAGAATAAGAAGCGGCTGATGCGGCTGGCGCTCGATGAGTTCTTGCGGCGGTTCTTTCTGCACGTACTGCCGAGGGGCTTCGTCCGCATTCGTCACTTCGGGTTCTTCGCCCACCGGCGCCGGGCGGCGTTGTTGCCGCTGTGCTTCACTCTCCTTGGGCAGACGAGCGACTCGCAGACCGTCACCGACTCCGCCCCGACGGACGCGCCACGGCCGCTATGGCTTTGCCCAAAGTGCGGCGGCGCCATGGCCATAGTGGAGCGATTCACCGCTGCTGAGGCGCGCTTCCGCGCTCCTCCAGCGAAAAGCGAACGACCATGACCTGCTCTTTGTCATCTCGGATCTCTCCCGCGCGGGGACGCCAGCCCGCGAGGACTGTTCGCATCCTGTGCCGTCCCATCGCCACGCGTCGCGGAATTCTCCCACGGCGCCTCTCTGTCCCCCAAATGCGTCCTTTAGCGCCTATCTCGTCGTCTCCCGCCACTAACAACACAATTCGAAACGCATAACGCCGCAGTGCCAAACCGGCTCACTTCAAGTCGCTCTATCGAAAACGCTCCGGCGGTCAGATTTCGCGTCCTGCCCGAACCTCATCCCGCCGGAGCGTTTCCGATACAGCCCTAGGACATCTCGTTCCCGTTGCCGAAGTACTTCGAATTACGATATACTATAATTCGTCACATGGCGCGCAAGACGGTATCTGGGCCGGCAACGGATCCCGAACTTCTGATTCTCTCCAGCCTGGCGGAGGGACCCAAGCACGGGTATGCGGTAATGCAGGACGTCGCGACCTTTGCCGGTGTCGAGCTCGGCCCGGGCACGCTGTACACTGCCATCACGCGTCTGGTGGATGAGAACTGGATCGAGCCGATGGAAGCGAGCGGCCGTCAACGTCCTTACCGCATCACATCCACTGGGCTTGGCTACCTGCGCGTTCAGCTTGAGAAGATGCGGCGGCTGTCGAGCTTTGGCTTAAGGAGGATGCGAGCTGTATGACTCTGCGAGATCTCTTGCTGCGAACTTACCCGCGCGCCTGGCGTGACGAGTATGGCCCTGAAATGGCTGGCATTCTCGCGCACAAGCGGCTGACACCGGCCCTGGTCGCCAACGTCCTCGCCAGCAGCGTGCGGCAGAATCTCCGTCCCGATCCGTAGAGGATTTGCGCCTTAGGCCTCGCGTTGTGGACATCCGGTCTAATTCTAGGTGTCCGCGTAGGGCTTGTACCTGCATCGGAGTTCGTGTACTGGTATTTCGCCGGCCAACTGTTTCTCTTCGCGGCCGGAGGTTGGACTGTGCTACGCGAGAATTCCGGAATTTGGAGGGCGACGGCCTCTTCCTTCAAAGCGGCGCTGGTTCCGGATGCTACCTGCATTCTCATCGCCAGCGTCAATATGCTTCGTTACTGGGGCTTGTCGAGTCCGGTTCACGGGCACAGTGTGTATTACTGGATTTCGAAGAACTTTGTGCTCACCTTTCTCGTCGCCCTACTCTTCGGCTTGACCGGGGCTTCACTGGCCCGCATCGCTAATCGCTTCCGCAGGTTCGCGCAATTGGGCCCTTAACCTCTGAACGCATGGCGTCGGGTCCTGTGGACCGCCGCTCCGACGCGTTCTTGTCGCAAAACGGGGTTTCTGGAAACTGGACATCCTCGGTCTGAGGGCACTCGGACGGTTTGTCGCCGACTCGGAGACTGACCCGCTGCTGGCCGGTCCAATCCGGCAACCGCTGCGAAATGGCCTCGTTCCCGCCCTATTCTTCTTTTTTCACCAGTTCCCACAGGCCGCGGCCGCAGAAGTTGGGGCACTCGGGTAACTTTTCGCCCTCGGTGAAACGCGCGGGCGTTTTGCAGACGCTGCACCAGTAGATGCCGGCGACGGGCGCGGCGGTGCCTGGTTTATGGTTCATCGGATTCGGTTCCTTTCTCATTTTGCCGGGTTCAGCACCCAATCGACCATCTGCTCCATGCGGTCGACTTTCAGGTCGGGCGGCGTGATGTCGAGCGTCTCGGGCTGAAAGCCATAGGCCACCCCGCAGCAAGCTATCCGGGCGTTGCGCGCGGTCTCCACGTCGACCGAACTGTCGCCCACCATCAGCGTGTACTGTCGACTCACCTCGGCCTGTTCCATCAACACTTCGATGCCGATGGGATTCGGTTTCTTGAACTCGAAGCTGTTGCCGCCATAGACGCGGAAGAAATGGTGGGCGACGCCGAGGCCTTCCACGATGGCCTGGCTCACGCGCACCGGCTTGTTGGTGAGCACCGCCATGCGCTTCCCGGCGGCCGTCAAACGGTCGAGCGACTCGCGCACGCCGGGATAGAGGGTGGTGAAATCGAGATCGTGCTCGCGGTAATACTCGAGAAAATACTCGAGCGCTTCCTGAACTTCCGCCTCGACCGCCTGATCGCCCAAGGCGCGGCGGATCAGCACCGCGGCGCCGTTGCCGACGTAGGAATAGACCCGCTCGTTTTCGAGCGCCGCCATCCCCATGTGCCTCCGCGTGGCGTTGACGGCGTTGGCCAGATCCAGACGCGAGTCGATGAGGGTCCCGTCGAGGTCAAAGATCAAGAGGTCGAACACTAGCGCCATGGTCCTGGGCAGCTGTTCCTATGTGGGGCAGCTTGGCGAGCTGCGGTCCGGTTGCCAATCGGACCGTGCGGCGGTTGCCAACCACCCCGCAGGATGCCATCCTGCTCCGCAACGAACGAATATGTCTTCATGAGAGAGACCTAGGCTGCGCCGGACCTCCGCTTGCGCGGGCGCAGTTCGCGGCTGGCGGGCTTGCGCCGCGAGCGGCCGCGGTAGTTTTCGAGGCCGTATTCCAGGGCCTTGCGCTGTAACGTGTTGCGGTGGATACCCAACTGCTTGCTGGCCGCCGACTGGTTGCCTTTGTTTTGCCCGAGCGCCGCTTCGATCATGCTCCGTTCCAGGAGCCCGACCGCATCCGTCAGAAAAACGCCCCCGTTCAGCAGTCGAGCCACCAAACCGTCAAATTCGTTTTTCATTTCTTGTCCTTTTGCGCTTCGGGCGTTGTTACGTGCCGCTGGGCGTTTACCCAGGCTTGCTTGACCTGCCCATATGCTTTGCGAAAACCTTCCTTGAACTCGTGGGGAGCCATATCCGCAGCCACGTTGGCGGCACCCACCAGGTACGGAGCCAGACGGGAATTCGCCACTGCGGCCGGGGGCGTCTCGCCGTGCGAAAACGCCATCAATCCGGAAACCACCACCACCGAGATCAGGGCAGCGCGCAAGACGCCGAAGCCCGCACCCAAAAGGTGATCGAAAAAAGAGAGCCCGGTCACCTTCAGAAACTTGCCCACCACAAAACCAGCCAGGGCGCCCACCAGCAGCACGCCGCAGAACACCAGGATGAAACCGGCGAAATCCGCGGCCTGCGGCGACTTCAGGTGAGGCGCCAGAAAGCTGCCCGCCCAGCCGTAAAACCACAACCCCAAGACGAACCCCAGCACCACCGAGACCAGCCCGATGACTTCTCGCGTCAAGCCCCGGCGGAAAGCGGCGGCTACCGAGGCGGCCAGAATCAGCCCCAGCACCACATCCAGCCAGTTCATAGCGGGTGGCCCGTGAGCGCCTGGAACGCCTGCAAGTATTTCTCGCCGGTCTGCTCCGCCACTTCCTGCGGCAGTGGCGGAGCCGGCGGCTGCTTGTTCCAGCGAATGGATTCCAGATAGTCGCGCACGAATTGTTTGTCGAAAGAAAACTGCGGGCCGCCGGCCGAATACGTGGCGGCTGGCCAGAAACGCGAAGAATCCGGCGTCAGCACTTCGTCGCCGAGCACCAGCGTGTCATCCACGAAGCCGAATTCGAACTTGGTGTCGGCGATGATGATGCCGCGCGATTCGGCGTAGCGGGCGGCGCGCGAGTAGATTCCGAGCGTCAGATCGCGCAGCCGTTTGGCGAGGTCCTCGCCTACAGCCGAAACCACCTGCGCGAACGAAATGTTTTCATCGTGTCCGGCCAGCGCCTTGGTGGATGGAGTGAAAATCGGCTCGGGCAGTTTGTCGCTTTCGCGCAGGCCCGCCGGAAGCGGAATGCCGCACACGGTTCCGCGCTGCCGGTATTCCTTCCAGCCGGAGCCGGAAAGATAGCCCCGCGCCACGCATTCGATGTCGATCATGCTGGCCCGCTTCACCAGCATCGAGCGGCCCTCGAGTTGATTGCGAAACGCGCCGAGCGCCGCCGGGTACTCGTCCACCTGCGCCGTCAGAAAATGCGTCGGCGTCAGGTCGCGCAGGAAGTCGAACCAGAAAATGGAAAGCTGGGTCAGGACCTTGCCCTTGTCCGGAATGCCGGTGGGAAGGATGTAGTCGAACGCCGAGATGCGGTCGGTGGCGACAATCAGAAGCTGCTCGCCGACGCGATAAACATCGCGCACTTTGCCGCAGGCATGAAGCTCGATGCCGGGAAGTTTGGTCTCCAGGAGGACCGGGTTCTGTATGGAATGCACGGCGCCTTTAGATTTTCACTCGGGGGGGCACTCCAAATCATAACGCTTCGCGCGCCGATTGCAAACGGAAAATTCCAAAAACTTCTGCCGGCCGCCAGCGCGTGCGGCGCAGCCGGCGCGATCCGCTACAGGCTTCGCCGCTCATGCCGCGCGCTTCAGTCGAAGATTGAAGAGCTTCGGCGGATCGGCGAGCCAATATCGTACCGGTACGGACCGGCATTCGAACTGTACAATCGAGGAGTGACCGACGCTGCGCTGCTGGAACACATTAACCGTTTGCCGCATGCCCGTGCTAACTTTAAGCAACTTGTGCGGGAGCTGGGCACCAGGGGTGAAGGGCGCACGGGACTGGAGACCGCGCTCGCCCGCCTGGCCGCCCGCGGCGATCTCATCGAGCTGCGCTCCGGCCACTACACGGCCACCGCGCGCAGCCGCGAGTTTGCCGTGGGGCGCGTGAACATGCACCGCGACGGATACGGCTTCCTGATTTCCGACCGTCCCATCGAAGGCATCCAGGGCGATATCTTCCTGCCGCCGGAAACGGCCGAAAAAGCCATGCACGGCGACCGCGTGGTGGTCCGCATCGCGCGCATCGAAGCCGGCGGCCGCGCCGATGGCGAGATCGTCAAGGTCTTGCAGCGCGCTCACCTGACGGTGGTCGGCGAGTTCCGAATGGCCAAGCGCGGGCAGTGGGTGGTGCCGCACGACGATCGCATCCGGCAGTGGATCGAAATCCCCGATGGCATGGAGCTTCCGCCGGCCGGCGCCACTATCGACCGCATTGGCGTCGCCCCGCGCCAGGTGAGTTCGTCGGAGGAGCTGGCCGGCCTGATCGTCAACGTCGAAGTGCTCGAATACGCGGAGCGCGGCGAGCATCCGGTAGGCCGCGTGATCGAGATCCTCGGCTCCCCGGACGATTTCGGTGTGGACGTCGAGATCGTCATCCGCCAGCATCACCTGCCGCACCGCTTTCCGCCGGAAGTAGTGGAACAGGCGCGCAACATTCCGGATTCGATCGACGCCACCGAAATCATCTCTCGCCGCGATTTCCGCGGGCTCGACATCGTCACCATCGATGGCGAAACGGCGCGCGATTTTGACGACGCCGTGTGGGTGGAGCGCCTCGCCAACGGCAACTACGCGCTGCAGGTCCACATCGCCGACGTGAGCCACTACGTGCGCCCCGGCACGCCGATCGACGTCGAGGCCCGTCTGCGCGGCACCAGCGTCTACTTCCCCGACCGCGCCGTCCCCATGCTGCCCTTCGAGCTTTCCACCAACATCTGCTCGCTGAATCCGCAGGTGGACCGGCTGGTCCTTTCGGCGCTGCTCGAAATCGACGCCCGCGGCGAAACCGTGGCGCAGGAGTTTACCGCCGGCTTGATCCGCAGCGCCGAGCGGATGACCTACACCGATGTCCACCTGCTGCTCGATGGCGACGCCGGCACGCGCGAACGTTATCAGCCGCTGGTGGAGCGCTTCGAGCTGATGCGGGAACTGGCGCTGATTCTGAATCGCAAACGGGTGCGCCGCGGGTCGATTGATTTCGACATGCCCGAGCCGAGCATCGAGTTCGACGAGTGGGGCGCCATGACCGGCGTCAGCCGCGCTGCGCGCAACATCGCCCACCGCATCATCGAAGAGTTCATGCTGGCCGCCAACGAGGCGGTGGCTGGGCACCTGGAAACCGCCGTGCCCGCCAGCATCTATCGCATCCACGAAAAGCCCGATCCCAAGCGGGTGATGGATTTCGAGGAAGTGGCCGCCCACTTCGGCTATTCGCTCGGCGTGGGAGCGATCCCCATGCAGCGGTTCGCCGTCACCGACCGTCACCGCGATGACGGCAAGCGGCGGCACGACATCGAGCTGGCATCGCCCGAGCTGAAAATCTCATCGCGCCAATACCAGAAGCTGGTGGCCAAGATCGAAGGCAAGCCCGAGGAGCGCATCCTGAGTTACCTGATGCTGCGCTCGCTCAAGCAGGCGCGCTATTCGACCAACAATGTCGGCCACTTCGCGCTGGCCGCCGGCGCCTACACCCACTTCACGTCGCCCATCCGCCGCTATCCCGACCTGGTGGTGCACCGCCTGCTGCGCGCCGCGCTCACGGGCGTCCAGACGCCGCCGGAGCCGGAACTGGCCGCCATCGCCGGCGAATGCTCGCAGTCCGAACGGCGCGCCGCCGAAGCCGAGCGCGAGCTGGTGGAGTGGAAGAAGGTGCGGTTCATGGCGGATCGCGTGGGCGAGGACTTCGACGCGCTCGTCATCAGCACCGCCAAGTACGGAATATTCGTCGAGCTGACCGAGCTGTTCATCGAAGGCCTGGTGCCGATCGACACCCTCCCCGGCGACGAATATGCCTATCGCGAAAACGTGCGCAAAGTGGTTGGCAAACGCACCCGCCGCGAGTTTTCGATCGGCGACCGCGTCCGCGTGGTGCTGGTCCGCATCGACGCCAACGAGCGCAGGCTGCAATTCTCCGTCTTCGAAGACCCCAAGCCCCGCCGCCGCAAATCGCGTTAGGCATTCGGGGCATGGCTCTCACGATCCGCTTCCCGGCTTTACGGACTCGCTTGGCAACGCAGGGCCCTATGCTATACTCAAAGAGTTTCCCGTTCGCAAGGACCCCCGGAAATTCTATGCCTAAGCTCAAGACACATAAAGGTGCGGCCAAACGGTTCCATAAAACCGGCACGGGGCTCGTGATGCGCAGTCACGCCTTCGGCCGGCACATCCTGACATCGAAGCCGCATAAGCGCAAGAAGAAGCTGCATCAGAGAGTGGTGGCCGATCCAACCAATCAGCCCGCTCTGAAGCGCATGCTCCCCTATTAAACGGGTGAGCGGTTTGCGCGGACGGTGCGCGTGGCACGTGCCCGTTCCGCCAAGTCCATTTCAAAGGAGATTGAAACGTGCCCAGAGTCAAACGTGGTACCCATCGCAAGGATGCCCGGAAAAGGACGCTCAAACAGGCGTCGGGTTACTTCCTCGCTAAGAGCAAGCTGAACCGCGCCGCGCAAGAGGCAGTCGAGCGCGGCCTGAAGTTCGCTTACGTCGGGCGCAAGAACAAGAAACGCGAGTTCCGCGCGCTGTGGATCGTACGCATCAACGCCGCCTGCCGGGAAGCCGGCATTTCGTACAGCAGGTTCCTGAACGGGCTGAAGGCCGCCCGCCTGGATCTCAACCGCAAGGTGCTGGCGGAGGTGGCGCTTCACGACGATGCAGCGTTCCAGCAATTGGTTTCAGTGGCCAAGACCACGCTGGCAGTCAGGGATTCCGCCCGCGCGGCGCTGGAAGAGAAATGACCACCAGCAACCAACCGGATGCGCTCGCCAGCCTGGAGGACCGGATCCAGCAGGCGGTTCAACTGGTAGGCCGCCTGCGACAGGAAAAGGATGCGGCGTTCACCCAGGCAGCCGACGCCCGGGCCGAAGCCGGGCGGCTGGCGGACGAACTCGCGGCGGTGCAGGCCGAACGCAAACAGGTGCGCACCCGCATTGAAAAGCTGCTCGAACAGATCGACCAACTGGGCAGCGCATAGCGGATTCCGCCGGTGGAGTGAAGCATGGAAAGCCCTCCTCCCGAAAAACAGACGGTGCGGGTCACCATCCTCAACCGGCAGTACACGCTGCGCGCCGCGGGCGATCCCACCGACATTGAACGCGTGGCGGCGCAATTGGACGACCTGATGCTGGCCCTGGCCGCCAAGGCGCCGAACGCTGATTCCACCCACATCGCCGTGCTGGCTTGCCTGCATCTGGCCGACCGGTTGACCGCTCTCGAGAGGGAGATGGAAGCGTTGCGCCGGAGCGTTGAGCAAAAGTCCGAAAAATGCCGCGGCATGATCGAGGAGTTGATTGCGTCGGCGGAAGCAGGCGTGTGATGGGGCGCATGTTGCTGGGCCTCTTAGCCGCGCTGGTTGTGGCGGCGGGGCCGGCGCTCGAAGATGAAATCGCTCGCTGGCGCCGCGCGCGCGAGTCGGCGCTCCAGGCCGACGGCGGCTGGCTCACCGTGGCCGGCCTCTTCTGGCTGCATGAGGGTGCAAACCCTTTCGGCAAAGATCCCGCCGGCGAAATCGCGCTCCCCGATGGGCCCGCCCAGGCCGGCGTTTTCGAACTGCGCGCCGGCACGGTCGCGGTGACCATTAAGGGCGAAAGCGCACGCCGCAAATTGCAGCCGGACTCTTCCGACGTGGTCAAAGTCGGTCGCCTCAGCCTGTTCCTCATCAAGCGCGGCGACCGGCTCGGCATCCGTCTCAAAGACCCCGAGAATCCGGCGCGCAAGGAGTTCCACGGTCTGGACTATTTCCCAGCCAGCGAAGCCTACCGCGTGACCGCGCGCTGGGTCGCCGCGCCACGCCAGATTCTCGTTCTCAACGTGCTGGGCCAAACCGAACTTTCCCAATGTCCCGGCTATGCCGAGTTCCGCATTGGCCCGCAGGAGTTGCGTCTTTACCCGATCCTCGAAGAGCCGGATGCCCAGGAGCTGTTTTACATCTTTCGCGATCGGACCAGTGGCCGGGAAACTTACGCCGCCGGCCGCTTCCTCTACTCGGCCCTGCCCAAGGAAGGCCGCGTGACGCTCGATTTTAATAAGGCCGTCAACCCGCCCTGCGCTTTCACGCCTTACGCCACCTGCCCGCTGCCGCCGCCGGAGAATCGCTTACCGGTGCGGATTGAGGCCGGCGAAAAGAAGTATCATTAAAAGTCGATTCAGACTGCGGCCTGTGCAACAACTCGATGGTTCGGGCCGGGTTGACGACAATTGGAGGAAAACATGCGAAAGACGAAATTACCCATGATTCTTGTCGTAGCGGCGGCCCTCATCGCCGTTGCAGGGTTGGCGTTGGCCGGACGCCATCCACACTATCTGCGCGCGCGGACCGATCTCCGCACGGCGCAGTTCCTGATGCGTGTCCATGACGAGGACAACGTCATGCGGCATCTGCGCGAAGCAGACGCCGAGATCGACCGGGCGGTAAGAGAAATCGACCACGCGGCCGTGATCGACCACAAGGACCTCGAAGACCATCCGCCGATTGATCGCAGCCTGGACCGTCGCGGCAGATTCCACAAGGCCATGGAATTGCTACAGAGCGCCCGCGCCGATATCGGCCGTGAGGAAGACAACCCGCGCGCCATCGGCTGGCGTGACGAGGCCTACCGCCATATCGACGCTGCGATAGGCCAACTCCGCCGCGCGGTGCGCGATCTGCACATGGACCACATGGAAGGGTACTAGCCGAGCATCGTGGGGCGGACGCCCTCGTCCGCGTGAAGAGCCGGACCAGGGGTCCGGCGCAGACGTGGGCAGACGTGTGCGTCCGCCCCACGATAGAACCAGACCGAACATCCGCGATGCGTTCGCTACAATGGGCTCCGTGGCTGAAAAGCACGCGGACTATCGGCGGACGCTGGGGAAGGTCGCCATCTTCTCCGGCCTGACCGATTCGGAACTGCAGTTTCTGGCCGAACGCGCCGTGCCGCGCCAGTTCGCTCCCGGAGAAATGGTTTTCGGCGAGGGCGAGCCGTGCGCGGGGTTGTACGTCGTGGAGCGCGGCAACATCCGCATCTTCAAGAGTTCGGCCGGCGGCCGCGAGCAGGTCCTCAGCATCGATGGTCCGGGAAGTTCCGTCGCCGAGGTACCGGTTTTCGATGGTGGCAGCTACCCGGCCTCGGGAGCTGCCGTGGACCACGCCACGCTGCTTTTTGTCGGGAAGCAGGATTTCCAGGCTCTGTGCCTGGCGCACCCCGAAGTCGCTCTCAAGGTGCTCCGCGTGGTCGGCGCGCGCCTGCGGCGGCTGGTGGGGATCATTGAAGAGCTTTCGTTCACCACCGTGCGCCACCGCCTGGCGTCCTTCTTGTTAAGGCTTGCACAGCGCGAGGGAACCGCGTCGGCGGCAGGCGTCGCGTTCTCGCTGCCGGGCAGCAACCAGGAACTCGCCGCGCAACTCGGCACCGTCCGGGAGCTGGTTTCCCGCAATCTCTCCCGCTTGCAGGCGGAAGGGCTTCTCAAATTGGAAGGCCGCCAGGTCGTTATCCCCGATCTGAAGGCGTTCGAAACGGAACTGGACCCCGCGGAATAGGCCACTGCCGCACGAACAGCAATCCCACCAGCCTTTTGCCGTCGGCGACCTCACGCGTCCAGGTGTCTTTGCATACATAGCCGCGCGACGCGAAGGCGGCGATCAGATCCTGGCGCGGCACCAGAGTTGCGTGCCCGATTTCGAAGGCCTTGGCGATGGACGGCGGAAGTTGCCGCCCTGGTGTGATGGCCGAGGTCATCCCTTCCGGGTTCTCTTGAATGACGATGCCGCAGGCGGTGGGGTGAAGTCCGGTGAGTGCTTCGACGCCGCGGTGCCAATCGATGTGCTCCAGCAGCAGCGTGGCCAGAAGGAGATCCGGCGAGGGTTCGATCGCCGTCCGCTCGATGTCGTCTTCGAGGACGCTCGCGACCAGGCCGTGCCGATCCAGGCGTCGCGACAGGCGCGCGAGGAATGCCGGGTTCAGGTCGGTGAAGGTCAGGCGAAACGGCCGGAACAGAGCGGGGTCCACGAAATCGAGCGCCTGCCCGGTGCCGGCGCCAGCGATCACCACGCACCCGCCCGCGGGCGTCGCTGCGGAACCCAGGATCTGGCAGGTGAGGTCGGCGCCCGCCTGAGCTTGGCCGATGCTGGCCATGTGCTCATCGTAATCTTCGCCCGTGACGATCTGCGTCCAGGCGTGGCGGAGGCCGGTATCCATCCTAGTAGAGGATCGCTATATCCTAATTAGCAGTTTCGCGGCCAGATCGCGAAACGTTCGCAAGTTATTGCAGGGAAATGGTGGCGGCGGGGCGACTCGAACGCCCGACCTACGGATTATGAGACCGTCGCTCTAGCCAGCTGAGCTACACCGCCAACAAAGTCCAGTGTATCAAACCGTCCTGCTTTTCGCGGCGCCCGGGGGCATAGGGTATTCCCCTGACTCACCATGTGGAAATCCTAGGCAGCCACGAGCCGCTGGTGTTAACGAATGTGTAATACATTCGGTGTTTTCGCTGGGTTGGTGTCAAGCAGCTTATTTCAAAGCGTTTAGCGAAATATGCTGCCCCTTGCGGCAAAACGTGGTAAGTACCTTTCTTAATGGTGGTTTAATGGTTGTAGCGGGCCGCTTTCCCACAATGTTATCCACAGGGGCTGTGGATTCTGTTACCGTACTACCCCTCAAATGCGCCATGGTGCGAAGCCGGCTTCTTCAGGATAGTTGGCCGGTGCGGCGCAGGCGGCGTTCGAGCGATTCGGGGATGGCAGCCTCCACTACGCAGTGGTTACCGGAGTAGCGGGTCTTAATCACCCTTCCGAATTGGTGGAGCAGCGCGAGGGTGGCGCCGTCGCCAGCAGGAATGCGGAGGGTCACCGACAGCGTGGGGTCCACCGGGAGCGCCAGGTCAATCGCGTTCAAGAGGCGGTCGATACCCTCTCCAGTGAGAGCCGAGATGGCGACCGCTCCGCCGGTTTGACCAGGAGCCGCGGCGGAAAGGCGGCGCTCGAGCGGCTCGGCCGCGGCGCCGGCGCGGTCCATTTTGTTCAACACCAGGATACGCGGGACGTGGGCGGCGCCGATTTCATCCAACACTTCGCCAGCGTGCGCGGCCTGTTCCATGGCGGAAGGCGAAGCCATATCGACCACGTGCAGCACCAGCGCGGCCTCCTGAATTTCCTCCAGCGTAGCGCGAAAGGCTTTCACCAGCGTGGTGGGCAAGTTGCGGATGAAGCCCACCGTGTCGCTGACCAGAACGCGGCGGCGCGAGGGGAGCAGCAGCGGGCGGACGGTGGGGTCGAGCGTGGCGAACAGGCGGGCGTCGGCGACCACGCTGGCCTGGGTGAGCCGGTTGAAGAGAGTGGATTTTCCGGCGTTGGTGTAGCCCGCCAGCGCCAGTGTGGCCAGTGGAACCGCGCCACGGCGGCGCCGGTTGAGGGCGCGGCCGGCGCGTACGCTCTCCAGTTCGAGCTTGATCTTCTGACTCCGATGGGCGATGCGGCGGCGGTCGGTTTCCAATTGCGTCTCGCCCGGCCCGCGGGTGCCGATGCCGCCACCCAGCCGAGACATTTCGACGCCGCGCCCGGACAGGCGGGGCAGCAGATAATTGAGCTGCGCCAGTTCGACCTGGAGCCGGCCTTCGCGTGTGCGGGCGCGCGCGGCGAAGATGTCGAGGATCAATTGAGTGCGGTCGATCACCCTGGTGCGAATGGATTTCTCGAGGTTGCGCTGCTGGGTGGGGGTGAGCTCGCGATCGAAAATGACGACGTCAGCCGCCCCTGCGCCAACCGTGGCGGCCAATTCGGCGGCCTTGCCAGGCCCGATGAAGGTGGCGGCCTCCGGCGCGTCACGCGATTGCAGCACGCGCTCCACGACCTGGGCGCCAGCGCTCGACGCCAGTTCCGCCAGTTCGTCGAGCGACTCTTCGCTGCCCGCCGGGCCCCAACGCGCGGAAGCGGAGCGCGATTTCCACTCCAGTCCCACCAGGATGGCGCGCTCGGGGGAGGGCCTGGTCGCCGGCGTGTTCTTTATGCCTCCGATTCGGTGTGCACCGGCACAGTCGGAGCGCCGGCCGCCGCTGGGCTCGAAACAACGGCTTGCGAGTTGCCGTTGTAGGAGTGGAGAGGCTTCTGCAGCACCACTGTGGAAACTGCGTGCTTGAAAATCAACTGCTCCTGATTGTTGGTCTCCAGAACCAAAGAGTACTTGTCGAAACTCTTGATCCGGCCGGAAAGCTTCACGCCACTCATCAGGTAAATCGTGAGGACAACCTTGTCCTTGCGCGCGTTGTTTAGAAAACTGTCTTGAATGTTTTGCGCCGGTTTTTCCATCGCACCCCCAAAAAGGACCGCATCGGGAAAGAACAAGTGTTACTGCGGCGTAAGTAATTGTACACCGAATTGCAGCTCGAATTCAGTATTGCCCATGGTTGCAGCGGGCGCTGCCGGATTCGGGCGGCTACTCGTCTTCGTGCTCCGCGGCGGCGGTGGCCGTAGCGGGGCCGAGCAGGCAGGCAACTTCGTCGCGGGTGAGCAAGCGGGTTGGGGCCGGATGCTTGCGGTCCGGCTCGCCAGCCGGTTCGAATCGAAACTCGCGCGCTGCGGCAAGTTCGCTCTCCAGGTTGAATTGGGGAGCGCCGCGCAAGCCTGGCACTTGCGCGATACCGTGCTCCGTGATCACGCACTCCAGACCGCCTGTCACCGCAAAATGGATCCGGGTTTCCTGTTTGATGGAAAGCTTGCGCAGATCGGCCAGCTTCATCAGGCTTCCTGGTATTCGTCGACTTCTTCGCCGTGAGCCAGGCGGTCGGAAATCCGCTCCTGGCAGGTCACGCAATAGCGCGCCCAGGGTACCGCATCCAGGCGCTTGGCGGAAATCGGATTTTCGCATTCCGGGCAGACCCCATAGCTTCCATTATCGAGGCGGCGAAGGGCGTCGGAAATCTCGCGCAGCAATTTCATGTCGATGGTATTGCGGTTGAGGAAGATCCACTCCTCGTGGTGCTGCTGGCTCAAGTCCCCTTCATCCGACGGAACATCCAGACGCGCCACCACCTGCGCCGCTTTTTGGGCGGACATGCTGCCGCGGACCTCTTCGCCTTTCCGTTCCAGGAGCTGGCGGTAAGTCGAAAGCTTGAGTTTCGGCCCGTTCTTGTTGTTATTATTCATGTTGCTTTCACTCACCCGGCTGGCCGGATACACAATAAGACGTATACTCATTCCCAAAAGTTGCATATGCTCGGGGGGAAGGCGGACCGGCGCGGTTTCCGTAGTATACCCGGCGGTGCCCGAAAAGTCAAAGCGAATCCGACAAGCGAATCCCGGGCGCAGGCGTTTCGGGATTTGCGCGGACACGGGAGCCGGCGTTATGGAGCGGGTGTGAACCGATGTTCGCGGCATCCCGGCCCTGCGCTCACGGGATTAAGGCCTTCTTGATCGGGTCCACCCAGGCATCCTTGGCCATGTCCCAGGCGATGAAGTCGGAGTCGAACTGCCAATAGGTCCAGGCCCATCCCAGCGACTCCGCTGTGCGCGCCACCCATGACGTGTAAAGAATCCGCGATTCCATGGGGCCCTTGTCATAGGCGCCGAACTCACCCAGCAGGATCGGCCGGTTGTGCGCTTTCGACCACTGCTGAACGCCCGCGAAGTCGTCCACCACCTGCTGCTTCTCGGCATCGCTGCCCCACGTCACCCCGGAAAGGTGCGCGGTCTCCTTGCTCCAGCTCGCGCCCTGGTGGGTGAACGACATGGGCGCATAGTAGTGCACCGTGACAATGATGTGGCGGTCGTCCTCCGGCAGATCGAGCTTGTCCAACGCGTGAATGCCATTCCAGAAAGCCGGGCCGATGACGACATTGCGCACCGGATTGGTTTTGCGAATCACCGCCAGCGCCTCTTTCAGCAGCGCGTTCCAGCGCTCGACAGTCAACTGGCTGTTCGGCTCGTTCAGAATTTCGAAAACGACGCTCGCCGGCGCATCTTTGTAGATCTCCGCGACCTGTTGCCAGAAGGCCAGCACCTTCGTCCGGCACGCGTCGGCGTCCTCCGCGCAGGAGGTGTAGTCGTGTTCGTCGAGAATCACCGTGAGATCGTTGGCTACGGCGTTCTTCACCGCCCAGTCGAGCGTCTTCAGCCAGGCTGGGTCCAGCCGGTTCTGCGCATCCATGTGATCGAAGGATTGCAGGTTCACGCGCACGGTCTGGAAACCCGCTTCGTGGATGAGCTGAAAATGGCGTTCGTGGAAGCGTGCCTTCGCGAAGTCTTTCCACAGCGGGTCATAGCCGATGATGTTCACTCCCCGGCGCATTTTTTCGATTTGCGCCGAGGGATCGATCTGCGCGGTCAAGCTGCCCACCAGCGGGCTGCATGCAATCAGGGCGGCCAGCGCCGGCAATCGCAATGATGAATTCATTTCCTTACCATCCTCCCCAAGTTTAGTTCTTCCAAACCCGCTCGGCGGACGAAACCGCCCGGCCCGCTTCCCTACATCCAGAAATCCCTCGGGTACAGCCGGAACACGCGGGCGTCCGGCGTATCGGCTTTTTTCAGGTACTCCTGCCAGGCGGCCAGTTGCGGTTCCGGTCCGATGACGAAGTAAACGCCGCCCTCCACATCCTTGGCCTTCACGTTCATGCCCGGCAGCACCTTGCCGTACACCGCGTTCATGCGGCGGAACAGCTCGGCGCCGAGGTCCGTGTCCTTGCGCAGATCCAGAATGGCCTGGTGGAAACGCGAGATCGCGGCGGGGGTCAGCCCGTCGGCCAGGTCGTTGGCCATGGCTTCGCCACGCTCTTCGTAGGGCTCGGCGGAACGCGTGCCGTCGAAGGCGCCGGCGATGGCGTAGTCCGTCAGCGCGGCGTCGGGCTGCACCTTGTTCAGCTCGCCGATGACGAACTTCAGCGTCTGGGGCAGCTCCGGCGTGCGCTCGGCGTAATAGTTGAGCCGGCCGTCCACCAGCCTCAGGCGTATGCCGTTGCTGTAGGCCAAACCCGCCGCCCAGGTCTTCATGAAGATGCCGTGCGCGCCGTGGCCGGCGTAGAGATTCGACGCCAGGTAGTCCAACAGCTTGACGCGGCTGGTATCGCGGTAGCTGGTTCCGGGCGCGGAGTTGAGGAAGACGCCGCCCTGCGAATTGGCATTCAGCAGCCCCACGAACACCGGCTTGACGGCGTCCGGCTCGCGGTCGTGCAGCCTTTGGTCGACGCGCCGGGTGGCGGCGTAAACAGCCTTCTTCGCGGGCGCAGCATCGAGCGACGCGGCCAGGTCCCGAATGCCGGGATCGAGCGCCCGTTGCGAGTCCGCCGAGCCGATCGCGAACATGCGCGCGCCGCCCGTTATCAGAAGCGAGCGCCGCACCGCATCGAGCGCCGCCAGCGCGTTGGCCGGCCCGAGCTGGAGACCGGCCGCCATCTCGCCGCACAGGGCGCTCCAGTCCGCCGCCAGACTCGAATCGGGGATGTCGGCAAGAGTGGTGTCCAGGTCGTGGGCCGCGTCCACCGCCAACGCGTGCTCCGCCGCCGGCAGCTTTTCCAGCCCGGCGTACTTGCCGTCGCGGATAGCGGCCAGCAGAGTCTTCCTTTCGGCGCGATCTCCGCCCGCTTTCCCCAGGTCCGCCAGGAACGCAGTGAACGCAGCCGAGCCGCCGTCCTTCAACATCCACCGCAGCCGGAACAGGGCGTGCGTCCGCGTCATAAACGAGGAAGTCGACAGAAGCAGCGGGTTATCCTGGCGGCGGTAAGCCAGCGCCGGATCGTTCACCCAGCTCTCTTCGCTCCGTTGCGTGGTGGCGCGGAGGCTGCCGAGAGCCTGGTCCACCAGGTCCCGTAAGCGCGGCAGGTTCTCGACGCGCCAATCGGGATGGAACAGCGCCAGCTTCATCCACTCGATGGCGCGCTTGGATTCCGCGACGTTGTTGCCGGCGCCGCTGACCACCAGTTCGTAGCGGTCGGTGGCGGCGTTGACGCTGAAGCCGGCGTCGAGGCTGAGGATTTCGTTCCGCAGCCGCTGCGTCATTTCCTCATAGGAGACCGGCTTGCCGTTTTCGATCACGCCCACGCGCGTCAGCAGTTGCGGCAGCAGCGAAACATAGACAAGTTGGCTCTCGGGCACTGAATCGAGGCGCAGCGCGATTCCGGTGGTGGCGCTGGTCATGCTTTCGAAGGTCGATTCCACCAACGGCGCGCCGCCGGCCAAAGCGACGGTTTTGAAATCGAGCTGGTCGTCGAGCGTCAGCGGCGGGTTGTCGATGAACTTGGGCGGCGCCATACTGGCGGCGGACTTCTCGAGGGCGGCCGTGGTGGCGTCGTAGTCGTCGCGATAGCGCCGCAGGGCCTCCTGGCCGGTTGCCGCGTGGTACACCGTCTTCAGCCTGCCCGTTTCGGCTGCCGCGCGTGCCTCGCGCTCCTGCTGTTCCCGACGAATCGAATCGGAGTTCGGTCTGGTCGCCTCCACGTAGGGTACGACACCGGCGATCTTCCACTGCGTCAGATAGTCGCGCCAGATGTTGCGATCGCTCGCAATCAGCGTCTCGATCGCGGCCAGGTCCTGTTTCTCGGTGAGCGATTTCCGGAAACCGGGCTCCTTGTTGAGCTGGAGCAGGTGTTCCATCCAAGCCGAGCTGGTGTTGCGGAAGCCGAACCCGGGCGGCGAGTTGACGAACTTCGAAAGATCGCGCCGCTGCTCCAGAATCCGGCCCTTCAGCCGCCGGTTGAATTCCTCGAGCTCCGCAGATCCGTCCCGGTAGGCCGCAATTTTGGCGAACTCGTCCAGGGTCTTGGCGCGCAGATCGGTCAGATCATGGTCGTTCATGCGCGCCGGCGGCACGTCCCTGAACGTGACGTAGACCACGTTTCCCAAATCGCTATCCACGAACGCGCTCACGCCTTTGGCTCCGAAGGCGGCGTCCGGCCCGCGGCTGTCGATGAACCGTTTGTAAAGATTGGTGTCGGCGCCGCCCGCCGCGTTGCACAGAAACAGCGAGAGCAAGGTGCGCTCGCGGTTGGTCAGCTTCCGGTCGGCCGGCCAGGGCAGCATGACGGTTCCGGGCTGTTGCTCGTTGCGAAAAGGATATTCCACGTACTCGATGCGTCCCGGTGCGGCCGGTCGCACGGCCGGAAGCTTGTCTTCGGTTACCACCGGGTAACTTGGCGTGCGCGGTTCCAGGCGATTGAGTTCGGCGTCGAAGCGCTCGAGCGCGGCTGGCGGATCCACGTCCTTCGGCAGCGAGGAGATGGCGCCCATATTGCCCAGAAAGTAATGCTCCGCATGGAACTTGCGGATGTCCGCCGGTTGGAGAACGCGCAACGCCGCGGGCATTCCGCCGGAATTGAACGAGAGCGGATGGTTCGGGCCGTAGACCGTCAGCCCCGCCGCGCGGTACAAGCGGCTGCCGGCCTGGTCCATGGTTGTGACCATCTCGTTGTACACGGTGCCCTTTTCCTCCAGGCGCAGCGAACCGTCCTGGGGATTCGCGCTAACGCCCCAGTTGCGCACCTCGCGGCGGATCTCGTCGTCGGAGTAATCGGGGTGCAGCAGCGCGTCGAGCGTGTGTTCGAAGTGCTGGAAGAAGGATGCGGGTCCGGCGGGCGCGTAGAAGAAGTAGCAGGTTCGCCACTGCATGGTGAAGGCGCTCGAGTTGATTAGCGCCATGGATTCCTGGCTGGCCAGTTCCCGCCCTTTGTTCCCCTTGCCGAGCAGCAAGTGCTCCTGCGTGTGCGGCTCGCCCATCTCGGAGGTGGGATAGGTGGTGGCCCAGATGAACGCTTGCGGCACGGTCTGGATCTGTAGCAGGTCGAGCGTGAACCCGCTGCGCAGGTGCTCGAAGCGCGCGCCGATGGCGCGGTCCGAATCGTCGAGGTAAACCGCTACGGCTTTGAAGCCGCCGATGGTTTGGCCTTCGGTGAGATGGCCGTAATCGACTGGGTGTGGCTGAGCGAATGCCGTGGTCATAAGCAGACTAACCAAGATTAGATATCTCACAAGCGTCTCCGGACTCCATTGTCATGGCCAGGGTTTTCTTTTTTGGGTCCCGACCAAGCACAAGTATGCAACTTCGTGCGGAAAATCAAAAGTTCATCGCCCCCGCTCCGTGATGTACACACCCCCAAAGATGACGAGGCCGGAGACCACCAGCGCGAGCGTGACGCGCTCATGCAGGATGAGGATCCCGAAGACGGTGGCCAGCAACGGCTGCAGGTACGAGAAGGCCGCCAGTCGTGAGGCTTCCATCTGCGCCAGCGCGTAGTAATAGATGAGGTAGCAGATCACCGACGGCAAGAGCGCCATGTAAAAAACCGCGGCCCAGGCCGAAAACGGAACCGCGCCGAAGTCGAACCCGGCCGATTGCCACAGTGTGACGGGCGCCATCAGCAGGGCGCCGCCGGCGTACGCGAAGGTATTCACGGTGATGGTGCCATACCGTTTGGCCTGGGGCTTTCCCAGCACCGTGAAGATAGAGAAGGCCAGCGCACCGCATAACGTGATGGCGTCTCCCGCCAGAGTGGCTTCCCCTTGCGGGCCGGTATCGAGCGTGCGGAGCAACACCACGCCCGCCAACGCCACCATCACGCCCACCAGTTTCCACCCGGTGAGCCGTTCCAGGCCCCGCACGCTGGCCAGCAGCAGAATCAGGATCGGCGTCGTGTTGGCGAAGATCGACGAATGCGCGACGCTGGTGCGGCTCAGACCGAGCACGAACAGGAACTGGTTGAGGGCCACGCCGAACAGGCCCAGGATCACCAGTTGTGGCACGTCGTGGAGCGTCCATGATCGCGCGTTGCGCTGCCGCCGCTCCCACCAGTAAGCCGGCAAAATAAGGGCACCGGCCATCGAAATGCGAAAGCCGTAAAGCAGCACCGGGGGAAACGCGCGGAGGGCGGTCTTGCCGGCGATGTAGTTTCCGGTCCAGCCGGCAATCATCAGGGCGATGAGGGCGTACAGGGTGGCGCGGCCCTTCAACCGATAGACTCCTCACGCACCGCGAAATCGCGGCCGGCCCCGGCCCGGTCGATGATGTGGTCGTAGCTGTGCAACTGCTCGATCGTCATCGGGTAGCAGGATGGAAAAACCCAGTCTACCGCCTTCCACCAGCCCGCCCGTAATCCGTCCGTAGGCCGGCGGCGAAGAAGAACTCAAGCACCCTGGCGGGGGAAATCGAGGTGGCTCATGGTGCGAGCCGCTGCCATCAGCGATAACAGGCCGATGGATAGCCGACT
>Ga0181530_10002796_pt1 | contig 20249 bp, 14 predicted proteins | sample PEATcosm2014_Bin_42_FD_119769 | JGI IMG/M metagenome (GOLD analysis project Ga0181530, IMG submission 119769) | Peatland microbial communities from MTU Mesocosm Facility, Houghton, MI, USA - PEATcosm2014_Bin10_60_metaG | ecosystem: Environmental > Terrestrial > Soil > Wetlands > Peat | place... | reverse complement strand
TTGCCGTTGCCGAGGTTATGCCAGAGGCGCGCCGACGTTCCCTTATACGATTCGGGTGTGCAGTAGGATTTGTGCGAGCCATCGAGCGTGCAATACAAATCGGTTTGCTCGGACCACTGCACGTAATTAGCGACTACAAGATCGAGTTTGCCGTCGCGATCGTAATCGACCCAGGCGGCGCCGGTAGAGAATTCGTTCGGGCCCCAGAGCCCCGCGGATTTGGTCACGTCGGTGAAGGTACCGTTGCCGTTGTTGTGGAAGAGATGGCTCTGTCCGACGGCCGTAACGAAAATGTCGTCGAAGCCGTCGTTGTCGTAGTCGCCAACGGCGACGCCCATTCCAAAAAGCGAAATAGCGAGGCCCGACTGGCGCGTCACGTCGGTGAAAGTGCCATCATGGTTGTTGTGATAGAGCTTCAATGTGGTCGCGCCGCTCTTGTTGTGGCCGGGCCAATCCTGTCCGTTGACGAGCAGGATGTCGGGAAATCCGTCGTTGTCGTAATCGATGAAGGCGCAGCCGGGGCCCATGGTTTCCGGCAGCCACTTTTTTCCGAAAGCGCCATTGTTGTGGGTGAAGTGGATGCCGGCCTGAGAGGTGATGTCGCGGAAGGTGATGCGCTCCTGCGCATGGCTCCCTGTGACGATCATGAAGGCCAAGAACCACCGAGACACGGAGGCACGGAGAAAAGACGGGAAAGAAAAACCCAAGTACTCTCCGTGTCGGAGCCTGCCCTGAGCGTAGCCGAAGGGTGTCTCCGTGGTGAATAGACTTTTGGAAGTGTGCATTATCTTTGGGCCCCGGGAGTTGGGCTAACCCTTGCGGCGAAATGTTTGGCAGATACATTGTTCAAAATCGGCAGAGGGACCGACGTGTGCTCGTGTATATTTTGGCGCTCGTTGTTGTCCTCGGGATGGAGCTGGCGAAAAGGGCCGGTGATGGCTTGCGAAGCTTCGTCGGCTTTGAAACGCAGGTAGCGCGCCTGGTGCTCTTTCGACATCTTCTCGTCGCCGAGCCCGTTGTAGCAGAGCATGAGGTTGTAGTGCGCTTGTAAATCTTCCGGATCGACGGAGAGCGCCTGCTGTAGGACTTTCACGGCGTCGGCGTACTTACGCTCAAGGAAAAGCACGCGACCCAAATTATTCAGCGCCACGCGGTCGCGGGGATATTGGGTCAGGACTTTCTCGAGATGTTGTGCCGCGCCGATATAATCGCCTTCCTGGCGAAGAACTCCGGCGTAGAAAAAATGCGTGCGGGCCAGTTCGGGACTCAGCGCCAGCGCTTTTTCTAGCACCGCCCGGGCGCGAACGACATCGCCTTCCTGCAAGGCGGCGCGTCCGATGTTTACCCAGCCATCGGGATTTTGCGGATCGGCTTCGGTGACTTTTTCGAAAGCAGCCTGCGCGGCTTTCAGGTCGCCTTGCAGCAACAGGCCGATGCCATAATCGTTCCAGCGCTGCCAGTCTTCTTTCGTGAGCTGGATTTTAGGCTGAGGCGCGGGGGCGTTCGCGGGCAGTACATCGAGAGCTACTCCGTTGTGTGCTACTACAACGATCGGCAGATCGGGAATTTTCTCTGACTTTGCGGAAACTCCTTGGAGCGATGCCGTAAACGCCATTTTTGTGTCGTCGTAGTCGGCAGTAACAGTCGGCGGCAGGACTCCAGGCTTCGGGGGAGTATTATCGCGTTCACCCGCGAACGAGAATTGCGTGCCCCACCATGCGAACTTGCGATAGCAGAGGCGCGCCGTCAAGGCAATCTTGTTCCCCGTTTTCTCGGGAATCTTCATGCGGAAATGCACCGTATCGGCGGCGCCGGGCGGGATCAGCCGCACGTACACAACGGCGCGTGTTGCCCACGCGTTGCGCTTGTTGATCGGGTTCCCGTGCGCGTCCACCTGGAGCGAGCGATAGAAGTGCGCGCCTTTCTCGACCGGACCTTTGCCGTTGTCTTCGACCATGCCGCTCCAAAAAATCGTGTCGCCCTTGTCGTCTACTCCTTTTAACTCAAGCCAAGTGTCGTAGGCATCGACCGTTCCTCCAGGGAAGAAATGGCCAACTTTTTTAGTGCGGACTACAACATCGACGCGGACCGTGTCGCCGCGACGGACGGCGGGCTGTACGCGATTGAGAGGAGCAGTGATGGGAGCAGCCTCCGCGTTGGAACTGGCGCCGGGCGTGATTTTCGCTTCCGCTTCTTCTCCCACGGCGAAAGTGGTGGCCAATTCGTTTTGCGAATTTGCCGCCGATTTCAATGGGGCTGTTTTCGATACGGCGTTCGCGGGCGAGAGCGCAAAAATATCCACCGTAAGCGCTCCGCTAGTTAGAAAATCTTCGGTGACTTTCAACTGCGCGGCATCTTCGTTGGCTGTGGGCAGCGCGGTATTCGCGCCGGGAAAACGATGCGAGTGTACTTGGCCAGCGATGTTGCCCAGGTCCTTGGAGGGTTCGAGCGGCATGTGGCAGTCGGCGCACTGCTGTGGCTTCGCCGGGTAATAGAACGAGCGCGCGCCTTGTCCCGAAACGCCGCTGGCCTGCCAATTGTCGTACTCGTTAAAGCCGCGAATCCAGCGGTATTGATTGACCGGCACATCGAGATGGACCTTGTGGCAAGAGGAGCAGAACTCCGCCGTCTGTTGCTTCATGAACGGCTTGAGGAAGACGCGGCGATGCGGCTCCGGATTCAGCTTGATCAAAAAGTCGTGCATGGTGCGGACCATGGGATTCTTGCTGGCCGCAAGTTCGTGCAACTTGGGATACTCAAGATAGAAATCGCCTTGCCCCATCGTGCTTTTCACGTTGGCGATGGAGTGACACATCATGCAGCCGAGTCCGGCTTGGGCTTCGGGCGTGTGCACGATCTGTTTGATGGGAGTATCCATCTTGCCGGCGTAGAGCACGGCCGGATCATGGCATCCGCCGCACCATTTGGAAGGCTTGGTGCCGACCGTATCCTGCATGTACTCGATCGACTTGCGATACCACTGATTGTTGAACGAGGAAAAATGGTGGGCCGAACTGTTCCACTGGTTGTAAATATCCGCGTGGCAGCGCTTGCAGGATTCCGATTCCATGAAAAACTTGCTGGGAATTTTTTCTCCGCCATACACCTGCGCGGAGCTGGGAAAAAATGGGCCGGAGGGACCGTCGCCTTCGCCATCCATGGTGACGGGCGGCAGGGCGGGATTCTCAATGCGCCCATGCTGGTTCCAGCGGGTTTCGCGGAGATAGCGCGCGACGGGCGCGAGCACCGCCAGGACAACCAGTACGGCCACGACGCGTAGAACGGCATGGCGGCGGAGCCATCTGAAACTTCCCAAACGTGCCGCCGCGATCAGGCCGGCTCCGATAAAGCTCAAGCCGATGTGGAGATAGATGTTCCGCTGCTCCGTGCTCAACGCACCCGTGTAAAGCAGCACGAGCCCTGAGATGGCGCCGATGAACAGGAAAACAATTCCCGCACGAACCAACGGTTCGCTCTTCCGCCATTTGCGCACGAGCCACAGCAAGAGCCAAACCGAAACCACCACGCCGGTAACCGCGTGCAGCAGCACCACTCCGGCGTAGAGGACATTGGCTTGCGGGTAGGCGTACAGGTAAATCGCGGACAGCACGAGGAAGCCGATCAGCAACGACAGTATTCGGCCCACGGAGTTCCCGTTAGAGGTCATTATGGTTTCCAGCAGGCCCCCACAAGAACCTGCGACTCGGAGTTTCGACAGATTAGCGGTTTGCGGGCGGAGATGTCTCTAGTGAAAAGAGATTAGGTTCGAAACATCTCTTCGCATTGCCGACTTCCCTGCCGCTCTGCTAGCTTGAGTTGTTCTCTACATGCCGGCTTTGTGGGGTGAAACGTAATGGCGGCCATCAAATTCCGCGGTGTGGACTTCATCGGTTTTGACACGTTGCTGAGTGATGACGAGCGCCTGGTGCGCGACACGGCGCGCCAGTTCATCGAAGACAATCTCGTGCCCATTATTGAGGAGTGCAATCGCGCTGGGCGCTTTCCGCGCGAACTGGTAAAACCGATGGCCGATCTCGGGTTCTTCGGCGCATCGCTCGAAGGCTACGGCTGCGCCGGCATGTCGAACGTCGAATACGGACTGGTCACGCAGGAACTGGAGCGCGGAGATTCCGGCGTGCGCTCGTTCGTCAGCGTGCAGTCGGCGCTGGTGATGTATCCGATTTACACCTTTGGAAGCGACGAGCAGAAGAACCTGTGGTTGCCCGCGCTTCAGAAGGGCGAAAAGCTGGGCTGCTTCGGATTGACCGAACCTGACTTCGGGTCGAATCCGGGAGGCATGAGAACGCGCGCCCGCAAAGTCGGCAACAAATACGTGCTGAACGGCGAGAAGATGTGGATCACTTCGGGCACGATCGCCGACGTGGCCGTGATCTGGGCCAAGACAGAAGATGAAGGCAACGGCAAAGGGGAAACGATACGCGGATTTCTGGTGGAGACGGATCGTCCCGGATTTACGGCTGAAGACATCCACGGGAAGTGGTCGCTGCGCGCTTCGGTAACGTCGGGCTTGTCGCTGCAGGATGTGCGGATTCCCGAGTCGAACCTGTTGCCGCGAACGGACGGATTGAAGTCTGCGCTGATGTGCTTGAATCAGGCGCGCTATGGAATCGCATGGGGCGCAATTGGAGCGGCGATGGCGTGTTATGACTGCGCGTTGCAGTATTCGTTGCTGCGGAAGCAGTTCCGCGATCGGCCCATCGCATCGCATCAACTGGTGCAGGAGAAACTCGCGTGGATGATCGGCGAGATCACCAAGGCGCAGTTGCTGGCGCTGCAAGTCGGCCGTTTGAAAGACGCGGGAAAAGCGCAGCACCAGCACATCTCGTTGGCGAAAAAAAATAACGTTTGGATGGCGCTGGAATGCGCGCGGCTGTCACGCGATATTCTGGGAGCCAACGGCGTGGCCGACGATTATCCGATCATGCGGCACCTAATGAACCTCGAAAGCGTCAAGACCTATGAGGGCACACATGATATCCACACGCTGATCGTCGGGGCCAGCGTGACCGGGATCGACGCGTTTTAGAACGGGTTTTTCAATCAACTCCAAAGTCTCTTACGAACCGCTCATCCGTAGAGTTCGGTCAGCAAGTCATACACTCTCCGCATATGCGGAACCACTACGCTGCCTCCTATGATCAGCGCGATACTGATGGCTTCTTCCTGTTCGGCGCGAGTCGCGCCCAGGCGGAAGGATTGGATGACGTGGTAGTTGATGCAGTCGTCGCAGCGCAGGCAGGAGGAGGCGACGAGGCCCATCAATTCCTTGTATTTCGAGGGCAGAGCGCCTTCGAGGTAGGCGTTGTGGTCGAGGTTGGAGAAGCGCTTGACTAGAAAGTTGTCGGCTTTGTCGACGTTCTGATTCTGCCGGGCGCGGTTGTCGAGAAAGCGGCGGGCGATTTCACTTTTCTCCGCAACTTGTTTCTCGGTAAAGAGATAGGCTGGTTCTTTGCGTTCTTTGATGGTGGGCGCAATCGGCGGCTGTTCCGGGGTCGTGGGCTCAGTGCTCATGGAGGAAGAGTAGCAGATTTCTTCCTCGCGAGGAAAAAAGGTCAGGCGTGCCATCAGTTCTTGATTCTCTTTTTGTTCGCCTGAAAATAAATTTTTTTGAAGTGGGCTAGAAGGAACGGTTTTTTGGGGTTTTCTGGCTTCCTGGGGTGGCCGCTGGTTAGTCGTTGGGGATACCCCTCCCCTGCGCGGTCTATTGGAATCAAGACTTTAGCGGGATTTTTCTGGCAAAGTATTGAAGGTAAAAGGCTTAGAGGTAAAGTATTGATTGTCTTGGAGTTAGGTTCGCTTCTGCGGCTCGTTTGGGCTCCGAGGATGGGCGGTTTTAGCTCCTCCTGACATTGGACCCCCACTTCATCCCGAGCAAAAAGTCAAGCTTGACAAAACCGAGGCCCGGAGAGGGGGGGTCTTTTCTATTGGTTGGAGGCAGGACTCACGGCGGAGCTTTGCGGTATAGGGAGCCGTTTCAAGACGACGGTGCTTTGCTCGTCGGTGGCGATAATCCGGTAGAACTTCTTGAGTTCATCTGCTCGGTTGGCGGGCACGGTCAGTTCCTTGACCTCAAGATTGCGGACGTAGCGCAGCGTATTGCCCCGGACTTCGGTTTTCGAGTGATAGCTGGCAAAATCAATGTCGGCGTCGACGGGGGGCGCCAGATCCACGACCTCATAGCCGGGAGGCAGTGAGATCTCGAACGTGTCCGAGTCCAATACGGCGCTGCCGAACTCGATGGCAAACCTTCTCGGCTCATCAGTTTCCAGAATCCCGCTGGACTTTGATCCGAGTACTCGCGGCCTCAGCAAAAGCATGTCGCCGACGGTGTGAGCGTAGCCTGGCGCCTGGAAGGAATAATCAAATACCAGCGGACGATCGGTCTCCATAACATTGGCGATCCTAAGACTTGTGATCTGAAACGTTCCCAAGGAATCAGCTAGAAGTTGTTCCACCGGTTTGATCCTGTCGGACTCCTTGGTTGTATTCCGCAGCGTCCATCGTTCGGACAGTGCCCGGTCACCTACGCGAGTTTCCCTGATCTTGCCTTGCAGATTCCCGTTCGCGTCCAAAACCAATGCACCGGAAAGCTGGGTGCCATTGGACTCCGACTGTTGCCGAGGCAATTGAAGCAATTCGCCTCCGTCCGGAGTGACCAACAGGCCATAGCTCGCCTGCAACTGTCCTCGAATGTGTCCAAATGGCGTCAGCTCATCCGTCGGATCAAAAAACAAGATCTTACCCAGTTTCGGATGTTGCAGGGTCGCCACCAAGGAGGGATCGCTTAAGCCGTTCGGAAGATCGATCGCTGTGATGGCATGATTAAATGCGTCGTGCGCAGGCTCGTTCGGGGTGACGGCGTCGCGTTGGGCATTGATGATGACGTAATGCGCCTCAATTCCGATCTCTCGCAACATTGAGATCATCAAGGTTGCTTTGTCTTTGCAGTCTCCATAACGGTGAAAAAAAATATCCGGGGCCGGATGCGGCTGCCAACCACCGATGCCGAGCTCGATCGCCACATAGCGAATATCGCGCTGCATGAACTGCGCCAGGGCTTGCATCTTTTCCAGCGGCGTGGTTTTCGCGGCCGTCAAACTGGCAACTTCCTGCTTGATTTGTTCGGAGGCTTGATTGCGATCGCCGGCGAGGTCGCGGTACCACATCCCCATGCCATTCCAGTTGGCAAACTCGTTATGGTGAGGCGCGCCTCCGGGAGGAAAGAAAGATACAATCATCTGCCCGGCAACGCCTCTTCGCGGCGGCATGTCCGCTTCCGGTTCGATTCCTTTCACCTCTTTCACCACCCACTGCCACTGATTGGTCCCCGTTTCCAGTGGGGCCACCTCTGCATGATGGATCCACGAAGCCTTAAACTCCCAGCCCGGCGTAAGCTTAAGCGAGTAGCGGCTCTCGATCAGCGGATCGACTTCCTGGAACGCCCACGAATCCTGCAAGAAAAACGGCTGTTCCTCGATTTCATATTCATATCCAACAATGTTCCCAGGGTCGGAAGCGGGAATCTTCAGTTCCCTGCGTTTCGTGTCATACACGAGTTCATAGCCCCGAACCGCCATGGGGGACTGGTCAATCGCATCGCGATCGGTGACCGCATAGTCCTTGCCGTGCGTTGGAATGCACCAGCCCCGCAGATAAGCGATCTTTTTGTGTGAGTCGTAATAGACATAAACGGTGCCACGCTCGCGCCCGTCTGGGCGCAAGATCTTGTAAGCCTCGCGAACGTGGGTGAGAATTCTATCTTCCGATAAGACAGTCACATTGGTTTCGGAATATAGAAGAACAGCATCCGCTTTCGCGCTGTGGGCGGGCAGCGGCACATTGGCCAGGTCATGCATCCATTGGGGCGCATCGCTACTGGCATGAGCTTGGGGCAGGCACACAAAAATACAGACCAGCGCACAAGCAAACGGTGGCGCGAGCCATCGGCTACCTGCTACTGCGCTCCGTCCCCATTTGTAAAACAACTCTTTCATCATCGCCGCTCTTTACCCCCTGAAAGAAACTTCGCAGAGGACCGTAGTATTTCGGGTCCAAGGAAACGATGTTGACATCCAGTTTCCGGTGGAGGTGCAGCCGGCCATTGCTATTCTCGGCCGCGACATTATAGGCGACCACATGGTAGTCGAAGTTCTGCGCCTGCGGGAGCCCGCTCACATGCCAGCCCGCTGGAAGGTCGATCATGATGTCGTCCACTTTTTGGGCGGGAAAGTCGAAGTAAATGGGATAGACTCTCTCGGCGTGATCGAACAGATGCTTTTCCGGCGCGCCGAACATCCCGACGGAAACGAAAGCCATTTGACCGCCGTGAACCATCCAGCCGGGAATTTTGATGCTGAACTCGGCAATGAACGGCAGACCAGAGTTACTCCACTCAGGTGTGTTCAATAGCTTCACTTCTGCCGCCGCGGCCACATATTGTTTTATTTCGTCCTCCAGGTATTTCTTTCGAGCCACTTCGTCTTCATTTCTCTCTTCAACCCGCCGGCGAAGACCTTCCAGCCCCGTGTAGGTCACGGAAAGTTTGCCTTCCAGATCTCCGTTTTCGGAGAGCTTCAAGTCGCCCTTGCGCTGAATCTGAGAGAGTGAGCTATCAGGAACCGCGGTCTGGACCCAAGTCCCGCCATTTCTGTCGAGCCGCAATCCCTGGACCCCGGTTTCTTCCCACTTCAAGAACCCGAAGGGGGCAAACGCCGCGCCCGGATCGAGGTACAAGTCTTTTCCGTTCACCTTCACCACAACCGCGGTCTGGTCCAACTCGTGGCTGTTCATGCGCTGCGGATTGAACAGGGTGCTGCTGCGATCCGAGACCGCAACCGCGTATGCCTCAAAGCCAGCGGCGCGGAGCAGGTCCAGATAAACCCAATTCAGCTGATCAGCCGTGCCATAGCCCCGATTCAGTACATCACTTGCGTTTGCGAGATCCTTCTCGTTCTCATGCTTCTTTTCTTCCTCGGTCTTCTGTACCTCGTAGGAGGTGTTGCGCAACTTCTGCACGATTGCATATAAGTTCTGCAGCTTGACTTCCGGGGAATCGCCGGCCGCAATAGCCTGCGCAACCGCTAGTGGCATGGTTCCGTGCTTTCCGACGAACGATTCCAGTTCACCGTTGCGTTTTTTGCCGATTTTTTGCCAAAACTTGTTAGCATCCGCTTCGGGAGCATCAGCGCTGTAGATGAAATCCACTCGCGACCTGAATTCGTTCTCCGGCGGCATGAAGTCTTCAGCCTGGAAGGCGGGAACATTGTGAGCTTCAAGGCGAACCGTCCCGTCCGGACCTTGCTTGGGTTCGGCCATGCCCGGCGGAAGGTGCTGGATCCAACGCAGCTTCGCAAGAGAGTATTCCATTTGGAACGGGATCAGGGAGAACTTGGCGTCCCTCTGGAACAGTTCATCACTCACATCCCACCTCGAACCCCAGAGCCATCCTCCCCCGAAGTTGACCGTGTAGTAGTACTCGATGATGCTGCCAACTTGCACGTCCGAAAGAGTGAAGGCTTCGGCCTGATATTTCAGTCCTTTTCTCTTGTAAACCGTCTTTTCGAAGACCTTTCCATCGAAATTGACGATAGAGCCGTCAGGCCGAATGGTCCGGGCATGGATACCGGTAATACTCGCGCCGTGCGCGCCCAACAGGGGAATCTCGACGTCGGCGAATTTCCTGCCCTCTTCGGTGAGTATCTTGATACGACGATAGTTCTCTTCCTGGCGTTCGATCGAGTTATAAGCTGAGACTTGTATGCCACCGTGGGAGTTCCGCCCAAAATCGTTCCGGTTCACCTCGCGATACAAGATAATTGCGGGTGCGCCGGGCGCCAGGGGCTCGCTGGTCATCTTCAGTTCGTCGGGATTGACGGGCTGAAACTGAACCGCTGCCAAGGCATACGGGCGAAGAACAAATAGGCAGAGGATGGTCGAGAGGAACGCAAGCAGGCCGGATAAACGAGTCATTGGCATAATGAAGAGTTCTCCTCCGGAAGATAGGTTGCCATGAAACGGACAAATACTACACCACAAGGCGATCGGGCCGCAGTGATTTCGGGACATGTGACGGAGATCACATTCACGGCAAAACGCGCCTAAACTATTGAGCCGGCGGGGAGTCACCCGCGGCACACAAATTCGGAAAGTCCCGGCTGCAGGCGAATCTGGTCGGAGGATCTCAACGAGAGGCAGAAGTACTTCGGCGCAACCGTAACCAACCCATTTCAATGATCGGAATCCGCTCCCTGAGAGCTTGGTTCTCCTGATACAATCGCTAGCTCCATGATTCAAGGGAACTTCGTGCCCGGTGGAAACGTACCTCTGGTGTGCTGTTAAAAGCGGCCAGCAATCGGGCGGTGGATGGGGAGCGGCGGAGGGCCGTTTTTCCGGTGGCGGTGTTTCCGGCAGCGGTTTTGCCGGCGGCGAAGTTCTCGCTTGTCCAGCGAAGTGCGGGGAGTCGGGTTTTGGAAGAAGCCCAGTTTGTCGGATTGCTGGTGCGGCGCTCGGTAGGGGGAGACGCCGCGGCCTGGGAAGAGATTGTGCAGCGCTATCACCGGCGGATTTACAACGTTTGCTACCGGTTTGCGGGCGACGTCGACAACGCGCAGGACCTCACGCAAGAGGTCTTCATCAAGATGTACCGCACCCTCAATACATACGATTCGGGCAAGGGCGCGTTCATGACCTGGGTGACGACGATCACGCGCAACCTGCTGGTCGATCATTTCCGCAAAACCAAGGGCGACCGGATCACGGATTCGCTGGATTCGGCGCCTTCGGAACATGAAGACGCGCAGCCGCTGAGCGAGCGGATTGCGGACCGCGGGCAGTTGCCGGACGCGCAGGTGCAGAGCCGGGAGACACGGGAGATGGTGCATACGGCGCTGCAAAAGCTGTCTCCGGAACTGCGCGAGGCGGTGATTTTGAGGGACCTGCAGGACATGGATTATCGGGAAATTGCAACGGCGCTGAGGGTCCCGGAGGGGACCGTCAAGTCGCGAATAAACCGGGGGCGAGCGGAACTTGCGCGGCTCCTGGAACGTACCTATAAGCAGGTGATGTGATGGTAAACGAAAGCAAATTCGGGATGGAATGCGGGGAGTTTGAAGCGCTGCTGAGCGAGGCGTTGGATGGTGACGGGCGGTTGAACGCGGCGCGCCAGCGGAGCTTCGACGCCCATCGCAGGGAGTGCGCGGTTTGCGGACCGATGTTCGCGGAAGCGCAGGCGGGGCGGGAGTGGCTGCGGTCGCTGGGGACGGTAGAGCCTCCGGCGCACCTGGTGCACAACATTCTGATCGCCACCAGTGGAGTGGTGAGCAAGCGGGCGCAGAAGGCGGCGGCAGACGGCGGAAGGACTCCGGTGGGCGAGCAGGCGCGGGAGTGGTGGGATTCGTTGGCGGCGTCTTACTTCAGACCGGTCGTAGGGCTGGTGCGGCAGCCGCGGTTTGCCATGTCGTTTGGGATGATCTTCTTCTCCCTTTCGCTGATCTTGAACTTTGCCGGCTTCAAGGCCTCGGATTTGGCGAGGATCAACCTGCGGCCGTCGGCGGTGCGTCACGCTTACAACGAAGCGCAGATCAAGGTGGTGCACTACTACGACAACATCCGTTTTGTGTATGAGATTGAATCGAAGCTGCGCGAGCTGAAGCGGGCGAATACTCCCGCCGAGCCCGGCGCCGTGGAAGAAAAAGAAAATCGCAAGAACAATACCACCGAACAACAAGAGCAGAAGCAGGACCGTAACTACTCTCAGGAATACAACCAGCCGGTGTTGGCCGCGCTGGAGGATATTCCATCGGTGGTAAAGGGGACCATGAATGGGAGGTACGTATGAACTGCGCCAATCATGCTGATTTGTCGGCAGTGGCCTATTGCCGGACTTGCGGAAAGCCACTGTGCGGGAATTGCACGCGCCCGGTGCGGGGCGTGATCTACTGCGAGGAATGCCTGGGGTCACGGATGGAAGGCGTTCCGACGGGAACGGCGGGATTCGTCGCGGGGAGTTACGCCGCGGCGACGCCTTCCCCGGCAGTGACGCGGCAGGTTCCTCCTCCGCCGCCTCCTGTGGGAAGCGGCAGCGGGCCGAATCCGGCAGTGGCGGGAATTCTGGCGGGATTCTTTCCGTTTGGCGTGGGCGCGGTGTACACCGGGCAATATGCCAAGGGGCTGGCGCACCTAGCGATCTTCGCTGCACTCATCGCCGGATGCAGCGCCGCCGATAACGGGCACAGCGAAGCGCTCGGCGTTATCTGTGGCTTCGGCATAGCCTTCTTCTGGGTCTACCAGGTCATTGATGCGGTGCGCTCAGCGAAGGCGATCCAGATGTCGGAGCCGATACCGGATCCGTTCGGCCTGGCGGCAAGCTTTGGGGGCGGAACAAAGATCGAGACCAGCAAGATCCCGGTGGGCGCGGTCATTCTGATTTTGTTGGGCTTGTTTTTCCTGCTGCACACGGCTGGGCTGTTGGAGTTGGACTTCCACCGCTACTGGGGGGTGATCCTCATCTTGCTAGGCGGTTGGCTGTTCGCGAACCGCTGGGGATTGCTTGGGGGCCAAAGGGGCTGCTCTTGCCAGCGGTGCCGGGCGCAATGCCTGGTGGGGCCTGCGATTCTGGTGACGGTCGGCGTGATCGCGCTGATCGACGGTTTCCACGATGTTGGGTTTTTCGGATACGTAGGAGGCATTCTATTGGTAGTCGGCGGCGTTAAGTTATTTCAGGGAACCGCATCTGCGGAGGGACATATCCCGTTCGCGGGGTTCGGCGCCAAGCCGCCAGTTGCTGGAGGGCCGATTCCTCCGGCGCCGCCGGTTCCGCCCGTTCCACCAGTTCCACACGTTCCTCCGACAAATAGTGAGGTGAACCATGGCTAGCCCAAACATTCCGCCAACTCCGCCCACACCACCGACTCCGCGCGTCCCGCATCGTTCGATCGCCGGGCCGGTGGTGCTGATCCTGATGGGAGTGCTGTTCCTGATGGGGACGATGGGGGTCCTGGAAATCCACCATCTGGGATGGCTCTTCGCGCGCTACTGGCCGGCGCTGCTGATTCTGTGGGGCGTGATCAAGCTGATCGAATATGAACAGGCCAAGCGCTACGGGCAGCCGGTGCGCGGGATTGGGGTGGGAGGGGTTTTCCTGCTGCTGTTCCTGATCATGGCTGGGCTGATTGCAACCCAGGTTTCACGGGTGGATTGGAAGGACCTCGGGGACCACTTCCAGATTGGCGATGATAACGGGCTGGATGAGATCTTTGGCGGATCGGCGTTCGACTTCAGCGATGAACTGGAGCAGGCGATCCCGGCGGGCAGCACGCTGCACATCAACGACGACCGGGGCACGATTACGGTCAATGTGGCGGACTCCAAGGCCAATGGCGGGAAGATGAAGATTTCGGTGCGCAAGAAAGTCCACGCCGAGGAGCAGCAGGACGCCGATAAGTACAACACGGAAACCAAGCCGCAGATTACGGTCGGCGACAAGGTGGTCACGGTGAACGCCAACACAGGGGGCGCGGGCGACAAGGGCGTCACGACCGACATGGATGTTTATGTGCCGGCCAATACGGCGCTGGTGATCACTTCGGGCAAGGGCGATGTGACGGTGGCGGGCATGACGAGCAATGTCGAGGTCAACCACAAACACGGCGAAGTCAACGTCAACGACCACACGGGGAACATCCTGCTCAACCTGGACGGGAGTTCCGTCCGACTGGGAAAGGTGAAGGGCGATGTGACGATTCGCGGCAGCGCCAACGAAGTGGCGATCGAAGATGTGGACGGCGCGGTGCATCTGGATGGAGAGTTCCATGAGAGCACGCGGCTGGTGCGGGTCAGCAAGACGGTGAGTTTCCGTTCGTCGCGCACCGACATGGAATTTTCGCGGCTGGATGGGCGGCTGGACCTGGATTCGGGCGACCTGCGCGCCGATGCGCTGACGGGGCCGATGCGCCTGAAAACGCGGTCGAAAGATATAGCGCTGGAAGGCTTGACGGGCGATCTGCGGCTGGAAGACTCCAACGGGTCGGTCGAGGTTGGATTGCGCAAGCCGGGAAACATACAGGTCGACAATCGCAAGGGCGACGTGACGGTGACGATTCCGCCGAATACGGCGATCAAGGTGGAAGCGCGCACCAGCGAAGGCGAGATCGAGAGCGATTTCGAGGAAATCAAAGTCGACAATAAAGACAACCAATCGAGCGCCAGCGGTTCCATCGGAACGAACGGCCCAAAGCTGGTGATGAACTGCGAAAAAGGGACGATACAAATCCGCAAAGGGACGGTGGCGAGCGCCGCGCCGCCAGTTCCGCCGACACCTCCGGGCACGCCGGGGAAACCGGGTAAGCCAGCGAAGGAGCTGCCGGCGCCTAAGGAAGCGCCTAAGTTGAGTGAGAATTAGGAGAGCGGCTGTTGGCTTTTGGCTGTCAGCTCTCAGCTTTCAGCTTTCAGTTCACCATATCATCTACCGTCACGGGCGTTAGGAACGGTGGCTGATTGCGGCAGCAAGCGATCCTTTTGTAGCGCGATACAGAAGAAAAGCCGCTCTGACCTCGAGCGGCTCATCGGCGCTCCCGGTTCGACAACGAGTAGTGCTGGTTTCGTCGAACCCTATTGCACCACTTGATACAACACAGGGGATGTACTTGGGGCGGAGACGGTATCCCCAAGGTATTGAGCCGTAATCGGGTGCGTGGCGACGGCGAGCTTGGGCTTAACAAGAGTGGCTACGCCAGCGCTCAGGGTCACCGCACCAATCCCGGTCGTTCCATCCTTGAACGCTACCCTACCTGTTGGTGTGTTCGGCCCCGACGAAGCAACGGTTGCCGTAAAGGTCACTGCTTGTCCATAGGGTGCGGGGTTCAGGCTGGAGACCAGCGCTGTCGTCGTGGTCCATTTATCCACTACTTGGGTCACCAAGCCAACGCTCGGCTCAAATACGTCATCCCCAGCGTACTTTGCCTTGATGCCGTGCGTTTTCGCGGACAGCGAGGAAGTCGTGAAATTCGTCGCGCCGCCGACTGTGGCGCCCGTGCCCATTTCAGTGCTTCCGTCGTAGAACGTCACGAGTTCGCCATCTGAAATCCTCCCGTAGATTGACGCCACCGTAGCCGTGAATGTTACGGCCTGTCCGACATCGGAAGGCGACGCTGATGTGGTCAGCGTTGTGGTCGAGGGGAAGTTCCCCCTCCCGACTTTCTCAATTAGCGCGGACGACGTGCCGCCCACGTTGTTCGCATCGCCGGAGTACGCCGCGGTAATGAGGTGGATACCTACCGAGTTGTAGGATGTGCTGTACGCCGCCCGGTTGTTGGCCAACGGGACGGTCGCGATGGTCGAGCCTCCGTCCTGAAACGTCACTGTACCGGTCGCCGCCCCGCCGTACTGGCTGGTCACGATGGCGGTGTAGGTGACTCTCCGCTTGATGGCCGCTGGATTCGCCGACGGAACCAGTGAGGTGGTGGTGGTTGCCATATTCACATCCTGGTTGACTGGAGCCGAAGTGCTGCTGCTGAAAAAGCCGTGGTACGAGGCGGTGATCGAGTCGGCGCCCACCGGCAGCGATGAAAGAGCGATCGACACACTCCCATTCGTGAGCGTTCCGCTTCCAACGAGGGTCGAACCGTTGAGAAGCACCACCGTTCCAGTCGGCGTGCCGGAACTGGCAGTCACTTGAGCGGCGAACGTAACTGTCTGCCTGTAGACAGAAGGATTCTGCGACGATACCAGCGTGGTGGCTGTCGGACCGTGGTCGGGTGCAATATTATTCAGCAGCACTCCCACCGACCCCTCGGTTCCGCAGTTGCTGCTTGTGGTGCAGGGGTTGGCAAGCAGCAGATCGGGCTTGCCGTCGAGGTTTACATCCGCGATCACTGCCTGATACGTGCGATAGCCACCGGAGCCGAAGGTCAGCACCGGCTGGAAGGTTCCGTCGCCGTTCCCCAGCAGCACGCCTACGAAGCCGAGGCTAAGCGCACAATCAGATACGGTTGCGCACATGTTCGCCACCACCAAGTCCGGGTAGCCGTCGCCGTTCACATCGGCGACGGCGACGGAGGACGATTGGTAGCCACCCGCGTCGTAGGCCACCGCCGATTGGAAGGTTCCGTCGCCGTTCCCCAGCAGCACGGCCGCTGTTGCGCTGCAGTTGGTGTTGATGCCGCAAGAGTTCGCCACCACGAGGTCGGGCTTGCCGTCGCCGTTCACGTCTGCAACAGCGACTGATGTGGTGTAGGGCCCGACTGTGCTGTAGGAAACCGCCGGCTGAAAGGTCCCGTCGCCGTTCCCCAGCAGCACACCTACCGTGGCACTGTTGAAGTTCGCCACTAAAAGATCAGGCTTGCCGTCGCCGTTCACATCGGCAATCGTGACCGAATCTGCGAGGGTTCCACCTGAGTCGTAGGTCACCACAGGCTGGAAGGTGCCGTCACCATTGCCCAGCAGGACGCCCACCAGTCCGGTAGGTTGGCCGCCGCCTAAGCCACAACTTTGCCCGCTGGGAGCACAATCAGCGACTACCAGATCCGGTTTGCCGTCCCCATTCACATCTCCGACTGCTACAGAATCGGCTATGAATCCGCCCGAGTCGTAGGTCACCACGTATCGGAAGGTACCATCGCCATTGCCGAGCAGGACCCCCACTGCGCCGGAAGCGCAACTGCCATAACCGCACTCGTTTGCCAATATCAGATCAGGCGTGCCGTCGCCGTTCACGTCTGCGACTGCTACGAAAGTGTAGGAAGCGTCCGAATACCACTCGCCCGAGTAATAGCACACCGCAGGCTGAAACGTGCCATCGCCATTGCCCAGCAGCACGGCCACACATGCGGAGGTGCTGGACAGGATCAGGTCGGGCTTGCCGTCGCCATTAACATCTGCGGCCGCGACCGAGTTGGTATACGAAGCGCCCGAGCCGTAGGTCACCACCGGCAGGAAAAGAGGGTTGGAGTCCGTCGGGCGCGCGCCTGGCCGTTCCGTTTGCGAGTGGTTGACGGGAAAACGCCCAGCGCCATCCGTCGATGGTTTTGACGGGCGCTGCGCTTGCGCCAGCACAGCGCCTGCGATCAAGAGAGTCAGAACGGCGAAGAAAAGAGCAACAACACTGAGGGAGTGATTGCGAGTGGAGTTGCGCGTCATACGAGACCTCCTTGACGAAGGGAAGACAGGGGCTGGTCGAGGATGATGATCAGCTACGATCGTTCCGGTCTTGAACTGCCGGGTCCAAAGAGCGGACTGCACCGGCATTCCAACTGCGAAAAGGGCCGAGGTTCAAAGCTCTCGCCACGGGCGATAGGAACCTGGGTGCAACTTGTTCTCAGGAACGGCGAGACGCATACATGATCCACAGATGAGCGCGCGCCGTCAATGAGATTTGCCGCACGTCGATGTTGGGCAAACGGCAAAGACCTGGCTGTTCGTGTCGAAGAATCCGAATTCCAGTCATTGACCGGAGTTGCGAGCGAAATCGCCGGGTTACTTCAACTATGGCTTCTTTTTGTTGGTAAAAGGCCCGGTAGCGGGCCGGGCCTTCTGCGGAATCACGACAGTTTACTGTTTCTTCGCGGAGCCCTTGATCGTTGTGCCTTGCAGCTTGTCTTCGAAGGTCCACTGCATGGTCTTGCCGTCGGCGGATACTGTCATTTTGATAATGTTGATGACCTTGCCATCGCGCTTGCGGGTTTCCTCGATCGTGTCTTTGCCGAGCTTCTTCACCGAGATGCTGGTGGTTCCGGGATCGCCCTTGAAGGGTGCGTCCGTTCCGTCCAATTTGGCGTTATAGGATTGGCCCGTGGGGGCGGTCATGGCCAGTTCGTTTCCATTCGTCTTATAGGTCCAAGTGATGGCGTCTGTGGAGGCATTCCATTTATCGGTGCGCCACGAACCGGAGATCAGGTTCGCGCCGGCGGGCCCTTTGGCGACGCGCTTTTCTGTGTAGGAGCCAGTCTGCGTGCCTCCGCTCGGTTCCCCGCTGTCAGTCCAATTGACCGCCAGGACGTCTCCGCCGGATGAGACCGAAATTTTTGCGGTTCCGATTACCTTGCCAGCTTTCTTGCTCGTAGTCTCGATGTTGTGATCGTCGATGACCTTTACGCACAGAGTGTCGCTGTAGGGATCGCCGGTCACTTTCTGGTCTGAGCCATCGGCTTTGATGTTGACCGGCGGCACGCAGGTCTTACACTCATACATGCCATTCTGCAGCAAAAACACGTCGGGTTTCGCGGACCACTGAATGCTGCTCAGATCTTCTTTCCACGTACCGTCGAAGGGGCTTTGCGCCATTGTCGCAACCGGCAGCAGTAACAACGCCAATAGTCCAACCAAGAACAGAGTCTTCATAGATCATCCTCCATGGATTTGATTTGTACTTAGGGCCGTATCATTCGGACGGTGCGATAGCGGCCAAGGGGCTGGCCGACGAGCGAGTCTGGGCTCGCCTCTTGGTTTGCCATGGGGAGACTTTCCCCCATCGTCCACCGGCAAATCGTAGGCCCGAGCGCGAGGCAAGTCAACCGAGGTGTCAGGTTGGAGGAGAAACGTCGGCGGTTGGGGGCTTCGGTCTTTGGTTTTTCCTGAGACCCAAGAGCTGGGAGCTGGTCTAGCGGAGTCTTCCCAGTTTTTCCATGGGCCAATATCCGAAGACGGCTTTGCCGTAGATGAAGCGTTGGTTGACGGGGCCGAAGTTGCGGCTGTCTTTGGACATGTTGCGATGATCGCCGAGAAGGAAGTAACTATTCAGCGGAACCACGATTTCGGCACAGGAGCGGTCGTCGGCGTACTCGCTGGGAACGTAGGCTTCGGCGAGCGCCTTGCCGTTGACAAAGACCTGGCCGTTGTCGATGCGGATGCGATCGCCGGCTATTCCAATCACGCGCTTAATGAAACTCTGCGAAGTGTCGCGGGGATAACGGAAGACGACGATGTCGCCGCGCTGGATGGGCTCCCAGCGATAGACGAACATGTTAACGAAAATCCTCTCCTGGTCTTCAAGGCCGGGCATCATGCTCGCGCCGTCCACCTTCACGGGCTGGTAGAGAAAGATAATGAAGAAAGCGGCTATGGCGATCGCGATCAACAGATCACGCACCCACATTGCCATCACGGAGAGCGGGCGCTCGCCGGATACTTTTGCGTTCGCCGGAGGTGGGGGCTGAGGGATCGGCAGATCAGGCATCGTATTAATATTTTATACGCGAGCAGGGCGAGGGAGCGAGAGGTTAGAAGTCAGAGGTCAGAGGTCAGAGGTTAGAGGTCAGAGGTAAAAACCCGCACTTTGCTCTTCACCTCTTAAATCTGACCTCTCACCTCAGACCTTACCTGACCTTGCCAAGGCGCTCCGTTCGCCGTACAAATAGAATTCTCCTATGACCGACTACTCCATCTTTCCGAAGATCAATGCGACGCTCAACGGGTCGAGCGCGGTGCTGCTGGTTGCAGGGCGCTGGCTCATTGCGCGCGGCAAAATGGCGGCGCATCGCGCGGTGATGCTGACGGCGCTCGTCACCTCTTCCCTTTTCCTGGTGTCGTATCTCTACTACCACTATCACGTGGGTTCGGTGCATTTTCGCGGAACGGGGTGGTCGCGGAGGGTTTACTTCGCGATTTTGATTTCGCACACCATCTTGGCCGCGGTCATCGTGCCGATGGTGATCGTTACGTTGACGCGCGCGCTGAGGGAGCAATTTGAACTGCATCGGGCGATTGCGCGGTGGACTTTTCCTCTGTGGCTCTACGTCTCGGCGACAGGCGTGGTTGTTTACCTGATGCTGTATCGGATATTTGTATAGCCTATCTGGCTGTAGAGAATGAGCTTGCCCCGTCTTCTCCACTGGAGACGCGGCAAGCGGCGTCTCTACGGAAGCTCTCCGATTCATCACAATTTTTTAGTACGGGCGACACTGCCAATGGGTTGGACAATTCTGCTATAGTGAGCATCTTGAAGGAGACCTAGCAATGAAAGGTGTAAATAAGGTCATACTGGTTGGGAACCTGGGGAAGGATCCCGAAATAAAGTTCACGCCGCAAGGCACGCAGGTGGCGAAGTTCTCCGTGGCCACGAGCGAGAAATTCAAGGGCAAAGACGGGCAGTGGCAGGAGCGCACCGAGTGGCACAACGTTACGCTCTGGGAAGGGCTGGCCAAGGTCGCCGGCGACTAGCTGAAAAAGGGTGGAAGAGTGTACAGCGAGGGCCGCTTGCACACACACTCTTGGGACGACAAGCAGACCGGCCAGAA
>Ga0181530_10002791_pt1 | contig 20280 bp, 16 predicted proteins | sample PEATcosm2014_Bin_42_FD_119769 | JGI IMG/M metagenome (GOLD analysis project Ga0181530, IMG submission 119769) | Peatland microbial communities from MTU Mesocosm Facility, Houghton, MI, USA - PEATcosm2014_Bin10_60_metaG | ecosystem: Environmental > Terrestrial > Soil > Wetlands > Peat | place... | reverse complement strand
GGCTGGAGAAGGTCCCAAGGGTCCGGCTGTTCGCCGGTTAAAGCGGTACGCGAGCTGGGTTCAGAACGTCGTGAGACAGTTCGGTCCTTATCCACTGTGGGCGCAGGAAACTTGAGGGGTTCATTCTCTAGTACGAGAGGACCGAGAATGACGCACTTCTGGTGTGGCAGTTGTCCCGTCAGGGGCAGCGCTGCGTAGCCATGTGCGGAAGAGATAAGCGCTGAAAGCATCTAAGTGCCAAGCTCCTCCCAAGATAATGTTTCCCGGACGCAAGTCCCTAAAGACCCCCGGCAGACCACCGGGTTGATAGGTTAGGCGTGCAAGCAGAGCAATCTGTTCAGCGGACTAATACTAATCGGTCGTGCGGCTTGATCGCTTTTTTCCGTCACAGGAAAAGCGATTTCAACTCGCGAATTGGTTCATGCTCCCTTTTCCGTGTGTAGTTTTCAGAGCGCCTCCCGGTCTCTTCCAGGCCGCTCTTTGTCATTTTTTGGTGGCCATAAAGCTGTGGTCCGACCCGTTCCCATCCCGAACACGGCCGTCAAACGCAGCATTGCCGATGGTAGTGGTTGTATAGCCTCCGCGAGAGTAGGTCGCCGCCAGATCTTTATGAGAAGAGCCGAAACAGACGTTTCGGCTCTTTTTTTATCCCCAAACAGCGTTGCCCCGCGCGCCGTCTTGCCTTATCTTGATAACGGCCTTATGCGTGCCACAGTGGTCGCCAATTCAATTGCGTCCGCCATGCGGCTGCTCCTTCCCGGACTGCTCATGGCGCGGGCGCTTTGCGCCGCCGGCGATCCCCCGCCGGCCCCCTCCACCCCGGCCAGCCGCGCCGGGCAGGCCTACCGCGAGTTGCGCGCCCTCTCTGAGTCCCAACCCACCAACCTGGCCGCCGCCTGGCGATTCGCCTCCGCCTGCTTCGATCAATGCGAGTTTTCCCGCAACGACGCCGACCGCGCGCGCTTCGCCAACGAGGGCATTGCCGCCTGCCGGCAGGCGCTTGCCCTGGACACAAACCTCGCCGCCGCGCATTACTACCTGGGCATGAATCTGGCCCAACTGGCCCGCACCAAACTGATCGGGGCCCTCGGTTTGCTGGGCGACGTGGAGAGCGAGTGGGAAACGGCCCGCAAGCTCGATGAAAACTTTGATTACGCCGGCCCGGACCGGAATCTCGGCCTGCTCTATCGCGATGCGCCGGGCTGGCCGTTGAGCCTCGGCAGCCGCGCCAAGGCCCGGCAACATCTGCTGCGCGCCGTCTCATTGCATCCGGAATATCCCGAAAACCAACTCAACCTGATCGAAGCCTATCTCCGGTGGAACGACCGCCCCGAGAGCCGGTCGGCCGCCACCGCGCTGGAAGGAATCCTGCCGGAGGCGAAAAAGAAATTCACCGGCCCGGCGTGGGAATCCAGTTGGGACGACTGGAACCCGCGTTGGAAAACCATTCAAACCAAACTCGACCACCCCGCCGGCCCCGTCCCGCCGCGCAACCGAGAGTGAACTGTTCATCGGCGCCGGGCGCCGGCGCCACACCCCAAGACGATCTTCCGAAAAATGGAATCTTCAAACCTGCCTGTCCTTGCCCCCCGTCTCCGCCACGCCCACCGTTTGGCGCGCGCCAAGACCATCAAACCCGTGATTTTTATTTGCACCGTGAAGGCGGCCAAACAGGTCGCCGTGATCGGCGACTTCAACGGCTGGCAGCCCCACGCCACGCCGATGAAGCGCCAGCCCGACGGCTGCTGGCGTGTGCAAGCGATGTTAAGCGCCGGCCATCATTACTACCTGTTTCTGGCGGACGGCAAACGGATGCTGGACCCGCGCGCCCACGGCGTCGCGCGCAATGAGAAGGGCGAAGAAGTGTCCCTGCTCTCCGTCGGGCATTAGCTTTTGCACTGTAGCGGCGATCTGTGACCGCCGCCATTTTTCCGGCAGGGTCGCCTCGCCGAGGCGACCGCTTTTAGCAAGGAGCACCCACGGACGGCTCGGCGAGCCGTCCCTACCGTTTTTGCGCCCCGCGGCGCTCCGCGAAGAAGCCGCGGAGCAATTCCCGGCATTCCGCCTCGCGGACTCCGGGCGTGATTTCGCAACGGTGATTGAGCGTGGGAAATTGCAGCAGGTTGAGCGCGCCGCCGGCCGCGCCGGCCTTGGGATCGGCGGCGCCAAAGACCACGCGCCGGACGCGCGCATGGACCAGGGCGCCCGCGCACATCGGGCACGGTTCCTTGGTGACGAAGAGCGTCGCGCCGGTCAGCCGCCAGTCGCCGGCGGCCTCCGCCGCCTGGGTCAAGGCCAGCATTTCGGCGTGGGCCGTGGCGTCCTTGAGAGTTTCCACCTGGTTGAACGCCCGCGCCACAATCCGCCCTTCGCGGACGATGACAGCGCCGACCGGCGTTTCCGCCGCGGCCAGCGCGCGCGCCGCCTGCCGCAACGCTTCCCCCATAAAGTAGTGGTCGCTCTCCAAGTCAATCAGCGGCTCGTTCTTTTTCGGGTCATTTCTCAAGGTGGATTCGTCTGATTGGCGGCGCTCATAGAGCGCCGCTACAATTCTTTGGGGGTCATTTCAGGATGGATTCCTCCAGCGTCCACTGGTTGGCGCCGTCCGCGCGGCAATGGCAATGGGCGGAGAAAAAACCGCCGCGATGCCGCCAGAACAGCGGCCAGATTTGCTCGGCGTCGGTTTGTGGAATGGGCAGCGAAGGGATCAGCGCGGGGGTGAAGAAGGCGAAATCGCCTTCGCGGTGAGGCGGCGGCAATTGAGCCAGGCGCGGGAGGACTTCAAACAGGAACATGAGCCAGTGCGCCTGCCCCTGGTAACCGTGCTCGCTGACCAGCCCTGTCAAATGCAAATCAGCCGGCCGCAATTTCAGGCCCGTTTCCTCCCCTGCCTCCCGGCAGGCGCAGGCGTGGGGAGACTCGCCCGCGGCCATGTCCAGCTTGCCGCCGCAGGGGCTCCAGAGGCCGCGGTTGGGCTGCCGCCGCCGTCGCAGCAGCAGAACCTCCCCTCTCCGGCTGAAGCAGTAGAGCAGCGTGGAGATTTTGTAAGGCAGCGGCATGAGATTCAACAGGCAAAAAACATGTATCCGGGAGAGCATGCGCCGGAAGGAGGATGTTGAAAAGAAAATGCTGGCGGTCTGGGGCTGATTCTGCTATTAGAAGAAAAAGAAGTCACATTATGAAAACATTTGCCAAAAGCGCCTGTCTTATTCTGCTGGCGGCGTGGGCTGGCGGCACGATGGCCCTGGCCCAGACCAATCTCCCGCCCGCCGCCCTCACCAATCGGCCGCCGATAGTGGCGCCACCTCCAGCAGCCAAGCCCCATGTGTCCAGCTCCGCCGCCATCACCAATCCCCCCGCTCCGGTGACGAGAGTCCCCAGCCGGAGATATTCCGGCAAGATACTCACCGTGGACGCCAAGACCCGAATCATCACTCTCCAAGGCGGGGAAAAAGCGGGAATTGGAATAACGACCAACACCATGATCCTCAAGGACAAGAAGCGGGCCGCCTTCGATGCCCTGGCTGTGGGCCAGTCGGTCAGCGGCATGGAGCGCCGGGATGCCACCGGGAAATGGCAGGCGGAGACATTGAACGTGGGCGACACCCGGCTGGTCTTGGACGAGCCGGAGGTGATTGTTTCGCCGGACAGCAAAGATAAAGACAAGCAAACCGCGAACATTCACATCCTGGTGTCCGGCGGAGCATCCGAAGCGGATTATGCTTTCGGGGATATGCCCGCCCAGCCTGGAATCGTCAGGACCAACATCCTGAGCAGTGTTATCAAGGGCACCCTGCCGGGCGCCGATTTTGCCCGCAGCATTCATGTGGACGGCGGGGCGGTTGTCGCCTGGTACCCCAATATCGCGGACCAGGACATTATCTGCCATGTCACTCCCGGCAAACACGCGGTGACCGTGATCTTAAGAGATATGAACACAGGGGATTCCACCACGATCGGCCCATTAACAGTTTCGCCGCAAGCGGGAGAAACCCAAATCGCCGACTTTCGGTAGCCCATCACCTCAGCGCCGCCACCAGCTCTTGCCGCTGTCGGCCTGGCGAACCTGGCCGACCAGCACCTGGCTGCGGGCGGCCTCCAGCGCCATGCGGAAATCGTCGTAGGATTCAAAGCGTTCGGACGGATGCTTGGCCAGCGCGCGCGCCAGCGCGTTGCTGGTTAATTCGGTGATGTCCGGGCACACCAGGTTGGGGGGCGTCAGCGCCGTATGCACATGGGCTGAGACGACCTCTTCGACCGTTCCCTCAAAAGGCACATGGCCGGTCAAGGCATGATAGAGAGTGGCGCCGAGGCTGTACATGTCGGAATGAAAATCCTCGCCTTTGCGTTCGAGCTTTTCCGGGGCCACGTAATAGACCGTGCCCCAGATCTGGTCTTCCCAGGTGTCGTCCTCCGCCGCGCGGACCAGCCCGAAATCAATCAGCTTGGGTTCGCCGTCAATGTTGTAAAGAATATTGCCGGGCTTGATGTCGCGATGGAGGAGCTTGTGTTGCAGCGCGGTGGTGAGGGCGGAGCAAATCTTGATGCCGACATCCAGCACGTCCAATTCCGGCACCCGCGCCTCGGTTTCAATGCGGCTGTCCAGGCTGCCCTGGTCGGCCAATTCCATGACGAGGTAGGGCTGGCCGTCGAATTCATCGAAGCTGTAAATATGAATGATGTTGGTGTGGTTGAGGGAGGCGCCGGCGCGGGCTTCGCGATAAAACGCCTGCAGGCTGGCCGGGTCGGCCGCCACTTCGCGCTTCATCATTTTCAGCGCGACCTGCCGCTCCAATTTCACGTCCTGCGCCGTATAGACCGTGCCCATGCCGCCGGAGGCGATGATGGTGCGCAGCTCGAAGTTGCGCAGCATGACCGGCAGCATGACCGGGTGCCCGCACTTGCTGCACGGCATGGTCGCGAAGGGCGCAAGGTCGCCCTGGATAAAAGTCCTGGATTTGCATCGGCCGCAAGTGACCATCTTCAGGGGTTTGCTTGCGCCGCTTTTTCCTGTGCTCACACCGCGAACATAACACGGGCCGGGCCGGGGACAAGCAGATTGCGCCGATTTCCCACGTTCGGGTTGACACGGAAAGTGGCCGGGCGCAAAATGCCCCCATGCCAAATCCATGCCTTCAGAACAAAGGAATTGCCACCCCTATGAGAACCCTTTCACGATTCGTTTTGCTCGCCTGCTTGTCGCTGCCGCTCCATGCCGCCCAGCCGTGGCAGGAGGTCTCCATGCCCACGGTGGCCGAGGCCGCCGCCTCGTTCGCCAACCCGCCAAAAGAATATGGCGCCATCCATTGGGCGCTGGGTTGGCCTCCCAGCAAGGAGCGCATCCTGGCGGACATCGAACTGGTCAACTCCAACGGCGGCAGCGGCTACATGATCAACAGCGGCGGCAGGCAAACCAAGTATCTTTCGCCCGAGTACCTCGCCCTCTTCAAGTTCGCTGTGGACGAGTGCAAGAAGCGCGGCATGAAAATCTGGATTGACGGCGACGACGGTTATCCCGACGGATTGGCCGGCGGCAGGATCATGACGGATTATCCGCAATTGGGCATGCAGGGCATCATCGCCGACGCGCATTACACGGTCGCCGCCGGCCAGACGCTCGATATCCCCCTGCCCGCCGGCGCGCTGGGCATCATCGCCAATCCGCGCGCCGGGGCGGGAGCGCCGGCCGCGGCGGCGACCGGGCCAACCGCCAAGGACCTGCCGCTGCCCGCGGACGGACAGTTCAAGTGGACAGCGCCGGGCGCGACCGTGAGCGGGGCGGATCGGTTTCTATCATGGGAGGTCAGTTTCCAGGGAAGCGCGGGCGAGGCGCGTTACTCCGCTGTTTGCGGGCAAACGCTCAGTTTTCCGCTGCCTCCAGGCACCCGCTCCATCCGGGCCAATCCTATCACGGGCGGGCGCGGAAGAGGCGGCGGCGGGGCGCCCGCGCAGCCGCGCACGGTGCTGCCGCTGCCCGCGAACGGACAGTTCAAATGGACCCCGCCGGACGCCAGGCCGTGGGAGATTACATTTGTCCGGCATGTGTACCGCAGTTCGCCCACGCGCTACGGCCAGCGCGAGGACGGCAGCAGGGACAAGGACAGCCTTTACACGCTGATAGATTATTTGGATCCCGAGGCCACCGCGACCTACATCAAGCTCGTCCAAGAAAGCTACGGGAAAGTCGCGGGCGACGAGTTTGGCAAAACCATCTTCGGCTTCCGCGGCGACGAGACCGACTATACCGGCTTCATGCCCTGGACGCCCAAGCTGCTGGACACATTCCAAAAGCAAAAAGGCTACGACCTGACGCCCTACATCGCCCAGTTCTTCGTCACCCCGATGACGCAGGACGCCCGCCGCGCCAAGGCCGATTACTGGGACGTCTGGAGCGGCATGTTCCGGGACAATTTCTACAAGCCGATGGCGGACTGGTGCCAGGCGCACAACATGGTTTATATGCTTCACCTGAACCATGAGGAAACGATGGTCAGCGGCGGCGAAAGCATGGTCAGGAACGAAGGGTCCTTCTGGCGCGACATGCGCTACGTCGGCGTGCCCGGCGTGGATAATCTCAACCAGATCGGCCCCGGCATCGTGGCGGATTTTCCCAAGATCGCCGCCTCCGCCGCCCATTTGAACGGCTGTCCCCAGGCCTGGGCGGAAGAGGGGGGCGACACGGGCCAAACGGGGAAATTCGTCTTCGATTACCAACTCGTGCGCGGCCTCAATTATATGAATATCCGCGGCCTTAATGCCCCCGGCGGCGCGGCCATCGGTTGGTACGTCAGCCGGGCGCAACATCTCATGGCCATCGGCCGCCCCGCCGCCCAGGTCGCCCTCTTTCACGCCACCGACAGCTATTGGCTGGACGACAAGGAGGCCGACGACGTGCAGCTCAAGCTGGTGACGCAGTTGATGGAACACCAGATTGATTTCGACCACATTGACCCTGATTCGCTGGCGTCGCTCTGCACGCTCGAAAAAGGCGGACTCAAGAATCTCAGCGGGCAAGTCTATCGCGCCGTGATCGTCCCGACTTCCACAGTGATCCAAAAGGCCGTGCTGGAGCGGCTGCGGGCCTTCGCCGCCGGGGGCGGCAAGGTAATCTTCGTCGGCCGCACTCCCGCGATGGTGGTGGACCGGACTTTCCTGCACCCCGATCCCGCGCCGGACCTGGGCTTCGCAACGCTGGAACCGTCGCCGGAAATCACCGCCCGCGTCATCGCCGCGCTGCCGCCGCCGGATGTCCGGCTCGATGCCGCGTGCCCATCTGTCAAGTATATGCACCGCAGCCTCAAGGACGGCGAGGTCTATCTCTTCTTCAATGAATCCAACCGGCCCCAGTCGCGCACAGCGACGCTGGCCGGGACGGGTCAAGTACAGGTATGGGACGCCGCCGCCGGGACGATTCACCCGATGGCGGGCGTTGCCAGGGCGGCGGGCAGCGTGGCCGTGCCGCTGGCGCTCGGTTCGCAGGAGACGCGCTTCATCGTGATTGGCGCGCTTCCCGGCAACGCCCGCGAGCCGGTGACCGCGGCTCCGGCAGGCGGGAACAATTTATGAGAACAGAGATGACCCGCGCGTTTCGGAACAACTCCGTTTCGGAACGCGCCAGAGGAGGCAGATTGATTGACAATTGGTCATTGAGAATTTGTCATCTGCAAATGCGCGAAGCGGCGTGGAGTGCGGAGCGACCGTTCCGCTTTGCCGTGACATCAGGGAAAGCGGCGCTGTCGCGCCGCACTCCAAAGCGGCCTGCCGGCCGCCTGGCTTTCGCGCGAAATTGCCATTGACAAATATTCAATGGCCGACTCTCAATCACCTTCAAAAATCAGACCGCGCTGTCGCCTTCCTCCTGCGTGCGGATGCGCATGGCGGTATCCACGGGAAGGACGAAGATTTTTCCATCGCCGATCTTGCCCGTGCGCGCCGAGCGCTGGATCGCGTCCATGGCGGCCTTGACCGAGGCGTCGGGAAGAAAGATTTCAATCTTGACCTTGGGAAGAAAATCAATGATGTACTCGCTGCCGCGGTAGATTTCGGTGTGGCCTTTCTGCCGCCCAAATCCCTTGACTTCCGAGACGGTCATCCCCTGCAACCCGAGTTCGCTCAAGGCTTCCTTGACCTCGTTCAATTTGAACGGTTTGACGATGGCTTCAATTTTTTTCATGGGATCAGTGTTAATCGTTGTAGGCGCTCTCGCCGTGCTGCGTCAGGTCCAGTCCCGAATCCTCCTCCTCCGGCGTCACCCGCAGGCCCGCCAGCGCGCCGACCACCTTGAGAATGACAAATGTCCCCACCGCGGCGAGAACCACCGTGAAGAGCAGCCCGATGGCTTGATGGCCCAACTGCGCCGGGCCGCCGGCCAGCGACACCGGCTTGCCGCCGGCGGAGAAGGTGTTCCCGATGGCCGGGTTGATGTCCGCGCTGGCCAGCAACCCCAGCATCAGCAAGCCCGTCGCGCTTCCCACACCGTGAACGCCGAAGACATCCAGCGAATCGTCGTAGCGCAGCGCGCTCTTGAGTTTGCTGACCGCCAGGTAGCAAATCACCCCTCCTGCCAACCCTATCAAAAATGCCGCCGGGATGCTCACAAAACCGGAGGCGGGCGTGATGGTGGCCAGGCCCGCGACCATGCCGGAAGCGACCCCGAGAACGCTCGGCCTCCCCTTGAGGCGCCATTCGGTAACGCCCCATGCCAGCGCGGCGCCAGCGGCGGAAAAATGGGTGGCCGCAAACGCGCTGGTGGCCAACCCCCCGGCGTTGAGCGCGCTGCCGGCATTGAAACCAAACCAGCCCACCCACAAGAGCCCCGCGCCGATGAGGCTATAGACGACATTGTGCGGGGGCATCGGCTCGGCCGGGAAACCGATCCGCTTGCCCAGCACCAGCGCGCAGACCAGCGCGGAGACGCCCGAGCTGACATGGACCACCATGCCGCCGGCGAAATCCAGCACGGGAATCCGGCCGTTGCCGCTCCAATTGAACAGGCCGCCCTGGCCCCAAACTATATGGCACAATGGGAAATAAATGAACGTCACCCACAACGTCATAAACAGGACGTATGCCTTGAACCGCATCCGTTCCGCCACCGCCCCGCTGATGAGCGCCGGCGTAATGATCGCGAACATCATCTGAAACAGCATGAAGCTCTCCTGCGGGATCGTCGGCGCGTAAGCCGCGTTGGGCGCGGCCCCCACGCCTTTGAGCATGAAGTACTGAAGCGGATCTCCGAAGAACCAGTTCCCCTTCCCGAACGCCATGCTGTAGCCGTACACCATCCACAACATCGAAACCAGCGCCATCAAGATCAGGCTTTGCATCATCGTCCCCAGGACGTTTTTGCGCCGCACCAACCCGCCATAGAAAAGAATCAAACCCGGCGCCGTCATCATCAGCACTAGGGCGGCGCTGGCCAGCACCCAGGCGTTATCGCCCGAGTTGACGGCCGGAGGCTGAACGGCGGCCTTCTCCAATTGGGTGACGCGCTCCTCCAGGGTTCCTGTTCCCGCGCCTTGCGCGTAAATAGGGTTGAGAAACGCGGACAACAGCCAGCAAAGCAGGACGGCGCGGAGCCGGCGCGAAACACAAGTGGTCTTGGTCATTCTCAAATCTTAACCAGAGCCGTCCCCCGCCGGTCAAATAAAAATGAAAATAATTAAAACGACATTAAAACTCCCCGGCGCTCCCGTGGGGCCGCGAAGCAATTTAAGGCAAAAAATTGCCAAGAGAAGGCGAGTATATTCTTGCCTTCCAGTCATTGTCTTTGGCATTATGCCTGCAAAACAAGTGACGGGGGCGATTGTGTCCCCGGAACCGTTTTATTTTACAGCGTATGAAGTGCCTGTTCGCATCACAACCGGGCGGCGCCCGTGGCTCCGCTCAACAACAAACTGCCCGTTAAACATCCTATTATGAAAACACTCCTTGTCTGTTCCGTGGCCGCCATGTCGTTCCTCGTCCGGGGAATGGCGGCCGATATGCCGGTAATCTATGACGGCTGGGATCATGGCGATCCGCCGTTCATGCTGGAAGACGGCTGGAAGCCGCTGCTCAATGGCACGAACCTCGACGGCTGGAGCTTCGTCAAGTCTTCGGACTCAAGGCCCCGGGGGGCCAGCAACTGGATGACCACCACGGCGGTCGTCTGGGGCGGCACCAACAACCCTCATGTCCTGGTCGGGCGGCCCGGCCATCCGGGCGGCGTCATCGTCAACACCGCCTACACCAACATGGCCGCCCCCAATCTTCTGTGTGACACCAAGATGAGCGACTTCGAGTTGTGGGTCGAGTTTATGATCCCCAAAGTTTCCAACTCGGGCCTCTTTGTCCACGGGATTTACGAGATGCAAATCTGGGACAGCTTTGGAACCATCCCCAAGCTCGATACCGACCGGACCGGCGCGCTCTATCACTATGCGGCCGGCCTGATCAACGGGGTGGAAGGCGGCACGGTTCCGCTGGTCCGCGCGGAGCGGGACCACGGCCAATGGAACTCTTACCATATCTGGTATCAAGCCCCGCGCTTCGACGAGACGGGCAAGAAAACCCAAAACGCAATGGTTCTGCGCGCCCTGTGCAACGGGCAGTTGATCCATGTCAACCAGCCGCGGCTCGGACGCACAGTGGCGACGCCGGAAATCCCCGAAGCGACGATGAATCCGGTGTGCGGGTTGCAGGGCGATCACGGTTACGTGGCATTTCGCAACATTTACGTCCGCCCGTTGCGGTGGCCGATCCCGGGTTTGGACAATTCAAACACCAACAAACCTCTGGACCGATAGCATCCCGGTATCGTTGGGCAGCGTCAGCGCGACAAAGGCGGCCACTGCCCAACGCTCTTATCCATGATAGAAAGGAGATCATATCCATGAAAGTGAAGCGCTCAAAATGCATTGATCAATCCACTCAATCCGGCGGCGCCCGCCAGGGGATGTCGCGGCGCCGTTTCCTTGCGGCAGGCGCCCTGGCTGGAATCGCGCCGCTGATCATTCCAAGCAGGCTGTTGGGTGGCGAAGGGGCGCCGAGCAACAAGATCACCGTCGGCATGATCGGCTGCGGGGGTGAAGGCACCAACAACATCAATGGCTTCCTGGCCAATACGGACTGCCAGATCCTCGCCGTTTGCGAGACGGACTCGGTGCGGCTTGCCCGCGCCAAGACGCGGGTGGAGAACAAGTACGCCCAGGCCATGACCAGCGGCGCTTACAAGGGATGCGACGCCTACGCCGACTTCCGCCAGATCATCAACCGCAAGGACATTGACGCGGTGTGCATCAGCACGCCCGACCACTGGCATGTCATCCCGTCCATCATGGCCGCCCGGGCCGGCAAGGATGTGTTCGTGGAAAAGCCGATGACAACCAGCGTCGAAGAAGGCAAAGTCCTTTGCAAGGTCATCGCGGACACGAAACGAGTTCTTCTGGTCGGCTCCGAGCAGCGGGGCCGGGCGGAGTTTCATCTCATGGCCGAAATCGTCCGCAACGGCCGCGTCGGCAAACTCAAGCACATTGATGTCACGATGCCGGGCGGATATTCGATCAATGCCAATCCGGAAGACCGGCGGCCGGCGCAGACCGAGTGCGATCCGCCGGCGCAATTGGACTACGAGCGATGGATGGGCAAGACGCCGGTGATGCCTTACTTCCCCGGACGCACTCACTGGAACTGGCGCTGGTCGAGCGAACTGGCCGGCGGCAATTTCGCCGATTACGCCCATCACCTCATTGACATCGCGCAGTGGGCGCACGGCACCGAGGACACGCTGGCGGACGAAGTGGAAGCCACCGGCACGTTCCCGACGGAAGGCCATTATCATGCCATACAGACCTACAACGCCACTTTCACTTTTGCCGATGGCGTCACGATGACCTGCAAGTCGGGCGGCACCGGGCATCGCTTCGAGGGGACCGACGGTGTGCTGATCAACACAGGCTGGGGCAAGCTCTCGGCGCAACCCGCCTCGATCCTGGATTTCAAAGCCGGCAGCGGCGCGGTCAAGCTCTTTCATCCGGTCCCTTCGCCCAACGGCGGCGGGCCGGAGCATCGGAACTTTCTGGACTGCGTGAAATCGCGCGAGAAGACCTACGCGCATGAAGGACTTGGCCATCGCGCCGCCTCCTTCGCCCACATCGGCACCATCGCCGCCAAGCTGGGCCGCAAGCTCAAGTGGGACACTAAGAACGACGTCTTCATCGGCGACGACGAAGCCAACAAAATGCTCTCGCGGCCGGAGCGCGAGCCGTGGACCATCGCAAAAGCGCTCGCGTGAAAAACTCTATAACCCATGAACAAGAAGTTGCCGCCTCTCTCCCCTTCCCACTCCAAACCCCCGGCACGAGGCGCTGAACATCGCCTCTCGCGCCGGCATTTCCTCGGCGTCTCAGCCGCCGGCCTCGGTGCGGGCGTCTGCTTCGCCGCGCCGGCGCGGGCGGCGGCGGAAGCGGCGGGCTTCAAGCCGTCCGATCTGCCCGGCCTCAAGATCAAGGAGGTCAAGGCTTACGTGCTGGCGCGCGGCAGCCTCGCTTCGGTGGTCACCGAAAGCGGGATCGAAGGCAATTGCGCGCTGCAAAATCAGATTTGGCATGCCAACTGGGACCACCGCGGCTGGCTGGAATACGCCCGGGCCGCCTTGACCGGCAAGAACGCGCTCGACCTGCCGCAGTTCACCTCGCAGTGGACTCCTGTCAAGCGCCGCTTCGGACAGGACCCCTACGCGGCCGCGATGGATATTTGCTTGTGGGACATTGTGGGCAAGGCCGTCGGGCTGCCGATTTACCAGATGCTCGGCGCTTACAAGGATCGAGTGCTGGCTTACGCAAGTTCGCAACACTTGGAGACGACGTCACCCGATCCTTACGTCCAGGCGGTGCGAATGGCGAAGGCCGAGGGCTTCCTGGCGTTCAAGATCAACCCACCGCCCCCGGCGGCGGACGGCGACAGCCATTTCCTGCTGGACATTGAAGTCTGCCGCGCGGTTCGCAGGGCGGCGGGCGCGGGCTACCAGCTCATTTACGGGGCGGCGGGAAACCACGGGCGGCGCGAGGCGATGGCCGTGGGCCGGGTCCTGGATGAATTGGGTTTCACAGCTTATCACGATCCATTGCCAACAACGGACATTGAAGGCTGGGCCGAACTTCGCCGGGCGCTGACCGTGCCGCTTGTCGCGGGCGAGTTCCTGTTCTCGATTTACGACTACGCGGAATACATCCGCCGGGAGGCGGCGGACGTGCTGCGGTTCGTGGTGGACAACGTGGGCGGGATCACCGCCGGCCTCAAAGTCGCCCGGCTGGCGGAATGTTGCGGTATGGAATGCTCGCCCCACGGCGTCGGCGCGGAGATGTATCAGGCCGCGCATCTGCACTGCGCATTGGCCATGCCGAACAGCGCCTTCATCGAAGTGCCCTGGCCCCAGGGCGCGCGCGACCAGCAGACCTATCTCAAAGACCGCATCCGCATCGCGGCGGACGGCCATGTCCATGCGCCCCGGCTGCCGGGCCTCGGATACGAAATTGACCGCGACGCCCTTGATAAATTGACCCAGCGCGTCGAGCGCTGATTGACCCGTGAAAAATCCACTCAATTCCATTATGAAAAATCCATTCCGTTCCGGCGGGGAGCGCGTCCGCTCCTCATTCCTCGGCCTGTCGCTTGCCGCATTGCTGACGCTGGCGCTTACTATGGCGGCTTCGTCCGCGTTTGCCCAGGGCAAACCCATTCCGCAATTGGTCAAGAATGGGGCGAAGTTCTCGCTTCTGGTGGACGGCAAACCGTTCATCATGATGGGCGGCCAAGTGGGCAACTTCAGCGCGTATCCCGACGACATGGAGCGGTCCTGGCCCAAGTTCCAGGCGCTCAACGCCAACACCGTCGAGTACCCCGTCTATTGGAATGTCATTGAACCGGTGGAAGGCCAGTTCGACTTCACCGCCTTCGACGCCATCCTCCGCGGCGCCCGGGCGCAAAAGCTGCATGTCATCCTCCTCTGGTTCGGCACCTGGAAAAACGGCGCGATGGATTGGACGCCCAATTGGGTCAAGTCCAATCCCGCCCGGTTCCCGCGCGTGCTGGATTACGGCGGCAAACCGATCCGTTCCCTCTCGCCCATTTCCAGGACCACGCTCGAAGCCGACAAGCGCGCCTACACGGCCATGATGAAGCATCTCAAGGAAGTGGATGAAGCCGACCGCACCGTCATCATGATGCAGGTGGAGAATGAACCCGGCTCGCTCGGCAGCGTGCGCGACTATTCGCCCGAGGCCAACCGCCTCTTCAACGGCCCCGTGCCCGCCTCGCTGGTGACGGCGCTGAAGATGCAGCCGGGCACATGGAAGGAACTGTTTGGCCGCATTGCCGAGGAGGCCTTCAGCGCTTACTACCTTTCCTCCTACATCAATGAAATCGCCCGCGCCGGCAGGGAAATCTACCCGTTGCCAACTTACGTGAATGTCTGGAATGGCGGTTACGGGTCCAACGACAACTTTGATCAATTCGACCGGCCCGGCGAGGATTACCCCAGCGGCGGCGCGGTGTCGCACATGCTCGACTTGTGGAAGGCCAACGCGCCGGATGTCAACGCCATCGCGTCGGACATTTACCACCGAAACCCGATGAACTACCGGATGATTCTGGATCGTTACACCCGGCCGGACAATCCGCTCCTCATCGTCGAGACGGGCGGCCCCATCGCGGCGCGGTTCTTCTTCTATGCGCTCGCGGACTATTCGGCCATCGGCTTCTCGCCCTTTGGCGTGGACGGCGGCGGCGCGCTCAGCCCCGACATGGCGGCGATAGGCGCGGACTTTCGCGTCGTCGGCTCCGCGGTTCCCATCATCACCGAATTGCAGGGCACGCCCCGGTTGCGGGCCGCGGTGGAGGAGACCGACATTCGCTCGCGCAACCTGATTTTCAACAACTACGACCTGCTGGCCCGTTTCCGCCCCGCGGGCCGCGCGCCGGCGGGCGCGGCGCAACCGGCGGCCTCCGCTCCCTCCGAGCCGACCGGGCGCGTGTTGATTGCGGAACTCAACCCGGACGAATTCCTGTTGATGGGCTTCGACAGCGCCGTTTCCTTCCGGCCGGTGCAGGGTTCGGACTTCACAGCGGCGCAGTTGCTCAAAGTCCTGGAAGGCCATTACGACAACGGCGTCTGGAAGACAACCCGCGAGGGTTCCACCTCGCAAGGCGATTATTCCCCCGCCACGGTCAATCTGCCCGCCCAAGGCGCGATGATCCGCGTGAGCTTGATGAGATATTGAGGTTGACATGATGACGCGACACCGGCATTGATAATGCGATCAAGAAAGGAAATTCAAATGAAACCCAGAAAACTCCCAATGGTCCGCCCCTCTGACGTGTCTCGCGACAACCGGGGCGCGGCAATGTCCCGGCGCCATTTCGTGGGGGCGGGCATCGCCTCCATCACCCTGACCGGTCTGGCCCCGCTCCTTCTGCCCTCGCGCCTGCGCGGCGCGGAAGCTTATGTGCCCGCCGGCAGCAGCAGCTACCAGAACTTCAATCTCGCGCTCTTCGTGGAGTTGTCGGACATGCGCCACATGTCGTCCGATCCCCAATGGATGGCCGAGAGTTGGAACCTGGTCACCCGCTACCTGAAAGTGGGCAAGGTGTGGCTGGAAACCTACCGGGACACCCAGACCACCGCGGAAGCCGATGTGCGGAAGGTCAAGGAGTTCTTCACCGGCAAGGGGGTCCGAACCTCCGGCGGCATCATGGCCACCGGGCCGGGCCGGCCCGGCGACCGCCTGGCCGGCTTCTGCTACTCCAACCCGGACGACCGCGAGAAGTTCCGCAAGATCGTGGCCTACACCGCCGGCCTGTTCGATGAAATTCTTTTTGACGACCTGTTCATTTTCAATTGCCGCTGCGAGTTGTGCCAGAAGGCCAAGGAAGAGTCGGGCCTGAGCTGGACGGACTACCGGCTGAAGGTCATGAAAGAAGTGGGCGAGAACCTCGTCGTGGCCAACGCCAAGAGCGTCAACCCAAAGGTCAATCTCATCATCAAACCGCCGAACTGGTACGAGCAATACCAGTTCTCCGGCTACAACCTCGCCGCCCAGCCAAAGGCGTTCGACATGATCTATTGCGGCACGGAGACGCGGGACGCGGAGAACACCAACATGCACCTCCAGCCCTACCAGAGCTACAACATCATGCGCTTCTACGAGCACATCAAGCCCGGCAAGTTCGGCGGCGGCTGGGTGGACCCAGGCCAGCGCCAGACCTTGAACCGATACACCGAGCAGCTTGAGGACACGCTGTTCGCCCGGCCGAAGGAGATCACGCTCTGGAGTTACGGCTACGGGCTGGAGAGCCTCCGCCAGGCCGACGGCGCCACTAAGCTCACAACCGTCGTCTATGAGGACGCGGGGGACACCTTTGACAAGCTCGACTCGTTCCTGGGCAAGCTCGGCCAGCCCTACGGCGTCGCCACCTACAAGCCTTACAATTCCTCCGGCGAAATGTACCTCCACAACTACGTCGGCATGATCGGCGTGCCGATGGACATGTACCCCGAATTCCCGGAGGATCGCGGCACCGTTTTCCTCACCGAATCCGCCAAGTTCGATCCCGATCTGGTCACCAAAATCCTCAAGCATCTGAACGCGGACAAGACGGTCATCATCACCACGGGCCTGTTGAAGGCGCTGCAAGGCAAGGGCATCGAGCGGGTCGTCGAGGTGGAGGACACCGGGCGCAAGGCGACCGTCAACACCTTCACCTTCCGCTTCACCATGGATGAGGAACCCGCCAACCTCTATCATTCCGACAGCGACATTGAGATTCCCGAACTGGCCTACGGCCTGGTGGATTCGGAGGAGATCATCCAGGGCGTCTATAAGGAGAACAACCGTTATTCCATGCTGCTCCAGGTCCGGGGCTTTGCCAAAGGCCGCTTCTTCATCCTGACGATACCCGAGAACTTCGACGACCTCTACCATCTGCCCCCGGAAATCCTCTCGCAAATCCGCCGGGACATGATGGGCGACATTCCGGTTTATCTGGACAGCCCGGCGCGAATCTGCCTGTTCACCTACGACAACAACACGTTCATCGCCAAGTCGTACCAGCCCTTCCCCGTTCGCTACAACATCGTCATCAAGAAAGCGGGCGCACGGCTCTTTGACCTGCGATCCAACCGCCAGTTGAAGGGTTATGTCAACGGCGACACCTCCGTTTTCGAGGTGCGCCACGAGGCGCGAACTTACAACGTGTACCGATTCGAGTGACCGGCACGCCAACAGCAAAAGCGTCAAATGAAAAAGGTCTTGAAGCCCGTGTCCTCTGACGCGCCGAGCGAAGACCGCAGTCCGGCAATGTCCCGGCGCGGTTTCCTCAGCGGCGGCATTGCGTCCATCACCCTGGCCGGCGTCGCCCCGCTCCTCGCGCCCGCGCGCGTGCTCGGCGGCGAAGGCGCGCCCAGCAACACACTGGCCATTGCCGCCATCGGCTGCGGCGGCATGGGCCGCAAGTACCTCGACGGCTGCAACGCCGAACGCATCGTCGCCCTGTGCGACCTGGATCACGATTTCGTCGCGCGCCGCGGCGTGTGGGACAAGTTCCCCGGCGCCGTCCGCTACCACGACTTCCGGGAAATGTTTGACAAGGAGTCGAAGAACTTCGACGCGCTGATTGTCGCCACGCCGAACCACACCCACGCGATCATCCTCATGGCCGCTCTTCAGCTCAAGAAACACATCTACTGCGCCAAGCCCGCCACGCACACCATTGCCGAGGCCCGGCGCGTGCGCGCGGCGGCGCAGGCCGCCAAGGGAATCGTCACCAAGACCAGCGTCCAAGCCTCCGGCACCGACGCCGCCCGGAGCACCAGCGAAATTCTGATGGCGGGCGTCCTCGGCCCCATCCGCGAAGTGCATATCTGGTGCAGCCATCCCATCTACCCCTGCTCGCTGGCGCGCCCCACCGACACCCAGACGCCGCCACGCGACATGAATTGGGACCTGTGGGTTGGCCCCGCTCCGTTCCGGCCCTTCAATGCCGCCTACCATCCCGAAATCTGGCGGCCCTGGTGGGACTTCGGCGACGGCACCGTCGGCGACATGGCCAGCCACACCTTCCACATGTTCTTCAAGGAACTGCAACTGGGCGCGCCTTCGCGGATTTACGGCTGCGGCTCCACGCGCTGCGAAAGTTACATGAAGCGCCTCGATACGCCGGAATGCCAGGGCAGCGCCAACGTCGTCACCTGGGAATTCCCCGCTCGCGGCGCCCTGCCGCCGCTCAAGGTCCATTGGTACGACGGCGGCATGAAGCCGCTGCCGCCGGAGGGCGTCCCGCCAAACGCCCTGTCGCAGCGCTCGGATGGGATTCTTTTCGTCGGGGAAAAAGGCGTTATGCAAACCGGTTACTACGGCTCCTCCAAGCCCATGTTGCTGGCGCCCAAGGAAAAGTTCCAGGACTTCCAAGCCCCGCCGAAGACCTTGCGCCGGTGCGAGGAGTCCAACCATTACACCGAATGGACCGCCGCCTGCAAGAGCGGCGCGGAAACCGTTTGCCCGCTCGACTTCGGATGCGAGTTGGCGGAAATGGCGCTGCTGGGCACGCTCGCCTTGCGCTGCGAGACGCCGCTGGAATGGGACGCCGCCGCCATGCGCGTCACCAACGACGCCGAGGCAAACCTCTACCTCGACCCGCCGCCCCGCGCCGGTTGGAAGCTGTAGCCTGGATATTTCCCAGAGCGGCAAAGCGGCAACCAAGGGAATTGACCACGGATTCCCTCGCGGATTACACGGATGGCAAAAACTCTGCATTCCCCACTCCCAACTCTGCAATTAAATCATCCGTGTAATCCGTGGTAAAATAATCTTTGCGGAAATGAAGGACTTTTTCTTACAGTGGTACGGATTACACGGATAAATCCATCTTCCCGCTCCCCGCGCTTGCGGGGGGAGGGGCGGGGAGAGGTGCCGCATCCGCAATTCCTTCATCCGTGTAATCCGTGTAATCCGTGTAATCCGTGGTAAAATCGTTGTGGAAAGGAAGAACTTTTTCTTATAGTGGTACGGCTGGCACGGATTTCTCTTGAACAGAAGGAAACGAAGGAAACAAATGGAAAAGTCCTCTTTGTTGCCTTCGTTTGCTTCTGTTGACATGGGATATTGACCCCCGTTAGACAGGAGTGCAATCCAGCCGGGCAGGTGGTGTGGGCCGGGCGGTCAATCCTCCTCTGGCAGCATGACGGTAATGGCGGGCTGCGGGTCGTCAATGTCGAGCGGGCCGCAAACGGCGGCGAATTTCCGCCTGGTGCCTCGAGCACTTGACTGAAAACTTGACTCACACTGGACTTATGGGTATCACACTCAAAATGAGTTATCAGCCGCAATTTACCATAACCCCGGCGTTGCTGGCACGGGTGGAACAAGGAGTCGGTTATCCTGTCGCCGGTGCTCAGTTCCGCGATTGTTCATTACCGTTTTGAGGCCATTCACCCGTTCGCGGACGGCAATGGACGCGCCGGGCGCGCGCTCGCTTTGTGGGAATTATACCGCCGTGGCTTCGATACGCATCATATCTTCTCCGTGGACGAGTTTTATTGGGAGGATCGCCCGCGTTATTATCAGGCGCTCGACGCGGTGCGGCGGGAGGGGGAGAACCTGACCGGCTGGCTGGAATACACCGCCGGGGGGCTTCTTTCCACCCTGGAGCGTGTCTGGACACGGGTGCAGAATCTATCGGTGCAGTCCACCAAGAAGCTGGTCTTGCGCCCCAAACAGGAGCAACTGCTGCAAATACTTCGTGACAACAAAAGCATGAGTCCAAGCCAGATTTGGAGCGCCTTGGGCATTTCCAAACAGGGTGCGCTCGATCTGCTCAATCCCCTTATTGATGCCGGACTGGTGAAACGGGTTGGTTCCAAGAAAAGCGGCAGCTACATTCTGGCGTAAGGCGGCGGAGCCGGTGTCAAGCCGGTGTCAGTCCTGACACCATCCTCACGCTCGATGCCGGGGACGATAACCCCCGGTAGGGCTGCGCTGCCGCGAGCCCTAATATGCCCTGCCGGCTTCCCAAATCGCCAAAAACATCATTCCGAGAACCGACCCGGTTGATGCGACGCTTGATGAGCGTCAAATGAGAATTTACCAATAGCCGGGATTGACCTCGACAAACATGTCAAGACTGATTCTGACGAGATGCGGGGGGTTTTTCAGCAAGGTATTTTTACTTGAAAAAGAGCCAGCACCGTCTTCGTGGTGATAACTTTCGGACACGTTAATAGAAAGCCAAGCGGGCGACGATCAT
>Ga0181530_10002781_pt1 | contig 20347 bp, 23 predicted proteins | sample PEATcosm2014_Bin_42_FD_119769 | JGI IMG/M metagenome (GOLD analysis project Ga0181530, IMG submission 119769) | Peatland microbial communities from MTU Mesocosm Facility, Houghton, MI, USA - PEATcosm2014_Bin10_60_metaG | ecosystem: Environmental > Terrestrial > Soil > Wetlands > Peat | place... | reverse complement strand
GCTGTCAAAAGTCGGCTCCTGAAGGCGTCACTGAACCTCCGAAAACAGCGACCGTCGATTAAAGTAAATAAATTCCGGTAAGCCGGTACCAATTCCCGAGTTTGTCCAGCCTATGTAGGTGAGAGGGCAAATAAGTTGTTTTGCCCTCTCGGTCCTCCGTCGCGCCCTTTCGTGCGCGACGCCTTCACCAGTAAAGCAAGAAATAGGAGGTTTTATGAATCTGCTCACCCTGTCCGAGGTGGGGCGCCGTCTCGGTGTGTCCGAGCGGACCGTTCGACAGTTCAAATCGGAGCTGCCTGGTGCGGTTCGCATCGGACGGCGGGTCAAGTACACCGAAGAAGCTATCACTGAATTTGTCCGGCGCGGCGGTTGCCGTCCCGTGGAATCGCCGTCAGTCGGCAGTGGCGTTTAAACCTATGGCGGTCGCTCATCCAAAACGGCGTAAGCGCCGCGGCGTGCTGCCGACGAAGGGGGAGGCCGCACTAACCCGTGCGGAGTGCGCGTGCTGTGGTGCGTGGTCGGTCGTGCTTCCGGGCGGCTGTTGCGCTGCTTGTTGCGAGAAACCTAACACGGCGCACGGGGGGTTGAAATGCCGGTATTGACCGCGGAAGATGAGTGGTTGGCGATTCGGTGCGCGCCGGTTGCGGCTCGCGGTGTCTTGGCGGACGTGCTTTATCTGATGCGATTGGCGTCGGATAAGGGGAGCGTCCGGGATGATGATGTCACGGCCCGAATGATCGGCATATCCGCTGCTGAATTAGGCGCCCATCTGCAAACACTCGCCCATTGTGGAGTTCTCGAACTCACAGGCGGTTCGATTATTTCCCCGCGGTTGCGACAAGAGCAGCGACGCCGGGATATATGCAAGGCCAACGGCTGTAAGGGAGGGCGTCCGCGGAAACTGACGGCCAGCTCCCCGGACACCGTCGTTAAACTCTTCGAAGAGGGCCGCCGTCTAATTGCGACGGCTCCAACCGTAGTTGACCACCCATTAGCGGGCGCGTGAAACCAAAAACATAACCCAAAATAAACCGGACCACTTAGCGAACGTATCGTGCGTCAGGTTTGTTCGCGAACCTAACCAAAGAAATAAAAAGTTGGGGGGGGCGGAACGGAAGTAGAAGAAGAAGTATTAAGGAACTTCTTTTACTGAAAGACGGTTAACCATGCGAAGCGGATGGCGACGCGCATCACCTGAACGTGGCGGCGGTCTGTGCGCGCACACTAGCGTAGCGGGGCCTTGCGTTGGGTGCGGTAAAGCTGTAGCCCTTTCGCCAACGGTGCAATGTGGGATGTCTCCGGCTGATCGTGCGGCGAGTCTGTGATGCCCCGCTTTCGTGCGGAAACCGGGCGCCATTGCTTCGCGCGGGTGTTAGTGGATGAGTGACGGCGGCGATTTTGACGCTTGGGTTGTAAGTGATTGAAAAGGGGAAACAAAAACGTGAACACTATGAAAGAAGCGAAAATATCTCAGGGCGCGGAGCCGGTGACGCCCGCGAATGTCGAGTCGGAGGGTACGGACACGGCGCGGCTTGACTACCTGCTTATGCGTCTAAACGCCCAGCACCACATGCCCACCCCCGGCCTTACGCGCGCGGTATTGGATGAGATTATGGCTGCTGATGCGGCGCGACCTTCGGTGGAACCGTAGTGCTCGATTGGTTCGTGCGCTGGATCTGGAGGCGCATACGAGAACTCAACCGTGATGCGCCCGCGATAGACCCGACACAAGCGGCAGGGGCAAACGAGCTTGTAATTGCGGAGCTTTGCCTTCTTGCCGGTGCGCCTGAGGCCGCAGAGCTTCTTGCGAACCGCGGCCTCAGGCCGGAGGCCGTGGCCCACATGCTCGCCGCGGCCTTCCGCTCTCCCCCATGCTGATAGCATCCCGACTCCGTTGGCGAGGACGAACGGGCCGCCACACCGGGGTGGGGGTTATACCTTCAGGATGGTCTCTGAGCGATGGGGTACCCCTCTGGGTCCTCTTCTGGGGTGGCACCCTCCTGCGGGTGAACCTGTGGCACGGCCGCGCTAGTGAGTGGACCAAAAAGTTGATGCAACAGGCATTATGCAACAGGGTGAACTGAAGCAACGGGCGAGGCTCTAAGGTCTTGACCGGGTTAAGCGAAGGGATCGAACGATGCAACAAAAACGCAACAGACTGGTTACGGCCGCTGAGTACGCGAGGTTGCGCAATCTCAGCCGCTCGACCATATCGAGGCAGATTAAATCCGGCGTGATTCCAACGCGCGAGGGCGGGCGCATTGACCCGACCGAAGCGGACCAGGCGCGCGAACGAAACCTCGACCGAGTCAAGGTTGCGGCGGCGGACGTTCGTAAACGCAACCCTCCGCCGGCCGAAACTGACTCACGGCCGCCGGTCACTGAAGCCACGCCGGTCAGCGAACCCGACGCGGCGGAAGACGATGCTGATGTTGCGGGGGCGCCCCCGGATTACTGGCAAATTCGGACGCGCTTAGAAGAGGCGAAGCTGGCTAAGGCCGTGCGCGAAAACTTGGAAGCGGAGGGTAAACTGCTTTCTGCCGAGGAAGTGTCGGCGCACTGGGCAGCGGACGGAACGATGATAAGGGACGAGGTGATGGCGCTGCCGTCGCGTATCGTGGCCCGGTTGCCAGAGGAATGGCGGCGACAAGTGAGTATCATCGTGCAGGAGGAAACGCGGCGAGCGCTGTCCGCGATTAGCCATAGACTTAGCCAGCCCGCGGTAACCACGACGCGCGCCCGCTAACCAGGCGCTTGCCAGTATCAAAAGTTTCGGGCCTGCCCATTTCTGCCGGGCAGGGGCCGGTTCCCCGTGCTACCTCTCACGTCACACCGGCAATACAAAAAAAGGGGGAAGCAGTGTCAGCGGACAAAAGTAACTCGCAATGGAATTCGCTCTGCTCGCTCGCGACGGAGTTGTTTCCGCGACTCGGTAGCAGACTCGCCGCGTTTAAACAAGCCTGTTTGGAGCGGCCGGAGTTGGCAGCCGCGGCAATCGATCCGACGGGCCGGGCGGTTATTTCGGGATCGAAGGCGGCGGAAACCACGGACGAATCTCGCGGCGCCGTTGAAGCCGACGCGAGCGGATTCGGTACGGCGAAGCCATGGGCGGAGATTATGCGCTCGCTCAGTGCCGAAGCCGGAGAGCAGGTCGCAGAAAAGCCGGCCGGGAATCAGCATGGCGCGCTGCCTTGGTCGGAAGTCTTCCGCAAGGTAGAGGCCGCGGAGCGCGGAGGCGCGCGGTAGGTGGGCACCCTGTTTGAATGGCTTAAGCGTTTTGGTTTTTTCACGTACATCGCGGGAAACGTGAATATCTTCGTGGCTGGCGACAGAGCCGGCGGGACGCGCGGGCGCCCAGCGCAACGGCTGCTACTGCCGGCGCCGGCCGCGAGGCCGACATTACAGATTCATCTGGCGACCAATCGGCGGGAAAGGCCTTCGGACATCCTGCTCGAAAGCGGGAACCGCGAGCGGGTCCGCGCCGGCTGGAAAACGGTAATCAAGGGCCTGGACGATCCACGGAAAGGGAACCGCTAGCCCGCGAGCTTGAGCGAAGGAAACCGACGGGCTTTCCTCCTTTTCCCTCGAATCGGTAGTACTTCGGAGCCGGCTCTCACCTGGCGGCGGATGACGCCATGACCACGCCGGCAATCATCCAAAAACAGAAAAGGAAACGTATAAACGTATGTCGATTTTTTCAAAGTTCAAGCTCTCAGGAGCGGACCGCGTCCTGGATGCACGAAACAAGATTACGGCCGCAATCGAAGCGGCAAAAGAGAAGCTCCTGGCTGCCATCCCAGAGCAGTTCGCCGCGGAGGTCGCCCTGCGGGATGCGGAGGCGTCGAATGCGCTTGGAGAACCCGTGGACCTCGAATCGGTTCATAGGCGCGTAACCGCCGCGGCGGCGTCCATCGAGCAACGCAGCACCGTGCTTAGTGGACTTCGCTATAGGCTGGCGGCCCTTGCCGGCGAAACCGACGCCCAATACCAGGCGCTCAAGGCCTCCTTACCGGATCACGTTCAGAGGGTCCGGGATGATTTCGCATCGGACTGGGCCAAAGGTGTTTCGGCGTGGAGCGCTCTATTAGGGCGGAGGGCCGCCATTGAGACGTTAATCGGTAGCAGATTGACTCTGCCGGACCCGGAGCCGATTGCGGCTGAACTGCCGGCGGAGCTGTCCGCACCGTGGCGCGCGGCCGACGCGTTAAGCGCCGCAATTTCCGAAATAGCGGGCCTCGGGAGTTGGGTTGACATGCTGGCGGTTGACCGAATGATGCCGCGCGGTCATCGGCCCTATGACAGAACGGCCATCTACTCCATTACGGGCGGGGCGGCCAGCTTGGAGCGGGGGACGCTGGTTGTCGATGGAGTCTTCCCCGAGGGGATGCTGGAGCACCTGCATAACCTGGGGGACGCGGAGATAGCGACGCTTCAGGCTTGGAAAAGCGGTCTGGAGGCAGGCCAGCGGGCGGCGCAGAGGGTCTCGGCTGAGAAACAGCGCGAACAGCAGGCGCGCGAAGACGCGCGGGAAGCCAAATCGGTCGGAACCTACGATCCGGCGAAGGCGGCGGCGGCCAGTCGCGAGCAGCAGCAGCCCGTCACCGATCTTACGCCCCATGTGGGCGCACCGGGAAATGAGTGGCGGAGGGAAACACCTCGGAAGGTTGTGGGCGGAGCTTAAGCACGGGTTCGCGCGCGCGGGTTTCCGCGTTTCCCGCGTTGCGTGAATGCGCCGGTGAGAGCACTACTCTCCGGCCGCGGTGTCCCGCCGGTTTACTCCTGTGGCCGGCGGGGCTTTTCAGGATTAGCGGTTTCGCGGCGCTCCCCCGCGTCGCGTAGGGCGTGTGTGGCAACCCCCACGCACGGAGCCGCCTTCCCTGCAAGGGCTTTTCTCCCCCTTGAGCACGGGCGGCAATTCTTCCACAAAAACCAAAACAATGTCAGAAATCAAAAGATCGGCATACCATGTCGGATTGCTCGGGCACATCGCGATGGGAAAGTATCGGGGGTGTGAGTTGACCTGGCTCTCTGACCAGGATCTCCAGGACCTCCAAGGGCTTTCCGTTAACCTTTCCTTCAGGTCTGCGGTCTCCGGGCTGCTACGCGCTCGCGGGTCTCCCCGGCGGCGGCGTATGCCCCGCGGGGCGACATACCCCGCGGTAGGCCTGCCATGACCCGTGGCGGCGCGGCCGTGTGGGTGAGCAGACAGGCTCCGGCGCGGTGAATCGGCTCCGGGCGGGGGCGGGCGGGTTATCGTGAGCGACGATGCGCCGCGCTGGGCCTCCGGGCCGTCTCGGCGGAGCGACCATCATGCCTGTATATTTTCAGCACCTCAGTTTCCGCGCGCTACGCCCGCGCGGAGCAAGGGGTCGCGCCTACCCCGCGTCACAGGGGCACGGCCCCAAGTTTTCCAATACGCCACGTTGAAACGGTTAGGCGCGTGGGTTGGCTTCGAGCAGGTCAGCTCGGGCCGCGGGCTGTGCTACTTCGCGAACCCAGGCGGAGCGATACCCGTCTCGGCCCATTTGATGACTCTGTCCTCGCGAATCGGTCCGCCGTTGATGTGATAGTAATCCTGCCCATCCTTTGCTGTTGGGTTCCCGTCTGTGTCATTGCCTTCGCGAATAAGTTTCTGCACCGCCTCCGTGATTGTCATAGAGAGAAGAGTATCACCTGAGTTAAGCGAGGTCCACTACTCCCGGCGCGGGCGAGAAAGGGCGGGGTCTTACCCGCGTCACAGGGGCACGGCTTGAAGTATTTGCGCGCCACGTTTAGCTGACGCGTCATGGCAATTGGCTGAGCGCTTCGAAACAACCCGACGCATGGCCGCGGACGATGTCCATAAGGCAGCGCGCGGGCCTTCGGCGCGGGGCGATGGCTTCGAGCGCGGCCAAATGCGGCGGGGGGATGGCTGAACCAAATTTCCAAGGGGATGACGGATGGGGAAAAGATATGTGTCCGAACGCCAGTTGAGTGAGTACTCTGGAATCGGCGTGCGTACGCTACAGGGCTGGCGGATGCGGAACCAAGGGCCACCATGGCGCAAGCTTTGCGGCGCGGTACGCTACGATCTGGTAGCCTTCGAATCGTGGGTGGCTGGGCAGCCGGGTGGTGGTGGTAGATCCGGTTCAGGGAAGGCCGCTTGACATTGAAGCCAAATCCGTTCTAGCATGATTCGAGATGAACGAAGAAGAGGCATTACGGCGCCACTTGTCCAGGCTCGGCAAGAAGGGCGGCCCGAAGGGCGGTAAGGCACGCATGGCAGCCCTCACCGCGAAGCAACGGACGGCGCTCGCCAAGAAGGCCGCGGCGGCGCGATGGAAGAAAGCCGCGGAGCGGAAGGGGTAGCGCGATGGCAGTCTACAAGCCAACGTACCGCGACAAGAAAACCGGAGAGGTGAAAGATTCCCGGATCTGGTGGTACGATTTTTCGTTTGCAGGGCGGCGCATTCAGGAGTCAACCCATACGCACCTACTCACGCTGGCGCGCGAAGCCGAGCGAAACAGGCGGCGCGAAATGGAACAGGCCTTCGTGGGCGCGCCGATGCAGAAACGTGAGACGCGCGTCAACTCCGTTGCGGGCATTCTGAAATCCTACTTAGCCGCTTATGAACTCGATCACCGCGGCCGTCAGCAGTCTATCTTATTCGCCAAGGGGCGGCTGGCGCACGTCAAGCGGCTGCTCGGGGCTGCGCTGCTCCCCGACTTGACCGAGGACGCCATCCGCGGCTACATCACGACCAGGATCGAAGAGAAGGCCAGCGGACGAACGATCAACATGGAAGTGGGCGAACTGTCGCGCGCTATCGGTAAACACTGGTCCGTGCTCTGGCCGAAGGTGCGTAAGCAGGAAGAGCGAAAGGACGTGGGACAGGCGTTGTCGCCGGCAGAGGAAACGCGCCTACTTGATGCGGCCAGCAAAAAGAAGCGCTGGGCGCACGCGGCCGTCATTATCCGGGCTCTACTTCTCACAGGGATGCGCAGCGGAGAACTGACGGGCGCGATGTGGGGCCAAATCGACCTTGAACGACGCGTGTTTACGGTGGGACGGGCGAAAACATCCTCGGGGACGGGGCGCCAGATTCCCATGAACAACGATCTGTATCTACTCCTGAAGGCGCACGCTGAATGGTTCACACAGAGATTCGGCGAGACGCGCCCGGAGTATTACGTCTTCCCGTTTGGCAAGCCGCAACCAACCGACCCCACGCGCCCCACTACCACGCTAAAGACCGTCTGGGGCAGCATTCGGGATGAAGCCGGGGTTTCATGCCGCTTACACGACCTGAGGCACACAGCGGCTACCAAGATGGCAGAGGCGGGCACGCCTGAGAGCACCATGCTTGCGTTGATGGGCCACATGAGCCGGGCCATGCTGGAACGCTACAGCCATATCCGAATGGCGGCGAAGCGTGAAGCAGTGGAATCGCTCGGATTCAAGAAAGAACCCCAAAAGCCCGAGACGGCCCCTAAAGTTTCCCCTAAAGTCGCCAAAATCAGCAGAACTCAGTAACCTATAAGTGCTTTGTTATGTGGTGAGCGCGGTAGGAATCGAACCTACAACCTAGTGATTAAGAGTCACTTGCTCTGCCAATTGAGCTACGCGCCCGCGTACGGAAAAAGGAAAGCTTCCGGGAGGCCCGAGGCGAACTCAGGCTGCATCCCGAACCCGATTATAACACTGGATCCGGCTCGGTTCAGAATACCTTGCTTGGATCCGCCGGGAGCGGCAAGAAAGGGGATGCCTCCCAGCAGTCACAAGTGCGCGCGATTGCCGGCGACGTGAGCGCAAGCAGCTTTTGCTCATTGGCTTACGGATGAAACGCCTCTCTGTAACCTGCCCGGCAGCGGCGGTTTGCGCCGACGCCCGTGATACCGTAAAAGCGCCATGGCGGACATGATGCCGGATCGCACGAGACGCTGCTTTGGGGTCGCGCTGTTTGCTTCCGCCCTCTCCGTCATCGTCGCCATAGTCGCCATGTGGCCCACCCCCGGAACGGATCAATCGGTGACGGTCCTTTGTGGAACGCGCTCGATGCCGCGCGAAGTGAACCTGCTGGCTCTGGTGCTGTTCTTCGGCGCTTTGGGCAGCTTCATTCATGTGGCGAAATCGTTCGCCTCCTTCGCCGGCAACCGCGCCCTGGTGGCGAGCTGGCTGTGGTGGTACCTGCTGCAACCGGTGGCGGGCATGGCCCTCGCGCTGTTGTTCTACGTGGTCATCCGCGGCGGTCTTTTCGCGCCGGGCAGCTACTCCGGCGCCGTCAACCCGTTCGGAATCGCCGGCGTCTCCGGGCTGGTCGGTATGTTTTCCAAACAGGCCACCGACAAACTCGGCGAGGTGTTCGGCGCCATGTTCCAAACCGCCGCCGACGCCCAGCGCATCGACAAGCTCTCCCCACCGCGAGCCTGACCTTGACTACGCCGGCCGGACCGGAACCGGAGTCCGTTGTCTGGAGTCCAAGTTGCCATAGGACGGTAACATGAAGACTCCAACGCTGCTGCGAACTAACATCCAAGCCGCCGTACTGTGCACTTACTTCACACTTGTCGCCTTTGCGGCAGACCCGGCACTGACGATTTACAACCAGGACTTCGCCGTGGTCCGCGAAACCCTGCCGCTCGACTTGCAAGCCGGCTCCAACACGATCCGCTTTTCCGGCGCCACCGCGCACCTGGAGCCCGATTCGGTGATTCTACGCGATCCGACCGGCAAGCGCGCGCTGGTGATTCTCGAGCAGAACTATCGCGCCGATCCCATTTCGCAAGAGATGCTGCTGAATCTTTACGAAGGCAAAACGATTGACTTCGTGGTCCAGTTGCAGGATGGTTCGACTCGCACGGTCGCCGGCAAAATCGTGCGCAGCGGTTACGTGCCGCACTACCAGGCCATGGAGCGCTACGGGTCGCAGTATCAGAACAGTCAGATGGCCATGGCCGGCGGTGGCAACGGCCAGCCGATTATCGAGGTCAACGGCAAACTGCAATTCACTCTTCCCGGGCAGCCCATCTTTCCCGCGCTGGGCGCCGATACGATTCTCAAGCCGGTGCTCGATTGGGTCATCCATTCCAGCGTGGCCGCGAAGTTCGATGCGGAGCTGAGCTATGTGACCGGCGGCATGACCTGGAACGCCGATTACAACGTGGTGGCGCCGGAGACGGGCGACTTACTCGACCTGGTCGGCTGGGTGACGCTCGACAATCAGAGCGGCAAACAGTTCGACCACGCGCGCATCAAGCTGATGGCCGGGGATGTGAACAAGGTGCGCCAGCCGGAAATGATGCCTTTCGCCAAGGCTGAGACCAGCGATGGCAGGAACAACTTGGACCCTCAGGTTACCGAGCGATCGTTCGAAGACTATCATCTGTACACCCTGCCGCTCGCCACCACGCTGCACGACCGGGAGACCAAGCAGGTGGAGTTTCTGCGCGGGAACGGGATTTCATCGAAACGGCTTTATGTTTACGATGGCGTGATGGTCAACCGGAACCAGTACGGCAACCAGGATTTGCGCCAACAGCCGCAATACGGCACCGAATCCAATCCTCACGTTTGGGTGATGCGCGAGTTTGTCAACTCCGAAGCCAATCACCTGGGGATGCCGCTGCCCAAAGGCCGCGTGCGTTTCTACCGCCGCGACCAGGACGGGCAACTGGAATTCACCGGCGAGAACGAGATCGACCATACGCCCAGGGACGAAACCATTCGCATATACACAGGCAACGCTTTCGATATCACCGGCGAACGCAGGCAGACCCACTACCAGATGCAGGGGCCGTATCCGACTGGATGGGCGGACGAGAGTTTCGAGATCAAGCTGCGCAACCACAAGAAAGAGGCGGTCACGGTGCGCGTGGTCGAGCATCTGTATCGCTGGTACAACTGGGCGATCATACAGGAATCGGACTCGCATCACCAGAAAGACGGCCGGACCATCGAGTACGAAGTGACGCTCGCGCCCGACCAGGAGAAGGTCATTACTTACACGGCGCACTATACATGGTAAGGAGATGTGGGGCAGGCGCTTTCGCCTGCCAACCCGGTATCGCCCAGGCAATACAATGGTGGCTGATGAGGCTACTCTTCTCGGTGGCGCTGGCGGCTACGGGCCTGGCGGCGCAGACGTTTTCCGGAGGGCCGGCGATCGACCGGTTGATCGACGAAGCCATCGGGCAGCATAGCCTGCCGGGCGCGGTGGTCGTCATTGGCCACGACGGAAAGATCGTTTACGAGAAGGCGTACGGCAGGCGCGCCATTGTTCCCACGCCGGAGGCGATGACGGCCGACACCATCTTCGACCTCGCCTCGCTCACCAAGGTGGTCGCCACCACCACCGCGCTGATGCAGTTATTCGAGCAGGGTAAGTTCCGGCTCAACGACAAGGTCACCGACTACATCCCGGAGTTTCAAGGCGGCAAGAGCGCGATCACGCTCCGCAACCTGTTCACGCATTTTTCCGGTCTGAAGCCGGATGTGCCGCTGGTCCAACCGTGGAGCGGCTACCAGACCGGCATTAAACTCGCCTGCTCGAACCCGCCCGACGGGCCGCCTGGCGCGCGCTTCGTCTATAGCGACATCAACTTCATCCTGCTCGGCGAGCTGGTGCACCGTTTGAGCGGGCAGACGCTTTCCGGTTACGCGCGCGACCACATCTTCCTTCCGCTGGGAATGACCGATACGATGTTCCAGCCGCCGCCGGCGCTTGCGCCGCGGATCGCGCCCACCGAGCGTGTGACCAGCGAAAGCCCTCCGCTGCGCGGCGTGGTGCATGATCCGACGGCGCGCAACATGGGCGGCGTGGCCGGGCATGCCGGTGTGTTCTCCACCGCTCAGGACCTGGCCCGTTTCGCGCAGATGATGCTCAACGGCGGCGAACTGGACGGGGTGCGCATCGTGAGCGCGGCCACCATTCAGAAATTCACCGAACCGCAAACGCCGCCCGATCAGCCGATTCTGCGCGGGTTCGGCTGGGATATCGATTCGCCGTACTCGGGTAACCGCGGCGAGCTGTTCCCCATCGGCTCGTTCGGTCACACCGGCTTCACCGGCACTTCGCTTTGGATCGATCCGCAGACCCAGACGTACGTCATTCTGCTGGCCAACAGCGTTCACCCCACGGGGCATCCGTCGCTCACCGCGCTGCGCGGGAAGGTCGCCACGATTGCCGCCGCGGCGTTGGGGGTTGAGACGCGCGGGTTGACGTTGACCGGCTACAGCGAAACCTTCACCGCCGCCGGCGTGCATCGCGAGGTGGGCCGCAACGCCGCCACGCGCACCGGCCTCGACGTGCTGGTTGAGCGGGATTTTCAGCCGCTGGTGGGCAAGCGCGTGGGCCTCATCACCAACCAGACCGGGGTGGACCGCCTGGGACGCCGCAATGTGGATCTGATGCGCCGCGCCGACATTACGATCACCGCGCTGTTTTCACCCGAGCACGGTTTCGCCGGGCGCGAAGATCAGCCGGAGGTCCATGATGCGACGGACGTGGCCACGGGCATCCGCATCTACAGCCTCTACGGCGCCACGCCGCGGCCCACGCCGGAGATGCTGCGCGGAGTCGATGCGCTGGTGTTCGACATCCAGGATGTCGGCGCGCGCTTCTACACTTACGAAACCACGCTCGCCTACGCGATGGAAGCCGCGGCACAGGCGGGCATTCCGTTTTACGTGCTGGACCGGCCCAATCCCATCACGGGAACGCATGTGGAGGGGCCGCTGCTCGACGCCGCTCGCACTTCTTTCGTGGGGTACATGCCCGGCCTGCCGGTGCGCCACGGGATGACCATCGGCGAGCTGGCGCGCTTTGTGAACGGCGAAAAGAAAATCGGCGCCGAGCTGATCGTGATTCCCGTCGAAGACTGGCGGCGCGGCGACTGGTTCGATTCCACCAACCTGCCCTGGGTCAACCCGTCGCCCAATATGCGCAGCTTGAATGCGGCCCTGCTCTATCCCGGGTTGTGTCTGCTGGAAGCCGCCAGGAACTTTTCGGTGGGCCGCGGCACTGACACGCCGTTTGAGCAGGTGGGCGCGGATTTCATCGGCGGCCGCGAGCTCGCCGGCTGGCTGAACTCGCGCCAGATACCGGGCGTGCGCGCGTATCCCACCAGCTTCACGCCCGCCGAATCGAACTTTCGCGGCGTGCGGATTGAGGGCGTGCGCTTCCAGGTGACCAATCGCGAGCGGTTCGATTCCACGCGGCTGGGCCTGGAACTGGCCGCCGCGCTCGAGAAATTCTATCCCGGCAAGATCGACTTCAGCGCCTGCAAGAACCTGATCGGCAGCGACGATGTCATCCGTCGCCTGGCCGCAGGCGAGGACGCGCGCACTATCCAGCAAAGCTTCTCCGACGCCGTCGGAGGCTTCGTCCAGTTGCGGGAGAAGTATCTGCTGTATCAGTGAGGCGGGAGGGCAATTTGCGTGCGGGTGAGGTTTACTGCAACGCGGCTTATAAGATACAGAAAAATAAGGGGAATCTACCACTTTACTGTCCAACCCACGGCAGTCTAAAACATTTCACCACCCAAAGCCCGCTGCGAAGGTCTCCAGGGGCGGAACTTTCTATTTTGCCTTGACACTACTCCGCCGGCGGCTCGGGAGCCTTCCATCCGCCAAATGCCTGCTCCAGCCACAACGCCACGGCCAGCGCCACATCTTCACGCCATGGCGCAGCGGCGATTTGAACGGCGATGGGCAAGCCCGCACCCGATTCGCCGCAGCGCACAACCGCGGCCGGCCATCCGGCGACGTTGTAGGCCATGGTATGGCTGAAGCCGATGAAATTCTCATCCAGAGTCGAGGCGCCGAGCGGCAACGCCGTGTGGATATAGGCCGGGCACAAGATCGCGTCGTATCCGCGGGCGAGAAACGCGGTCATTTCGGCGCAGTAGCCGAACCACTCGGCCCAGTAGCCCGCGAATCCGTCGATGCCGGTGCGGTAGCGTTCCAACTTATCCAGCCAGCCGGTCAGCAGCGGATGGACGCTGGTCGAGCCGATGTCCCGCAGATAGCTTCTTAGGCCGTCGCCGCCATCCGGGCCGATCAGCTTCATCTCGATCTCGTAAGCGGCATCCAGGCAGGCCGGCCGGGCCTCTTCCACGCGGCTGCCTTCTGCGGCGAGTGCAGCCGCCGCCGCGCGCACCACGCCCGCCACTTCCTGGTCGGCCGCGGCGAGACCGTTGTCGGTGTAGAACGCGAGGCGCAGGTCGCTCACCCGCACTGTGCGCGGGTTCTCGATCGGCATATCCACCACGGTGTGGTCGCGGCCATCCGGACCAGCCAGCAAAGGCATCACGGTGACCAGGTCCTCCACCCGTCGCGCCAGCGGCCCCACCTGCCACAGGGCTTCGATCCAGCCTCCAGCCGGCGGGACGTGCCCGGTGCGCGGCAGGCGGCCGGAGGTCGGCTTGATGGCGGCGCATCCGCAAAAGGCCGCGGGCAGGCGCACGCTGCCGGCGCAGTCGCTGCCCAAACCAAGCGGCGATCCGCAAGCGGCAATCAGGGCGGCCTCTCCGCCGCTCGAGCCTCCCGGCGTGCGCGCCGTGTCGTACGGGTTGCGGGTGGCGCCGAAAATCAGGTTGTCGCTCTCGAAGGCGAACAGCAGATCCGGCAGGTTGGTTCTGGCGATCGGGATGGCGCCCGCCCGCCGCAACCGTCTCACCAGCGTCGCATCTTCGGTGGATGGCGGCGCATTCTTCCGGCCCAGCGTTCCCGCCGTCACCACCGCGCCAGCCAGTTCGAGCGAGTCCTTGATGCTGAACGGCACGCCGTGGAGCGGCCCGCGCGGTTCGCTCAAATCGGCGGACGCGGCCTTTGCCAGCGCGCTTTCCGCGAGTACTTCCACGGCGGCATTGATGCTTGGATTGATGGCGGCGATCCGCTCCAGATGAGCCGCCACCAGTTCGCGCGACGAGACGCGCCGCTCGCGGATCAGCCGCGCCTGTTGGGTGGCGGAATAAGTCGTGAGTTCGTTCATATTCTCCCGGTGGGGCATGCTTTAGCTTGCCCGCATATTCCATATAACTCCATTTCCGTATCGGGCACCAGTTCCTGTTTCGGCCCCGTCCGCCAACCCGGCGTAGTACGATACCAACAGGAGCGTGTTCTGAACAAGGCACATCATGAAGCAACCACCGCCCTTCCGGCCGTCGCCCCAACCTGGCTGATCGCCGTCCGCGCCGCCGAATCCAAGAAAGCCACAGACATCAAGGTTCTGGATTTGACCGGCATCACTTCCTTCGCCGACTATTTCGTCCTCTGCAGCGGCTCCAACCAGCGGCAGATTCAGGCCATCGCCGACGAAGTCACTTTGCAGCTCAAACGCCAGGCGGCTGAGCTGCCGACGAGTCTGGAAGGCTACGAGCAGGGCGAATGGGTGTTGGCCGACTACGGCGACATGCTGGTGCACGTTTTTTCCACCAAGGCCCGCGCCTATTACGACCTGGAACGGCTCTGGCGCAATGCCAAGCCGGTCGGGATTCCGTCCGAGTGAAGATCTTCGTCTACTTCATCGGCAAACCCAAGAACGAGCATATCAATGCCGTGGCGCAGGATTTTCTCGGCCGCGCCGCCCGCTACGCCACCGTCGAGATGCGCGAGATCCGCCCGGAGCGCACCGATCTTTGGGCCCGCCATCCCGCCGCGCGCAAAATCTTTCTCGATCCGGCCGCCAAGCCGATCGATTCCGCCGCCTTCACCGCGCTCGTCGCCAAAGCTGAAATGGAAGCGCGCGATCTGCTGTTCCTGGTGGGCGGCCACGCCGGCCTGCCGCCTTCCTGGGCCGGCCGGGCGGACCTGCTGCTCTCGCTCTCCGCCATGACGTTTCCGCACGAGCTGGCCCGCGCCATGCTCGCCGAACAGATCTATCGGGCTTTCGCAACCTTGCGGGGCCATCCCTACCCGCGGTAAGTTGGTTGATTGCATGTCTTGGTTTAAGCGCGACAGGCCGGACGACACGAAGCCGCAGGCCATCGACGAACAATCGAAGCACGTCAAGACGGAAGGCCTCTGGCAGAAGTGCGACGGCTGCCGCCAGATCGTCTGGAAGAAGGACCTGGCGGCCAATTGGAACACTTGCCCCAAGTGCGGCCACCATTTCCGGTTGGACGCCGTCTCCCGTATCCGCATGCTGTTCGATGCCGGCGAATACGAGATTTTCGATGCCGGGCTGCACTCCACCGACCCGCTCGGTTTCGTCGATAGTAAGCCCTACGTCAAGCGCCTGGAGGCCGCCCGCCTGGAAACCGGGCTTTGCGATGCCCTGGTTGCCGCCCGCGGCAAGCTGGCCGGGCGCCAGGTCGAAATCTGCTCCATGGAGATGCGCTTCATCGGCGGCAGCATGGGCGCGGTGGTGGGCGAAAAAATCACCCGCGCCATCGAACGTTGTCTCGCCTCCCGCTCGCCGCTGGTGATCGTTTCCGCCTCCGGCGGCGCGCGCATGCAGGAAGGCGCCGTCAGCCTGATGCAGATGTGCAAGATCTGCTCCGCCCTGATGCGGCTCGACCAGGCCCGCGTGCCCTTCATCAGCGTGCTCACCGACCCCACCACCGGCGGCGTCACTGCCAGCTACGCCATGCTGGGCGACCTCAACATCGCCGAACCCGGCGCCCTGATCGGTTTCGCCGGCCCGCGCGTCATCGAGCAGACCATCCGCCAGAAACTCCCCGAAGGTTTCCAGCGCAGCGAGTTTCTGGTCAAGCACGGCATGCTGGACGCCGTGGTGCCGCGCCTGGAGCTGAAGGCCTACATCGCCCGGGCGCTCGACTTTTTCTGCCAGCAGTGAATTACCCCGATTCGGTTCACTTCCTCTACGCGCTGGGCAACGAAATCAAGACTGCCAAGCTCGGTCTGGAGCGCATCCGCGCCGTGCTCGAGGCGCTCGGCAATCCGCAGGACCGCCTCTCGATCGTCCACGTAGCCGGCACCAATGGCAAAGGCTCCACGTGCGCCATGATCGAATCCGGCTTCCGCGCCGCCGGCCTGCGCACCGGCCTGTACACTTCGCCGCACCTCGCCGAGCCCACCGAGCGCATTCGCATCGCCGGGAACGTCGTCTCCGCCGAGCGGTTCGCCGCCGCCTTCAACCGCGTCCACGCCGTGGTTGAACAACTGCTCGCTCGCGAGACCATCGACCTGCACACCACCTATTTCGAAACCGTTACCGCCATGGCGTTCCTGATCTTCGCCGAAGAAGGCGTCGAGCGCGTGGTGCTGGAAGTCGGCTTGGGTGGCCGCCTGGATGCCACCAACGTGGTGCGGCCGTCGCTCGCCGTCATCACGCCCATCGATTTCGATCACGAATCGTTCCTCGGCCGCGGCATCGAATCCATCGCCGCCGAGAAGGCCGGCATTCTGAAACCCGGCGTCCCCGCCGTTTTCGCGCGCCAACGCCCGGAAGCCGCCCGCGTGCTCGACCACCGCGCCGCCGAATTGGATATATCGGTGACGCGCGCGGCGTCGTATTCCGTCCAGAATCTTTCGCTCGACGCGCGCGGCAGCCGCTTCGAGCTTCCCGGCGTGATCCCGCTTTCCGTCCGCTGCCCGCTCGCCGGTGAGCACCAGGCCGAGAATGCCGTCACCGCCGCGCTGTCGCTGCTCGCCTGTCGAGTTGACCGCCCGTCGATTGAAGCCGGCATCGCCGCAGCCCAATGGCCCGGCCGTCTGGAGCAGGTCCGCGAGCGCCCCGCCGTTATCCTCGATGGCGCTCATAACCCCGCCGCCGCCCGCGCGCTGGCCGCCTACATCACCCGCTTTTACGCACACGCGCGCCTGCGCCTCATCTTCGGCATCATGCGCGACAAGTCCGCCGCCGAAATCGCCGCCATCCTGTTTCCCCTAGCCTGGCAGGTCAGCGTCACCGCGCCGCGCCAGTCGCGCGCCCTAGCCCCCGAATCCCTCCGCGCCGTCGCCGATCACCCCAACCTGAAAATCGCTCCCACCCTAGAGGCCGCCCTCCGCTTGATCGAAGATGCCACCCCCGACGACGTCATCTTCATCACCGGCTCCCTCTTCCTGGTTGCCGAAGCCAGAGCGTTGCTGCTGCCGCGCACTTGACACTCGGACAGAACTGTCCGAGACTGAGTTTATGAAGGGCTCGGAATTCGAGCGCGAGTGCAGAAGTTGGCGCGGAGCAGGAAAGTCGCCTGCACGTTTCTCGCCGACAAGGGAAAGGGAAGCCACGGCCGCCTGTACTTCGGCAACGAATTCACGACCCTCAAGGATCGGAAGAAGGAAATCGGCCAGGACTTGCTGGCCAAGATGTGCAGGGATCTCCGGATCGATCCTCACGACTTGTAGGAGCTGTACCTATGTCCGCCTTTACGTATCCCGCGAAGTTCACGACCGGCAGCGATGGCCGCGTGCTGGTCGAGTTTGCCGATCTGCCCCGCGTCTCGACCGACGGCAAAGACGACCGCGAGGCCATGGAAGAGGCCATGGACGCGCTTGGATCCGATCTCTCGATTCGCCTCTCCCGCCGGGAAGAGATTCCGCCACCTTCACCTGCCAAGCGTGGTCGGCGACTGGTACCCGTGCCGCTTTGGCTGGCGCCGAAGCTGGCGCTGTATCTCGCGATGCGCGAAGGCCAAGTCAACAACTCCGGCCTGGCCCGCCGCCTTGGTGTCCACGAGCGAGTGATCCGCCGCATGCTCGATCCCGCGCACGCCACAAAAGCCGTCAAAATCCAGGCCGCCCTCGCCGCTCTCGGCAAGCAGATGATTGTCGAAGTCCGCGACGCTTAAATGAGCCCGGAGGAGGAGGACCCAGCCGGCACCAAGCAAAAATCGGCATGCGCTACTTCATGATCGAACAGCGCACCGAAATTCGAGGTGGCCGCCGTCTGCAAATCACGCAGTTCAGGCGGTCCGCCTGCGCCCGCGATCCTTCTTCGGTCCCGTCTTCTTCGCCTTGCCCGCGATTGGCTCTTTCTTCCGCGCGGCCTTCCTCTTCGCCTTGCGCACGGTTGGCTTGATGGGCTTTGCGGGCTTCGGGTGCTTGAGTGAATCGCCCGTTTCGTCTTCGAGTTCGTCTTTGTCTTCGTATTCGAATCCCTGCGTGATCAATACCACCGCCTGCCCGTGCATCAGCTTGGCGAGTTCCCGTGCCGTCACCTTCACGCCCGCATCGCAGGTCTTTTGGGCAAGTTGGTCCAATTGGTCGATGCAGAGCAGGATGTTCGCCGTCACACCCTCGTCGATAAAGTCTTGAAGAGCGGGGAATCCGTTGGCCTCAATCTCTCTCCTTAGATCACTGAGCCCTTGTCCTGAAGCGAACTGATCGATAATCGTGTCTTCGTTTGCGAGATACCAGCTCATGGCTTAGATCCTAATGCTTCACTGCCGTCTCAGATTCTCGGCATAGCGCTCTCCACTAATGATAGTCCACGATCTCCACGTCGTTTCCGCAACCGTCAGCCCGCGCTCATAAGTACCCGCTCTCCGTTGTATGATCGTGGCAGGAGGGCTGCTGTGGCTTATCGACCGGTTCGCCGCCGCATTCGCGACACCTGGACGGCGCTGAAGCGCTGGTTCCGGCGCGCGGAACCGGAAACGCCGGAGGACCCTTACGCTTATGTCGGCGCTCCCAAGAAGCCGCGCACCCCGCGCCGCAGCGCTGCCGCGAAAGCCGAACCGTAACTCGATCATCCCGCGTGTCCCGCCAAATACCATGACTAACTCTCTCGCAGCTATCACCGGCGCTTCGGCCGGCATCGGAACGGTGTTCGCGCGCAAGCTGGCCGCGAAAGGTCACGATCTTCTGCTGATCGCGCGCCGCGGCGACCGCCTCGAGCAACTTGCGGCGGAACTCGAACGGGCCCACCAGATTCATGTGGAAGCCTGCACCGCGGACCTGTCGGTGAACGAGGAGATGGACCGCATCGCCGCGCGCCTGGCCGCCGAACCGCGCCTCGACCTGCTGATCAACAACGCTGGTTTCGGCGTGAAGGGCCTTTTCTACGAAGCGCCTCTCGATGCGCAACTCAAAATGCACCGCCTGCACATCGGCGCCATTCTGCGGCTCACCCATGCCGCGTTGGGACCGATGGTCGGGCGCGGCCGCGGCAGCATCATCAACGTAGCATCCGTGGCCGGCTTCACGCGCAGCCCCGGCAGCGTCAGTTACTGCGCCACCAAGGCCTGGGTGAACGCGTTCACCGAGGGGATTTACCTGGACTTGAAATCCGCGCGCTCGCCGGTGGTGGTGCAGGCGCTGTGCCCCGGCTTCACTTACAGCGAGTTTCACGACGTGGCGGGGGTCGACCGCGCGGCCATCCCCAAATCATTTTGGCTGAGCGCCGAAGACGTGGTCAATGCCTCGCTGGCCGGCCTGCGCCAGCGCAAGCTGTTCGTCGTGCCCGGCTGGAGATACAAGTTGGTGGTAGCGCTGGTCAACCGCATCCCGGTGAAAATGCGGCTGGCACTGGAATCCAACGCGCCTCACAACCGCGCCCGCCTTGCGCAGGCGAACCCGGATTAGTGCATGATCTCGAGAAATTTTCCCGTGGCCGCGTCCACGAAGACCGAAAAGCTGGAGGTGCTCACCGATTCTCCCCAGATCACGCGCCACGCCGGATTGGCGAACCTGCTGGATTTCTCCAGCAGGAAGAGGATCGGCTGGCCCGGGCTCTTCTTCTCGTACGCTTCGGCTTCCGCTTTGCCTTTTGCCGTGGTTAATGCGGCTTCGGTGTCGATCTTGACGTCGCCAATCGCGAAAGGCGCGCCGGAGTAGCTCTCTTCTGCGCCGGGGAACACTCCCTTGTGGATGGTGGATCCCTGGTCGACCGCGTACCAGGTGAACGAACGGGCAGTACCCTTCTGCTCGGATGTGAACACAGCCTCCCATCCGGCGGATTTGCCGGGTTGGTCGGGCACGCCCTCCACGCGCACGCTATTCAGTTTCAGCACCGCCGCATCGGGCGCCCAGGTACGCGCCACCTGGAACATTTTGAATAAAGCGCTCTGGCCGCCGATCAGCTCGGGCTTCGCTTCTTCTGTCTTGGCCGCCGGCGGCGCGGGCTGTTCTGAGCAGCCGGCCAGAAGGAGGCCGGCGGCGAGTATGGTAAGGAAAGGTTTCATGTGAAACAGCTATTTTAACCAATCCGTCAAGGCCCGCGCGGAAGGGACAAGCTTGTGAAACACACGCCCGCAAGCGGGCGTTGGCAAGCTGAAGCACGCCCCACGCGGCTACGGCCTTACTTGCCCGAAACCGCGCGGCCGCCGCATCCACTCGAGTTCGTCTTCGGTCATGGGGCCCAGCCGCAGCGCTTCGAGCGCATGCTCCATTTGCGCCGCGTCTTTTGGACCCGTCATACACACGTCGACTTCCGGCCGGGTAAGCACATAGCGGTAACAGTCG